>Ga0074046_10000077_pt1 | contig 76383 bp, 66 predicted proteins | sample BogForMeECP23OM3_FD_94441 | JGI IMG/M metagenome (GOLD analysis project Ga0074046, IMG submission 94441) | Bog forest soil microbial communities from Calvert Island, British Columbia, Canada - Bog Forest MetaG ECP23OM3 | ecosystem: Environmental > Terrestrial > Soil > Wetlands ... | reverse complement strand
TAAAAGGTACCCCGGGGATAACAGGCTGATCTTCCCCAAGAGTCCATATCGACGGGATGGTTTGGCACCTCGATGTCGGCTCGTCGCATCCTGGGGCTGGAGCAGGTCCCAAGGGTTGGGCTGTTCGCCCATTAAAGCGGTACGCGAGCTGGGTTTAGAACGTCGTGAGACAGTTCGGTCCCTATCCGCTGCGCGCGCAGGAGACTTGAGAGGGGCTGTCCCTAGTACGAGAGGACCGGGACGGACGAACCTCTGGTGTGCCAGTTGTTCTGCCAAGAGCACGGCTGGTTTGCTACGTTCGGAAGGGATAACCGCTGAAAGCATCTAAGCGGGAAGCTCGCCTCAAGATTAGGTCTCCCTCTGGGTTAACCAGGTAAGGCCCCCAGTAGACTACTGGGTTGATAGGCCGGAGGTGGAAGCACGGCAACGTGTGCAGCTGACCGGTACTAATAGGCCGAGTGGCTTGGCTTCTACTCCATTTGCTCTGCTTGCAGAGTTTGGCTTGCGTCCACTGTGCGGTTCCCGAGATACGGTCGAACCGCGGAGGGCTCTCAGAGCCTCTCCGGGCTAGTAGAGCACCTGCTAGTGACATCTCAATAGAGTTTCGGCGGTTATAGCGAAGGGGAAACACCCGGTCCCATTCCGAACCCGGAAGTTAAGCCCTTCAGCGCCGATGGTACTGCGCGGGGGACCGCGTGGGAGAGTAGGACGCCGCCGGACATGCTTGAAGAGGGTCGCTCCCGATGTGGTTGAGCGGCCCTCTTCGCTTGTCTGGGTAGTGTTGAAGCTGGAGGTTGATGAGCGTGGCCGAGGAATCCGGGACGCCGAAGAGCCGGGGAGCCGGTAGCGGCAGCCCGAAGGCATCGGGAGGCGCCAGGGCCGCTGGCAGCTACGGCCGGGGACGACCGGCATCGGGCGGCGCTGGCCAGGACCGTCGGCGCAGCGCGGCTGGCGGAGGTGCCCGCCAGGCAGGTCGGAGCGCCGCGGCGGACGGTCCCCGCCAGCCGGCCAGGAAACCGGCCGGGCGCAGTACCCGTACGCCGGCCGCCGATGGTGTGCGCTGGGGGACCACCAGGGACCAGGGCCGCCGTGGTCCGTCGGCGCGCGCGAGTGACGGGACTCGCGGGACGACACGCCCGGCCGCAGGAGACGGACCGCGGGGAACCAGCCGGTCCTCTGGCAGCGGCGAGCCCCGGACCAGCCGGACCTCCGCAAGCGGCGAATACCGGAGCAGTCGGACCTCCGCAAGCGGCGAATACCGGAGCAGCCGGTCCCCTGCGGGCAGCGAGCGTCGGAGCAGCCGGACCTCCGCGAGCGGTGAGCCCCGGAGCAACCGCAGCCCCGCGAACCGCGAGTATCGCGGCCGTTCTCGGGCCTCAGACGACGGCGGGTTCCATCCCGCCTCTCGCGGTACAGCCGGTCGCGGCACCGCCTCTCGCAGTGCGCCCGGCGAAGGCTCGCGTGATCGGACCTCACCGGGCGGCAGGCCCGGGCGGACGACGGAGGGAAGCTTCCGTCGGAACACTGAGGCGGGCAGCGATTTCCGTGGCGCCCGGAGGCCAGCCGACAGCGGGTCACGGAGGCCACCCGACAGCGGGTCACGGAGGCCACCCGACAGCGGGTCACGGAGGCCACCCGACAGCGGGTCACGGAGGCCACCCGACAGCGGGTCACGGAGGCCAGCCGACAGCGGGTCACGGAGGTCCGCTCCGGGTGACGCAAGGCGAAGCCCGCGGCCCGCGGGCGAACGGCCGTCCCCGCGCGACGGCGGCCGTGACCGGACGTCGCGGCCGGCCCGCAGCTCGGCTCGCGACGACCGCCCAGGCGACAACCGGGCCCGCGACGACCGCCCAGGCGCCCGGGGACAAGCACGCCCGGGAGAGGCTCCGGTGCGCGGTCACGCCACGGCCCACGAGCCCAGACCGCACGTTCCTGATTCGGTGAGCGCCGAGCAGCTCGAGCCGGAAGCGCGGGCCCAGCTGAACAGCCTGCCGAACGACCTAGCCGACAGCGTGGCCCGCTACCTGGTCGCCGCGGATCTGGACGAAGACCCCGAACGGGGCTATACCTACGCCCAGGCCGCCAAGCGCCTCGCCGCCCGAATCGGCGTGGTCAGGGAAGCCTGCGGCATCGCCGCGTACCGGACCGGCCGGTGGGCCGAAGCCTTGTCCGAGCTCCGAGCCGCGCGACGGATGACCGGGCGGGACGACTACCTGCCCATCATGGCGGACTGCGAGCGGGCCCTCGGCCGACTGGACCGGGCGCTGGCGGTGGTCCGCGAGGCGAAGATCACCGGACTCGAACGGGCCACACAGATCGAGCTCCGCATCGTGGAGTCGGGCATACGCCGGGATCAGGGGCTGCCCGAGGCCGCCGTCATCGCCTTGCAGGGGCCCGAGCTGACCAGCGGGCGGCTGCGGCCGTGGTCCGCGCGGCTCTTCTACGCCTACGCGGACGCGTTGCTGGCGGCCGGCCGCGCGGACGAGGCCCGGGATTGGTTCGCCCGGGCCGCCGAAGCCGATTCCGACGGCGAGACCGACGCGGCCGACCGCCTGGACGAGCTGGACGGCGTCGAGTTCGAGGACCTAGCCGAGCCTGACGATGGACAGGAGCTCGACGCCGACCAGGCGTAGCTAAACAGAGGCGACCTAGCCCAGGTCCGGGTCACCCGAGGCGCTCATAGGACCCGGTCTTGTCGAGCCAGTGCATGATGCCCTCCACGTTGCCGACGGCGCTGCTGACCCGTTCGAACTTGTCCGCGATGGCCGGATCGGCCTCGGGGCTGCACGCAACGTAACGGTGTTTGGTGCGTTCCCGCACCATGGCGACCGCATGGTCGAGGTCCAGAGCTGCCGCGCGCGCCTGACGTGTTTCCTCCACCCAGACGATGATCTCCTCCGCCGACCGGTCCAGGGTCTCGCCGACTCCGGTGACGGGCCCGTAGTGGCTGAACAGCAGCCGCGTGGGCTGCAGGGCGGCGAACTTGCGCAGCGAGGCGAGCGCGGTCTCCAGGTCGAAGTCGGGTGGCGGCGTTGCGGGCCTGACGTCTCCCGTTTCGGGGAGGTACACGCCCGCCGCGTCGCCGACGTACAGGTCGCCGGTGTCGGAGTCGACGAGGCCGACGTGGTGCTTGGCGTGGCCGGGGGAATAATGGCTGTCCAGGCGTCGGCCGCCGCCGAGATCGACGGTGCCGATATCGTCGAGCGCCACGATGCGTCCGGCGGGAACGGGAGCGAGCACGCCGAAAAGCCGGTCGAGCGCGGCGCCATAGACCATCCGGGCGCTGGCCATCAGCCTGCTGGGGTCGGCCAGGTGCCGCGCACCCCGCTGGTGCACGACGATCTGGGCCGCCGGGAACATCGCGGCGATGTCGCCCGCCCCGCCCGCGTGGTCGAGGTGGATGTGGGTGACCACGACGGTGGTCAGGTCACCGGCGCCGATCCCGAGCCGGGCGAGTGCGTCACGGACCACCGGCGCGGACGGCGCGGTCCCGGTTTCCACCAGGCATGGCCGGTCGGCCCGGATCAGGTAGCCGGCCGTGATCCCGTCGTACCCGGCCATCCGGGTATCGATCTGGAACACCTCGTGCCCGAGATCGGTGATGTCCGTCGGTCCGATTCCTTCTCCCATGCGGCCCATTCAATCGGACGGGCCGAACGTGCGCAGGACCAGTCCCGTGCGCGGTTTAGGGCCGAACGAGGTGGACTTGCGGGGTACCCGCTCGCCGTGGGCCGCGATCTGGGCGACCGCCTCGAAGGACGCCGGGTTCGAGATCACCGCGGTGCCCCCGGCGGCCGGGGCGCCGCCGGCTGAGGCCCCGTCGTTCGAGGCCCCGTCGTTCGAGGCCCCGTCGTTCGAGGCAGGGCGTTCTGCGACGTCCGTCGCCGTGGCGTCGCCCGAGACCGCTCGCACCGCGTCGGCCGCGTCGTGGTCGATGAGGACATCGCGCTCGCTGTCGGTGATGCCCCACAGACGGGCGAGCAGCAACTGCTGCATGACCGACGCGTCGAGGGTCTGCCAGGGCGTGGAGGCCTCGGCCGGCATCGAGGCGGCGAGCTGAACCGGGTCCGGGTGGCTGAGCAGGCGGAACACCGGATCGCCGGCCAGCAGGAAGGCGGGACCCTCCTGGCCGGCCGCGGCCAGGCGCTGCAGCGCGTCGTCCAGGCTGATCCCGGTGGGCAGGTCTTGCACGGTGAACGCGGCCTTGGCTAGTTCGGCCGCGCGGTCCGGCCGCAGGCCGGGCAACACCCGGTGGATGGCGCCCAGCCGGGGCGGGTAGGCCGCGGAGTCGACCAGGAACGCCAGCCCGTAGTCCCACGGCCCGGCGCCCAGGCCAGCCGCGTGCATCTCGGCCTGCAGGTCCAGGTAGGCGGCATACCGGTGATGGCCGTCGGCGATCAGGGCCCGGCGTCCGGCCAGGTCGGCGGAGATCGCGGCCTGCTCGGCGGAATCGCCGATCCGCCACAGCCGGTGGGTCACGCCGTCCTCCGTGGTGACCGACACCAGCGGCGCGCGCTCAGCCGCGACCCGGTCCACGATCCCAGTAGCCGTCTCCCCGGTGATGTGCACGGCCTCGCCGGGCTGCGGCCCATCGTACCCGCCGGGCTGTTCCCCGTCGTAGATGAGGAAGATCGGCTCCAGGTTGGCCTGGGTGGCCGCCATGAGTTCCCGCCGTCCGGCCACCAGGCCGGGCATGACGCCCTCGTGCGGCAAGATGCCCGCCGATTCGGGCGAGCCCAGGCGGACCAGGCCGATGATACCGCGCTGCAAGCAGGAAGGATCCGCGTCCACAGACTGCTCATAGACGTACAGGGAGGCCATCCGGTCCCGGATGAGCACGCCCGCCGACAGCCATTCGCGGAGCAGGCCGGCCGCCGTCTTGCTTGCGTCCGCGTCTTCGCCTGGCAGGATGAGGCGGACAACATTGTGCGGATCCGCTGCCCGGAGATGATCGAGAATGCCGCCGTTTATGACGTCGTACGGTGGTGATGTGACGTTTGCGATACCGCTTACCCGGTCACGGGCATAACGGATGCCGCGGAAGGGCGCCAGCACGAGACCGGAACCAGGGTCGGACGGAAGGGTCTGCACACCATGTCAAAAGGATCAAGCGCGAGCAGGGATTCCCATCCGGAAGAAAACTTCCCTGGCCAGTCCCTGTCCGAAGGATCTGCGGATGATGTGCACGCCTGGTACCGGCAGGGTATGGAGCTTCTCGGCCGCGGCAGCCCCGCGGCCGCGGCCCAGGTCCTGCAGCGCGCTGCGACGGCCGAACCCGGCTCCCGCAGCGTCCGGGAGGCCCTGGCGCGGGCCTTGTTCGACGCGGGCCGGTACGCCGACGCGGCGGATAATTTCCGGGTGATCGTCGAGGCCAGCCCGTCGGACGACTACGCGAACTTCGGGCTCGGCCTCGCCCTGGCCAGGACCGGGGACCACGCCGCCGCCGCCGAATACCTCGCCCTCGCCGCCGCCATGCGGCCCGACGCCGCCCACTACACCGAAGCTCTCCGCTCGGTCCGGGCCACGTTGCGCGCCAGGAAGACCGCCCAGGGAGGCCCTGAATGACCACAGGGCCGCGTGGCAGCCAGGAACCCCTCGACACCGTCTACGACGTCGCCCTGCTCGACCTGGACGGGGTCGTCTACCTGAGTGGCGCCTCCATCCCCGGGGCGGCCGAGGCGCTGCGCAAGGCCGACGCGGCGGGCATGCGGCTGGCCTACGTGACGAACAACGCCTTCCGCACCCCGGCCGCCATCGCCGAACTGCTGACGAGCTTCGGCGTCCAGGCCGCCAAGGAAGACGTGGTAACCTCCGCCCAGGCCGCCGCCCGGCTGCTGGCCGAACGCCTCCCGGCGGGCGCGCCGGTCCTGGCCGTCGGCGGCAGCGGGCTGCGGATGGCGCTGCGGGAGCGCGGCCTGCGCCCGGTCAGCACCGCGATCGACAAACCGCAGGCGGTAGTACAGGGGTACGCACCCGACGTCAATTACTCGATGCTGGCCGAGGGCGGCCTCGCGGTCGCCGCCGGGGCGCTGTTCGTCGCGTCGAACGGCGACACCACGTTGCCCAGCCGGCGCGGCCGTCAGCCGGGAAACGGGGCGCTAGTCCAGGTGATCGCGACCGCGACCGGGAAGCAGCCGCTGGTGGCGGGCAAGCCCGAGCCGCCGCTGCACCGCGAATCGGTGCTGCGGACCGGCGCCAAGCATCCGCTCGTCGTCGGTGACCGGCTGGACACTGACATCGAGGCCGCCCACCGGGTCGGCGCGGACAGCCTGCTCGTGCTGACCGGGGTGACCGGCCCGGCCGAAGCCGCCCTCGCGCCGCCGTCGCAGCGTCCTACTTACCTGGCCGAGAACGTGGCCGGCCTGCTCGAGCCGCATCCCGATGTCGCCGAAGAAGAGGGCGCGTTCGCCTGCGGCGGCTGGACGGCGCGCCTGGACGGGGACCGGCTGGAGCTGACTGGTGACGGCGAGCGCATTGACGGCTTGCGGGCGCTATGCGCCGCCGGATGGGCCGCGGACAACCTCAGCGAGGAATCAGTGCGTGCCGCGATTGAACGGCTAGAACAATCGGCGGCTCGGACGAACTGATACCTCAATGTGACGACACGCGGTCACCCACCGTGTAAGCTAACCCGCATGCCAGACCGCGCAGTCCGCCATCACGGTGTTACCGCGATGCTCGCGCGCGTGGTTTGTCCTTCGTGTTGTTGCTGACGACGACCCTCAGCTGACCGTTGTCGCCGCCGGGCCGCCTCATTCCGGCGCTAGCCCGAAGAATCCGCGAAGGAAATTCCGTTGATCGCAGATATGTCTGTTGCCCCGGAGATCGCCATCCTGGCCGAGGCGGCCCTGCTCGTCCCGGCGCGGTCGGCCACCCCCGCGCCGGAGGTCCCGCCGGTCACGCTCGGCACGCTGGCTCGCCAGTTGCGGATGCTCGCCGCCACGCCCGAGCGCTGGTGGGGACTGGTCCGCTTCAGCCCGGACCGTTCGGTAAAAATCAGGGTCGAAGACCAGCCGGAGTACGAGGCCTGGCTGGTGGTCCTGCCGCCCGGCGACTCCGGCCGGGACTGTGACTGCGACGTGGCCACGATCATCGCGGGCGAGGCGACCGAGGGAGCCCCGGGCAGCGTGCCGCTGCGCCCCGGCCCGACGCGGGTGCACGGCCAGCGGCACCGGTTGCGCGGCCACGGCGCGGGTTACTCGATCAGCCTGCACGCCCGCGCCCATGCGGCCAGCACAGATCCGGCCAAGCAGAGCCAAGCAGGGCCACGCCGAAGTTCGTAATTCACTGATCCGCAATGTGGAAGTAATAGGCTGAACGGACCATGGCGGCACCTCCGAGACAGCCGCCAGAGAGGACGTTCTCAATGATTGAGGTACGGGGGCTCACTAAGCGGTACGGCGATAAAATCGCCGTCAATAACCTGTCGTTTAGCGTGGAGCCGGGCAAGGTGACGGGCTTCCTCGGGCCGAACGGCGCCGGCAAGACCACCACCATGAGGCTGATTCTCGGCCTGGACTACCCGGACGCCGGCACCGTCACCATCGGCGGCCAGCAGTATGCTCACCTGGCGTATCCGATGCGCGAGGTGGGCGCGCTGATCGACGCCAAGGCGGTGCACGGCGGCCGGTCCGCCTATAACCACCTGCTCTGCCTGGCCCAGACGAACAACCTGCCCAAGCGCCGGGTGGGCGAGGTGCTCGAGCTGGTCGGCCTGACCGAGGTGGCGCGCAAGCGCACCAAGGGGTTCTCGCTCGGCATGAGCCAGCGGCTCGGCATCGCCGCCACGCTGCTCGGCGACCCGGCCCTGCTCATGTTCGACGAGCCGGTCAACGGGCTGGACCCGGAGGGGATCCTGTGGATCCGCAACCTGATGAAGGCGCTGGCGGCCGAGGGCCGCACGGTGTTCGTGTCCAGCCACCTGATGTCGGAGATGGAGCACACCGCGGACTACCTGATCGTGATCGGCCGCGGCCAGCTGCTCGCCGACTGCACCATGGAGGAGTTCATCGCCCGCAGTTCGGGCCAGACCGTCCGGGTCGCCACCCCTCAGCCTGAGGTGCTGGCCAAGGCGGTGACCGAGGCGGGCGGCACGGTCATCCCCGGCGGCGGCGACGGTGCGCTGACCGTCAGCGGGCTGATCGCGGCCCAGGTCGGCGATATCGCGTTCGAGCACGGCGTGCGGCTGCACGAGCTGACCGTGGTCCGGGCCTCGCTCGAGGCGGCCTTCATGGAACTGACCGCCGACAGCGTGGAATACCGGGCCGCCGGGGATGAGCCCGGGGATGAGAAGGGCCAGCCGCCCGAGCCGGGCCAGCCGCCAGAGAGCCAGCTGCCCGCCCCGGAGCTCGCCGCGCAAGGGCAGCACGGCAATGAAGGGCGGATCTGACATGGCTGCGACGACAACCCAACAGGCAGCCCGCCCGCCGGTCCTGCCGCCGCCCTCCGGGCGAGCGGGTTTCGGCGGGACGCTGCGCTCGGAGTTCACCAAGATCCGTTCGGTCCGCTCTACCTACTGGACGCTGCTCGTGCTGCTGGCGGTCAGCATCGGGATCGGCGCGGCGATCAGCGCGGGCACCGCGGCCAACTGGTCGCATATGGCGCCTTCGGACCGGGCCACCTTCGATCCCACCCAGGCCAGCGTGGCCGGGCTCTTCTACCTGGGCCAGCTCGTCATCGTGGTGCTCGGGGCGATGGTGCTCACCGCCGAGTACTCCACCGGGATGATCAGAACCTCGCTGACCGCGATGCCCAGGCGCGGCACCGTGTACGCGGCCAAGGTAGTGGTCTTGGCCGTCGTGGCCCTGGTGGTCACGTTCATAGCGGCCTTCATCGCGTTCTTCCTCGGCCAGTCGCTGCTCGCCAGCACGCACGACAGCGCGACGCTGTCCCAGCCCAACGTGCTGCGCGCCGTCATCGGCAGTGCGCTGTACGTAACGACGTGTGGCCTGTTCGCGTTCGCGGCCGGGGCGATCCTGCGGCACACCGCCGCCGCCATCACCTCGGTGATCGGGCTGCTGTTCGTGATCCCGATCCTGGCCCACCTGCTGCCGTCCAGCTGGTACCAGGACCTGGCGCGGTGGCTGCCGGACGCCGCGGGCCGCGCCCTGTCGGTCACCGTCGGGCCGCAGCCCCCGAACCTGTTCTCCCCGTGGGGTCAGTTCACCGTCTTCGCCGTCTATACGGTGATCCTGCTCGCGGTGGGCGCCTTCCTGTTCCGCAAGCGCGACGCTTAACGCGCCCGGTTACGCCGGGCGCCCTCCAGGCGGAGGCGCGCTCGGCTACGGGAGCGTCAGGATCTCGTAGCTGTCCTCGGTGACGAGGATCGTGTGCTCGAACTGCGCGGTGCGCTTGCGGTCCTTGGTCACCGCCGTCCAGCCGTCTGGCCAGATGTCGTAGTCGATGGTGCCGAGGGTGAGCATCGGCTCGATGGTGAACGTCATCCCCGGTTGCATGATCACGTTGGTGTGCGGGTCGTCGTAGTGCGGCACGATCAGCCCCGAATGAAACGTCCGGCCGATCCCGTGCCCGGTGAAGTCCCGCACCACCCCGTAGCCGAACCGCCGCGCGTACGACTCGATCACCCGGCCGACGGCGTTCAGCGGACGGCCCGGCGCCACCGCGCGGATGCCGCGCATCATCGCCTCGTGCGTGCGCTCGACGAGCAGCCGTGATTCCTCATCCACGTCGCCGACGCAGAACGTGGCGTTGGTGTCGCCGTGCACCCCGCCGATGTAGCCGGTGATGTCAATGTTGACGATGTCGCCGTCGTTGATCAACGTGTCGTCGGGAATCCCGTGGCAGATCACCTCGTTCAGCGAGGTGCACAGCGACTTCGGGTAACCGCGGTATCCGAGCGTGCTCGGATAGGCGCCGTGGCTGACGAGGAAATCGTGGCCTATCTGATCCAGGTAATCGGTCGTGACGCCTGGAGCCACAGCAGCGCCGACCGCCTCCAGCGCCTGGGCGGCCAGCTTGCCCGCCACCCGCATCCGCCCGATGATCTCCGGCGTCTTGACGTCCGGTTCCCCGGTCTTGGGACGCTTCTTGCCCACGTACTCCGGCCGCGTGATCTCCGCGGGGACCTGGCGCGTGGGTGAAAGCCGGCCCGGATGAAGCACTGTCGCCATGCTTTGGGAGTCTAATGTGCTATGGACACTGAACAGGGAAAGCGGTGGTGGTACAGCCTCAAGTACCACACCGTAGAGGACGACGACGGTCCCACCCCGGGCAAGGACCGGCTCGGGCCGTATCCGACCCGGGAAGCGGCCGCCCGCGCGCTGGAAACGGTGCAGGAGCGAAACAAGGAATGGGACGCGAAAGACTGATCATCGCTCCCGCGCTATTACGCTAGGCACGTGAGCGAAGAACTGCCGGCCGTGGCCGAGGCGCGGATGGCGGAAATCCGGCGCAGCGGCACCTGGGGTTCGGCGCTGACCACCGAGGAGTTCGCTGCGATCCGCAGCGTCGGCTTCGAGCCGGTCGGCCAGGTCCTCGGCGCTTGCGTCTACAACATCGGCTACACCGGCGGCTACAACTGCCCGGGCGCCTGGGGGTCATGGGGATACGTCCCGGCCCGGACCACCACGCAGGTGTCCGGCCGGGGCGGCTTCGGCTCGTACGGGCCGCTGGTTCAGGCGATGTACGAGGCGCGGCACAAGGCGCTGGACCGGATGACCGCCGAGTGCGAGGAACTGGGCGGCCACGGCGTGGTCGGCGTCCGGCTGAGCATCGGCGGGTTCCCAGCCGGCGGTCTTGAGTTCAAGGCGATCGGCACGGCCATCCGCGCCCCGGGCGTGCCGCCGGTATCCGCCTGGAAGCCCCGCGGCGGCCGCCCGAAGCGGCCGTTCACCTCCGACCTGTCCGGCCAGGACTTCACCAAGCTGGTCATGAAGGGCTGGGTGCCGGCCGGGCTCGCGCTCGGCATCTCGATCGGGTCCCGGCACGATGACTGGCTGACCGTCGGCCAGACCCGCTGGGGCGCGGGGAACGCCGAGGTGGTCGGCTTCACCGAACTCGTCAACGACGCCAGGCACGACGCGCGGCTGCAACTGGAACGCGACGTCACGCGGCTCGGCGGCGAGGGCGTGGTGATCGCCGACATGCAAATGCAGGTGCGGGAGCGGGAGTGCCCCGTGCAGGAGGGCCGTCGCGACCACATCGTGGAAGTAACCACCATCGGCACCGCGATCGTCAGGTTCAGCCATGAGGAACAGCGGCACAGCGGACCGACGCTGGCCGTCATGACCCTCAACCCCAAGAGCCGCCAGGCCGCCAGGATCCGGATCTAGGAGAGACCATGACCGATCAGGGGAACATCGCGACCGAACTCGATGCCGCCGGCGTTCCGCAGGATGCGATGCGGCGGCTGGCGGAACTGCAGCCCGGCCGGCCCGGGTCGATCTTCACCTCCGACCTGTCGGTCAACGAGTTCCTGCTGGTCCGCGAGGTCGGGTTCCGGCCGCTCGGCCTGGTCCTGGGCAGCTCGATTTACCACGTCGGCCTGCAGATCGGCCGCTGGGGCCGCAACCAGGAGCTCGACGTGCTCTCCCAGGCCATGTACCACGCCCGTGAGCTGGCCATGAGCCGGATGGAGGCCGAAGCGGACGCGCTGAGGGCCGACGGCATCGTGGGGGTCCGGCTGGACGTGGAGATGAAAGAGTTCGGCGCGGACATCGCCGAGTTCATCGCGGTCGGCACCGCCGTCAAGGCCGAAGAGGGCGCCGGCGGCGGCGGGGTCGACAACTGGCGCAACAACAAGAACCAGCCGTTCACCTCGGACCTGTCCGGCCAGGACTTCTGGACGCTGATCCGGGCCGGCTACGCGCCGCTCGGCATGGTCATGGGCTCGTGCGTGTACCACATCGCGCACCAGCGGATGGGCGCCAAGATGGGCAACATCGGCAAGAACGTGGAGATCGAGCAGTTCACCCAGGCCCTGTACGACGCCAGGGAACTGGCCATGAGCCGGATGCAGGCCGAAGCCGAGGCGCTGCACGCGGAAGGCATCGTCGGCGTCCAGCTCCGCCAGCACAGCCACACCTGGGGTTCGCACACCACCGAGTTCTTCGCCATCGGCACGGCCGTGCGCCCGCTGCGCCCGGACCACATCATCGAGCGCCCGACGATGGTGCTGACCCTGGACTCCTAGGAGCCGGTCGGGCCGCTCACCACGTCCAGCAGGCGCGCCACCCGGTCCCGCAGGCCCCGCATGCCCGGCCGGTAACGCTGGTGCCCGGCCACCCTCGGCTGGGGGATGCGGGCATCGGCGCTGGCCACGCCGAACTCCCCGCGCTCGAACCGCTCGGCCGCGCCGATCTCGCCGACCGCCGAGCTGATCAGGTGCTGCGCGCCGCCGAACGACACCGCGTCGACGCCCGCCCGGATCGCCATCGACTCGTGGGCCAGCGCGTCAAGTTCCGGATCGCCCGCCTCGAGCGCGAAGATGGTGGCTCCGGTCCGCCGCGCGTCGTTGACGCGCTCGAGCAGCGGGATCGGCGCGGTCGACGGCGACACGACGAAGAGCGTCTCGCCCCGCTGGGCGGCTTCCAGCCGCTCGAGGCCAACCCGCAGGTGCGACGGCGCGCCCTGGGGGATCCGCCAGCGGACGAGCGTGGGCATCAGCTCAGGGATCCCGGACAGCCTGCTTTCCTCGTCCAGGTGAGCGGTGAGATGCCAGGGCTCCTCGTCCGGGGTGCCGACCAGCAGGAGCCCGCCTGGCGAGCGGGTCGCCTTGCGGAGCCCCTGCGCGAACGCTCGAGTCCGCTCGAGCCATCCGGTCGGGGCAAGGAGCGCACGGAGCGTGGTCACCTGGTTCGCGTCCACCTATCCATGGTGCTCCTAAATGTCCGTCCGCGCAGCCGAATCCGCACGGACAGTGTTGATCCGGGGGACGCGCAGGTACCGCCCGTCTGGTCCGGAGGCACCGTCTGGCAGGATGCCGTTCATGACTGAGCGCGAAACCCCGTCCGTCGACGGCCTCGTCATCGGCATCCTCGGCGGCACCGGGGATCAGGGACGAGGCCTGGCCCGCCGGTTCGCACTGGCCGGGCACCTGGTGATCATCGGGTCCCGCAGCCACGAGCGCGCGCACGCTACGGCACAGCAGATGGGGCAGGAGATCGGGCCGAACGTCCGGGGCCTGGCCAACGCCGATGCCGCCCGCGAGGCCGACCTGGTGATCGCCGCGGTGCCCTGGGAGGGCCACGGCGAGCTGCTTTCTGCGCTGGCGGCCGAGCTGGCGGGCAAGATCGTGGTGGACTGCGTGAACCCGCTCGGCTTCGACCAGCGCGGCGCCTACCCGCTGAAGGTCGCCGAGGGCAGCGCGGCCCAGCAGGCGGCGGCACTGCTACCCGACAGCCGGGTGGTGGCGGCGTTCCATCACGTGTCCGCGATCTTGCTGCTCGACCCCGAGATCGACACCATCGACCTGGACGTGCTGGTGCTCGGCGACGACCGGGAGGCCACCGACCTGGTGCAGGCGCTGGCCGCGCGGATTCCGGGCGCGCGCGGCATCTACGCGGGCCGCCTGCGCAACTGCGGCCAGGTCGAGGCCCTGACCGCCAACCTGGTCTCGATCAACCGCCGGTACAAGGCGCACGCCGGCCTGCGCATCACCGATATTTAAAGACCCATTTATCCCGAACGGGTGGGGTTTTCCGCCCCGGCCACCGGTACGCCCCTTACGGCGGGCGGCCACTTCGGCGGGACGGTCACTCGGTGGTCACCGCCTGGAGGATGTCGAGCCGGGCCGCGCGCCGGCTCGGCGCGATCGCGGCCACGATGCCGGCCAGGCCGGCCAGCACGGCCACACCGAGCAGTTGCGGCACCGGGATCACCAGGTGGGTGATCCCCTGGGAATGCAGCGCGGCGACGATCGCCCAGCCGAACAGGGCCTGCGGGAAGTTCGCCTCGGCCGCGGCCAGCGGCAGGACATAATCCCCGGCTACTTCCCGCACGCTGTAGATGACCTGCACGGTGAAGGTCTTGGTCCCGGTACTGGGGAACGTCATCGCGACCGGGCTGCCGATCCTCAGGTGCTGGCTCGTCGCGACCTGGGTCGACACCGCGATCCCGGAGGACGTCATGCCCGCCAGCCGGCCCTGGGTGACCCCGATGTTGAACAGCGGGTCGGCCTTGACCGGGTCGGTGGCCACCACCGGGGTCACCTTGCCGTAGACCTTTACCACTGCGGACCGGATCCCCGCGGTGGCGCTCACCTGCGGCAGCGCGTCCAGCGACCGTTCGAGCTGCGGGCTGAAGCCGCTGGCGCCGCCCGCTATGCCCCCGCTGCTGACGACGTAGTCGGCCCGCACCGCCGAGTTGATGATCGTGGTGACCGAGGCCTTCATGGACGAGGCGACGATGGTCGTGAGCGATACCAGGGCCACGCCGACCATCAGGGCCGCCGCCGTCGCGGCGGTCCGCGACGGATTGCGCATCGCGTTCTGCTGGCCGAGCTTGCCCGCCGTGCCGCGCATCGCGAGCGGGGCGCCCAGCAGCCGGCTGACCGGGCGCGCGACGAACGGCCCGAGTATCGCGATGCCGACGAAGACCGCCACCGCGCCCGCGCCGACCAGCGCGACCCGGTTTCCCGCGTGACCGAACAGTCCCGCCCCCAGTACCGCCGCACCGCCGGCGACCAGGATCGCGCCCCGGGCGGCACGCCGGACCGAAGGCCGACGGGACTCGGCGGCCACGTCCTGCATGGCGGCGACTGGCGGGATCCGGGCCGCGCGCCGGGCGGGCGAGATGGCCGACACCACCGTGATCACGATGCCAGCGAGCAGCCCGACGATCACCGTACGGGGGCTCACCACCAGGCCGGTGGCCGGCAGGTCGAAGCCAAGCGCCGCGAGCCCCGCCTTGAGCGCGAGGGCGAGGCCGATCCCCGCGACCAGGCCAGCGGCCGAGGCGACCACACCGATGACCAGGGATTCGCCGAGGACGGAGGCCATCACCTGCCGGCGGCTCGCGCCGACCGCGCGCAGCAGGGCCAGCTCGCGGAGCCGCTGGGCGACGGTGATCGAGAACGTGTTGAAGATGACGAACGACCCGACGAACAAGGCGATGAACGCGAACACGAGCAGGAACACGCCGATGAAGCTCAGCGCCTGACGGATGGTCTCCTGGCCCTCGGCGGTGACGGCCTGGCCGCTCACGACCTCGATGCCCGGGTTATGGATGGCCGCCTGGAGGCGGCTGACGAGCTGGGATTGCGAGACTCCCGGGGCCGCCTCGACATCGATCTGGCTGACCTTGCCCGGCTGGCCGAGCACCCGGGCCGCGGTGACCGGGTCGAACGCGGTGATGGTCGCGCCGAGCGGGCTGTCCGCGCTGCCCCAGGTGGCGATGCCGGTAATGGTGTAGGTAGCCGGGCGCTGCTGGGTGAGGACGACGACCTTATCGCCGACCGTGAAGTGCCCGACATCGGCGGAGTGCTTGTCGATCACCACCTGCGAGCTCGTGCGCGGAGGCTGGCCGCCGGGCAGCAGCCGCAGCGGGCTGAGGGCCGCGACGTCGGTCCAGGCCGCGCCGAGGGTGGGCGGCCCGTTGGAGGCCGTGCCGATCGGCCTGCCGTCACGCGCGACGAGCTGGGCGTAGCCTTCGATGTCGAGGGCGACCGCCTTCACGCCGGGCACCTTGACCACCGTGCTGGCCAGGCTGGCGTCGATCCGCTGGCGCTGGCTGGTGAAGTTGGTGCCGGGGTTGAAGGGCTCGGTGGCCCGGACCACCGCGCCGGTGCCCTGGTAGATCTGGTCGTAGAGCCCGTTGAACGTGGAGTTGATGGTGTCGGTGAGAACGAAGGTGCCGGCGATGAACGCGACGCCGAGCAGCACCGACAACGCGGTCAGCGCATAACGCAGCCGGTGAGCCACCACCCCCGTCAAGGTGACGCGCCACATGGCCAGCCTCCTGCCTGCTGGAACGGATCTAGCCGTCTTCGCTGAGCTCGCGGATGGTGTCGAGGATCCGGTCGGCGGTGGGCGCGGACAGCTCCCGGACCAGGCGGCCGTCCGCGAGGAACAGAACCCGGTCCGCGTACGCCGCGGCGCGCGGGTCGTGAGTGACCATCACCACGGTCTGGGAGTACTCGTCGACGGCCTGGCGGATCTGGGTGAGCAGTTCGGTTGCCGACCTGGAGTCGAGGTTTCCGGTCGGCTCGTCCGCGAAGATCAGGTCGGGGCGGGTGACCAGGGCCCGGGCCGTCGCCACCCGCTGCTGCTGACCGCCGGAGAGCTCGGCGGGACGGTGCGCCAGCCGGTCGGCGATCCCCAGCGAGCGCGCCAGTTTTTCCACCCAGGCCCCGTCGGGTTTCTTCCCGCCCAGGGTGATCGGCAGGACGACGTTTTCCCGCGCGGTCAAGGTAGGAATCAAGTTGAAGGCCTGGAAGACGAAACCGATGCGCTCGCGGCGCAGCAGCGTCATGGCCTTGTCGTCGAGCGACCCGAGGTCGACGTCTCTGACCAGCACCTGCCCGGAGGTCAGCCGGTCCAGGCCCGCCAGGCAATGCAGCAGGGTCGACTTTCCCGATCCGGACGGTCCCATGATCGCGGTGAACTGGCCGGCGCCGAAGTCCGCGGAGATAGCGTCGAGCGCCCGGACTGTTGTCGCGCCCTTGCCGTAGATCTTGACGCCGCTGATGATGCGCGCGGCTGCTGCCGCCTCGAGCGTCTCGGTTGCCTGCCCGCTGGGAATGGTCATCTTCACCGGTCCTGGCCTCCTTCGCCGCGAGCGGATGGAGCCGCGTCTCGTCCAGCTCCGCTCCATCGTGCATACGATCTCCGGCCCGGCCGCTAGAGCTGAAGGTCCCCGCGATAACTGACCGTCGTCCTCCATGAATCGCCGCGACGACCAGCCTCCCGGAGCTCATCAGCTAACGTGATGCGGGACGAGGGAGGTGGGGGGTGGCGTGGCTGAGAACCTGATCCTCCCGGTACCTGAGCGCATGTCGGCCGCTTACCTGGTTCCCCTGGCGCTGTCCGCCGAGGCCGCGAAGGACCGCGCGACCGCCGGGCTGTCAGCCCGCATGGCCACCCCGGTGGGCGTCGCCGCGCGCATGATGCTGGACACCGGTGCGGTGACGGTTCACGCCACGTCGGCGTCGTCGCTGCCGCCGGTGCCCGGCCCGCTACAGGAATACCTGGGCGTAGCCCAGGAGCTGGTCCGGACCGTCGCCGAGGCCAGTCAGTTCGTCGTGGTCCGGGCCTCGTGCCCGCCGGGGTGGCCGCCGATGCACGAATGGGCCGCGCGGGCCTGCGCCGCCGCGCTGGCCAGCCAGGCGGGCGTTCCCCTGGTGGACACGGGCACGCCCAAGGTGCTGGCCGCGGACGCGGCGCTGCGGACGCTGCCCGGGACCGAAGACGCCAGATTCAGGCTCGCGGACTGGATGCTGGTGTTCCAGTCGGCCGGTATCGGGGGCCTGTGGATGACGACCAAGGGCCTGGGCCGGTTCGGCCTGCCCGAACTGCAGGTCCGCAACGTGCCCCCGCAGCTGGGCCAGGCCTGGACTCGCGTGCTGACGGGCCTGGCCTCGGGTCTCCTCGGAACCTGGCTGAACGCACTGCGCGACCGGGCCGAGCCCGCTTTTGCCCAGCTGCCTGCCGTGCTCGAGGTCGGCGAGGGCGACGTCGCCAGGGCCTACGATGCTCCCGTCACCGGGAGTCCGGCGGCGCCCGTTCGGCTCACGTTTGATCCCAGCCCGCAGGATGGCGCGGACAGCTTCCTGTCCGTCCAGCCGCCGGATGACTACCCGGCCTCGGCCGGGGAGTTCCTGGCCGGCGTGTGCGCGGCGCTGTTCGGTCAGCGTGAGCTCCAGATCCGCTACCTGGCGCCAACGGATGAGATGAAGCGGGCCATGCAGGCCGCGCGGGAGGCGCTGCCGGCCGTCCGCGCCCGGTTCCTGGCCGGTGACCTGCCGCCGCGAGCCCAGCTGATGATCAAGCACGAGATATCGGTGCCGGGCCAGGCCGAGTACCCGTGGGCGTACGTCACCTCGTGGGCCGATTCGGCCCGGGTCCTGGGCAATTCCGCCGGTGACGCCACGCTGGACCCGGGCATCCGGGCGGGCCGCCCGATCGTCGTCGACGCCGAGACGATCGTCGACTGGGCCATCTGGATCGGCGGGCAGGGCATCGTGGAAGGCGGCCAGACCAACGTGATCGCCCAGCGGCACACCACCCATGGTTAGTGAGACATCCCGCCGCTCCGCCACCCTGGTCACATCTGCCTGGTCCCGTCGCACTCGCCACGGGACCGCCTCGCGGGCGGCCGCAACGATGTGACTTCGTGGCGGTGGGAACCGCACCGATGTCACATGGGTGTAGCTTTTTTGGAGTGAGGGTCATGCTACGAGCGACAGGCCGTGCTGGTAGCGGCTGAGGTGGTTGCGCTGGTGTTCTTGCTGGATGTGGTGGGCCCAGTAGGCGGCCGGGTCGCCGTTGGCGCGGATGGCGCGCAGCCACAGCATGGCCTGGGCGCCGGGCAGGCTCCAGCGGGTGCCGGTGATGCCCATCCGGTCGTTGACCAGGTGACCGCGGGATCCGCCGGGCCGCTGCGGTCAGCTGCGCACCACGGTCGCGTTCCCTGGTCTTCACCGAGAGATCATCTTCCCGCAAGGATGTATCCAGTCGGCGGCCGGCCGCGACAGCGACGATCTTGTGCCAGCCGGGGAGGAAACCGATGTCGCGGACGAAGAAGAACAAGAAGAGTAATCGGCGCGGAACCGCCGCGGCCAGGTCGGCTCAGCCGCAAGCCCGGCGCGACGCCGCCCAGACCGCAGCGGCAGCCGTGCCGCCGGGACTGCGGTCGGCCACGAGCGCGCCGCCGGGACTGTCGCCGGCCACGAGCGCGCCGCCCGGCCTGGTGCCGGCCACGAGCGCGCCGCCCGGCCTGGTCCGGGGGACAGGTGAGCACTCCAAGCTTGTCCCGGCGATGCTCGCACCGCCCGGCCTGGTCCCTGCGCAAGGCAAGACGGCCGCGCAAGACAAGACGGCCGCGCAGGCCCTGGGGGGCGCGGGAGCCTCGGTGACCGCGCAGGCCTCGGCCGGCGCAATACCCGAGACGGATTCCTCCGGAGCCTCGGACGGCCTGCCCGCCTGGGCCGCGAAGGCCATGGAAGAGCTGCTGACCGTGACCTACTGGCTCGACCCGGGCCAGGACGGCGAACCGTTCAGCGCGACGATCCGCTTCACCGGCCGCCGGGCCGGGGTAGCCGGAAAGCCACAGCCGGGCGACACCTTCTGGCAAGAGGAAACCGTCCAGGGGATCGTCCCGGGCAGCGGGCCAGTAGCGGTCACCGCCGAAGTCCGCGGCATCACGCCAGGCCAGTGGACCGTGACCGGGCGTCCGGTGACGCGGGGCGTCCGGCCCTACCCGCCGGACGGGAACACGGCCAGTGCCTGCCGGGCGCCATGGCCGCGGCGGGTGGTGATCCCGGCTGGCCCCGAAGCTACGGTGACGACTTCGTCGCTGCTGCGCTCCAAGGTGCCGGGGATCATCCGGTTCGCCTACGCGAGCCTGGTGTCCCTCGGCGTACTAGCCGGGCTCGGCCTGGAAGCACTGCTTCTCGCCCACGGCCACTACCCCGCGTTCCGCCCCACGATGTTCTCGGCGCTCGCGATAGTGGCGGGCGTGATCGGCGCGAAGGGCTGGTATGTCGCGGTGCACCGTGGCCGGAAGTTCGACGGCTGGTGCATCCAGGGATTCGTGGCGGGTGCGGCCGTGGTCGTCGCCGCCGCGGCATTCGCGGGTCCGGGCATCCCGCGTGGGGCCTATCTGAGCGTGGCCGCCCCGGCCCTGCTGATCGGCATGGCCATTGGCCGCCTCGGGTGCTTCTGGGCCGGCTGTTGCACCGGCCGGCCGACGGCGTCACGCTGGGGCATCTGGTCGTCCGATCGCCGGGTCGGCTGTCGGCGAGCGCCGGCGCAGTTGCTGGAGGCGCTGGCCGCGCTGACCAGCGGGGCGGCCGTACTGGCTGTCGTGCTGCTCGCGGGGCTCCCGAAGTCGGGTCCGATGGCCGTGGCCGGGCTGGCTGCCTACACCCTGGCCAGGCAGTTCATCCTTGGCCTGCGGGCTGAGCCGCGGCAGTGGCGGTACGGGCGCCCGGTAACCGCCGCGGTCGCGGCCATCGGGCTGATCGCGAGCGCCGTCCTGCTCGCGGGAGGCTAAAACCCAAACAGGTCGGCGTCCTCTACCCAGTGACCGAACCAGGCGGCGGAATCGTCCCCGGACCGGTCGTCGAGCAGGCCAGCGCGGCCGCAGTGTCACCCGGGGCGGCCAGCGGCGGCAAGCTGGGGAAGGTCGGCCGTCGCACGGCCAGCGCGCGGAGATCCAGGAAGTCGGTCAGGTCGTTGGCGTTGGCGTCCCGGTAGGTGAGGGCGGGCAGGTTCCACTTCCGCTCGATCGTCGCCAGGACCGACGTGTGGTCATAAAGCACGTGGCTGACATGGCGGCGCCGGGCGTACGGGGACACCACCACCGAGGGGACCCGGAACCCGTAGCGGGCGAAGCCGTCGTAGACCGACTCGCCCTGGGCCACGATGGGAGCGATGTCGTCGGGCGGGATCGCCCGTGGCGGCCGCACGTGGTCGTAGTAGCCGCCGTGCTCGTCGTACACGAGGATGAACAGCGTCCGCGGCCACAGCGGCGAGGCGCCAAGCGCCTGCACCACCTGGGCCAGCAGTGCCTCGCCGACCACGATGTTCTGCGGGTTCTCCTGCGACTGGGTGACGTAGTTGGGGTCGAGAAAGCTGAACGCGGGCAGGGTGCCCGCCGCGGCGTCGGTGAAGAACTCCGCGAGCGCCTTGTTGTGCGCGGCCTCGGTCACCTCGTCGTTGACCGGGAACAGGTCCGGTGTAGCTCCCGTCGGATAGACCGAGACGTAGTTCTCCCAGCTGATCCCGTACCGGTCGAGCAGGTTGAAGATGGTGCCCGCGGCTGGCACGACCGCGCTGAGCTCCGCTAGCCCGGCGTCGTCGGTCAGCCCGGCCGAGGTGCCCGCGATGAGATACCGGCGGTTGGGGAAAGTCTGGCCGAGCAGCGAGCAGAACCAGCGATCGCCGATGGGAAAGGTCCTGGCCAGGCTGTAGGTGAACGGCAGGTCGTCGCCGGTCCAGTAGCCCATGGCCACCGGGCCGCTGATCGTAGCGCTGCCCGGGCTGATCGGGGTCCTGACGAAGCCGTCCATGGCGCCGTTGTCGTAGGCGTTGTGGCTGGCGCTCCACTCCTGGCTCGGCTGCGAGGGCAGCTGGCAGGTGGTCGGCATCCGGAACGCGTGCTGTATCTTCCCGTCGGGGTAGGGATTGGCCGCCGCCGGCAGGCCGTCCCGGCCCAGCCTGAACCCGTCGCCGCGCCCGAGCATCCCGAAGAAGTTGTCGAACGAATGGTTCTCCAGCATCAGGACGACGATGTGCTCGACGCCGGGAAGGGTGTCGGTGCCCGCAGGCAGCCATGGATACGGGCGGGATCCCGGGACCCGCAGCAACGTGCGGCCCAGCGCGCGAAGCGCGGCCACCTGGCGGGCCTGGCCTGCCCCGGTCACGGCGGCCCGGGCCCGCGCGGCGCCGAAAACTCCTGAGCCGACCGCCCCCGCGGCCAGCACCGTGCTGGTGCCGCTGAGAAACCGCCGTCTGGTCAGTGCCTCCCGTCCCGCCGCGTCCGCACCTCGCTGGTCAGCACGCCTGTTCATCGGCACCCGCCTCTCTGGATGGCCCGGATCACCGGGCGCCAATGCCGCGCGGCCAGCGACTGCGTCTTCGGCCTGAGCCAGGGTGGCACGGCCCGGTAAGACTTCCGGGAGCCTGGAGGTGAACGCATCCTAGCGCGGCGATGAATATCGAATCGCGCCCAGGATGAGGCCCGACCTGATATTTCCGGATTGTTACTTGACGCGCATGACCGGATAGCGGAAAGCTCTGCAATGGCTCTGGCCGGCTGGCCCATCCAGAGGCCGCCATAATGCGCCTCCAGCCGGTTAGTGTCTCCCTTCGGCCTGCAGAAATGACGATGGAGGGCTTGGCCATGGTACGCGGACGCGGTTTCACCGTGTTGGTTGCGAGTGCGGCCATCGTGGCCGGCCTGGCTGTCGCGACCCCGGCGGCTACCGCCACGACAGCCGGGACGGCCGCGACGGCACCCGGCGGTCCGGGCGCGCCGTCGTATTTCGACCTGGCCAGGAAGGACTGCGTGGGCACGGCGGCGGCCCAGGGATCCAAGGTCTGGTACACCGTGGCCGGCGGGGTGCTCTCCGATGTCTACGAGCCCACGATCGACAACACGAACGTGAGCACGCTGCAGTACATCGTGACCGACGGCTCCACGTTCACCGACCTGCAGGCCCGTGACGTGACCTACACGGTTACCGCCGACCCCACGGGCATGGCCTGCACCGTCACCTCAACCGACGCCAAGCACGGCTTCCAGCTGATCACCACCTACATCACCGACCCGGCGAGCGACACGGTGCTGATGCACACCAGGCTCCAGGATTCGCCCGGGTCGAGCACCAGCCTGGCCGGCCTGCACCTGTACGCCCGGCTCGACGCCCACGTCAACGGCAACGGCGGAGGCGGAAGCGAAAACGCCGGCGCCAACTCCGGCGTAGTAGCCACCTCCGCCGGCGCACCGGTCGCGGTGATCTCCAGCACGAACACCGTCACGAACGCCGTCAACCGGGATTACGCGGTGCCGACCTACATGGCCCTGGCGGGCACCTCCGCGCAGGCGGCGAGCGTCGGCTACGCCGGCACCGCCAGCGATGGCCTCACCCAGCTCGACACCGCGCACACCCTGACGCCATACACCTCCGCGCCGGACGGCCACATCGTCGCCACCGAGGACGTGACCCCGGGCCAGGGCCACGTGGTGACCCTCGCGCTGGGCTTCGGCCGGAGCCAGGCGCAGTCCGTTTCCGTCGCCGAGGGATCCCTGAGCCATCCGTTCGCCCTGACCGCGGCCAAATACGTGCTCGGCTGGGCCGCCTACGACGCCGGGCTGCGGCGGCCGGGCGCCCAGGCAAGCCTGGACCGCTACTACTACCTGTCCGCCAACGTCCTGAAGGCGAGCGAGGACAAGACCTACCCGGGCGCGATCGTCGCGTCCCTGGCCAGCCCGTGGGGTCAGTCGGTGCAGGCCGGGGTGACCTCCGGCGGCGAGCCGTCCTACTTCGGCTCGTACCGGGAGGTGTTCGCCCGCGACCTGTACGAGGCCTTCACCGGGCTGATGGCCGACGGGGACGTCGCCACGGCCAGGGCGGCCACCATGTTCCTGTTCGATCGCCAGCAGCTCCCGTCCGGAGCGATGCCGCGCAACTCGCTCCTGAACGGCAAGGCCGCCCCGGACACCGGCGGCACCCAGCTGGACGAGGCCGCCTACCCGATCCTCATGGCGTACCTGGCCGGGCTCGGCGGTGACGCCACCCTGTGGCAGGACCACATCCGCCCGGCTGCGGACTTCCTGGTCGCCAACGGTCCGTCGGATGGCGTGGAGCGCTGGGAAGAGCAGACCGGCTACTCGCCGTCCACGATCGCCGCCGAGATCGCCGGCCTGACCGCCGCGTCGGCCATCGCCGCGAGCCACGGCGACACGGCGCGGGCGCACCTGTACCAGGCCACCGCCGACGACTTCCAGCGCAACATCAAGTCCTGGACGGTCACGACCACCGGCCCGTACGGCCCGCGCTACTTCATCCGGCTATCCAAGACCGGTGACCCGAACGCGGCGATCAGCTACAGCCTCGGCAACGGCGGCCCGACGCTGGACCAGCGCAGCGTACTGGACGGCGGCTTCCAGGAGCTGGTCCGGCTCGGTGAGCTGCCGATCACCGATCCCGACGTCCAGGCCTCGCTGGCCATCCTCGACAAGCACGTCGCGGTATCCACGCCCAGCGGGACCGGCTACTACCGCTACGGCAACTCGGCCGCCAGCGGTAGCGCGGACGGGTACGGCGACTGCTACCAGCCGAGTCAGGACTCGTGCACGGTCCCCGGGGCACCATGGCCGCCGACCGACACCGGCACCGGGCACCTGTGGCCGAACCTGTCCGGCGAGCGCGCCGAGTCTGATCTGGCCGACGGGTCGGCCAGTGGGACGGAATCCCTGCTCCAAGCGATGATCAACTTCTCGTCCGGGGTCGGGCTGGTGCCCGAGCAGGCCTGGGAAGACCTAAACCTGGCGGCCTCGCCGTACGGCAGCGACCCGGCGACAGCGTCCATCGGCTTCACCGACGGCAAGGCAGCCGGGTCGGCGTCCCCGCTGACCTGGGCTCAGGCGCAGGAACTGCGGCTGATCGTCTCGCTGGGAGCCGGTCGCAACGTGGACACCCCGGCCATCACCACCGCGCGCTACGTCACCAACGGGCCGCCCGGCGCGCTGCCGGTGACCATCACCGCGCCGGCCCAGGGCAGCACTCTGGCCACCGCCTCCACCACGGTGACCGGGACGACCACGCCGGGAGCGGCGGTGACGATCGCGTCGGCCGACACCACGACCGGGGCGCCCACCTCGGTGACCAGCACAACCGCGGCGGCCGACGGGTCCTTCTCGGCGACGGTGCCGGTCAGCTTCGGCAGCAACGCGATCACCGTGACAGCCACCGCGCCCGGCGGGCGGAGCACCGGCTACGCCCAGGTCACCGTGACCAACGAAGGCGGAGGCGCCACCGTGCTCGATGTCCCCAACGCGGCTGGTGATGGCGTCGGCATTGACACCGGGCCGGGCACCTACCAGTACCCGACCTCTCCCGACTTCGTGGCCGGGTCGTTCGACCTGACCCGGTTCCAGGTCATCAGCGACGGCACCTTCGCCTACCTGCGGGTCACGCTGCGCACCCTGGTCCCGACCTTCGGAGTGCTCGACGGGGCGCAACTGCTCGACGTCTACGTGCACGTGCCGGGCGCCTCAACTACCTCCACCCAGGCCGCGTTCGCCTCCCGCAACTACACCATCGCGCCGTCCGGAGCCTGGAGCCAGCGGGTCGAGGTGCAGGGATTCGCCTCGCCGGCCTGGGTGAACGCCGCGGGCAACTCCGTGGGCACTGCGTCCGCGCTGGCCGTCCAGGCCGACCGTACGATCACGGTCGCCCTGCCCGAGGCGCAGTTCGGCACCCCGGCGTCCGGCTGGGGCTTCACCGTTGTGCTGACCGGCCAGGACGGGTTCAGTCCCGACCTGGCGCGCGCCTTCACCGCCACGCCGGGCGCCTTCACGTTCGGGGTCTGCGCGCCGGGCGGGACCGCGCCGATCTGCTCGGTCGATCCGGCCACCGTGCCCAAGGCCATGGACGTGATCACGCCGGCGGGAGTCTCCCAGGCGACCGAGCTCAACCCCACCCTCGGCCCCGTGGTCATCCAGCCGGTCACCGTACCGTGAGCGTCGGCCTCCGGCCGCGCCGGTAAACCGCGGTGCCTCAGCTCGGGCCAGCCGCGGCGGACTAGGTGATGGACGGGGGCCGGCAGGTACCTTCACGGCCCGCCATCAAGTCCCGGCGGCTATTCCCTTTTCGCCGGTGGGCGCGCAAAGTGAGGCGAGGAGGTGGGCGTCATGGGTGACGTGATCGTCGGGGTGGGCCGGTACCCGAGGAGAGCTACGCGCTGCCGTTCGGCGAGGCCAACGTGGTCCGCGAGGGCGGCGACGTGACGATCGTGACCCTGGGCCGGATGGTCCACACCTCGCTCGAGGCGGCCGGGCAACTGGCCGCGGACGGTGTGCAGTGCGAAGTCGTCGACCTGCGCACCACTAGCCCGCTGGACGAGGACACCGTACTGGAGAGCGTGGCGGGTACCGGCCGGCTGGTGGTGGTCGACGAGTCGCATCCCCGGTGCTCGATCGCCACCGACATCTCCGCGCTCGTCGCGCGGAAGGCCTGCGGCGCGCTGCAGGCCGCGATCGAGATGGTGACCGCGCCGCACACCCCGGTGCCGTTCTCCAACGCGCTCGAGGACCTCTATATCCCGGACGCACAGCACGTGGTGAACGCCGTCAAGACGGTGACCGGGTGGACCCGTTGACCGATGACCGGATCGTCCCCGTGACCATGCCGAAGTGGGGCTTGTCGATGCAGCTCGGCAAGACGCGGCGCGAGCTCAAGCCGGTGATCGGCCAGCTCTTCGCCGACCAGAGCCTGGTGACCCGCACATGGAGCGTCCGGCGGAGGTACAGGCCGCGATCGAGGAGACCATCGCCCGGAGCACGTAAGATCACCGTGGCTAGGGAGGCGCCGTGGTGAACGTGGTAATTACCGGAGGCGCCGGCTTCCTGGGCTCGCGGCTGGCCCGGGAACTGCTGGCGGCCGGCTCGATAGAGGTAGCGGGCGGCGAGGCCCGCCCGCTTTCCCGGGTGACGCTGGTCGATCAGGCGCCGGTCCCGCCGGACCTGGCCGCCGACGAGCGGGTGACGGTAGTCCGCGGCGATCTCGTCGAGCTGCTCGATCCCGCTGCCGGGGAACCGGACACGCTGGCCATCGGGGGGATTGGGGACAAAGCCGAGGTGATCTTTCACCTGGCCGCGGCGGTCAGCGGGGAGTGCGAGGCGGACTTCGACCTGGGCATCCGGGCGAACCTGCGCGCCACCGAGGCGCTGCTGGCGTCCTGCCGCGCGCTGGGAACCAGCCCGCTCGTGGTGTTCTCCAGTTCGCTCGCCGTCTTCGGGGGTTCCGCCGATCACCCGCTCCCGGCGGTCGTCGACGACCAGACCTTGCCCAACCCGCAGACCAGCTACGGCGCGCAGAAGGTCATCGGCGAGCAGCTCCTGGCCGACTACACCAGGAAGGGTTTCCTGCGGGGCCGGGCGCTGCGCCTGGTGAGCATCAGCGTGCGCCCCGGACGGCCGAACGCCGCGGCCTCCGGCTTCATGTCGGGCATCATCAGGGAACCGCTGGCCGGCCAGCGCGCGACCTGCCCCGTCACCCCGGACACCGAGGTCGCGCTGGCCTCGCCGGCCAAGGCCATCGCCGGGCTGCGGTGCGCCGCCGCGGCTAGCGACCAGGCCTGGGGCGGCCGCAGCGCGGTCAACCTGCCCGCGCTCACCATCTCCGTCGCGGACATGGCGGCCGCGCTGGCGCGGATCGCCGGACCGCAGGTCAGCGCGCTGATCGACTGGATCCCCGACGCCGAGGTAGCCCGGATGGTCGCCAGCTGGCCCGCCCGTGTCCGCGCTGACCGGGCGGCCCAGCTAGGCCTGACCCCGGACCCGGACTTCGACTCCATCATCAGGATGCATCTGGCCGAGTCCGGTTCCGAAGCCGCCGCAGCCGCTGAATCAGACCGAGCCTGAATCAGACGGTAATAGCAGCACCCCGGCCGTCATGGGCGGGGACGCTTTCGTCGTCGAACCACACCCCGCCCTCGGCCAGGTAGCGGAAGTGCAGCGTGCTGCCGGCCTTGACCGTAATCGCAGCGCTGCGGGTCTGGTTCGCGCGCTTCCGCAGCGGGTGAGTGAACGGGTTCCAGTCGTTGAAGTTGCCCACCACGGAGACGGCTCCGCCGGGCTCGTCGATGGGCAGTGCGAAGGTGACGCGGACGGTGCCGTCACGTCCGGGTTTGGTTGTCTTGATCAACTTCTTCTCCACTCCGGCGCTCAGCGAACCTGATCGAGCTCATTATCTCGAACTTGTGTGCGTAGTCACTTACGTTGCGACGTTGCGACGCGCGTGTCGTGGTTTTCCGTTATTTTCGCAGCACGTCTGCGTCCAGACGCGGACATCAGCTGAACTGTCGCAGAATATGATCCGCCGGGCGCAAGGTGAAGGATGGGCCTGCTGGGATGTCCAGCTAAGTTCGTCGGTGGTGTCGGAGTGGTGGTCTGTCGTCCGGTGGCTGGCGGGTTGCGGCTGGTGGCGGGGTTTGTCGGTGGGTGGTGGTTTGATGGCCTCGTGCCCAGGAGACGTGATCCGGAGGCGCCGCGCGTGGTGTACCGCACGGCGCGGTGCGGGCTGCGCCTGACCAGGGCGCAGCGGGAGCGGGTGTTCGGGCTGCTGCGCTCGGCCGGGGACGTGTGGTGCGCAGTGCTGGAGCTGAACTCCTGGAGGCGGCGCCGTCAGGACGCGCCGCTGGCCTCCTATCAGGAGCTGTGCCGGGAGCTGGCCGCCGCCGGGCCGGGCACATTCGGAGAGCTCGACACGACGGGCGCCCGGTCGGTGCTGCGCCGCTACAGTGACGCCTGGTTCGCCGCCGCGAAGCGCCGCAAGGCAGGTGATGTGACCGCGCGGTTCCCGCGGCGCCGGCGGGGCCTGGTGCCGGTCCGCTGGTACGCCGGCACGTTCGGCCTGGACGGGCGGGTGCTGCGGATCCCGGCCGCCAAAGGCTGCCCGCCGCTGCGGGTCCGCCTGGACCGGGACATCCCCTACCCGGCTGGCCAGGTCCGGTCCGTCACTCTCGGGGTCGCCGCCGGGCGGCTGTACCTGGACGTGACCGCCGAGGTTCCCGTCGCGGTCTACCCCGAAGGTCAGGCGCCGGATCCGGGCCGGGTCGCCGGGATCGACCTGGGCATCATCCACCCCTATGCCGCCGCCGGGCCGGGTGGGGAGGGGCTGCTGGTGTCCGGGCGGGCGGTCCGGGCGGAGTGCCGGCAGCACCTGCGCGACCGCAAGGACCGCAGCCGGTCCGCTGCCAGGCGGGCACCGGGGCCGGGGCAGCGCGGGTCGCGGCGGTGGCGCAGGCACCGGCGCCGCCAGCGCAAGATTGAGGCCGGGCACGTGCGCCGGGTCCGGCAGGCCCAGCACGAGGCCGCCAGGGCCGTGGTGGACTGGGCGGTGCGGCGGCGGATCGGGACGCTGGCGGTCGGCGACCCGCGCGGCGTCCTAGACCTGAAAGCCGGGCGGCGGCACAACCAGCGGACCCGGGACTGGCGCATCGGCCACCTGATCACCGTCTTGGCCGACAAGGCCGAGGCCGCCGGGATCACCGTGCGGCTGGTCGATGAGCGGGGCACGTCCTCGACGTGCCCATCCTGTTCCCGGCGGGTGCCCAAGCCCGCCGGGCGCGTGTTCAGCTGCCCGCACTGCGGGCAGGGCGGGCACCGCGACCTGGTCGCGGCCGCCAGCATCGCCGCCAGAGCAGGCGGCAGGACCATCCCCGCACTGGCAACAGCGGCGGGGATCACGCACCGTCGCGCCGGAGCGCACCTGCCAGGTGTGCACCCGGCGCGGCGTGACCCCAGGCGCAGGCCCCCATCACGGCCTGCAGCCACGGGGCACCTGGCCGGCACCGGCCCGCCCCGGCCCGCACCCGCGGGCCGGGGAGTCGCTCGCCGCAACGCGAGGAGTCCCAGCTCACCGGGCGACCCCCGACGAACTTACGGACACGTGCACTAAGTCTCTCGAAACCGTATTGCCCAGCCGGTGCTAACGATACGAATGCTCCTCATCGGGGAAAGCACCCTTGGTGACGTCGTCGGCGAAGGCGGTGGCGGCCTCGCTGAGCACGGCGGACAGGTCGGCGTATTTCTTGACGAACTTCGCCACCCGCGGGGACAGGCCGGCCATGTCCTGCCAGACCAGGACCTGGGCGTCGCAGGCCACCCCGGCGCCGATGCCGATGGTGGGAATGGTGAGGGCCTCGGTCACCCGGGCCGCCAGGGACGCGGGCACGCACTCCAGCACTACCGAGAACGCTCCGGCCGCCTGCAACACCTTCGCGTCGTGCAGCAGGTGCTCGCCGTCCTCGCCGCGACCCTGCACCCGGTAGCCGCCGAACGCGTTCACCGACTGCGGGGTCAGGCCGAGGTGCGCCATCACCGGGATGCCGGCCGCGACCAGTTCCTCGACCTGGTGGGCGACCCGCTGGCCGCCTTCGAGCTTGACCGCGTGCGCCCCGGTCTCCTTCAGGAACCGCGTCGCGGCGGCCAGCGCCGCGCCAGGGGAGGCCTGGTAGGAGCCGAACGGCAGGTCGGCCACGACCAGGGCCCGGCTGGTGCCCCGCACCACGGCCGCGGTAAGCGGGATCAGGTCGTCCACGGTGACCGGGATGGTGGTGTCGTGACCGTAGACCACCATCGCGGCGGAGTCGCCGACCAGCAGCACCGGGATCCCGGCCCGGTCGAAGATCCCGGCGGTGAGGGCGTCGTAGGCGGTGAGCATAGGCCACTTCTCGCCGCGGGCCTTCGCCGCGGCGATGTCGCGGACGGTCACCCGGCGCCCGCTGTTGCCTCCGCCGTACAGCGGCTCTGCATTGGTCCGCGGTCCTGTCGCGGCCATGGATACAGCAGTGAGCTGTGACATCCTTGTCGACCTCCGTGTCTCGTGTCGCCCCAGCGGCGTACCCGGACAGTTAAATGATGGCACGATAACCGGGTTGAGCGGTATAGCCCTCCGACTCTGGAAGACTGGGATAATGGTCGATTTCGCGGACGTGGATACGCTGGCGGCGGGCTATCACCAGCGCGGCGGGCAGCCCGGCCTGACCTACGGGATCGTCATCGGCGGTGAGCTCGTGCACGCGGCCGGGCTCGGCGAGCGGCACCTCGGCGGACCGCTGCCGGATGCCGACACCATCTTCCGCATCGCCTCGATGACCAAGAGCTTTACCGCGTCCGCGATTCTGGCGCTGCGCGACGACGGCGCGCTGCGGCTCGACGACCTCGCCGAGGACTACGTTCCGGAACTGCGCGGCTGGCCGCTGGTGAGCCCGGACTCGGCCCGGATATCGATCAGGCACTTGCTGACCATGACCGCGGGCTTCCCGACCGACGACCCGTGGGGCGACCGGCAGCAGGGCCTGCCGCCTGAGGAGTTCACGACCTTCCTGGCCAGGGGCGTGAGCTTCAACTGGGCGCCGGGGACCCGGTTCGAGTACTCCAACCTCGGCTACGCGATCCTGGGCCGGGTCATCACCGCGATCACCGGCGTCGCGTACCCGGACTACATCCGGCACCGCCTGCTGCTGCCAATGGGCATGACGCGCACCGGATACGAGGCGGAGGAGTTCGAGGTTCCCGGCCAGCAGACGGCGGGGCCCGCGGGCGTCGCCCGCGGCTACCGGCGCTCGCCCAGCGGCTGGTCCGAGGTGGCGTTCGACCCGGCCGGCGCGTTCGCCCCGATGGGCGGCATCTTCAGCTGCGTGCGCGACCTCACCCGCTGGGTCGCCGGTTTCGCCGCCGCGTTCCCGCCCGGCGACGCCGACGTCGCCGATGCGCATCCGCTGCGGCGCGCCAGCCGGCGGGAGATGCAGCTGCCGCAGGTCCTCACCGGCTGGGCCATCGCACCCGGCTTGCCCGGAGACGGGGCAACGTCACCCCCGGCCACCTACGGACTCGGACTGTGCGTCGACGAGCACTCCGCCCTGGGCCGGATCGTCAGCCACAGCGGCGGCTACCCGGGATTCGGCAGCAACATGGCCTGGCACCCGGCGACGGGAACCGGCGTGATCGCGCTGGGCAACAGCACTTACGCGGCGATGGCGCCGCTGACCGCCCGGCTGCTCGAGGCCGTCGTGCGGCAGGGCAAGCCGGCCGCGCACGGGAACGGGTTGGCGCTCGGCTCGCAAGGGCCCTGGCCGGAGACGCTGGCCGCCCAAGAGGCGGTCAGCAACCTCCTCCACACCTGGGACGACGCCGCGGCGCAACGGCTGTTCTCACCCAACGTGGCGCTGGATTCCCCGTTCGCGGAGCGGCAGCGGCGGATTGCCCTGGTCCGCGAGCGCATCGGGGATTTCGGTGACGACCCCGGGCGGCGGCCGGAGTTCGACACACCTGCCCAGTGCCGCTGGTGGCTGACGGGGGAGCGCGGCACGGTCCAGGCGCAGATCCAGCTCAACCCCGAGCGTCCGCCTCGAGTGCAGTCGCTCACGCTGGCCGTGCCGCCCGCCGCGGGCTCGGCGCTGCGGCTCACGCTGGATGCCGTCGTCGACTGGCTGAACGACGGCGGCCGCGACTGGCCGCGGTCCATCCCGGTCGCCGACGGCGTGGACACCGGCATGCTGGCCCGGCGCCTGCGGATGGCCGCCGTCTGGGCCGGCCGCTGTCACGTCGGCGCCTTCAAGCTAGGCGACGGCACCGCCTCGGTCGCGGCCGAACTGGTCGGCGAGCACGCTACCATCACGCTGGCCCTGGTCATCGACCCGGAAACGCGCCTGCTCCGCATGGCCGACGTCACATCCTAGCCGCGTCGTCGTCCCAATGGCGTCGGTGGCGCCCCGAGTACCTTCTTGGGTACCCGAGGGCCCACCGACTCCCGCACGGGTACCCGAGGGCCCACCGACTCCCGCACGCGTACCCAAGGGTCACCGACTCCCGCGCGAGCCAGCCGCGGACTGACGCGTGATGTGACCTGGATCACAAGAAGTCACCGCCGGATGCCGGAAATATATTCCGATACGAGACCGTTCCGTATCGATGTACGCGGAACCCGGAAGTTCTGATCGTGGCAACACACCGCCAGGCCAGCACCTTCCCGGTCCCGCCCGCAAACTTCCACCGGGGGCCCGGGGATCGTTCCCCCTGGGCCAGCATGGCAAGTGATCCGGAGAGGAACACATGGATTCGCAGGCGATTTACCGCCGCCGCTGGGTCATTCTCAGCGTGCTGATCGTCGGGCTACTCGCCATCGTCATCGACAACACGGTCCTTAACGTGGCCATGAAGACTATCGCCGAGCCTCCTCCGGCCGGCCTCGGCGCGAGCCAGAGTCAGCTCGAATGGGCCATCAACTCCTACACGCTGGTCTTCGCCGGCCTGCTCTTCACGTTCGGCGTCATCGGCGACAAGATCGGTCGCAAGCGCATGCTCATAATCGGGCTCGCGCTGTTCGGCATCGCGTCGCTGCTCTCGGCCTACTCACGGTCGCCCGAGCAGCTGATCTTCGCGCGGGCCGCGATGGGCCTGGGCGGCGCCGCGGTCATGCCGCAGACGCTGTCCATCATCTCCAACGTCTTCGAACCGGCCGAACGCCCCCGGGCGATCGGCCTGTGGGCCATGGCGGTCGGCCTCGGCATCGCCACCGGCCCGGTACTCGGCGGCCTGCTGCTCGACCACTTCTGGTGGGGTTCGGTCTTCCTGATCAACGTCCCGGTGACCGCCGTCGGCGCCATCGCCGCCGCGGTCCTGGTGCCCGAGTCCCGCAACCGCGAGGCGGGCGGGATCGACTACGTGGGCGTGCTGCTGTCCATCGCGGGCCTCATCCTGTTGGTGTACGGGATCGTCCAGGGCGGCGACAGCGCCTCCTGGCTGCGCCTGGGTGTGCTCGGCCCGATCGTGGGCGGCCTGGCCATCCTGGCGGCCTTCGCGTGGTACGAGGGCCGGATCCAGCACCCGTCGCTTGACGTGCGGCTGTTCCGCGACCGGCGGCTCTCCGCCTCGATCGGGGCGCTCGGGCTGGTGTTCTTCGGCATGGGCGGCGTCTTCTTCTTCACCAGCTTCTACCTGCAGAACGTCCGCGGCTACACCCCGCTGGCGGCGGGCCTGCTGACCGTGCCGTTCGCGGCCGGGCAGCTGCTGATGGCGCCGCGCAGCGCCCGCCTGGTCCAGCGCTACGGGGCCAAGGCGGTCGGCGCGACGGGCATGTTCGTCATGGCCGCCGCCATCGCGGGTTACGCCAGCCTCGGCACGGCCTCGCCGATTTGGCTGCTCGGCGTGCTGTTCGGCATCCAGGGCGCGGCGATCGGCGTCAGCATGCCGGCTGCCACCGCCGCCGTGATGGACGTGCTGCCGCGCGAGCGGGCCGGCGCGGGCTCGGCGCTGACCAACACCGCCCGCCAGGTCGCGGTGGCGCTCAGCGTCGCCATTCTCGGCTCGATCCTGGCCGTGTTCTACCGCAACGCGCTCAGCCCGTCGCTGACTCACCTGCCCGCCGCGGCCCGGAGCGCGGCGTCTTCCTCGATCACCGCCACCCAGGCGGTCGCCCAGCAGCTCGGCACGGCCGGACAGTCGCTGCTCGCGCCTGCGAACAATGCGTTTGTCCAGTCCATGCACGTCACCACGCTGATCGCGGCGCTGCTCGCGCTCGCCGGCGGGTTCGTGGTACTGCGCTGGATGCCGGGCAAGCCGCGAAAGGCTGCGCTGTCCGCCCCGGCCCCGCAGGCCAGCGATCCCGCCTACGAGGCCGAGCTTGCCATACTGGAAGAAGCAGCCATGCTCAAGAGCGCTGACCGAGAGGGATGACCAGCCATGCAGCCCGTGATCCTAGATCAGGGGCCCGGCACTGACACGGAAGCCAGGCCGGCGGAGCACCGCCGGCCCGGCCGTCCGCGCAGTGAGCAGGCCGAACAGGCGATTATCGAGGCCACCCTCGACCTGTTCGCCGAGCAGGGATTCGAGGGCGTCTGCGTCGAGGCCGTCGCGGCCCGCGCCGGAGTCGGCAAGGCCACGATCTACCGCCGCTGGCCGAACAAGGAAGAGCTGCTGCTCGCCGCGCTCGGCTCGATGAAGTCGCCGATCCCCGAACTTCAGGGCGTTTCGGTCCGCGACGACCTGGTGGCGATGCTCACCGTGATGTGCGCGGACAAGGCCGACCCGAGGAAGGCGCGCCGGTACGCGCTGCTGCTCGGCGAGGGCGAGAAGTACCCGCGGCTCATGGCCCGGTACAAGGAAACGGTGGCCGAACCCCGGCACGAGGTCCTGCGGGCGGTCATCCGCCGCGGCATCGAGACCGGTGAGCTGCGAGCCGACATCGACGTCGAGATCGCCAGGCTCACCCTGATGGGGACCATCCTGGCCAAGGAGAAGTCCGCGGACGGCGAGCTGAGCGGCGATTTCGCCGCCCGCGTTGTGGACGAACTGCTGCTCGGGCTGGCCGCGCGCTAACCGTGGATCTCGCGCCTACGAGGAGCGCGGCTCGCGCCAGCGGTTGGTGATGGGCAGCCGCCGGTCCCGGCCGAAGTTCTTCTGGCTGATCTTGGGGCCGGGCGGGTACTGCCGTCGCTTGTACTCGGCCGCGTCGACCATCCGGACCACCCGCTCGACCAGCGCCGGGTCGTGCCCGGCCGCGATCAGCTCGGCCGTCCCCATGTCCTTCTCGACGTAGTCGTCGAGCAGCGCGTCCAGCACCTCATACGGAGGCAGCGAATCGGTGTCCATCTGCCCGGGCGCCAGCTCCGCGCTTGGCGGCTTGGTGATCGAGTTCTCCGGGATCGGGGGAGTCGCCCCCTGTCGTGCGGCCTCGGCGTTACGCCACCGGGACAGCTCCCAGACCAGCGTCTTGGGCACGTCCTTGATCGGCCCGAACCCCCCAGCCGAATCGCCGTACAGCGTCGAGTAGCCCGTCGCGAGCTCGCTCTTGTTGCCGGTGGTGAGCACGAGGTGCCCGCCCGCGTTGGACAGCGCCATCAGCACCACCCCGCGCACCCGGGCCTGCAGGTTCTCCGTGGGCAGCCCGGTTTCCGGGAACCCGGCCGGGGCTAGCTCCTCGGTGAACGCGTCGACGATCGAGGCGATCGGGATCGTCAGCGCGTGCAGGCCCTGCCGCTTGACCAGGTCCTCGGCGTCGGTGACCGAATGTTCTGAGGAGTACCGGCTCGGCATCAGCACCACGTGCACGTTGCTCGGGCCGACCGCGTCGGCGGCGATTGTGGCGGTCAGCGCCGAGTCGATCCCGCCGGACAGCGCCAGGATCACCGAACGGAACCCGTTCTTCCGCACGTAGTCCCGGGTCCCGGTCACCAGCGCGGCGTACACCTCGGCCGGATCGGACAACCGCGGCCAGAACAGCCCCGCGCCCTCCGGCCTCTCGACCTCCGGGATCCCCGCGACCTCCGGCCTCTCGACCTCCGGGATCCCCGCGACCTCCGCCGCGTCTTCAATCTCCATGGCCCCCGTCGGCCCGGATGGCGGCAGTGTGTGCGGCAGCGCCACCCGCTTGATCGTGATCACCGTGCCGTCGCCCGCGTCCACAGGCTGCTCTGCCGACCCCGGATCCGGCGGCGCGGCCGGCAGGTCCAGGTCGGCGACGACGAGCGCCTCGGAGAACTGCGGCCCGCGGGCCAGCAGCGCGCCGTCCGCGGCGACGAGGATCGAGTCGCCGTCGAAGACCAGCTCGTCCTGCCCGCCGATCATGTTGGCGTAGGCCAGCGCGGCCCCGGCCTCGCGTGCCCGCCGCACGCACAGGTCAAGCCGCACGTCATCCTTGCCCCGCTCGTAGGGCGACGCGTTCGGCACGACGAGCAGGCCCGCGCCCGAGCGCCGGCAGACCGCCACCGGCCCGCCGTCCTGCCACAGGTCCTCGCAGATCGCAATCGCGATCTCGACGCTCTCGTCCCCTTGCGGGGGGGTCTGAGGGGGACGTCCCCCCGGGCCAACACTGCCGGTCGGCAGCCGGAACACCGGCAGCGTGTTACCGGGCACGAAGTAGCGGAACTCGTCGAACACCCCGTAGTTCGGCAGGTGGTGCTTGGCGGAGGTGATGACGACGTGCCCGCCGTGCAGCAGCGCCGCCGCGTCCAGCGGCGCCCCGGCCGGCAGCCCGGTGCGCGGCGCCAGGTCAGTGCGCCGGTCCAGGTAGCCGGTCACGACCGCGATCCCGCCGAGCCCTTCGGCCTCGAGGCGGGCCGCCACGGCGCGCAGCGTCCTGATCGACGCCTCCACGAACGACGCCCGCAGCGCGAGGTCCTCCACCGGGTATCCGGTGAGCATCATCTCCGGGAACACCACGACCCTGGCCCCGCGCGCGGCCGCCCGCCGTGTCCACTCCACGATCAGCTCGGCGTTTCCGTCCAGGTCACCCACCGTCGCATTGACCTGGGCCAGCGCGATCCTCAACATCGTCACCCCTCCAGCCTAGGCCGTACTCAGCTGACCCCCGGTCCGCGGTGCTCTCCTTAACTTTGGCCCGAACGGACCAGGTTCCCGCCCCGGCGCCGCCACTTGCCCCCGGCAGGCTGGCCAGTCTGCTCCAGATGCGTATCAACCGTGGCAACTTTAACCACGAGGTAACACCGGCCGGGCACACTCACTGATACGCGCCCGCCGAAGCCGCGGCCGGCGGAGGCTGGTCTAGCGATGGGGAACGTCTAAGGTGATTACCGTGGATAGGCAGGAAGAATTCGTGCTGCGGACGCTCGAGGAGCGCGATATCCGGTTTGTTCGGCTGTGGTTCACCGACGTCCTCGGCACGCTGAAGTCGGTCGCCGTCGCGCCCGCCGAACTCGAGGGCGCGTTCGCCGACGGCATCGGCTTCGACGGTTCGGCCATCGAGGGGTTCGCCCGCGTCTACGAGGCCGACATGATCTTGCGCCCGGACCCGGGCACGTTCCAGTTGCTGCCCTGGCGCGGTGAGTACCCAGGAGTCGCCCGGATGTTCTGCGACATCCTGCTGCCCGACGGATCGCCGTCCTACGCCGACCCGCGCTGGGTGCTCAAGCGTAACCTCGGCCGTGCCTCCGACCTCGGGTTTACCTTCTACGCGCATCCGGAGATCGAGTTCTTCCTGCTGCGGGAGCGGCCCGCGCCCGGCGAGAAGCCGCAGCCGATCGACACCGGCGGCTACTACGACCACACGCCGCACAGCATCGCCCATGACTTCCGCCGGACGGCGATCACGATGCTCGAATCCATGGGCATCTCGGTCGAGTACAGCCACCATGAGGGCGCGCCCGGGCAGCAGGAGATCGACCTGCGCTACGCCGACGCGCTGACCACCGCCGACAACGTTATGTCGTTCCGGCTGGTGATGAAGGAGGTGGCGATCGAGCAGGGCGTCTACGCGACGTTCATGCCGAAGCCGTTCACCGATCACCCCGGCTCGGGCATGCACACGCACGTGTCGCTGTTCGAGGGCGACAAGAACGCGTTCTACGAGGCTGGCGCGGAATTCCAGCTGTCCAAGACGGCCCGGGCGTTCATCGCCGGGCTGCTGCGGCACGCCCCCGAGATCACTGCCGTCTGCAACCAGTGGGTGAACTCTTACAAGCGGCTGTGGGGCGCGGCCGAGCGGACCGCGGGCGCCGGCGGCGAGGCGCCGGCGTACGTCTGCTGGGGCCACAACAACCGTTCGGCCCTGGTCCGGGTGCCGATGTACAAGCCGCAGAAGGGCAACTCCACCCGGGTCGAGTTCCGGTCGGTGGACGCCGCCTGCAACCCGTACCTGGCGTTCGCGGTGATCCTGGCCGCGGGGCTCAAGGGCATCGAGGGTGACTACGAGCTGCCGCCCGGCGCCGAAGACGACGTGTGGGCGCTGACCTCCGCCGAGCGCCGCGCGCTCGGCATCCGGCCACTGCCCCAGAACCTGGACCAGGCCATCAGGGTCATGCAGGACAGCGAGCTCGTCGCGGAAACGCTGGGGGAGCACGTCTTCGACTTCTTCCTGCGCAACAAGCGCGAGGAGTGGCAGGAGTACCGCCGCCAGGTCACCGAATACGAGCTAGCCCGCTACCTCCCGATGCTCTGAGCGCCCGAGGCACGCCTGACGGCCGCCGCCAGGGAACGCCTCACTCCTCGAAGCGGCCGCCCAGGTACCTGGCCAGGAAACGCTCGGCTGCGGCGTAGAACTTCAGCCGGTTCTCCGGCTTGGCGAAGCCGTGGCCCTCGTCCGGGAACAGCATGTACTCGTACTCGATCCCGGCCTCGGCCAGCGCGGCGACGATCTGCTCCGATTCGGCCTGCTTGACCCGCGGGTCGTTGGCGCCCTGAGCGATCAGCAGCGGGATGCGGATGTCACGCACCCGCGACAACGGCGAGCGCGACCAGAGAAACTCCTGGTCCGTCTCCGGATTGCCGACCCGCTTGTACTGATGCGCTCCGGGTTGCCGAAGAGCACTTCTCGGGGGATGAGTTCGGCCATGCTCACATGCTTATCACACGGCTGGCGGTGCCTTGGGGGGTGAACCGGGGGCTAGGCGGCGACCTGTCGGCGGTCGGCGCGCGCCGCAAGCCTGCCGCGGACGCCCAGGTAGAAGACGATGACGATGGCCAGGTAGCCGACGTAGACCAGCAGTTGCAGCGGCGTGGGAGCGTCACTGTAGCCGAAGAAGCTGTGCAGCACGTCCCCGAACGCGCTGTCCTGCGACAGCACGCTGGCCGAGTGCCACATCGGCGCGTCGAGCACCGGCAGCCAGCCGAGCTGCTGCAGGTTCTGCACCGCATCGGCCAGCAGGCCCGCGGCGAAGACCATCAGCAGCACGCCGATGACCGTGAAGAACCTGGCCAGGTTCAGCCGGTGGCCGAGCCGGTAGATCACGAACGCGATGCCGAGCGCGCCGGCCAGCCCGATCAGCGCTCCGGTGAGCGCGCCCGCCGTGGAGGTGGAGAAGATGATCGCCAGCGTGAAGACGACCGTCTCGAGCCCTTCGCGGCCGACGGCCTGGAAGGCTAGCAGCCCGAGGCCCCACCTGGCCCGGCCGTCCAGCGCCGCGTCAGTGCGGGCCCGCAGTTCAGAGGACAGCGACCGGGCGTGCTTGCGCATCCAGAACGTCATGTAGGTCAGCACGGTCGCCGCGACCAGGAAGGTGACGGTCTCGAAGATCGTCTGCACGCGCGAGCCGTCGTAGCTGCGGATGGTCTCGTAGGCCGCGACCCCGCCCGCGGTCGCCAGCACCAACGCGGCACCGACCCCCAGGAACACGTCGCGGAAGTGCTCACGCCGCCCGATGCGGTTCAGGTAGGCCAGCAAGATCGCGACGATCATGCTGGCTTCGACACCCTCACGCAGGAAGATGACGAGCGTAGCGAGCATCCGCGGGCCTCCAACCGTACGGGCCACTCAAGGTTAGGATAGGCAAACCTTACTTGAAATATGCCCAGTTCGCATACCCTAGGAAGAGACAGTCTTCCCTTGAGGCACCCCGGACGCTAGGCCCGAAGGTCCTGGAACCGTTAGCCGAAAGCACGCACCCGGTCCGTTCGGCCCGAAAATGTCTTACCCCGGCGAGAGCCCGTCTCATCCAGAGAACCAGTGTGCGGGCGCCGGGTTTGTGTTGTGGTAAATGTGCTTCTTCTCCTGGTATTCCTCCAGGCCGGAGGGGCCGAGTTCGCGGCCGATGCCCGACTTGCCGAAGCCGCCCCACTCAGCCTGCGGCAGGTAGGGGTGGTAGTCGTTGATCCACACGGTGCCGTGGCGCAGCGCGCCGGCCACCCGCTCGGCCTGGCCCGCGTCCGACGTCCACACCGCGCCCGCCAGCCCGTAGCTCGTGTCGTTGCCGAGCCGGATCGCCTCGTCCTCGGTGCTGAACCGCTCGACCGTCACCACCGGCCCGAACACCTCGTCCTGCACCACCGTCATCTCGCGACGGCACTCGGAGAACACCGTCGGCCGCAGGAAGAACCCCTTCGCCAGCGCCGGATCGGTGGGCCGCTTACCCCCGGCCAGCAGTTCCGCACCCTCGGACAGCCCTAGCGCGATGTACCGCTCCACCTTCGCGCGGTGCGCCGCGGAGATCAGCGGACCGCACTCGGTGTCCGGGTCCAGGCCGTTGCCCAGCCGGATCCGGTCGGCCCGGGCGGCCAGTTCGGCGACGAAGCTGTCGTGCAGCGAGTCCTGCACGATCAGCCGCGAGCCGGCCGAACACACCTGGCCGGAGTGCAGGAACGCCGCGGTCAGCGCGTTGTCCACGACCGTGTCGAAGTCGGTGCCGTCGAACACGATGTTCGGGTTCTTGCCGCCGAGTTCGAGCGCGACGGGCCGCACCCCGTGCGCGGCCGCGGCCATGATCTTCTCACCGGTCGCCAGGCCGCCGGTAAAGGAGATCAGGTCCACCGACGGGTGAGCGACCAGCGCCTGCCCCACCGCGCCGCCCTGGCCCAGCAGCAGGTTCAGCACGCCCGGCGGGATGTCCGCCTCCTCGAACAGCCCGACCAGGGCCACGGTGGACAGCGGCGTCAGCTCGCTGGGCTTGATCACGGTCGTGTTGCCCGCGGCCAGGGCCGGCGCGAGCTTCCAGGAGATCTGCAGCAGCGGGTAGTTCCACGGCGCGATGAGCGCGCAGACGCCGACCGGCTCGTGCGTGATCCGGCTGGTCACGTTCGGCCGGCCCGGGTCGACCACCCGTCCCGCGTGATCGCCCGCGATCCCGGCGTAGTAGCGGAACACGGCGGTAGTGTCGTCCACGTCGGCGCGCGCCTCGTTCAGCGTCTTGCCGGTGTCCAGGCTCTCGGTGTGCGCCAGCTGCTCGCGGTCCCGCTGCAGCAGGTCGGCGATCTTGCCGAGCAGCGCGGCCCGCTCGGTCACCGTCGACCGGCGCCAGGGGCCATCGTCGAACGCCTCCCGCGCGGCCGCCACGGCGGCATCGACGTCGGCCGGGCCCGCCTCGGCCACAGTGTCCAGCGGGCTCGCGTCGTACGGGTTGATGGTCTGCGACGTGCCGCCGTCCGCGGCCTCGGCCCATTTCCCCGCGATGAAGAGATATCTCACGCCCTGCTCCCATGGCTCGGCCGGACGTGGCCACTATAGACGCGCCCGGGCCGGTATTACGGCGCGGCCGGGGATCGGTTACTTTGCTCAGGTGAGTGGTTCGCGGACCACGCTGGCAGGGTGGCTGGCGCGGATGGGTTTCGCTGATGCCGCACGCGCTGAAGTGCTGCTCAACGACCTCGGCATCTCCGCGGCCGAGTTGAGGACCGACCCGCTGGTGGCTGCGATCGCTGCCGCGGCCGACCCTGACCTGGCCCTAGCCGGGATGGCCCGGCTGTTCGGGGCCACTCCCAAAAAAGATGAGCTGCGCGCCGCGCTCCGCGCCGAACAGGACTTCCGCGACCGGCTGACCGCGGTGCTCGGCGTCAGCGCGGGGCTGGCCGACCACCTGGCCCGGCACCCGGAGGACGCCGAGATCCTGCGCGGCACCGTCAGCCGCCCGGACCCGGCCGAACTGCGCACGGAGATGCTGCGCGCGGTCGGCGCGGACCCCGACGACCCGGACAGCCCGACGGCCGCCGGCCAGGAGCCCACGGCCGCGCTCGCCGCCGCCTACCGGCGCAGGCTGCTGCACCTCGCGGCGCGGGACCTCACCGGGGTCGCGACCGTAGACGTGGTCGGCGAGGAACTGGCCGACATCGCGGCCGCGGTCCTCGAGGCGGCGCTCGCCGTGGCCCGGGCCGAACTGCCGCCCGGCGCGGCGCCGTGCCGGCTGGCCGTGGTGGCCATGGGCAAGTGCGGCGGCCGCGAGCTGAATTACGCCAGCGACGTCGACGTGATCTTCGTGGCCGAACCGGTCAAGGACGAGGACGAGACCGCGGCGCTGAGCACCGCCAGCCGCCTCGCGGCCGGGCTGATCGGCGTGTGCGCGCGGTCCACCCCGGAAGGCAGCATCTTCCCCGTCGACCCGAACCTGCGCCCGGAAGGCCGGGCCGGACCGCTGGTCCGCACGCTGACCAGCCACCTGGCCTACTACGAGCGCTGGGCCAAAACCTGGGAGTTCCAGGCGCTGCTCAAGGCCAGGCCGGTGGCCGGTGACATGACGCTCGGCCAGGCGTACGCGAATACCCTGGGCCCGCTGGTCTGGCAGGCGGCCCGCCGCGAGCATTTCGTCGAGGACGTGCAGGCCATGCGGCGCCGGGTGGAGCAGTCGCTGCCCGCCAGGCAGGCCGGGCGCGAGCTCAAGCTCGGTCCCGGCGGGCTGCGCGACATCGAGTTCGCCGTCCAGCTGCTGCAGCTCGTGCACGGCCGCACCGACGAGACACTGCGCTCGCCCGCGACGCTGCCCGCGCTGGCCGCGCTGGCCGCCGGCGGCTACGTCGGCCGGGCCGACGCGGAGGAACTCGGCGCCGCCTACCGGTTCCTGCGCCGCACCGAGCACCTGCTGCAGCTCGGCCGGCTCAGCCGCACGCACACCCTGCCCGAGGATCCCGCCGTACTTCGCCGGCTGGGCCGGGCGATGCGTTTTAACGATGGGCCGAACGAATCCTGGTACCAGGCCTCGGTCACCGGTATCCACTCCGACCCGGCAGTCGATTTCGACGAGGAGTGGCGCCGCCACGCCCGTCAGGTCAGGCGGCTGCACGAGAAGCTGTTCTACCGGCCGCTGCTCGACGCGGTGGCCCGGCTGCCCACCGACGCCGCCCGGCTGACACCCGCCGAGGCCCGGGCCCGGCTCGAGGCGCTCGGTTATGTGGACCCGGCCGGGGCACTGCACCACATCGACGCGCTGACTTCGGGCGTGTCCCGGCGCGCGGCGATCCAGCGCACACTGCTGCCCGTACTGCTCGGCTGGTTCGCCGACGCCGCCGAACCCGACGCGGGCCTGCTGGCGTTCCGGCAGGTCAGCGAGGAACTGGGGTCGTCACCGTGGTACCTGCGGCTGCTGCGGGACGAGACCAAGGCCGCCGAGCGGATGGCCCGCGTGCTCGCGTCCAGCCGGTATGCGGCCGGCCTGCTGCTGCGCGCGCCCGAGGCGGTCGCCATCTTCGGCAACGACGCCGAGCTAAAGGCCAGGAGCCTGACCGGGCTGCGCGGTGAGATGATGGCGGCCATCCAGCGCTACGACGACGATGCCGAGGCCGCGGTGACCGCGGTACGTTCGGTCCGCCGCCGGGAGTTGCTGCGCACCGCCGCGGCCGACGTGCTGCGTTATCCCGGGGGGGACGACCCCCCCCAGACCCCCCCCGCTCACGGGGGGGCTGCCCGCCCCCCCGTACCCCCCGGGCCCCCCGTGGGGGGGACTACCCGCCCCCCCGGGGCCGGGCTGGCCGCGACGGGGGAGGCGCTGACCAGCGTCACCCGGGCGTCGATCGAAGCCGCGCTGGCGGTCGCGCTGCACAAGGTCTCCGCCGAGCTGCGCGGGCCGCTGCCGACCAGGTTCGCGGTGATCGCCATGGGCCGCTTCGGCGGTCACGAGGTCGGCTACGGCAGCGACGCCGATGTGCTGTTCGTGCACGACCCGTTGCCGGGTCGGCCGGAGCGGGAGGCCTCGGACGCCGCGCATGCGGTGGCGGTGGAGCTGCGGCGGCTGCTCATGCTGCCGGTGCCCGACCCGGCCCTGATCGTGGACGCCGACCTGCGGCCGGAGGGCCGCCAGGGGCCGCTGGTCCGCACGCTGGCGGCGTACCGCGCTTACTACCGGCGCTGGTCCGCGCCGTGGGAGGCGCAGGCGCTGCTGCGCGCCGAGCCAGTCGCGGGCGACGAGGACCTTGGCGCGCAGTTCATCCGGATGATCGCGGAGTTCCGCTACCCCCTGGACGGGATCAGCGAGGCGGCCGTCCGCGAGATCCGCCGCATCAAGGCGCGGATGGAAGCCGAACGGATTCCGCGCGGCGCCGACCGGGCGCTGCACGTCAAGCTGGGACCGGGTGGCCTGTCCGACGTGGAGTGGACGGTGCAGCTCCTGCAGCTGCGGCACGCCCACGCGCTGCCCGCGCTGCGTACCACCCGCACCGGCGCGGCCATGGCGGCCGCGGTGCAGGCTGGCCTGCTGGCCGTCGGTGACGCCGCCGAGCTGACCGCGGCGTGGGAGCTCGCCGCGCGGATCAGGAACGCGATCATGCTGGTCCGCGGCCGGCCGGGGGACACTTTGCCGGCCAAGCACGCCGAGCTGACCGCGGTGGCCCGGCTACTCGGCTATCCGCCGGGCGACGCCGCTCAGGCGCTCGAGCAGGACTACCGTCGCGCCGCCCGCCGCGCCCGTACCGTGATGGAACCCCTGTTCTACGGCTAAGCGCACTCTCATGAAGTCTTCCCCACCCCAGGGGCAATCCCCAGGTAGGTACGCAGCCTGCCCCGGCCCGCAAGCGGCTCCATGGCGTCATCTGCAGACGCCTGAGCGGTCAGATCCGGCCGGTCCTCAAGGCCGGGTAGGGCGCCGCTGGTCATCGGTGGATCCATTCGGACATGGTGCTATACCGTCGAAGACACGGCCAGAGCGAATAGCGGTCGGCCGGTGATCTGGAACCCGCTGTACCGCATCGAGTCGGCCGACCCCTAACCAAGGGCGATCCGCGTAAAGGGGGGCCGCCGAGATCACCGAGCAGACGAGCGTCACCAGCTCTGAAAGGACCGGCGCAAGCGAAGCCGTGGCGGCGGACACAGGCGCCACCGGTGAGGTCGAGGCGGTCGGCCAATTCCGCATCTACCTAGGCGCGGCCCCAGGCGTCGGCAAGACCTACGCCATGCTCAGCGAGGGCCAGCGCCGGCGGGGGCGGGGCGCCGACGTCATCGTCGGGTTCGTCGAGACCTACAGGCGGCCGCTCACCGAGGACATGATCGACAGCCTGGAGGTCGTCCCTCGCAAGGTAGCCGACTACCGGGGAATGCGCCTTGAGGAGATGGACCTCGACGCGATCCTGCGCAGGCGGCCCGAGATCGCCTTGGTCGATGAGCTGGCCCACACAAATGTCCCGGGATCCGGCCCACATGAAAAACGCTGGCAGGATGTCCTGGACATCCTCGCCGCGGGCATCAGCGTCATCACCACGGTCAACATCCAGCACCTCGAGAGCATCGCCGACGAGGTCGAGCACATGACCGGGACGAAGGTCCGCGAACGGGTACCGGACTGGGTGGTGCGCAAAGCCGACCAGATCGAGCTGGTCGACTCCTCACCGGAGCAACTGCGCCGCCGGATGCTCCACGGCAACATCTACCCGAAGGAAAAGATCCCCCAGGCCCTCACCCACTTCTTCCGCACCGACAACCTCATCGCCCTGCGGGAGCTGGCGCTACGGTTCGTGGCCGACGAGTCGGATGAAGAACTCCTCGAGCACCTCCGGCAACGCCAGTCTCAGGTCCTGTGGGAAACGACTGAGCGTATCATGGTGGCCGTCACCGCGGCGCCGGCGACCGACGTGCTGCTACGGCGGGCGGCCCGCCTGGCATCCAGGCTCAAGGCGGAACTCGATGTGGTCCACGTCATCCTCGGCGACACCAGCCTGTCCAGAGACGACCGGTCGATCGACGAGCTGCGAGAGCTGGCGGCCGACCTCGGCGCCCGCTGGCACGAGATAGAGGATGACGATCCGGCCCGCGCCATCGTCAGCTTCGCGCAGCAGCATCAGATCACTCAGATCGTGATCGGGTCCATCCAGCACAGCTGGTGGCACATCCCCGGCGGTGGGCCGATCGTACGGCGGGTCATCGAAGAGGCGGGTGCGTTCGGCATCGACGTCCACGTCAGTGCCTGCCGCGAGCTCCCTCCCGCCGAGGCCCCCGAGTCGAGCCGCGCCGAGGAATCCTGACCTCGCCGGGAACTTCCCGGTCAGTATGGGGGCTGCGGTGCTCGCGCGCGGCGCGGGCAGCCGCAGCTTTCCCTGACGATGAGCTCTGTAGTCAGCCGCTCGGCCCGGCGCGGCAGGGCCGGGTCGGCGATCCGCTCCAGCAGCAAGGAGCAGGCGCGCTCGCCCAGGAGCCGCATCGGCTGGCGGACCGTGGTCAGTGGCGGCGTGAACAGGGCCCCCAGTAGCATGTCGTCGAAACCGGCCACGGCGATGTCGGCCGGGACCCGGATTCCGGCGCTCTGCAGCTCCCGTATGGCCCCGATCGCCATCTGGTCGTTGCCGCAGACTATGGCGTCCGGCAGCTCCCGGTGCGGTGCGGCGAGGATCTCGCGCACCGCCCGCTGGCCGCTGATCGCCGCGAACCGGCCCTCGAAGCGCCCTGCCAGCGTCGCGCCCGGGTGCTCGGCCACGGCTTCGGTGAAGGCACGGCGCCGTTCCCGTGCGTCCGGGGCCTCCGGCGGGCCGGCGACGTAGAACAGCCGTGTCCTGCCGTGCTGCTCCATCAGATGCCGGGCCAAAGCCGTGGTACCGGCCCAGTTGTCGGCGTCTACGACGTCGGCATGCGGCTCGTCGAGCGAGCCGGCCACCAGCACGATCGGGATGCGCGCCGCCAGCAGCGCCAGCTCCTCGGAGCTGATGATGCCCTCAGCGATGAGCATTCCGTCGACCTTCGCCGAGATCTTCTGCAGCTGCCGGAAGGCGCCGGGACGGTCGGCCGCGCGGAGGACCGAGATCAGCACCGACCATTCCACCTTGCTCAGCGAGAGCTCGACACCGCGCAGGACCTCTTCAATGAACAGCAGGCCTTCTTGCTCGACATCGGTGTCGGGGCTGCGGCTTTCGATAGTGACCAGCCCGATCACTTCCTTGCGCTGCCAGGCCATGCTCTGCGCCGCGCCGTCGGGGACGTAACCGAGCGCATCGATTACCTCAAGCACGCGCTGCCGGGTGGACGAGCGGACTCGGTCCTGGCCGTGCACCACCCGCGAGACCGTGGCCGTGGAGACTCCGGCCGCGCGCGCCACGTCATACAGCGAAACCGCCACTACCGCAAATCACCAGGCCTAACGATTCCGTAACCGATGTCAGGCTCACGGTAGGGTTCCAGTCGGCCGAAGTCAACGCAGATACTGCCAGGTATCAATCGGCGGCGGGCTCGGCGATCATGGCGGTGCCGATCTCGCCGAAGCCGATCCTGGCGTACACCCGGGCCACCGCGTCGTCGCTGGCTGACAGGAAGACGGTCTGCACGCCGCGGTCCAGCGCGTCCCTGGCCAGCAGCGCGGTGACGGCCGCGCCGAGGCCCTGGCGGCGGGAGGATGGCAGCACGCCCACGCCGGTGATCTCGGCGACACCGTCCACCGCCTGGCAGCTTCCGGCCGCGAGTGGCCCGTCGGGACCGAACGCCGCCGCCAGCACCGACTGCCCCGACCGGAGTCGTTCGCGCAGCATCCCGATCGTGCCGCCGTCGTGGTCCGCGGCGATCTTGTCGCGTTCGGACAGCCCGGCTTCCCCGGCCGTCGTGCCCGGATGCCCGAACGCGACGGCGGGCACCGCCCAGATCCGGTCGAGTTCGGCATCCTCGGGGGCGACGACGCGCACGGTGATGCCCGGCGGGAGCGCAGGTTCCTCCGGCGGCGCGGACAACACCATGAGCGGATGCGTCTGGACCTCAAGACCCGCCTCGGTCGCGGCCGCCGCCATCTCGGGCGCCACTTGCCGGATCCATTCGAAGGACTCGGGGATGATCAGCTCGCGCTGCCGGGCGCGGACCACGCGCACGTCCGCGGCGGTGACCGGCGGCCTCCGGCCGCGCCTCGGCCTGGCGTAGTAGGGCCAGCCCGGACCGGTAGGAACGAACAGCACGAGCGGACCGTGCTCGTCGGGCCGGGCCCGGCGCCGCGGGACGGCGTCGCAGAACGCGTCAATCCGCTCAATGACCTTGTAAGCTCTCACAGCAGTACTTACCTTAGAGTGCCAGCCGCGCGAGACCAACCGTGTTTACCCCGCGCTCGGGCGCCGGTGACCTGCAAAACCCGGCGCGGCCAGGGTCGCGGGTCCCGACATTAAAAATTGGTGTACAGACCGGAGCGCCGGGCCGGGCCGGGGGCTAGCTAACCAGGCCGGGCCCCAGGTCGGCCGATCGCCGCCGTATCGGCTGAGCGACCGCGGCCAGGCCAGGGCCTCGTCGTCGAGCCGGCCGGGCGGCCGAACCGTGGTCACCGGCCCGTCGGGGCTGTCCAGCGTCGTGAGCCACGCCGGATCACCGCCATCAGCGGAGGCTGCGGGGGAGGGCGCCGCCGCGGGGGAGGGCGCCGGCGCGTCCCGCGGCAGGCCGAGCAGCCAGTGCGCGGTCCGGGCCAGGCACAGCTCGCGGAACTCGGTGCCGCCATGAGCGGCCTGCCGCGCCAGCGCCCGCAGGGCGGCGGCCGCGCACAGGTAGCCGGTGCCGTGGTCGAGGAGCTGGCACGGCATCGCGCCGGGCCGCTCGCCGTCGGAAGATTCCACCATCGCGATCCCGCTGGCCGCCTGCACGATGCTGTCGAAGCCCCGCCGGCCGCCCCACGGCCCGCGGCTGCCCCACGCCGACAGGCTCACCACCACCAGGCCGGGATGCCGTTCCGCCAGGAGCTCCGGGCTCAGCCCGAACCGGTCCAGCGCGTGCGGACGGTACCCGTGCACCAGGACGTCGGCCCCGGAGAGCAGTTCGTGCAGCCGCGCGATGCCGTCCGCGGCGCCGAAGTCGAGCAGCGCGCTGCGCTTGCCGGGCAACCCGTCGTAGCCGTGCAGCGTCAGTTCCGGCCGGTCCGGCGCGTCGAGCCGGAGCACGTCCGCGCCGAGCGCGCCCAGGTACCTGGTGGCCACCGGGCCGGCGATGACGCGGGTGAGGTCGAGCACCCGGATGCCCGAGGCGGGCAGCGCTCCCGCGGGGCGCCAGCGCGGCGGCGCGCCGCCGATCGACATTCCTTCGACCAGGTTGGTCGCGGCGACCGCCTCGCCCGGCGGCTCCGCCCGCCAGCCGTCCTCGCCGCGGACGGCGGCGGCGACCCCGCCCGCGCCGACCACGAGGTCCTCCGCCTCCCGCGCGCCCAGCGCCGCGATGGCCGCGGCGACCGCCTCCGGATTACCGGAGCAGCTCAGCGCCCGCAGCAGCGCTGAACGATGCCAGGGATAGTTCCCGTGCGTGCGCACCCAGCCGTCGGCGGCGCGCCAGAATCGCGACAGCGGCGCGAAGCCCGGACCGGCCTGCTCGCCGTTGATCCGCAGGTAGGCCTCGCTCCGGAAGGCCGCCGCGACGTGTCCGGTGTCCAGCCGCGCCGTCGGCGACCCGCGGGACCCGCAGTCTCCGCCGCGCTGGGCGTGCAGGGCCGCGGCGGCCAGCAGGGCGGCCCCGGTGCAGGCGATGGCCACATCCTCCACCGGCAGCCGGGACGGCAGGTGCCCCGGAGCGCCGCTGACCCACAGCACCTCGAGCCCGGCCGGGAGCCGGGTATCGATGCCGGGCGGGAGCGGGCCATCCGGGCCCGCGCCGTCGGCGGCCGCCGCCAGGGCCGCCCACGCCTCGGCCAGCAAGCCCGGCCATAGCTGTCCCGCCACCCGACTTATTCTCCCAGACGGCCCGCTTTGCCCCTACGCTGAGGAGCTATGACCTCCGTGGAACTCCGGCTGCGGCCGGCGACGGCGGATGAGATCGAGGCCTAGCCAGGCCGCCGGGCGATTAGGTGCAGCAGCGCCGCCACCTGCCGGTACGGGTCGGTGCGCCCGGCCCGCTCCTCGCAGGCCAGTAGGGCGGGCAGGTCCGGCGGCGGTTCGGCGTCATCCGGGGTCTCTGGGTCGGTGTCGGTGAAGACCCGGACCCCGTACCAGGCGGTGACCTGCAGGCCGTGACCCGCCAGCCGGGCCATCAGGTCGGCGCGCCGGTCGGCGCGGGCGGTGACCCCGATCCGATTCGGGTAGCGGTCCGAGTCGAACGCCTCCGCGCACGCCGTCCAGTCACCGAGCAGCCCCGGCCGCATGGCCAGCGCGTCGCCGTTGCGCACCAGCAAGGACACCAGGCCGCCCGGCGCCGTCACCCGCGCGATGGCGCTCAGCACCGGGGCAGGATCCGCCGAGTACATCAGCACACCGTGGCACAGCACGGCCGGGAACGGGGAAACCCGGCTTCGTTCGGCATAATCCTCGATCAGGCCGTGCTCGACCCGCACCCGGCCGCGGACCTCGGCCGGCTCGGCGGCCAGGTCTCGTCCGAACCGGGCCAGCAGGCCGGGCGAGCTGTCAACCCCGGTCACCTCGTACCCGCGCCGCGCCAGCCGAAGGGCCTGCGTTCCCTGCCCACATCCAAGATCAATGAGCCGAACGGGTGGCGGTGGCAGCTCCCGGTCCAGCTGTCTCGCCACGACCTCCTGACGCACCACGTCCCTCAGCTTGCCCAGACGTGCGTACCATTGCTGTTCCCCGGCGGTGAACGCGGTGCTCAACGGCCTGGTCCCAGGTCTTTCTGCGTCAGCGACCTCCGTCGGATTCGCAAGTCGATCGTATATTCGACATCGGCTGACCGTGGGTGTACCCTAGGCCTATGGCCACCACGCCAGCCGACACGACCCGGGTCCGGTATGAGTCCCGTCCCGGGCGCCACGCCGCGGTCGCCGCCAGCCTAGCGGACCTGAAGGGTCCCACCGAGGGCACCGTCGAGCTGCCGCTGTGGCTGTTCTGGAGCAGCCCCGATCGCACGTTCGACCTGAGCAAGCCGTACATGCTGCGGTCGATGTACGAAACCGTCCTGGGGGAGGCGAGCCACCTGGAGGATCTCACCACCTACCTGGATGGTGACACGCTGATCGCCCTCTGGCCAGACCTGTACCTGCCCAAGGGCGTTCGGCAGGCATGGGAGGACAGGCACCCGGTCCTGCGGGCCGCGGCCGTCACGGCGGCCTAATGCCGGTGATCGAACTCCACCGCGAGGTGGCCGCCATAGCCTTGCGCGCCGCCGCCCGGCATGGGTTCGCGCTCGGCGGCGGCAACGCCCTGATGGCCCATGGAGTCATTGACCGGTTCACCGCCGATGTCGATCTGTTCACCGACAAGGAGGCTGGCGTGATGGCGGCCGCTGATACGGTGGAGGCCGCGCTGCGCGCCGCGGGCTTCGAGGCGGACCGCCAGGATAAGACCGGTGGGCTGGCTGGCATATTCGAGGGGATGGGCGCAGGGCTCGCCGAGTGGATCATCACCGCGCCCGCCGGGGAGCAGATGATGCTCCAGATGGCCTACTTCGACCGGAGCCGCGGGCCGGTGACCATGGACGTCGGCCCCGTCCTGGATCTTGAGGACGTGATCGGCGGCAAGGTCTGCGCCCTGGCCAGCCGGGCCTATGACCGCGATTACGTGGACACCGCGGCCGCCCTCGAACGGTACAGCGTGGACCAGGTGATCAGCTTCGCCCGGCGCCTGGACCCGGGTTTGGAGGATCGGGATTTCTCCGATGCGGGTAGGCGGCTCGACCGGATGGACGATGGGGCATTCGCCCGCTTCGGGCTCAGTCCGCAGGACATCGCCAAGCTGCGCGCCCGGTTCGCCCCCTGGCCCCGGGTCTGATCGCCGGGGGGCACGCATTCCCCTGATCCCGTCACAGGGCATCATATTCGTAGCGACACCTGGAGGTGACGGTTCTTGACCGGCGAGACGATGCGCGCCCTGCTCGAGCCCCTCATCGGTAAGTCCGGGTCGATTTCCATGCTCGTCAGCAGGATCGGGCCGATCTCTTTCCCGGTGGCCGAGAACAGGAAGCTGACCGGCGTGGAGATTCGTTCCGACGGCCTGATCGAACTTAAGCGCCAGGCCGGGTGGGCCGTGATCGACCCGAATGACGTCGTGGCCGTGGTCTGGAACGACGATTCGGACACCACACCGGGTCAATTCCTGTAAGCGCGCAGCACTGAGGGGGCGCGCCGCGCGTGCCCCCTCAGTGACCTACCGCAGGTCAGCAGTCGTAGTAGAGCTCGAACTCGTGCGGGTGCGGGCGCAGCCGAAGCTCGTCGAGCTCGACCGTCCGCTTGTAGTCCAGCCAGGTCTCGATCAGGTCGTCGGTGAACACGCCGCCCTCGGTGAGGTAGGCGTGGTCGGTCTCCAGGTTGGCGAGCACCGCTTCGAGGGAGCCGGGCACCTGCGGGATGGCGGCCGCCTCGTCCGGCGGCAGCTCGTACAGGTCCTTGTCCACCGGCTCCGGCGGCTCGATCTTGTTCTTGATCCCGTCCAGGCCCGCCATCAGCATGGCGGCGAACGCGAGGTACGGGTTACAGGACGGGTCGGGTACGCGGAACTCCACCCGCTTGGCCTTCGGGTTCGTGCCGGTGATCGGGATGCGGGCGCAGGCCGAGCGGTTGCGCTGGGAGTAGACCAGGTTGACCGGCGCCTCGAAGCCGGGCACGAGCCGGTGGTAGGAGTTCGCGGTCGGGTTGGTGAACGCCAGCAGCGACGGCGCGTGCTTGAGCAGGCCGCCGATGTAGTACCGGCCGATGTCCGACAAGCCGGCGTAGCCGACCTCGTCATAGAACAGCGGCGAGCCTTCCTTCCAGATGGACTGGTGGCAGTGCATCCCGTTGCCGTTGTCACCGAACAGCGGCTTGGGCATGAACGTCACGGTCTTGCCGGCCGCCTGGGCGGTGTTCTTGATGATGTACTTGAAGAGCATCAGCCGGTCGGCTTGCGCGAGCAGCGAGCTGAACCGCATATTGATTTCCGCCTGGCCCGCGGTGCCGACCTCGTGGTGCTGCATCTCGACCTGGATGCCGCAGGCGAGCAGGTTGCTGGTCATTTCCGAGCGGAGGTCCACGAAGTGGTCCATCGGCGGCACGGGGAAATAGCCGCCCTTGTACCTGGGCTTGTAGGCGAGGTTGCCGCCGGCCTCCTCCTTGCCGCTGTTCCACGCGCCTTCCACCGAGTCGATGTGGTAGTAGCCCTCGTTCGCGGAGGTGGCGAAGCGTGCCGAGTCGAAGATGTAGAACTCCGCCTCCGGGCCGAAGTACGCCGTGTCGCCGATGCCGGTGCCGCGGAGGTAGTCCTCCGCCTTGCGGGCGATGTTGCGCGGGTCCCTGCTGTAGGGCGCGCCGGTCAGCGGGTCGTGCACGAAGAACGTGAGGTTGAGGGTCTTGTGCGTGCGGAACGGGTCGATCACCGCGGTGCTCGGATCCGGCAGCAGCTGCATGTCGGACTCGTGGATCTGCTGGAACCCGCGGATCGACGAGCCGTCGAACATGAGCCCGTCGGTGAAGACGTCTTCACTAAACGACACGGTGGGCACGGTGAAGTGCTGCATCGTTCCAGGCAGGTCACAGAACCTGACGTCGATGAACTCCACGTTTTCCTCCGCGATGAAGCGGAGGACCTCCTCGGCACTGCTGAACATCAACCCTCCTGGGTACAGGGCACGCTTTCGGTTCTCAGGGCACGCGATTGGGACGCTAGCCGCCGGCAATTTCCGCGCCGTGTCTGGTGTGTTTCGCGAATGTTACGGTCGGCGGCCGAGGTCAGGCCTCTATTATGGCCCGCCGGTAGCGTCGCGGCCTAGAACGGATACCGTGGTGTCGTGGCCAAGAAACCCCGAAACCGCCGCGGCGGCGCCCCGGCGCGGGCTGGAGCCGCCGGTCAGCCTGCCTCCGCAGCGGCCGGGGCGACCTCGGCCAGCACCACGCAGCTGACCGCCCCGCCGGCGGCCACCAAGGCGGCTTATCCTGGTCAGCGGTTCGGCCTGCCAGAGCGCGGCCCCGGGTCGGTGGCCAGTATGCCCCGCCGGGTGCTGGCGCTGTTCATCGACTGGCTGCTTAGCATGCTCATCGCGTACTGGCTGACCCACTCGCAGTTCTGGACCATCGCCATCTTCGCGGTGGAGGTCTACGTACTCACCGCGACGACCGGGTTCACTGTCGGAAAGCGGCTGGTCGGCCTAAGGACGATCCGGACCAACGGCGGCCTGGTCGGATTCTGGTGGGCACTGGTCCGGACGGCGATCCTGCTCACTGTGATCCCGCCGCTGCTCACCGACCGCGACCTGCGCGGCCTGCACGACCGCGCCTCGGACACCATCGTCGTCCGGGTCTAGGCGCAGATCTCTGATTCACGCCGCTCTCTGATTCACACCGCCACGCGGCCCCACGACGGACTTCCCGCCCGGCTCGGTAGCGAGGCGCCGCCTCAGCGGGCCTTCGGCCTGGGCATCTTGGGCTGCCTGACGTTCCTCGGGATCGGTCCCTTGGGTGCCTGCAAGGACGGCTGCAGGGCCTTGAGCCGGTGGTTGATGTCGCTGACGGCATCCGGCTTGAGCTGGCGCGGCAGCCGCATGATCTTCCGCTGCAGCTTGTTGATCGGGACCTGCCCCTCACCGTTCCCGACCTGGAACTCGATGATGGGCACCTCATAGGCCACCCGGGCGACCCGCTTCTTCTCCGCGGCGAGCAGGCTGGCCAGCCGGTTAGGGGAGCCCTCGCCGACCAGGATGACGCCTGGCCGGCCCACGGCCCGGTGCACCACGTCCATGTTCCTGTTGGCGGCGATCGCCGGGGTCACCGTCCAGTTGCCACGCATGTTCTCCAGCACGGCGGCGGCCGCGCCAGGCTGCCCTTCGATGGCCGAGTACTGCGCGGACTGCGCGAACCGGCCGAACAAGATCGTCGCGACCAGCACGCCAAGCAGCACGCCCAGGGGGATGAGCAACGGGGCCAGGCCGGTGAGCAACCCGATGACCACGAAGATTACCAGCGTGCCGAGGCCGCTGCCGATGATGATCGGCATCGCCTTCGGGTTGGACTTGTGCACCAGGCCGGCGACCATGCGGATCTGCTTCAGCCGACCGGCGCTGGCCAGGTCCTCAGCGGTCTCCTTCGTGATGGCCGGGTCAGCGGCCCCAGACTTTCTTGACATGCGTGCCATGCTCCGCAGCATACGGTTAAGCCGCCCCGGACAGAAACTGCCGGGCTACCAGAAATCCGCGCTGCCCAACACTAGCGCAGTTACCCGCACACCCAGCCGGCCAGAAGCCGGGATTCAGTGTGCCGGGGCCGCGCTGGCCCGTTGCTCGATGGCCTGGGCGTACAGTCGGCCGGCCCGGTAGGAGGACCGCACCAGCGGCCCGGACATCACGCCCGCGAACCCGAGGTCCAGCGCCTCCGCGCGCAGGTCCACGAACTCCTCGGGCTTGACCCAGCGTTCCACCGGATGGTGCCGCGGCGTCGGCCGCAGGTACTGGGTGATCGTCAGCAGCTCACAGCCCGCCGCCCGCAGGTCCCGCATCGCCTCGATGACCTCGGCCCGCTCCTCGCCCAGCCCCAGGATCAAGTTGGACTTGGTGACCAGCCCCGCCGCGCGGGCCGCGCGCAGCACCTCCAGCGACCGCGCGTACCCGAAACCGGGCCGGATCCGCCGGAAGATCCGCGGCACCGTCTCGATATTGTGCGCCAGCACCTCCGGGCGGGCGCCGAAGACCTGCGCCAGCCGGTCCGGCACGGCGTTGAAGTCGGGAACCAGCAGCTCCACCCCGCAGCCCGGGACGGCGGCATGGATCTCCCGGCAGACCTGCGCATACAGCCACGCGCCGCCATCGGCCAGGTCATCACGCGCCACCCCGGTCACCGTCGCGTACTTCAGGCCCATGGCGGCGACGGACTCCGCGACCCGGCGCGGCTCGCCATCATCCAGCGGCAGCGGCTTGCCGGTGTCGATCTGGCAGAAGTCGCACCGCCGGGTGCACCGGTCGCCGCCGATCAGGAAGGTCGCCTCGCGGTCCTCCCAGCACTCGAAGATGTTGGGGCAGCCGGCTTCCTCGCAGACTGTGTGCAGGCCCTCGCTGCGGACCAGGGTCTTGAGCTCGGTGTAAGCCGGGCCGGTGCGGAGCCGGGTCTTGATCCACGGGGGCTTCCGCTCGATCGGGACCTGGCTGTTCCGGGCCTCCAGGCGGAGCATCCGCCGTCCCTCCGGTGCGAGTACCACCCCTTTAGAGTATGTTGCCGCCGGTCCATGATCGTAAGGGGGAGGACATGATCTTGAGCACGGCGAACGACCTGCCGGCTGAAGGAGGGAAATGAGCTACCAGGTGACCGTCGCGGATCACCGGACGGGTGGTGGCATCGGCCCTGCCCGCGGGGCAGGTGGCGATGACCATCCACCAGGGACCGTACGCAGGTCTGGTGTCGGCGCATCGGGCGGTGCTCGACTGGTGCGCCACACAAGGGCGTCGGCCGACGGGCCCGCGCTGGGAGGTCTACGGGCCACACCGCGAGGATCCCGCCGAGCTGAGGACCGAGGTCTACTACCTGCTGTCGTGACGGGTCCTCGGCACTTTGCCGGGGGCCTGCTCAGCGCTGACCAAAATCATGTGGCTTAGAACGCTGGCACGGGAACGGCGGCAGGTGCTTCCACGCGCGGGCCGGCCAGCACCTCGGGGTCGTAGACGTAGCGCCAGGTGCGATACCCGAGGATGTCGGCGAGGTGGCGTTCCATCACTGACGTCACCTCGGCCACGGTGATATCGCGGCCCGTCTCGGCCGACAGCGTGGTCACCCCGGCGTCGTGGATTCCGCATGGGACGATCCGGTCGTACCAGGACAGGTCGCAGTCGGCGTTCAACGCGAACCCGTGCATGGTGACGCCCCTGGCCACCCGCGCGCCGATCGCGCCCACCTTGCGGTCCGGCCGTGCCGCGTCCTCGTCGCCCCGCACCCAGGCGCCGCTGCGACCCGGCACGCGCTCGGTGGTGACGCCGAAGTCCGCACACGTTCGGATCATCGCCTCTTCGAGCGCCCGCACGTAGGCGACGACATCCAGCGGCTCGCGGAGCTTGATGATCGGGTACCCGGTCAGCTGCCCGGGACCATGCCAGGTGATCTTGCCGCCGCGGTCCACGTCGATGACCGGCGCTCCTGGATCGCCGAACGGCCGGTCGGATACCGCAGTCCGCTTGCCGGCCGTGTACACGGGCTCGTGCTCGAGCAGCAGGCAGCTGTCGGGAACCTCGTCGGCCACGCGCCGGGCGTGCACGCGCCGCTGCAGATCCCAGCCCGTGCGGTACTCCACGGGAGCGGCGCCGAAGCCAAGGTAGACAAGCTCATTCACTTTTCCCAGCTTACGCTCGACCGCGCCGCAGCCAGGCCGGATCCGCGCCCAGGCCGACCGGCTTCCCACGCGGGTGCCGCGCCGCCGGCGCGCAGCGCGAAGGGGGACAATGAGGCCGTGATAGACGAGGCCGAATTGCGCCGGATGAGCCAAGCCGAACGCCAGGAACTGGCCCGCCTGCTCGCCGAATTCGGCGAGTCGGCCGCGAGCGAGCCGGACCCGGGCAAGGCGGCCGCGAGCGAGCCGGACCCGGGCGAGTCGGCCGCGAGCGAGCCGGACCCGGGCGAGTCGGCCGCGAGCGAGCCGGACCCGGGCGAGTCGGCCGCGAGCGAGCCGGACCCGGGCCGCGCCGATCCGTTCGAGTACGACCCCGGGCTGCGCCGTGAACGGCGGCTGGCGCTGCTCATCTCGGCGGCGTGCTGCGTGATCCTGGCCGGCTGGATCGTGGTGCTCGTCGCCACCCTGCCCCACCATTTCGACGCGCACCACTGGCGCACCATCTGGGTGAACTTCGACGTACTCCTGCTCGCGGCGTTCGCGGCGACGGCCTGGGCGATCTGGCGGGAACGGCAGATCCTGATCTTGCTGCTGGTGCTCGTCGGCACCATGCTGTTCTGCGACGCGTGGTTCGACGTCGGCACCTCGCTGGCCACGAGCGGCTTCTGGATAAGCCTGCTGTCCGCGCTCTTCGCCGAGCTACCGCTGGCTATCCTGGCCATCATCGGGGCACGGCGCCTGCTCAGGGCCACGGTCGCCGCCGGGATCCTGGCGGGCCAGCAGGTCCACCCAGGCCAGGCGGCTCCGGCCGCCGCCGTAACCGGGACCGACGACTGGGGCCGGGCTGGGACCCGGGGCCCGGTCGGCGCGAGCCACTCCCTTCGCCGCGCGCCGCTGGCCGGCAACGGTCTGGACGAGGCGTTGCCGCGTGGCCGCGCCGAGCGGCGGGCCGAGCGCGCCGGGCGAGCCGGTCAGTCGGCCTGACCGGCCGCCGGCGCAGAATTGGCAATGTGATCGATGAGGCCGAACTACGCCGGCTGACCGAAGACGAGCGGCGTCAGCTGGCCCGCATCCTGGCCGCTATTGACCGGCCGCACCCGCTGATGGATCCCCGGCTCCGCCGGCGCAGGCGGTTCGGCCTGATGTTCATGACGGCCTGCTGTGTCGCGCTGGCCTGCTGGATCGCGATCCTGATCCTGACCTTGCCCAGCCGCTATACCTCGAGCGACTGGCAGGGCGCATGGGTCGGGCTGGACATCGCCGAGCTGGCCGGGTTCGCCGCGACGGCCTGGGCGGCCTGGCACCAGCGCCAGATCGTCATCTTCTTCATGATCATCACCGGCACGCTGCTGGTCTGCGACGCGTGGTTCGACCTGGCGCTTGACTACGGCTCGCGCGACTTCACGACGAGCCTGGTATCCGCGCTGGTGGTCGAACTTCCGTTGGCGTTCCTGCTGTTTACCGCGGCCAGGCGGCTGGTCCGGGTCACCATCGCGACGACGATGCAGCTGAGCGGGGTCACCAGGCCCGTGCCGCCGCTATGGCGGATCCCGCTGTTCGCGGACGGCCTGGAGGAATGTCTGCCCGCCCGGCTCAGGGCGGAGGTCAGCGCCAAGGCGGATGTCACAGCTGCCGGAGGCTCCTCGTCTTTAGGGATCAGACGATCCCGAGGGAGAACCGTGGACACGAGCCATTTCACCGAGTACCGCCCGCTGATGTTCTCGATCGCCTACCGGATGACCGGCAGCGTGAGCGACGCCGAGGACATGGTGCAAGAGGCCTTCCTGCGCGCCAGCAAGGCCGCCGATGTCGACTCACCCAAGGCGTACTTGGCCACCATTACCACCCGGCTGGCCATCGATCACCTGCGCTCGGCGCGCGTCCGCCGCGAGTCTTACGTCGGGACCTGGCTCCCCGAGCCGCTTATCGGAAACAGCGAGCCTGATCCGGCCGAATTCGCCGAGACCTCCGACTCCCTGTCGATGGCATTCCTGGTCCTGCTGGAGAGCCTGGCCCCGGCCGAACGTGCCGTGTTCCTGCTCCGCGAGGTGTTCGGCTACGACTACCAGGAGATCGCCGACATAACAGGCAAGACCGAAGCCGCCTGCCGGCAGATCTTCACCCGGGCCCGCCGCCGCATCGACGACGGCCGGCCTCGATTCGAGACCTCCCGCGACGAGGGCGAGCAGCTCACCAGCCTGTTCCTGGCCGCGGCCAGCGGCGGCGACATGACCAGCCTGCTCAAGCGGCTGGCCCCGGACGTGGTGTTCTACGGCGACAGCGGCGGCCGGGGCGAGACGACGTTCATCACCCCCGTCTTCGGCCGCGACCAGGTGGCCGAGGTGGTCCGGATCCAGCTCGAGCGGACCCTCCAGCTGGGCGCCTCGCTGTGCCCGACCTGGGTCAACGGGCAGCCGGGCGTACTGGCCCGCGACGCCGACGGCGGCCTGATCGCGGTCATCGCGTTCGACGTCCTCGACGGCCAGGTGCAGGCCATCCGGACGGTCGCGAACCCGGAGAAGCTGCGCCACATCGGCCCGATCTCCCGCACCTGGCACCTGCGCTGGCGCGAACAGGGCGAGAAGGACTGAGGTGTCACGCCCGCGGGGGTAGCTGCGTCGTAGAGGGCGTACGCAAACCGGGCACAGGAAAGGAACGGATTATGCGAGTCTTCGTCGCGGGAGCGACCGGAGCGATTGGCCAGTACCTGGTCCCCAGCTTGGTCGCGGCCGGCCACGAGGTCACCGGCACCACGCGCTCGCCGTCCAAGGCCAGCCAGCTGAAGAACGCCGGCGCGACGCCCGCCGTCGTTGACGGCCTGGACCGTCAGCGGGTACTCCACGCGGTCAAGGCGGCCGAGCCGGAGGTCGTCGTGCACCAGATGACCGCGCTGGCTAGCATGCGAAACTTCCGCAACTTCGACAGGGAGTTCGCGGCCACCAACGAACTGCGCGCCAAGGGCACCGACTACCTGCTGGAAGCCGCCCGGCAGGCAGGCACCCGGCGATTCATCGCGCAGAGCTTCATCGGCTGGAACAACGCCAGGACCGGCAGAGCGGTCAAGACAGAAACCGATCCGCTGGACCCCGACCCGCTCCCGGCGACCAGGCAGTCCATGGCGGCGATCCGGCACATCGAGGAGACCGTGCCCGGCGCCGTGCCCGAGGGACTGGTGCTGCGCTACGGCATGTTCTACGGTCCGGGCGCGTCGGACTCCATGCTTGAGGTGGTGCGGAAGCGGCGGATGCCCGTCGTCGGCGGGGGCACGGGCATCTGGTCCTTCACCGAGGTCACCGACGCCGCGGCCGCGACCGCCGCGGCCGTCACCCGCGGCGCTCCGGGCATCTACAACATCGTCGACGACGACCCGGCCGCGGTCGCGCAGTGGCTGCCTTACCTGTCGGAATGCCTCGGCGTGAAGCCACCCATGCACGCCCCCGCCTGGCTGGGCAGGCTGCTGGCCGGCGAGCTGGTCGCCTCGCTGATGACCGAGGCCCGTGGCTCCTCCAACGCCAAGGCCAAGCGGGAGCTCGGCTGGACCCCCAGGTACCCGAGCTGGCGAGACGGCTTCCCGGTGTGGACCAAGCCGGCGTCGACCAGGGAAGCGCATGAGCACGCTGCCTGAGGACCCGACCGCGGCAGGCTACGCGGAGTTCCGGCCGCTGATGTTCTCGATCGCCTACCGGATGACCGGGAGCATCAGCGACGCCGAGGACATCGTCCAGGAGGCCTTCCTCCGGCTGACCCGGGTGCTCCGCGACGGCGCCAGCATCGACTCGCCCAAGGCCTACCTGGCGACCGTCACCACCCGGCTGGCCATCAGCCATCTGCGGTCCGCGCGGGTGCGGCGGGAATCCTACGTGGGCGCCTGGCTGCCCGAACCGCTCCTGTCGGGCACAGAACCCGATCCCGCCGAGCGCGCCGAAATGTCCGACTCCCTGTCCATGGCGTTCCTGGTGCTGATGGAGAGCCTCACGCCGACCGAACGCGCCGTGTTCCTGCTGCACGAGGTGTTCGGCTACGACTACAAAGAGATCGCGGACATCACCGGCAAGTCCGAGCCGAACTGCCGTCAGATCTTCGCCCGCGCCCGCCATCACGTCGACGAAGGCAAGCCGCGCTTCGAGGCCTCCCGACAACAGCGCGAGGAGGTAGCCCGCCGGTTCTTCGCCGCCACCGAGGGCGGCGACCTGGCTGCCCTGCTCGAGCTGCTCGCGCCGGACGTGACCATGGTGGGCGACGGCGGTGGCAAGGCCTGGGCGGCGGCCAGACCAGTCCACGGGCCGCTGCAGGTCGCCCGGTTCATGCTCGGGCTGGCCCGCCGGGGACCGAAGATGGGGGCCAGCGTGGAGCTGACCTGGGTCAACGGTCAGCCGGGGGCGATCACCCACGACGCCGAGGGCCGGGTTATCAACGTCTTCGCCCTCGACATCGCCGACGGCAAGGTGCAGGCGATCAGGTCCGTGATCAACCCCGACAAGCTGCACCACCTGGGCCCGGTCTCCGATGTGGCCCTGCGGGCGCCAAGAGACTTACGCTGTCGGCCATGGCCACCGACTTCACCGAGGAATCCGCGGCCGACGCGGTCATCGACAGCTTCGCCAAGACCCAGGACCCGCGGCTGCGCGAGCTGCTGAGCAGCCTGGTCAAGCACCTGCACGCGTTCGTCATCCAAACCGAGCCCACCATCGCCGAATGGGAGCGGGCCATCGAATTCCTCACCGCGACCGGCCAGAAATGCGACGACGAGCGGCAGGAATTCATCCTGCTCTCCGACGTGCTCGGGATTTCCATGCTGGTGGAGACGATTAACAACCGGAAATCGGCCGGAGCGACGGAATCGACCGTGCTCGGCCCGTTCCACGTGGTGAAGTCCCCGCGCCGCGAACTCGGCGAGTCCATCGATTTCGTCGGGACCGGCACGCCGTGCGTGGTCCGCGGCCGGGTGCTCTCGGCCGACGGCACGCCGCTGGCGGGCGCCGAACTCGACGTCTGGCAAGCCAACGACCAGGGCTTCTACGACGTCCAGCAGCCCGAGGTGCAGCCGCGGGCCAACGGCCGCGGCCTGTTCACCGCCGACGCGGACGGAGCCTTCTGGTTCCGCACGATCGTGCCGAGCCACTACCCGATACCGACCGACGGCCCAGTCGGCACGCTACTGAACGCGACCGGAAGGCACGCGTACCGCCCGGCGCACATCCATTTCATCGTGACCGCCCCCGGGCATCGCGCGCTGACCACGCACATTTTCGTGGCGGGCAGCCCGTACATCGAATCAGACGCGGTGTTCGCGGTGAAGAAGAGCCTGATCAAGGAGTTCACGCTCGTGGATGACCCCGAACAGGCGGCCCAGTACGGCCTCACCGGATCGTTCTGCCTGGCGAATTTCGACATCATCCTGCAGCCGGCCGCGGAAAACTGACCGGCCGCTCACCTTTTAAATTTTTACCGAACCGCCTGGTTCATCAGCGCCGTAGCCGGTTTCCTCGCCTCCCGCTAAGCCACGCACCCCGGCCGACCCTCCACGCCCCGCCGTCTGTCGGCTTGTCCCCGTCCGCGACCGTCACCCCACAGGATCTCCCACCGTCCCCTAGTGGCCCTGTCCGCGCATTTCGTCACACGCTATGCTGTCACTTTGTTTCTGCAAGAGCTAACGGAGCGGGCCTGCGATGACCAATGAAGGCTCCACCAGTCCAGTACTTCCGTCCTCCTCAGCGAAAGGCCTGCCAGCGCGGGAGCTGCTCGCCCTGCTGCTAGGCCGGGACGTGGCGCCCGGCACCGACACCAGATGCCCTGGGCCTGGCGGGGGAACGCTGCTGCCGCTCCCGCTGCAGCTCTTCGCGCTCAGCTTCCTGATGCTATTCGTCGAGCTGGCGCTCATCCGTTGGTCCGGGGCGCTGGTCATCTACCTTTCTTACTTCTCCAACTTCGTCCTGCTCGGCAGCTTCCTCGGCATCGGCATCGGGTTCCTGCGGGCCAGGTCCCGGGTGAACCTCTTTCCATGGTCCCCGGTGGCACTAGCCCTGCTGATCCTGTTCGTCCGGGCGTTCCCGGTCGAGGTGATCCGGACCGGATCCCAGCTCCTGTTCTTCGGCTACGGGTCGTTCCACGCCAGCGGGCCGCCTACGTGGGTCACGCTGCCCATCGTGTTCCTGGCCGTGGCCGCGGTCATGGCAACGATTGGCGAGGGCGTCGCCCGGACCTTCATCCGGTTCCGGCCGCTGGACGCCTACCGGCTGGACATCGTCGGCAGCATCGTCGGCATCGCCGCCTTCTCGCTACTCTCGTTCCTCGACGCCAAGCCGGTCGTCTGGGCGCTCATCGTGGCGGCGGTCATGCTGCTGATCTTCGGCAGACGGACCGGCCTGCTCCAGATCGTCGCGGTCGTGACCCTGGTGATGCTGCTCTGGTCGGAGTCCCTGTCGTCCACCGACATCTGGTCGCCGTACTACCGCATTTCCGTAACGAACGCGGGCAGCGACACGTACGCCATCAACGTCAATGGGATACCGCACCAGAACATCGTTCCGGCCCGCAAGCTGCAAGAGGTCTACTCCCTGCCGTATCAGCATGCTCCCGGCAATCCGCTCAACAATGTCCTGATCGTCGGCGCCGGCACTGGCGACGACGTCGCTAACGCCCTCCGGGAGGGCGCTAAGCACATCGACGCGGTGGAGATCGATCCGGAGCTGTACCAGGTGGGCGTGCGGCTGAACCCGGACCACCCATACCAGAACCCTCGGGTCACGGTGCACATCAACGACGGCCGCGCGTTCCTCGAGGAGACGCCCACCAAGTACGACATGATCCTGTTCGCCCTGCCCGACTCGCTGACCCTGGTGGCCGGGCAGTCCTCGCTGCGGCTGGAAAGCTACCTGTTCACGCTCCAGGCGGTCGAAGCGGCGAAGGCCCACCTGAACCCGGGCGATGGCCTGTTCGCCATGTACAACTACTACCGGACGACGTGGCTCCGCGACCGGCTGGCGAACACCCTGGAGGTGGCCTTCGGGCACGCCCCGTGCGCCGACAACGAGGGCTTCTCCCTCTCCATGCTCTCCATTACCATCAACCAGTCCGCCATGCACTGCAGCACCATCTGGCAGCGCCCGGCGAACGTCGTCCCGCCGGCCACCGACGATCATCCGTTCGTCTACCTGGACGGCAACTCGATCCCCTCGCTCTACCTGGTAACGCTCGCCCTGATCCTGCTGGCCTCCATCGTGCTGGTGCGCCTGATCGCCGGCCCGTACCGCCGGATGACCGGCTATATCGACCTGTTCTTCATGGGCGCGGCCTTCTTGCTGCTTGAGACGAAGAACATCGTGCAGTTCGCGCTGCTGTTCGGCACCACCTGGTTCGTCAATGCGCTGGTGACAGCGGGCGTCCTGGTGGCGGTGTTCGCCGCGGTGGAGGTGTCGGTGCACGTAGTGATCCGTCGGCCGGCCCTGCTCTACGCCGCCCTGCTCGCCACGCTGGCTGTGGCCTGGGCGGTCCCGCCCGGGTCGCTGCTGTCCCTGTCGCCGGTGCCCCGCTTCGTCGTGGCGGTGATCATCGCCTTCGCGCCGATCTTCCTGGCCAACATGGTCTTCGCCCAGCGGTTCCGTGATGTCGGGGACTCCACCACGGCTTTCGGGGCCAACCTGCTCGGCGCGATGGTTGGCGGGATCCTGGAGTACACCTCGCTCATCATCGGGTACCAGTGGCTCCTCGTCCTGGTAGCGCTGCTCTACGGCCTGGCGTTCATCACCGGACGGCGGCACCTGCGGATTGTCACCCCCACGGCCGCCCGCACGCCCCAGCCAGCCGCCCAGTTCGGCTCCATCACTCCCAACCCCTGAGCAACGCCCCCGTCCCGCCCGACTAACCGCACCCCAGCGTCTCTTCCCCGCTCCCCAACGGGTCGGTGGGCCCCTGGGTACCTTCTTACGTACCCTGTGCGCCACCGAGCGCGGACGTTTCGCGTTGGCCAATGGTGTCGGTGGGCCCCTGCGTACGTTCTTAGGTACGCAGGGGCCCACCGACTCTCTGGAGGCTGGCGGGGGAGGGAGGCGGGCGGCGTCAATTTGTCAGTGGGTGATGACAAGCTGTGCGCATGCCACGTAAGTCCCCATTCGACGAGGCGCGCCTGAACCGCATCCTGCAAGAGCAGCACCGCGTCGTCTCCCGCGCCCAAGTGCTCGCGTGCGGCATGTCCCCGCGTGCCCTGCATCATAGGATCACGGCGTCGGGTCCCTGGCAGCGGCTGCTGCCTGGCGTCTACCTGACCGCCACCGGGACGGTGACCCAGGATCAGCGGGAGATGGCCGCGCTGCTCTACGCGGGCCGGCCGAGCCTGATAACCGGGCCGACCGCAGTGCGGCGGCATCGTCTACGCTCGCCAGGACCAGATGTCGTGGACGTGCTGATTCCCTGGAACCGCCGTCGGCAGAGCGTCGCGTTCGTGCGGGTGCACCGCACCCGTAAGCTGCCGAAGCAGATGTTCGTCACCGGCAAGATCCGCTTCGCCGAGGCGCCGCGGGCGGTTGCGGACGCGGCGCGCTTCCTGATCCGCTTCGACGACGTGCGGGCGGTGGTGTGCGAAGCCGTCCAGCGCAGAGCCTGCACCGTGGCCGAGTTGGCCGCCGAGCTAGACGCCGGGCCTTCGGCCGGGTCGGCGCTGCTGCGAGAGGCGCTTGCCGAGGTCGACGACGGCGTCCGGTCGGTGGCCGAGGCCGACTTCCGCGACTTGATCCTGCGTTCCGGCTTGCCCCGGCCGCTATTCAACGCGCAGCTGTTCGACGCGGACGGCACGTTCATCGCCACAGTCGACGCATGGTGGCAAGAGCCCGGCGTAGCGGCCGAGATCGACTCGCGCGCCTACCACCTGGCCGCCGGGGATCAGGACCACACCACCAACCGGCACGATGAGCTCCTCGCCTATGGCATCTTCCCGCTGCACTTCCCGCCCAAGCGCATCAAGACCGATGCCCCCGGCGTCATCAGGCAAATCCGGCGGGCGATCGAGAAAGGACTCCAACGCCCGCCACTGGCGGTCAAGGGACTTCCTTCGGCCGCCTAGCCGGAGAGGTCGCGGGACGCCAGCTCGGCGGACAGAGCCTCGGGCAAGGTGGGGTAACGGAACTCGTAGCCGGCCTCTTGCAGGCGCTTGGGCAGCACCCGGGTGCTGGTCAGCAGCTCGACGGCGGCCTCGCCGAGGGCTAGGCGCAGCACTGGGGCGGGCACCCGCAGCCAGGGCAGGTCACGGCGGCCGACGACGGCGGCGAGGGCGGCGGTGAACTCGGAGTTCGTGGTCGGAGCGGGAGCGGTGAGGTTGACTGGGCCGCTGATGTCCTTGCAGTCGAGCAAGAACCGGATGGCGCCGATCTCGTCGGACAGCGAGATCCAGCTCATGACCTGACCGCCGGACCCGAACCTGGGGCACAGGCCCAGCCGTGCCAGCGGGAGCAGCCGGGCGAGTATCCCGCCGCGGGGGGTGAGGACCAGGCCGCTGCGCGTGCGTACGACGCGGATGCCGGCGTCCGCGGCCGGGGCGGCGGCGGCTTCCCAGTCCCGGACCAGCCGCGCGAGGAACGTCTGCCCGGCCGGCGCGGACTCGTCCACCGGTCGGCCGCCGGTGTCGCCGTACCAGCCGATGGCCGAGGCCGCCACCAGGGTCGCGGGCGGCGGGCTGAGCTTGGCCAGCGCGCCCGCCAGCGCGCGGGTGCCGAGCACCCGGCTGGCCCTGATCTCCGCCTTGTACCTGGCCGTCCAGCGACGGTCGGCAACCCCCGCGCCGGCCAGGTGCACGCAGGCGCCGAGCCCGTCGAGTTCATGGGTCCCGCCCGGCGCGGACGGGATGAGCCTGGCGTCGGCGGCGCGCGGATCCCATCGGGCCTCGTCGGCGGCTCGCGGGGGCCGCCGGACGAGCCTGATCACCTCGTGGCCGTCGGCGCGCAGGCTGGCTACGAGCGCGGTGCCGATGAGCCCGGACGAGCCGGTGACCGCGACCTTCATGGACTCCGGTGCACCCCCGTCACCTTGGCCGGCGGCTAGAGGCCAAGCTCTGCCTCGAAGGACCCTTCTTCCAGCCGGTTCTTTACCGTGGTGAGGAACCTGGTCGCGTCGGCGCCGTCAACCAGCCGGTGGTCGTAAGTGAGCGCGAGGTAGACCATCGAGCGCACCGCGATCACCTCGCCGAGGGCCGGGTCCTCGACCACGACGGGCCGCTTGACGACCGTGCCGGTACCCAGGATCGCGACCTGCGGCTGGTTGATGATGGGCGTGTCGAACAGGGCGCCGCGGCTGCCCGTGTTGGTCAGCGTGAACGTCCCGCCTGCTAGCTCATCCGGCGCGACCTGACCCGACCTGGTCCGGTTCGCGAGGTCGCTGATCTTCCGTGCCAGGCCGCCGATGTTCAGGTCACCCGCGTTGTGGATGACCGGCACCATCAGCCCGCGCTCGGTGTCGACCGCGATCCCGATGTGCTCGGCGTCGTGGTAGGTGACTTGGTCCCCGTCGATCACCGCGTTGAGCTTCGGATGCACCTTAAGGGCCTCGACGGCGGCGAGCGCGAAGAACGGGAGGAAGCTCAGCTTGACCCCTTCGCGGGCCTCGAAGTCTTGCTTGGCGAGGTCGCGCAGCCGGGCGATGGCCGTCACGTCGGCCTCCACCACCGTGGTGAGCTGGGCCGAGACATGCAGCGACTCGACCATCCGCTGGGCGATGAGCTGGCGGGGCCGGGACATCCGCTGAGTCGTACCGCGCAGCGAGGACGGCACCACGGCCGGGCGCGTGGGCGCGGCAGCGGGGGCCTGCCGCGGCGCCGGCTGCGCCGCGCGGACCTCCTGAGGTGCCTGAGGCTGCTGGGGAACCTGCGGAGGCTGGGGCTGTGCAGTCTGGGCCTGCGGAGTCTGGGGCTGTGGGGTCTGGGGCTGTGGGGTCTGGGGCGGTACGGTCTGGGGCGGTACGGTCTGGGCGGTATGGTCTGGGGCGGTACGGGCTGCTGCTGAGGCTGCGCGGCGCGCTGAGCGCGGGCGGCCTCGATGACATCCTGCTTGCGGATGCGCCCGCCGACTCCGGTACCGGTGACGGTCTCCAGGTTCACGGCGTGCTCGGCAGCGAGCTTGCGGACCAGTGGGGTGACGTAGGGCGCGTCGGCGCCGGTCGGCAGCGGCGTGGGCGGCGGGTACTCCTCGGCGTCGGCCGGGCCCGAGGGGGCCGACGGGGCCGACTCGGCGGGGGAGGGCTGGCTCTGCGCGGGCACCTGGCCGACCGGGGCCGCGGCAGCGGGCTGGCCGTACGGAGCCGATGGCACTGGCTGGCCGTAGGCGGGAGCCGATGAGACGTAGGGGGCCGCCGGCTGGGGCTGGCCGTACGCGGGCGGCGGGGCGTACGCGGGCGGGGGAGCGTACGCGGGTGCCGACGGCCCGGACGAAGCTGAGAATCCCGGCGAGGCCGGTCCGGAGGATGGCGCGGTCGGCGCATAGTTGGGCTGCGATCTCCAGCCGTCCGCGCTGGCCGCCGGGGCCCGCTCCGGCTCCGCGGCGTCGGGCTGAGGGGCTTCAGGCTGGGTGGCCTCGGGCTGGGCGGGTTCGGCGGCTCCGGCCGACGCGGAATCGTCCGCCGGAGGCGCCGCATCGCCGGACTCACTGTCCTCGATGACAGCAAGTTGCGCGCCCACCGCGACCGTCTCGTCCTCATCGACCGCGATGCCGCGCAGGATCCCGGACGCGGGCGAGGGGATCTCGGTGTCCACCTTGTCCGTTGACACCTCCAGGAGCGGCTCATCCACCTCCACGCGCTCGCCTTCCTTCTTCAGCCAGCGCGTGACGGTGCCCTCGGTGACGCTCTCACCAAGCTGCGGCATGGATACGGAGACCGACATGATTCTCGTGACTCCTAGGCGTGTACGTGCAGGGGCTTGCCGGCCAGCGCGAGATGCGCCTCGCCGATCGCCTCCGACTGGGTCGGATGGGGGTGGATGAGCTGGGCTACGTCTGCGGGCTCGGCATCCCAGTTGTAGATCAGCTGAGCCTCGGCGATGAGCTCGCTGACGCGGCTGCCGACGATGTGGACGCCGATCACGCGGCCGGGACCGTCCTCTTCGGCGATCGCGATCACCTTGACCGCGCCCTGCGTCTGCAGGATCACGCTCCGGCCGTTGCCGCCGAGGTTGTAAGTGAACTCGACGGTCTTCAGGCCGCGCTCGGCGGCCTGCGCCGAAGTGAGGCCGACCGAAGCGACCTCCGGGTCGCTGTAGGTGATCCGGGGTACGCCGTCATAGTCGATGGGGGTGACGGGCAGCCCGCCGATCCGCTCCGCGACCATGATCCCCTCGGCGAACCCGACGTGCGCGAGCTGCGGCGTGTTGATGAGGTCGCCGACCGCGGAGATCGAGGGGATGCTCGTCCGGCACAGCGAGTCCACCTTGACGAAACCCCGCTCCACGGCCACGCCAGCCTCCTCGTAGCCGAGGTCAGCGGAGACCGAGCCGCGGCCGACCGCGACCAGCAGCAGGTCGGCGTCGAGCGCCTTGCCGCCCTCGAGCGACACGGTAACGCCGGTGTCGGTGTGCTTGACCGACTCGAACCTGGCGCCGAGCTCGAACCGGATGCCGCGGCGGCGGAACGCCCGCTGCAGCAGCTTGGCGCTCGTCTCGTCCTCCAGCGGCAGCAGCTGGGAGAGCATCTCCACGATCGTGACTTCGGCGCCGAAGGACCGCCACACGCTGGCGAATTCCACACCGATCACGCCGCCGCCCAGGATGACCACCGACTCCGGCACTCGGCCCAGCGTGAGCGCGTGGTCCGAGGTGATCACCCGCTCGCCATCGATGTCGAGCCCAGGCAGGCTCTTCGGCTGCGATCCGGTAGCGAGCACCACGTGCTCCGCCTCGTAGACGGTGTCGCCGACCCGGACCCGGGTCGGCGATTCCAGCCGCCCGTGCCCCTCGATCGTGTCGATCTTCCTGCTCGCGATCGTGGACTGCAGCCCCTTCCAGAGCCGGTCCACCACCGAGTCCTTGTAGGACTGGACGCCGGGGACGTCGATGCCCTCGAAAGTGGACCTGACGCCGACCGACGCGCTATCCCTGGCGTGGTCCGCGATCTCGGCCGCATGCAGCAGCGCCTTGGTCGGGATGCAGCCGCGATGCAGGCAGGTCCCCCCGACCCGGTCCTCTTCGATCAGCGCCACGCGCTTGCCGAGTTCCGCCGCGCGCAGCGCGCACGCATAGCCGCCGCTGCCGCCGCCGAGCACGACGATGTCGTAGCTGCCGATGCCCTCTGCCACCCCTCAAGCCTCCTTAGTCAGCCGCAGCTGCCTTACCCAGTCTTTATCATTTCACTTGCCGTCAGCTGGGCTGCCCGCAAGCTTGCCTTCCGCCACGTCCGCTGCGATCTGGACCAGCGTCCTGACCGCCGCCCCGGTGCCGCCCTTGGCGACGTACCCGTACGGGCCGCCGTCGTTATAGGCGGGGCCGGCGATGTCCAGGTGAGCCCAGCGGACCCCGTCCGGCACGAACTCGCGCAGGAACAGCCCGGCGACGAGCATGCCGCCGCTGCGGTCTCCGGACACGTTGGCGATGTCCGCGACGGTCGAATCGAGCCCCTTGCGGAGATCCTCGGGCAGCGGCATCGGCCACGTAGCCTCACCTGCCCGCTTGGCCGCGTCCGCGATCTCCGCAGCCAGCGAATCGTCGCTGGCCATCACCCCGGCCGTGCGGTTGCCGAGCGCGACTACCTGCGCACCTGTCAGTGTAGCCACGTCGATGAGCAGGCTGGGCCCATCGGCGTGGGAGCGGGCCAGCACGTCAGCGAGCACCAGGCGGCCCTCGGCGTCGGTGTTCAGGACCTCCACGGTCTTGCCGCCGTAAATGGTGATGACGTCGGACGGCCGCTGCGCGCCGCCGCCGGGCATGTTCTCGGCCAACGGGAGGTAGCCGACCACGTTCACCGCCGGGCCGAGCTCGGCGACGGCCTGGAGCGCGGCCAGCACGGCCGCGGCGCCGCTCATATCGGCCTTCATCGTCTCCATCGCCTTCGACGGCTTGAGCGAGAGGCCGCCGGAGTCGAACGTGATGCCCTTGCCCGCGAACACCACGGTGCGGTCGGCGTTCGGGTGGGAGTACTCCAGCCGGACCAGCCGCGGCGGGTGAGTGGAGCCCATGCCCACCGCGAGGATGCCGCCGAAGCCCTCCTTGGCCAGGTCGTTCTCGTCAAGCACCTGCACGCCCAGGCCGTGCTCGGCGGCCGTCCGCTCGGCCACCGCGGCCAGGTCCGCGGGGACCATGTCGGCCGGAGCGGTGTTCACCATGTCGCGGACGAGCGCCATCGCGTCGGCCAGGATCCTGGCCCGGCGGACCGCGTCCTCGTGCCCGGTGTACACGATTTGCTCGAGGTCACCGGGTGCGCTTGTGGTGGTCCGGTACTTCCTGAAGGCGTAACCGCCGAGCAGCCCGCCGAGAGCCACCGCCTCAGCCTCGTCCGGCTCGCCCGCGGGCAGCGCGATGGCAATCCGCTTGGCCCGCCCGGAGGCCAGATCGCGGCTAGCGGCGCCGGCGGCGCGGCGCAGCCTCTCCAGGTAAGCCTGGCGCTCGGCGGGCCCCGTGTCGGCTGCCGCGGGCTCCGGGCCGAGGCCCACGGCGACGACGACCGGGGTCGCCAGTCGGCCCGTCGTGGGAATCTTGGTGATCTCCTCGGCCTTGCCCGTCGCGCCGAGCGCGGTGAGCGCGGCCATCAGGTCGATTTCATCCGTACTGAGCGTGAGAACGGGACCGTCGGGACCCTGGAACACGCCGGTGACGAGGGCATCCGCGTCGGTTGCCGTCGGCGCTGACTGGCTGGTAAGCAGTGTGACCGTCATCTTGCTGATCGTAGGGCATCGATGATGTTCATTCCGCCTGCTCAAGTTCGCCAGCGGCTGCCGCCGGAAGGGCGACGTCCCGGGCGGCGGCCTGTATGTGCGCACATACCCGCAGCCAGGCCAAATGCGGAACGAGGCCATCTTTCCGCCAATCGAGGCAACGAATCGCCATGGACGGATGTCTAAGACATAAGGCCTGTTCGGGCCGGGCCGGACTTAGGGTAGGAACCATCGCCCGGCGGAGCACGTTCCTGGGGCGGAGCCCATCGACGTACGCCATGATCACGCGGGCGTCCGCGCCGGCCGACTCGGCGGCCGACGCGGCGGCCCGGGACAAAAGCACTCAACAAGACGGCTGACACTACCGGCGGGAGCTGAAAATGCGGGGCCTGGAGCTGATCGACCGACGGGGAGCTGCCCGGTGACCGTGGCTGACTACGCACAAGAGCGCCTGGCAAGCCCGCCGCCAGGCGACAACAGGACCGGCATACCGGCCAAGAGAACGGCCTTCGACGATCTCGTCGACCAGGCCGCGCGCCTGCCGTGGTGCTGGCCCGCGCTGCTGACCCTGGTCCTGGGCCTCTACCAGATGGGCCGCCCTGAGCTGTGGCGGGACGAGCTGGCCAGCTGGTCGTTCGCCAGCCGGCCGGTATCGAGCATGATCGCGACCGCCCGTCACACCGGCGCCACCCAGCTGGCCTACTACCTGCTGCTGCACGTCTGGATGGGGGCGTTCGGGGATTCCGTCGACGCGATGCGGTCCCTGTCGGTGCTCGCCATGGCGGGCGCGGCGGCCTGCGTCGCGCTCGTCGGCCGGCGACTGGCCGGGGCCCGGGCCGGCCTGATCTCCGGGCTCGTGTTCGCGCTGGTGCCGAGCGTGTCGCGGTTCGCCCAGGAGGTCCGGTTCTACGCGCCCGCGGTGCTGGTCGCGACGCTGGCCACGTTGCTGCTGCTGCGCGCCCTGGACCGGCCCTCGGCGCTGCGCTGGCTGAGCTACGCGGCTAGCCTGGCGCTGCTCGGCTACATCGACCTCGTGGCCCTGTCGGTAGTCGCCGGTCACGCCGCGGGAACGGTGGTACGCCTGTGGAATGACCGGGATCAGCAGCCGTGGTGGTTCCTGCTCGCCGCGGCGGGCGGCCTGGCGGCCTGCCTGCCGCTGTTCATGGCCGGCTCGGCCCAGGCCAAGAACCAGATCACGTGGATACCGAGGCCCGGGCTTGACCTGACCGACTTCGCCTTCTTCGGCCGGAACCTGTTCTACTCCACCTCCGTGGCCGCCGTGTTCATCATCCTGGCCGTCCTGGCCTGGGCGGTCGCCTGGCGGGAAGCCGCGTTCATAACCGCGGTCGCCGTCGCCCCCGTGGCAGTGGTGTGGCTGGTGTCACAGGGCCCGTACTCGTTTTTCTTTCCCCGGTACCTCCTGTTCACCGTCGGGGCCTGGGCGATCCTGGCCGGGATCGCCCTGAGCAGGCTGGACGCCCGGATCGCCGCGGCGGCCGGCCTGGTCATCGCCATCCTCGCCGCGGGCAACCAGCAGGTGATCAGGGAACCGGGCTCGCACAGCTGGCCCACCTACCCAGTTGGCTACGGCGGCTCCTACCTGGACTACGCGGGCGCGGCGGCCTTCGTCGCCAGCCAGGCCAAGGCCGGTGACGGCATCGTCTACCAGGGCCGGGAGGACCAGCAGAGCTGGCTGATGATCGAATACGGTCTCCAGTACTACCTGGCCAGGGATATGCCGAACGGCGTGCCGGTCCCGCATGAGCTTTTCATCGCCAAGACCGCGGCCCAGGCGGCCACCCTCTACTCAGTCCCGTGCAAGCACCCGGCCTCCTGCCTGGGCGCCGAACCGAGGATCTGGATCGTCGGCATCGCTTACGAGAAGAGCCCGTATCAGGCCGTGACGCCGGCCCAGGCCAAGCTGCTGCGGCAGCGGCATTACCATCTCGTCCGTCTCAAGCGGGTGCAGAGCCTGACCGTGTTCCTGCTCACCCGGGCGCCCGCGCCACGTTCGGCGTAGCGGCGCCGGGGCACGAACCAGGCCCGTTCGGCCGTATGGGTTTGACGGTCTTACTGGTCCGCGGGGAACAGGTGACAGCCGGCCGGGTCCAGGCGCAGCCGCACGGTCTCGCCCCGCGCCGCCCGCACGTCGGCGAAGACCCCGGTCAGCCTGATACTCCCGTCGACGTCGATCGCGTGCTCACAATATGGCCATAACTCCGGTTAGTGCTGTAAGCTAACGACTGTTGCATTCAGCAGGACACGGGGAAGGAGTCGGTGGTGCGGGCGGTCGAGAGCCGGGGGTCAGTGGCCCTCCCCTTCCTCGGCGTACACCCGGGCGGCGTAGGCTTCCAGCGACTGCTCGCACTCCTCGATCGCCTTTTCCGCCGCGTTCCTTCCGTCGGCGTCGAAGGCGTCGCGCTCGCGCACCTTGGCGAACCAGTTGCGCAGCTTGACCAGGTCGACTTCGTTCTCCTCGAGCTCGGCGTAGGTGAAGTGGTTCTCCGTGTACTCCTTCTTCACCTGCTGCAGGAAGTCCTCGCAGCGGTCGACGATCTCCTCGTACTCATCGTTCCTGGCCGCCTGGAAGGCCTTATGCACATCAGACTCGCCCGCCAGCACCGAGCACGACAGCAGCACGGCCGTCCCGGACATGTCGAGGATCTCTCTCCTGAGCTTGCGCAGCGCGCGTTCGGTGGCCGCGTTGGCCGGCAGCGCGGCGGCCGAGTTCTGCAGGTAGATGGCACCCAGGCTCTTGATCCGCCGCCATACGGTGGAACGAAGCCGGGTCGGCTCGGGCGGCACCCGGTAGATGAGCACCAGCCAGCCCGTGCCGCCGTCCTGGTCGGCCGGTTTCCCGGCAGCTTTCTCGGTCACCTGAACATTGTCCCCGACCTAGCGGACGCCCCGGACCGAGCTGTGGCCCCGCGCCTAGTGGCGGCCTTGTGACTGCGCTTCCCCTCATCCTGACCGTCTTCGTCGCCTGCGCGGTGGAGGCGATCGAAGCGCTGACGATCGTCCTCGCCGCCGGCCTGACCCGCGAGTGGCGGTCCACCTTCCAGGGTATGGCGGCGGCCCTGCTCGTGCTGGCGGCGATCGTGGCGGTGCTCGGGCCGACGATCACGCTGCTGCCGCTGACCGCGCTCCGGCTGGTCGTCGGCGCCCTGCTGGCGATCTTCGGGCTGCAGTGGCTGCGCAAGGCCATCCTGCGCGCCACCGGGTACAAGGCGCTGCACGACGAGGCCAGCGCCTACCTGCGCGAGGTGGCGGCCGCTAAGGCCGCCGCGGCCTCGTCTCGGCGCGGCATCAACGACTGGTACGCCTTCACGCTGTCCTTCAAGGGGGTCCTCCTCGAGGGCCTGGAAGTGGTCTTCATCGTGATCACGTTCGGCGGCAACCAGCGCAACATGGGCGCCGCGGTGATCGGCGCGGCCGCGGCCGTGCTGGTGGTAACGGTGACGGGCATCGCGGTGCGGGCGCCGCTGGCCCGGGTGCCTGAGAACGCGATGAAGTTCGCGGTGGGGATCATGCTGACCTCGTTCGGCATCTTCTGGGGCGCCGAGGGCGCCGGAGTCTCCTGGCCGGGCCACGACGCGGCGCTGCTCGTCCTGGTGCCGGTCGTCGCGCTGGTGTCGCTCGGCTACACGATCCTGCTCCGCCAGCGTCCGCGGTCCGCCGTGGCCACGGCGGTCCCGCCCTCGTCCGAGGAGGTAGCCAGCTCATGAAGCGGCTCAAGTCGATCGGCGCTTTCTGGTACGACTTCGTCATCGGCGACGACTGGCGCGTCGCGGTCGTCGTGGTGGCGGCACTCGCGCTGACCGCGCTGCTCGTGCACGCGGCCGGGGTCAACGCCTGGTGGCTGGTGCCGGTGTGCGCGTTCGCGGCGCTCGGCTGGTCGCTGCGCCGCGCTACCGCCCGCCCCTGAGGCCGACGCGGCAGCCGTGCCCGCAAGCCTCAGGTGTCCAGGAACCGGGTCTCCAGCCGGATCTCGGTGATCCCGGGCTCAACCTGGTATGCGCTCGCGCCCGGCCGGTCGGCGATCAGTTCGGTCAGCATGTCGTCGATGAAGTGCGCCGCCGCGCCGTCGTCGCACGCGATGCCGCCCGCCAGCGTGCCGTCCGCGATCAGCCGGTGGTACAGCGGCCGCCGGCCCGGCTCGGAGTCGTAGTGCGGGCAGTAGCTGCCGGCCAGCAGCCCGAGCCCGTCGGTAAACGCCCTGAGCTCACGGCCGAACGAATCCGTGGTCCCCCCTTCGAACCAGCAGATCGCCCCGGCGCTGGACCCGGCCAGCACGATGCCGGCCTGCCACGCCTTGCGCAAGATCCGGTCGAGCCCGTGCACCCGCCATACGGCCACCATGTTCGCCACGCTGCCGCCGCCGACGAAGATGAC
>Ga0074046_10000076_pt1 | contig 77678 bp, 50 predicted proteins | sample BogForMeECP23OM3_FD_94441 | JGI IMG/M metagenome (GOLD analysis project Ga0074046, IMG submission 94441) | Bog forest soil microbial communities from Calvert Island, British Columbia, Canada - Bog Forest MetaG ECP23OM3 | ecosystem: Environmental > Terrestrial > Soil > Wetlands ... | reverse complement strand
GACAATGTCGCCGATTCGCACCTCATTGCGCAGAGAGCCGCACCAGCCCGCCGCGATAAATTTTCTTACCCCAAGGGCGATCATCTTCTCGAGAACGAGAACCGCCTGGGGAGCGCCCAGCATCGGACCGGCAAGAGCGACGTGCACCCCTTCGTAGGCGCCGGTGAAAACCTCGGAAAGATAAAGCTTATGAGAGTGCCTGAGAGGTTGTGAGAAGCAGGCCGAAAGTGAAGCCAGGTCTTCCGGACTGAAAACCAGGATTGCAAGGTGGGGTAGGCTTTCTTCATGTCTGCCCCTCCCCGGTTCTATCACGCATGAGTGGTCTTCAGCAGGCATATGAAAGATCGACTTGTCAAAGGGTCATTTCCAAAAATGCCTTGGTGGACTATTTTACTGCGGCTTGCAGCGGATTACCAGCGGGATTGATTGATTTTGACCTCCATTCACTCATGTGATAATAGTAAACAGTCGCCTTTTCAAATTCTTCCAAACCATCATCGCCTGGCGTGTCGGTGATGTCATTGGGCCAGATGAAAAAGCTTGGGGTGAAAACCGGATCAGGGGGTGCTTTTTACAGCGTCTCGCCTAAAAGGCGTTTTCGTGGCCGGCATTTATTCATTATTTTGCTCATCCTGGGGACGGGCTTCGGGACTTACAGAAAGGTTTACCGGCCAAAGGCAAATCCGCCTAAGCAAAGACCGGCGATCGAAGCGGCTGTTTTCGAACCAATTGAGGCGCCGCCTCAGGCGGCGGCGACAGCACACAAGCATGAGGCCTCCGACAAGTTTGAAATCCGCCATCTGATCCTTCATTCCGGCGATACTCTGGCGGGGATTGTTGAGGCCTCCGGCATGCCTGATTCGTATTCGGATGACTGGCGCAAGGCCTGCTCCACCCCACTCGACCGAATCAATGAAGATGACGAGCTGATTTTTATACTGAGCCGAGCGGACGGTCTTCCTGTAGAGGTAGTTTACCTGCAGTCCGACGGGCCTTCCTATAGACTAAGGAAAAACTCAACCGGCTGGGAATGCAGGTCCGGTGAAACCGCCGCCGGACGGTCTGGCAAGACGGTGCGCGGCGGCTGGTCGGAGAACTTTTATGATTCCTGTATAGCCGGTGGGCTGCCCACGCCGCTTATTTCGAACCTCGTAGACATTTTCTCCTATGATGTCGACTTCACCTCCGATCTGAAAGAGGGAGATTCCTTTTCGGTCTTTTTTCAGGAAAGTGCGATCCAGTCGAGTGAAGGGAAACGGTTTCTCATCCTTGGCGCCGAAATGAGCGTCTCAGGGAAAGTCTACCAGGCTTTTGGATTTCAGCTCCCGGATGGATCGTGGGATTACTTCGATGCAAAAGGGGCATCGCTCAAACGAGCTTTTTTGAGCAGTCCCATCTATCATCGGTTGTTGTTGTCTGCTAAAGCGTGCAGGAATATCAAATCCGGCCTTAAGATCTATCGTGCCCGCCTTGGAATAGATTATGTCTCCCCAAGAGGGACTCGGGTCTGCGCGATCGGGGACGGCGTGGTCTCAGCCGTTCGCAAGGACGCCAAAAGAGGTCTTTCCATCGAAATCCGGCACCGGGGAGGATACACGAGTTGGTACGGAAACCTCTCCTCCTGCAGCCGTGGGCTGAGGCGCGGGTCGCAGGTTTCCCAGGCGGAGGTGATCGGATCGATAGGGTCGGCTGGGGGCGAAAAATCTTATCTCAATTTCCATTTTTACAAGGACGGAAAACCTGCCAACTTCCAGAGCGCAGATTTTGCCCGCTCCAGATCAGTACCTAAGACGATAGTCTCAGAATTTGAAAAATCGCGGGATTTTTATGCGGCCGCCCTGCACGGAGGAATCCCCGATGGACAAGAGCATGAGATACTGTCCGGCAGAGACTGACAATGGCGGATTTGTTTGCGGAAGTCGTTATAATGGGAACGGCCCTGAATAAGGGTCTTCATTACTCGATTCCCAGCCGGCTTGCCGGAAAGGTGGAGCCCGGGAGCAGGGTTTCGGTCGAACTGGGTAAGAGGAAAGCGGCCGGGATTGTCCTCAGCGTTGTGAATTCCCTTCCGGAGCTGCCGGAGACAGTAAAGATCCGTCCAATCCTGGACACGATCGATGAACTGCCGGCCATGCCGTCCGACCTTCTCAAGTTGTGTCTCTGGGTATCTAACTATTATTTTTATCCCCTTGGCCAAGTATTCGATCTCGTAATTCCGTTCGGTAGATCCGAGCCGATCGGGTCGGCACTGAGCGGCCCCGCTACAAAGTTCGTTCGCCTGGTCGATTGTAAAGCCTGCGAAAGCCTTAAATCCGAAAAATCAAAGGAAATCATTCGACTGCTTCGTTTGGCAGGCGGTGCCGCCGGCTTGCGGGACTTGCGCAAATTGTGTGAGAACGCGGATTATTGGCTCAAAAAGCTCATCAAGGATGGCATAATCGCAGTCGAAGAGTCGCAGACGGGGCCGGGAACTGACTATCCTGCCTCCTGTAAAGCGGGGACTGCGAGCCCCCCCTTGTCCAAAGGGAGGCAGGGGGGATTTTCGAACCTTTGCGCTCTGGAATTGACCGAGGATCAGGGCGCCGCCCTCGATCAAACAGCTCCTTTTTTGGACAATCCCCGTTTCCAGCCCTTCGTCTTATATGGAGTGACCGGTAGCGGGAAAACGGAAATCTACCTTCGTTTGATGGAAAAGGCTGCTCAATCAGGCAATGGGTCCCTTGTACTGGTGCCTGAGATCGGGATCAGCGTGCAAATGGAGTCGATCTTCCGAGAACGATTCGGCGCCGGGCTTGCCGTTTGGCACAGCGCTCTACCTGAAAGGGAGCGCAAGCGCGCATGGGCGGACATTCGGTCGGGGAGGAAAAAAATAGTGCTGGGGGCAAGGTCTGCGGTTCTCACGCCTGTTCAGGACCTGAAGCTGATCATAGTGGACGAGGAGCACGACACATCCTACAAGCAGGAAGACCACCTGCGCTACAATGCAAGAGATGTGGCGGTGATGAGGGGAAAGATCGTGGGCGCGCCCGTGATTTTGGGGTCAGCAACCCCATCGATTCAAACGGTACACGGATGCACCGAAAAACGCTATCGCTCGATTGCGCTCCCAAGCCGGGTGATGAACAAGCCTCGGCCCGAATTAGAGGTTGTAGATATGAAACGGGAAGGGGGGCGACATGGAATTTTTTCGTTCAAGCTTTCGGAGGCAATCGGCCAGACGATAGGCAGCGGCCGGCAGGCACTGCTTTTTTTGAATAGAAGAGGCTATGCCAAGTACTATCTTTGCAACGCATGCGGGCAGGCGCTCCAGTGCGTGTCGTGCAGCGTAACTCTTACCTACCATAAGAAAGATAACCGCCTCCGCTGCCATTACTGCGGCTGGGAAACGTCTTTGCCCGAGAGGTGTCCGGTTTGCGCTCACGCTGCGCTATTTCCGCATGGGTTCGGGACTGAAAAAGTGGAAAAGGAGGTAAAAAGACTTTTCCCCGATGCCCGTGTGGTGAGAATGGACCGGGATACACTTAACAGCCGCGACCGGCTGGTAAGCGCGCTGGATGCCGTGCGCTCGGGGAAAGCCGATGTGTTGCTCGGTACGCAGATGGTGGCAAAAGGTCATGATTTCCCTAACATAACGCTTGTAGGCATAATCAACGCCGACGCCGGTCTCCAGGCGCCGGACTTCCGGGCCGGGGAGGTCCTGGTTCAGCTTCTCATACAGGTTGCCGGACGCGCTGGACGCGGAGAAGAACTTGGGCGGGTCATCCTTCAAACCTTCAATCCATCGCATTTTACCATTGAATCGGCACTAAATCTTGACTATGACGGTTTCTGCCGGGAAGAGCTAAGGTCGCGAAAAACCCTTCAATATCCACCGTTTACCCGACTGCTGAAGATACTGGTCACTTCGGCAGGTGAGGAATCGGCCCGCGAGGGGGCTCGTCTGCTTGCCGTGGTTTGCCGCCAAAGGGCAGACTCCTTCAGGAGTACGGAAAGAAGCGTCGCCGTTCTGGGCCCCTCGCCTGCAGCCTACGTGAAGCTCAGGAACAGGTTCAGGTGGCATCTGTTCATAAAGACCTGGACAAGCTCGGATATGCAGAGCTTCACTGAGTGCGTGCTGGAATCGATCAAAGGCGATCCCGCCTTCCGGTCCGTGCAGATCACTGTGGACCGCGATCCGGCGACCGAGATATGAATCTTCATGGCTGACATAATACTCATACAGCCCCCAATCCGGGATTTCTATTTAACGGTAAAAAGGACCATCCCTTACGGACTTGCCTGTATCGCCTCGTCGCTCTTACGAGAAGGCTACTCGGTCGAAATCCTGGACGCGCTTGCTTCAACCAGGTCAAAAAAGGTGGGGCTTCCGCCCGAAATGTTGTACCTGCGAGATTTTTATTCAGGGCCGGATATTTCCCCTTTGTCCATGTTTCATGATTTCAGGCGCTTCGGACTGAGTCAGGAGGACATCGGTGAGAGGGTGCAAGGCTCAGGCGCATTCCTGGTGGGAATATCGTCTCTTTTTACTGCATACGGCGCTGAGGCGGTGCGGACCGCAGAAGTAGTGAAACACCGGTGCCCGGAGGCTGTGACTGTGCTTGGCGGCCATCATCCGACCGAGATGCCCGAAGAGGTGTTGAGGTGGCACGATTGTGTAGATTTCATTATCCGGGGCGAGGGTGAGGCTTCCATGGCTCTTCTCGCCGGGGCAATTCACAGTGGGACCTCGGTTGAATCTGTCCCCGGGATAGGCTTTCGAACCTCTGGTGGAAGGCTCTTCATAGGACCGCCCGCTGTTTTGGCGGACCTTGACGATGTTCCCCTTCCGGCAATTGATCTGATCGACAATAACTTCTACCGGCGCAGAAAAAGACCAAGCGCGGTGATTGCAGCTAGCAGAGGCTGCCCGCTCGGTTGCAGCTACTGCTCGATCGGATGCTCCTCGTGGTGCGGTTTCCGCATGAAGAGCGTGCCCCGGGTCATCGAAGAAATGAAACGCGCGGTCTTCGGCATCGGGGCGCGTTTCATAGATTTCGAAGACGAAAACATTTCGTACGTGCGGGAATGGTTTCTCGATCTCCTTAATGAAATAGAGTTACAGTTTCGGGGCTGCGGTCTGGAGTTGAGGGCCATGAACGGCCTTTTTCCTCCTACTCTGGATGAGGAAGTGGTTTGCGCGATGAGGGCTGCCGGTTTTACCGCTCTTAATCTTTCGCTCTGTACGACCTGCCGCGAACAGCTAAAGAAATTCAGACGCCCCGACGTGCGCCAGGAGTTTGAAAGATCCCTGCTATACTCGGAAAAATATGGGCTTGAGGCGGTTGCATACATCATTGTGGGCGCGCCGGGGCAAGACCCGCGAGACTCTGTGGCAGACCTGGTCTACCTAGCCGGTAAGACTGCGATTGCAGGAGTATCCGTTTTCTATCCGGCCCCCGGCAGCGCCGATTTCGAAAAATGCGGCGCCCAAAATCTGCTGCCTCCTGCGCTCTCTCAATTGCGCTCAACGGCCCTCCCAATTTCCGAGGCGACTACCAGGAAGGATTCGATCACACTGCTGAGACTGGCGAGAATCCTAAATTTTTTTAAATCGCTTGACTCAGCGGACAGGGAGGATGTTCTGGCTCTTGCGAAAGAGCATGCGACGCAAACGGTTCCGGCCAAAATACCGGTGTCGAAGGCGCCGTACAGTGTCGAGACTCATGCCGCCGGAAGGCGTGAGATCGGCAAAACACTGCTGGGTATTTTTCTGCGGGATGGAGTAATCTACGGTGTAAGCCCGGAAGGGCATCTATTTCGCCACCTGACATCCGATGCACTTTGCCTGGAATTCAGAAGCGGCCTGCTGAGGCTTTTTTCGTTCAGTCCCGAGGCTACTTGAAGGGTCCGTCCGCGGGGTCGGCAAATCCCGGGAATCGCTCAATTCCGACATTGTATTTCAGTTCCACATGCCGAAGGATTCACCCGCTCAACCATTCAACCGTTCTACAAACAATCTGCTCATAAATTTCAGTTGGATCTGTTGCGTAAGATTTTGGCACATGAAATGAATGATCACCGCCTTCAATAACCTCCAATTCCCACGGCGCAATCAGCTTTGACAGTACTTGTCTCAAGAGCTGCAAATCGCAAAGCTGATCCCTCGTTCCGGCGAAAAAGAGCATCGGGATTGCGATCTTATAGAGATGAATGTCTCGGAGCCGATCCTTCCTTCCAGGCGCATGAAGAGGATATCCAAGAAAGATCAGGCGTTCAACGGCAAGCGTCCCTTCTGCCGCCAATTGCGATGCAATCCTTCCTCCCAGAGATTTTCCCGCCGCCAGGATATGCTTTGGCCGATATTGAGGATGTCCAGCGAGAAACCGATATGCGCCTTCCCATGCAAGATACAGCAGATCCTGATTATCCGGACTCTTTTTTCCCATGTCCCGGTAAAGGAAATTGAAACGCAGGGCGAGATAGCCTGCATCGGCAAGGCCTTCAGCCAATGACGCGAGAAGAGGGTGACTCATGTCATTTCCGGCGCCATGCGCCAGGATGACTCCGGTATCTTTTGGAGCAGCATCCGGAATGGAGAGAATCCCTGAAACTTTCACGCTCTCCGAGATGGGAATTGCCACAAGCTCGTCCTTCATGGGGAAAACTCCTTCGTCTGATTATCGTACGCTCTGTTTCTCCAGTTCTTATCCGCCATCGGTCATATTCTAATTCAGCGGTACAGGTTAGAGGAAGCATTCCGTTTATTAGCTCGTGTCACCGGAAGAGAACTCCACGCCCCGCGAGGTTTCTGTTCGGAAAGAAGGAATTTTTCGTTCCGCCAAGGAAAGAGCTTGCCCTCCTTCGCGACAAGCTCAGGAAAAGTTCACCTGCCGAAGGGAGGGCTTGTGCGGAGGCGTACAAGAGTGCCGCAGCCGAAAGGCCGATCTCGACAGCCCACCCACCCACCCGCGAGGCTGGTTCCACCGCCCCGGGGCGGAAAGCAGCTCTTCTCTTTGCCAATTGCTTAATAGCGCCATGGCCTGGTTTCCATATTCGTTCTTAGACTCTTGAGCGAAGCGTCATGATCCGAAAAGCGAAAAGGTTAATCTATTTCCAGCATTAGCCTTAATGAAAGGAATGCATAGCAGTAGGATAATGCCAATCGGAAATGCATAAATGACATAATCTTGCGCCGCGCAAACTAATGACTCGAAAAAAACCTGGGCCATTTGTACGTAAGGTCGATCCAGGTACGATATCGATCCAAATTTATATTCGGATTCGTTTCGGATTCATATTCATATGACCCGGCCAGTCTGACAATGAGGTTTTCGGTAAGGTTTCTCTCGATTGAAGGAGTGAGGATGTAATAATCGATTTTCTCGCTTCCCTGGGAGATCTGATTATTCATGTTATATCTGGCGAGGAAGTTGACGGTCGTTAGTTCCGACAATTTATATGTTGCCATACCGGAAATGAACGTCGAATCGAAACTCCGCGCATCTACATCATTGTATTGTTGACTGCCTGCCGAAAAAGTCGTGGAAAATCTTTCCGACCAATCCTTTTTGAGGTCTGCCCCAAAGACAAAGCCGATGTCGTTCGCTGTCGCCGGCCGGTTGACGATCCGGAAGAAGATTGGTGGGATGAACTCCAGCGCCTGGGTGATAAAATCCAGCTTTGAAAAATAAGAGCCGCCGCTCAACTTGAGGGTTAGGGCGTCTGTCAAACGCCTCTCCCAGAAGAGCGTTTCGGTGAGGGTTCTTATGGTCGTGCCGACGCTGCTGAATGCGGTATAGGTAAAATTGCTGCTAAGGCCGATATTGTCGCGTGGGGTAATTGCCAAAATCGGCGTAATCGTGCCCTGGTAAACATCGCTGTCAGGGTACGCTCCCGATGGAAAAATAGTTTTGGCGAAAAGACCGGATGCATTCAAATTCAATGCTTCACTCAGGTCATACTTACCGCCCAACCCAAAACTATAGATATAGCGCTCCACCTTCTCGGTGATAATTCCCGACGACTGGAGCTGATCTTCAAGGGTCGAGTCATGTATAAGCCCCAAATTTGCGCTGGTTGAAAATCTTGGCGACCACATCTCGGTCAGGCTGGTGGTTGTGTTTGTATTGACAATGTCAAACCGCGGGTTCTCAAAATATGCCTGACCGCTCGTAACGGTGTCGAACTGAAACGTGGTTTGCTCGGTCTCTCCCGTAACCGAGACCACCGGAGTCAAGCTGGTTATAAAATCACCCTTAGTGGTGCCGGGGGTTGGTGTCGAGGTAAAAGCAAAATTACTGTCATAGCGTTGGGACAGGGTTACCGATGGCGTGAATGACCAATCGGCGGCAAAAGCGTATCGATTGACCGCAGAGACTGGCCATAGACAGGTCATGGAGAAAATGCATAGAAAGAATAGTTTGAGTTTAGACATAGCAACCTGAATAATTGTGTTATTTGGCCCCCTGCAATTCGTTATACCTCATGATGACCCTGTCGCTGATATCGATCGTCTTCTGAAAGTAAGGGGCGTTTTCAGCGGAGAGTATCAGGACGTATTTTTCCTCCGTCCCGACCGTGTCCACTATGTTTTTGATTTCCTTTAACAGACCGGCCCTCAGCTCTGCAGCCTTTTTCTGAACTTCGGTCTCGTATGCGGAAACCATCTTCTGATACTCGGCGCTCATCCGGGCAAGCTCATCTTCTTTGCTTTTTTTAGTGGCGGCCGGTTCTTTATCCAGGCTCTTCCTCAGCTTATCTATTTCCCCGGCCTTCTGGCTTACCGCCGCCCTCTTTTCCTTCACCAGGGCGTCAAGCTCGGCATTGGCTTTTTTGCCCTCCTGGGACTCGCTTATAACCCTGCCCATATCGACGACGGCAATTTTGGGGCCCTCGGCGGTGCACCCGATCAAAAGGGAGGCGGCTATCAATGCCGCAAAAACGAGTCCCGATACTGCTTTCATAGCATCTCCTTCGAGGTCTGTCAGATACCGGATGCCGGATTTGCTCCGGGAACCGGTCTCCGTTACCGGATGAGAGCATTCTGCATCCGGAGCCGGCCATCCGGCACGGAGCGCCCGGTTCAGTGCAACTGCACGGGCCGCCAATATTATTGCTTTCTCATTACAAAAATATTTCGATCATGTTGCATTCAGGTGTCGGGTAAGACGGTGGACGAAGAGCAGAGGACGGAAAACGGAGGACGGAGGTAGGAAGAGAGGCGAAGTCTAAATTTGCACCGCAGGCTCAGAGAGCGCAGAGAAAAGTGTAAAACGGGAAGCGAGAAGCTTTTGCTCCCAGCTCCCAGCTCCTTGGCTCCTTGCTTCTGAAGTAACCTAATCTTAATTTGTACGTCACGGTTATGTAACAATTGGGTGGTAATCTTTGTCCCGTCTTGTCCATCGGTCAAATCAAATCAACATGTACATTCTTCAACTTGAAGGTTTTGAAATGCAGGTTTGCCCCGAGCAAAAAGAGGGCGAAAAGAAAAAGCCGGATAAGCTGTCAAGGCTCTGGTCGGTAATAAACGGCCTTATATCAAGTGAGTTCACGGGCTACATAAAACTGAACTTTACCCAGGGGAGCATCGGAAGAATCGAGAAGTTCGAAGAGATTTTGAAAAAATAATAGCAGGGTACTTTGCTGTCACAATTTCTTTTTTGGCGAACCAGAAAGCCCTAGTCATGAGCCCGCGAGGGCATGGCCAGGGCTTTTTTTTGGCCGTGCGGCTCAGATGGTGAGGAGCGTTGACAGTTCCAGCGCTTTGAACGTCTACTGGGTTTACGCCAACTAGGCCACCATGGCGACGAATGCTGCCTGGTACGAGAAGGCCAATTCGGACTCCTATTACTATACCCTGGATCATAACTGGAACGGCAGGGGAACAAATCCTGGAACCGGTAATTTCGGCTCGTTTTACTTAACGGCCAATGGTGAGGCAACTCTGGTAAGCAATGGGAGTGTGTCCCAGGATATCTTCGTCTGGACAGACCCTACACATAATCATAGCATCTTTGGTTCCGAAACACTTATTACCTCAGTCGATGCGAGCGGCAATATCACCACCACCACCGGGCCCGGCAACGTCGTTCCAATTCCGCCCACCGTGCTGCTTCTCGGCTCGGGAGTTCTCGGGTTGGCCGCAATCAGGAAAAAAAACATAATCAATTTTTAACCCGGTCCGCCATAAGGTTTCTCTCGATTGAAGGAGTGAGAATTTGTTCAACGGTCTTAATTAACGTAATCTTCATTTGCATATCATAATTACGTAACAATCGGCTGCTAATCTCCGCCACATCTTGTTCGTCTGAGTTCACGGGCTACATAAAACCGAACTTTACCCAGGGGAGTATCGGAAGAATCGAGAAGTTCAAAGAGATTTTGAAAAAATAGAACCAGGGTACTTTGCTGTCACAATTTCTTTTTGGAGAACCAGAAAGCCCTAGTCATGAGCCCGCGAGGGCATGGCCAGGGCTTTTTTTTGGCCCTGCAGCTCGGATACGGAAGGGGGTGATAGTTCCAGGGCAAGGTTTTTCCGGTAATTGGATGGCTGAGGATTAGTGAAAACGAAGGGCCGAAAACGGCCCGGCCTTAGATAAAGCCAAAACCCGGGCAACCGGGTGACGGAAAGCCACAGGTCCGGACATTCCGGGCGGCTGGGCTGCCTGAGGAGAATGCATGAATTTTTTTCTTAGGAGGAAAGCAATGAAGAAGCTACTCGTAATTTTGGCGGCCTGCCTACTGGTTTTCGGTGTTGCAGGCCAGGCGAGAGCCTATTTTCAGACAGGCGAGCTGATCCGTGCGGTTTTTGCCACGAACGGTTCTTATGAATTGTTGAGCGATTTGGGATCGGTTTCCAGTTGGAATATGCCCGCCGCGGGCGTGACTTCCGGTTCGCTCAACATCTACACCCCGGGCGACACTACCGGTTTCTCCGGATCGACTCCAATTTCTTCGCTCGACGTCGTGTACTTTACACTCGGTTCCACAGGGTCACAGTTCTGGGGCAGCTACACTCAGGGCGGCAGCGTCACAGGGGTTGCGGCCCAGTTCACTAATTTGAAAACCGGCATAAACGATCTTTTCAGCCAGATATCCGGCCCCGTCGCCGATGTCGGACAGAATCCAGCTAATGTTGCGTTTTCGTACTATAATAATATAGGCTCTGGCGGAGCCAATAATTTCGCCAAGTATTTCCCGGATAGTAATTCGGCTATTCCTCTCGTGGCCGGATCAGTGGTTGATCAGAGTCTCCTCTACTTCGCGACTGCTAAAACGACTGGCTCTACTGGGAGCACGACTTACGCCACTGATCTCTTCACCTCTATTGACGCTTCAGGGAATATGGTAACCCACGAAAGCCCTGTCCCGATTCCACCCAGCGTTCTGCTCCTGGGCTCCGGCCTCCTTGGGCTCGTAGGCATCAGAAGAAAGAATATCTTCAATTCTTAGTTGGTTGACTCTACCGGATGACTCTGGCAGGCCGTCAGGCCGGCCAAACTCACAAGGAGCATTTGAATGAAAAAAAAATCCTTTATCAAAGGCCTTATCCTTGGCGCTTCTGTGCTTGCTTTTGCCGGCACAGCAAGTGCTGATGTAACCCTTAACATTTACGGCGCCTCTGCGCAGTTCAACTATTGGCACAACATGGCCATATCCTTCCTCTCCGCCTCTATGGCCGCCGGCGGACTCGGCTGCACGGCTCCTGCCAGTAACGTAGTTACCTGCTCCACCGCCGGCACGACCCTCCAGTACGGCGGCAAGGCCGAAGTTGCTTACGGCACTGCTTGCGCTGCTCTTGCCGGCGCAAACTGCTATATCCACTACACCGCAAAGGCCTCTTTCGATGGACCGCAGGCGCTCGATAACAGTTGGGGCCAAGGCACAAACCACCAGGGAGACAATTGGTGCGCTACCGTGGCCGAAGGCGGCCTGGGCAACGGCCTCGGCGCCTATCAGCGCCTTTTCTGCCAGACTAATAACACCCTGGCGTGCGACACCGTTTATATAGGCGCCTGCGACGTAGATGTTTCGGACTTCCGGCAGACCTCCTCAGGCCTTCCTTACGGCCCATGGAGCGTCGGCGGGAATCCAACGTCCACTACCCCCATAACCAGGGCTTTCAGTGGCTTTACAGCCTTAGTCCCCAATATGAATCCGCCGGTAACGCCGATAGCTGTGCCTTTCGCTTTCTACGTAAACCCCGGCGTAACGGTTAGATCTTGTAAGGCCACCTCGCCGAGAGCCGTTGCTAACGCCGTCCTCGGTCTCCCCAGCCCTTTCTGTTCGGATGACCAGCAGTGCGGAGGCGCCACGTGTACGGGCGGCGCCAACAATGGCCAGACATGTTGGGACAATGACGAATGCACAAGCGGTGCATGCACCACCGCAGCGGCCGACGTTGGCGATTGCCCTGCAGCCGTTGCTGCCACCGGCGCCACCAACGCCACCCGGAATAGCACCATCACCAATCTCTCCAGGCTCCAGGTTACGGCGCTCTTCAGCGGCTCAATCTCAAACTGGCAACAATTCGGCCTTATGTATCCGAACCTGCCGGTCACTGTTTGTCTTCGCCACGCAGGGTCGGGAACTCATGCTACACTTGACCTCGGCGTCATGCATGCAAGTTGGGGAGCCAACATTCTCGGGATAGGGGATGAAAACAGGGCTGACAACGATGCTGGATCCTATCCCTATGTTTACTTCAACGACGGCTCGGGCGATATGAAGAATTGTCTTTACTGGGCGGACGATGCTCTTAATGATCAGGCCGGTCACAATTTAGGCTTTTACGATGCGACCGCTGTCTCCGGCGCTGTGGGATACATCGATGCCGATACTCCTGAAACGGCCCACTATCTCCAGGTTGCCTACAATGGCGTGACCCCGAACAGGGTTAACATCCGCGACGGCTTATATGATGATTTCTGGTCCCTGCAGAGGGTTTATACCGCAAGTTCGGGTTCCGGTCTTCCTGGTGTCCTGGGAACCGGGCCAGAAAGCCAGACAACCGTTTATAATCTGATGATTGCTTTCATGGCAAACGGAAGCAACATCACCCAGTTCGGCAATAAGGAAGGCGTGGTTGGCGTGCCTGCTATTGCCAACTGGTATACGAGCTCTGCCGAACTTAACTTTACGAAGCCGGCGGGCAACACGTTTTACCCCGGATATTCCGGGGCTGCCGGTGTTGATGCTGACGGCAATTCACTGCCTTACGCGCCCTAACATCCAAAGCGCCTTACCGGTCTAATCCGCGCCGGGTAATGCGCGGAGTTTCCAAAGGCAAACAAGGTTGCTCAGCAATTAGAAGAAGCCCGGGAGCTATGCTCCCGGGCTTTTTTGTTGGTGCGGCCGGCAGGGGCGCGCCGGCTCGGAGGTAAAAATCCCCTGCAGGCCCGACAGGGGGAATCCCGCGGGTGGCCCGGATAACTTGTTATCCGGGGCGCGAAGCGCCAAGAGGTCTGCTGATAACCTTCAGAAATCGCGAGGACGCTCATGGAGAGAAAGGTATTTGATCTCCTGGTCCATGCCCATTTTCTGACATTTTCCTGCTACAAAAGGCGAAGGCTCCTTGACGAAGATCGCGCAAAAGGCATTGTCATTCATTTTCTTGCAAATGGATTGCGGAAGTCCGGCGGAACATGCGCGGGCTTTATGATAATGCCCGATCATGTCCATGCCCTGTTACGCTTCAAGGAAGCCGGTATGTTAAGCGGGTTCGTTCAGCAGTGGAAGAGGATGTCATCGATTCGACTCAAGCAATTCCTAAAGGAGCATCTCCCTGCCTATGCTGCCTCAATTGATCCGAACGATCCGATTTGGCGGGCGAGATACTACGATTTTAACGTCTTCACTATCGACAAAGCCAGGGAGAAGCTCGAATACATGCATAAAAATCCCGTCAGCAAGGGGCTGGTGGAGAGCGCCGAGGAGTGGAGGCACGGCTCGGCGCGATGGTATCTTCTGAAACGGCCGGTTGGAGTTGAAATTGTTGGTTTGTCTTAGGCCTCTTGTGCTGCGCACACGGATAACTCGTTATCCGTGCCACCCCCGCCATGTGTGGGTAATAGTCAGGGCCTTCGCCGGGGTAACGGAACATTGATCTATCGCTTATTTATCCAGTCAGATAGGGTAGGAACAGCGCATTGGATTGCGCCGCCCTTCCCTCCGAACCGGACTAGCGGAGATCCCGCGTCCGGCTCTCCGGTCGGTGGTTCACCTCGGCAAGGTGGGCGGCCCTTCGCGTTCGGGCCGGATTCCGGCTCAAAAGCGCCGCAGGAATATTTTGCTGGGGCAGGGTGAAAACTATGACAATGTAACAGGCGTGACATGCAATCGTAACAGGTGCGCTGTAAATTTTTTCTACTCCAAGGGCAGGCACGGGCACATGAATTTTCCATCATTTTCGGGAATCGATAGAATAGCACGCACACTCGGATAGGGGTAGGAACGCCGCATTGGCTTGCACCGCCCCTCCCTCCGAACCGTGCGGGCGGATCTCCCGCACACGGCTCTCCGGTAAGTGGTCTTACCTCGATGAGGACTGGCATAAAGCTCTATGGGCAGCTTCAAGGCTGAAGAGCCCATGATCTTGAAAGAAGCGATTGGGCCGGCAAAAGTGGTCATGACCCCGACTAATCCCTTGACGTTTGGGGCATGGAGAGGTCGCATAGAAAAGCGAAAGTGGAAAAAATAGTGAAAAAGGCCCTGGTTCTTGACTTGGCGGACGCATTTTTATGGCAGATGTGGGAGTTGCGGATTTTCCTCCTCCGCGATCTCTGCGTCTCTGCGGTGTGCTGTTTCGCGTCTTTGCATGAAAAATATTGGAGGTACTCGCTTGCCGGATGAACCAAAAAAATCTTCGGAATGCGTCTGATCGGAGTTAAACTGTAGGCCGTTATGAGAAGCAGCAAAGGCAAAGGCGCAGGACGATTGGAGGGCCGGGGTCCGAAGCGGGCTTCGAGGCGGGTGAAAGCTTCCGATAATGCTGTGGACCTCATCCCGGCCATTTCCCGGAGGGAGAAGGGGAAAAATCTCACTCCGGACCTTTCCAACGAAGTGAAGGCGCGCGCTTATCCTTCGTCGGCCCTCTTCTTGCCGGCCATGCTGGTTTTTGGGTTGGCACTCGCTGTGAGAATGCTCTATCTCTTTGAAAGCTCCTCCAACCCGACCTTTCTTGCGCCAATAATAGATTCGAATTTCTATGACTTTTCCGCCAATAATCTTCTGAGAACTCATCAGTTCTCGGCTCATTTCTTTTTTCAGCCTTCTTTTTATCCCTTGTTTTTGAGTGCGGTCTATCTCCTCTCGGGACCTTCCATCGTTGCGGTCAAAATCATTCAGGCTATAGCCGGCTCTATTGCCTGCGCTGTGGTCTGCCGGCTGGGGGAAAGGACCTTCGACAGGAGAACGGGTCTGCTGGCCGGGTTGATCGCAGCTTTTTACGGGCCGATGATTTTCGCCGAAGGAGAACTGCTGGCGGAAGGCTGGGCCGCCCTGTGGACCATACTGATTCTCTTCACCCTCACCCCGGCCCTCTCCAGGAGGGAGAATGAGGATATCTCCGCGAGGCCCTCACCTTGCTGGGGCGTATGGAGAAGTGTTATGCTGGGAGCCCTTTTCGCTATAAGCGTGCTTACCCGCCCTACATTTCTCCCGTTCTGCGGCCTGGCCGGGATTTGGGTCCTGATTCAGACCTGGAAGGAAGGAAAAAAGGCATCCTCCGTGGCTGCTTCCGCTGTCGCCATCGCCCTTGCCTTTACGATCGTCATAACGCCGGTGGTCTATCTGTTTCACGAACACACAGGCTCCCTCACCTTTCTGCCCACCTCGGGGGGAGTTAATTTATTCATGGGAAACAATCCCGATTACCTGAAGACTATGGCGGTCAGGCCGGGGAGCCATTACGATGCAATGGTAAACATGGCTTTCAAAGAAGGGATAATCCTCGAAAGGGATAACGAGAAGTCCCGCTATTTCTACGGGAAAGTCTTGAATTATATATCGGCCCGGCCGGCGGCCTTCGTCAGGGGACTTTTTCAAAAGGGTATACAGCTTTTCTCCTCTCGAGAAATACCCAACAATATCGACATATACACCTTCCGCGACTGGTCGCTGGTGCTTCGCGCCCTTGTCTGGAAAGTCGGGGGATTCGGTTTTCCCTTCGGTTTGCTTCTGCCGCTTGCCGTGGCGTGTATTCTTCTTGCCCGGGGAAGAATTCCGCTTCCCTGGCTTTTGTTCCTGGTCTCCTATTCTTTTTTCCTGACGCTTGTCCACGTCTGCGGAAGATTCAGGATACCTATGATCCCGGTGTTGATCCTTCTTGCGGGTCTTGGCATTGTGGAACTGGAGCGTGTCATTCGGACCCTCTCCAGGGGGGAGACGTGGCGCAAAGGCCTTTTACCCGTTGCAGGGACCGTCATCTTACTGGGTGTAATCGGATCGGCGCCGGGGCCGTTTCAGCAGGAAAAGGCCAACTACAGGGCGGAGATGTATTGCAACCTCTCCGACTTCTACACCATGCGCGATAACTACGTCGCGGCCGAAAACGCGGCATCCATGGCCGTCAGGCTCGATCCCTGCTATGCCGACGCATATTCGTTTCTCGGTGACGTGCAGATGAAGCTCCATGGCGGTGACTTGGCGATGGAAAGTTACCTCCAGGCGATCCGGTGCGAACCCGACCACTTCAAGGCACTGAATAATGCGGGGCTGATCGTGCTCCACAGAGGACAGCCCGTAGAGGCGCTGAGGTATTTCGAACGGGCCCTGGCCAACAGTCCCGACGCCCGCAGATACGCGGAGGTCGCAGTGAACATGGGATCGGCTCAACTCGCCATGGGGAAAACCGACGACGCGATAGAGCATTTCACGGAAGCATTGCGCAAACAGCCTCAAATGGCGGAGGCGTTCAACGACCTTGGACTTGCCTATGCTCGAAAGGCTGACTTCAACAAGGCCATTGAGTGCTATCGGCAAGCACTGGCAATCCGCCCTTCCTACGCGCAGGCGCACTTCAACTTCGGTCTCGCGCTTGCCTCGACGGGAAGGCTCGATGATACAATAGAACATTATGTGCAGGCAGTTAAGATATCGCCCGGCTACCTCAAAGCTCAATTATATCTCGCTGACGCCCTCTTGAGCAAAGGCGACTACGGGCAAGCCGTTATCTACCTGGAAATTGCCTCCCGTGCCATGCCTGATTCCGTACCTGTTAAAGAACTGCTTGAACGGGCTTATAAGCTCGAGTCGGGCGGTTAGAAAATCATACTGAAAACGTGTCGGATGGAATTGTTTAATTCAAAGGATGATCTTATTGCGAAACTCTCGCACAAAAGAACGTGAGGCAGGAATTGGACCCTAATCCAGACTCTAAAGTCCGTCCAGGAATTTGGAAGATTTTGCTGCTTTTGGCGGTCACCCTCCTCTCCTATAGTTCCGCCATGAAGGGCGGCTACATATGGGATGACGATATGTACGTGACCGAAAACAAAACCCTGACAACGGCCTCCGGACTGGCGCGTATATGGACGGAACCGAGCGCCAGCCCCCAATATTATCCCCTCGTGTTGACGACCTTTTGGTTGGAGCGCCATATATGGGGATTAAATCCATTTGGCTATCACCTCACAAATGTTTTGCTTCACGCATGCGTGGCGATGTTGTTGTATTTATTGCTCCTAAACCTTGAGGTCCCGGGGGCGTGGCTGGCGGCGCTTGTGTTTGCGGTGCATCCGGTCAACGTGGAGACCGCTGCATGGATTTCCGAGCGCAAGAATTTATTGTCCAGCTTTTTTTACATGCTTTCAGCGATCATGCTCCTGAGGTTCTTACGGATTGGAAGGTGGTCCGCCGATCCCAATGCTGTTGACCCCAGGTCATTTTTCCCACGCGAAGAGGGATCATCGTCGGGGCATCATGAGACGCGAAAGAAGCAATCGACAAAGGGTGTGCGAGGCGCTTGCAGCTCTAAAGCGGTGCATGGGCCTCGGGAAACGCAGGGTGAGGAGTCGACGGCCTCCTGTTTTCACTTTCTTCGCGTCTTCGCGTCTTCGCGTGAGAAAGTCACCCTGAAGTCAACGGCATCGGCCGCCGGCCCGGACGGCAACCGCCGGCTTTACTATTGTGTCGGGTTGGCGCTATTTGTGTGCGCCCTCTTGTCCAAGACAGTGACCTGCACGCTGCCCGCCGCCTTGCTTATAGTGCTCTGGTGGAAGAGGGGAAGGATTACGAAGAACGAGGTAGTGAGCCTTGCGCCCCTCTTCGCTGTCGGCACCGGCATGGGTCTTATGACCGCATGGCTGGAACGGACCCATGTCGGCGCAAGCGGGGCCGACTGGGGCCTGAGCTTTGCCGAACGCTTTCTCGTTGCCGGCCGGGCCCTGTGCTTCTACGCGGGGAAGCTCCTTTGGCCGTCCCATTTGAGCTTTAACTACGAACGTTGGGCCGTTAACGGTGGAGTATGGTGGCAGTATCTCTACCCGCTCGCCGTTGCAGCCGTCCTGCTTGCGCTCTGGATGGCCCGCAGCCGGATCGGGCGGGGCCCTATCGCGGCGACGCTGTTTTTTGCCGCTTCTCTCTTCCCGGCCCTTGGCTTTTTCGACGCCTTCCCGTTTCGCTATTCTTATGTCGCCGACCATTTCCAGTATATCGCATCCATCGGCCCGATAACCCTGCTGGTGGCTGGGGCCTGCTGGTATGTTTCGAAGCATTACAGACAACGGCTCAGACTATTCACGGGAGCAGCGCTCCTTGTCGTCGCGATCTTAGCCGTCTTGACCTGGCGCCAGGGGAATATATATGCCGACACATGGACGCTCTGGAACGAAACCCTGAAAAGCAACCCTGACTCGGTTCTGGCTCATAACAATTTAGGCTCGCTCATCTCAAAGCAGGGCAAACACCAGGAGGCTATAGCCCATTTTTCCGAGTCGCTCAGAATCCGCCCGGATATGGAGATGACCCACTACAATATGGGCGTTGAACTGGCGACGCTCGGGCAGGTTGACGAAGCAATCGAGCATTACGAGGAGGCGCTCAAATTACGGCCGGATTTCGACAGAGCGCTGAACAACCTCGGAAGCCTTCTGGCTCAAAAGGGGAGAATTGAAGACGCTGTTCACTACTGGACCAGGGCGGTCGAGATCAAGCCGGATTACATCGGCGCCCGTTGCAACCTTCTGATTGGGTACACTCAACTGGGCGACTTCCTCGCAGCCAGGCGGGAATACGGCCGTATAAAGGCCCTCGATCCGGCCCTGGCTGTAGAGCTGCGCCATATGGTTCAGGGCTTGGAATAACCTGGAGCGTCTCTAAAAACTCCATAGACATGATACAAATGCCGGGCGGGCGGCCCCGGACCAATTCGGGACAGGCCCGCGCGGGGCGCGGCCGGAAATTGTTTGCCGGCCGCTTCAGTTGGGGTGAATGTCATCATGAAAAGAGCAGAGCCTAAAGCGTCACGCCCCACAGCTCATTATGCGCTTCCGAAGAAGTAAAACTCCAAGGCCGGCCGGCGCAAGGAGAAATATGGTGGATTGAATCGGAACGGCAACAGCGCCCGTGCGGTTATAGTCGCCCGGAATATTTGACAGCAGTGTTCCGCGCGGGTTTTCCCAGTGGCCGCCGAGCCACTCGAATTGCTGCCGCTCGACTACCGAGTCGCCATTCCAGAGGACAAAATCCAGGTCAAATTTGGCTGTACGAGGGCCGGAAAAATAAGTCGTCAGCAAGGCTGTATCAGCCTGGGGACCGGTCAAAAGCGAATACGCCGAGTTGGGAAGCGTGCTGGTCCAACCGGTGGGTGACCCTGGAGCAGGTGAAATCGATGTAGGGGCTTCGAACGTAACTCCCGGGGGGGCGCCGGGCATGATGAAGAATTCCATTTTCGTAAAAGGGCCGACAGCTTCAGGGGGATAATTCTGTGTCCATGCCTGGCTCCAATCTCCGTAGGCAAGCGTTACCCCGCCGCTGCAAACCAAAGTGATACAGAGTGTGACCCATGCTTTATATAATCTGTACATGCGGCGCCCTTTCCATTGGGAGAAGTTGCGCAGTCTATGAACACAAGATTATGTCCTTCGAGCACCAAGGCCCATTGCAACGAGTAAGTGCAATGGGCGTAAAGAATATAATCAATTCCGTTTAATTTGCAAGTGCATTAAAACAATGACAAACTTCCCTACTTCTTCTGCAGCTTCTCCTGTTCGATTTTTTCCCTGTACTCTTGCGTGAGCCTTTCCAGCTCGACTTTTCCAATCTGCGTAAGCGGTTCGTTTTGAAATATGCTGCCCACAGCACTCCTGGATTGCTGTTTTTTCAATATTTCGTCTGCTATGAGGCAAAGCCTGGCGTTGTGATCTCTGCAGGTGTCCAGGTCCTGGTTCACTTTGGCTAAAGAGGCCTCGAGGGTTTGTTTCCCGGTCGCCAGCAGCTTTGCCTGGCCTTCGAGGTCCCTGGCGGCCTGAAGAAGCTGGGCAAGCTGAGCGCTCACCTCGTCGCGGGCCGCCTTCATCCGTGCAAGCTGTTCTGTCAAGTCTTTCAATTTTGCCTCAGACGATTGCGCTTCGGCATCGAGTTTCTTTATTGCCTCTGCCTGCTCCTCATTTTCCTTTCGAAGCCTGTCAACCTCTGCCTGAAGGGACCTGTTCCGCCCTTCAGTGCCCGACCGGGCCTCGCGCTCGTCTGAGGCTTTTTTCGCCAGCAGGGCTATTTTCCTGTTCATTTCGTTGATCTTCTTTTGATAAATCTGCTGCTCCCTGCCGAGCTGGAGATGTCCGTAGCCGAGACCGGCGCCGGCGCCGGCGCCCAGAACGGCGACAGCCAACGCAATTCTAACCAGAAGACGAACCATCACGTGCTCCCGTATTCAACTCACCACAGAGGCACAGAGGAAAACAAGGGACGACAGGGGGGATGGGGAGACGCAGCAACGCGGCGAGGGTATTGTCTACGTGTCCGTCTTTACCTCTGTGTCCTCTGTGTCTCTGCGGTGAGTTGCTTTTTTTTGCTTAAAATGCAGCATGCGTATCGAATTCAAACACGTCTACGGAAAAAGGGCCCGTCGAATTCTGGAAGGGCGAAATCTGGTCTGAGGTAAACCAGCGGGCGGTCAGCCACACGTTTTTCGTGAGGCCCAATTCCATGCCTAAAATCCATCCTTTTGCGTTCGTTCCGCCATAAGCGAAATCCTGATCGTCGAAAGCGTCAACGACCGAGTCAGTCCCGACATACTTATAGTAGGTAAACACGTTCCACTGGAGAAATTTTCGCGGATTCGGGTAACCCACCAGCAAGCCCGCCCGGTATGCATAATCCTGCATATTTGCAACAGGTCTTCCGGATAACTTCGACACCTCCTGCGCGTCAAAGGCAATGTTTTGGACATAATCGCCCGATAGAACAACATGGACAGGGTCCCAACAGGCTATATCCACGTTTGCGACAATGTCCAGGTCCCTGAATTTCGAGGCCAGGGCGTTCTTTAGCGGAGGACCGCCGGAGAACTGTGGCTCGATATTGAAAACAGTATTCCCCTTTTGCATGTAGAGGGGCGCCGTCCAGTCATAAATGGTCTGCCCCGGAGGGTTTTCAATTCCGAGGGTATTTTCATAGTCATACAGCGCGATGCCCAGTTTGGCCGAATACTGCCTGTCGGGCTTGTATTCAATGCCGGTCTGGGCGCCCAACAGCCACTTTTGTTGAGGTTGTGTTATCTCCGTTAATGCCTGGAGAGGAAAAGCTCCTCCGGTAAGGTAGCCTGTCAGTTCACTTTGCATAGCCCTTTGGTAATTAACCGCTACACCCTCGAAATTCAGGTCGTTGGCCCATATAAGGTCAGTGTAAAACCAGGGGTTGGGAATCCGTCCGCCCCATATGCTCAAACCGGAGAACGGTTTGTACCTGAGATATGCCTGGTCGAGGAGAAAACCGTCCTTGATGAAATAATCCCCCATGATGGAATTGTCAGATCCAGGGTTGGTCTGATTCCCGGTAGCGAGTCTTACTCCCGCCGTCACCTGATCGTTGACATCAGCCTCAATTTTTAGCCGGGCCACCACATACTCAGCCTGGCTATCGAGAGTGGTGCGCAGCCGCTGGGTCGGATTGTTAGGGTCCAGGATCGTACCATTGCCGGAAGAGTAAAAAACAGGCTCATAGCGCAATCGTATATCGCCGCTGAAGCGCAGCTTCTGGAGCCACTCGGGAATATTTGTCGTAAGGCTGCCCAGAGTACCCTCTTTGGCCTTTTGGGCCACCTCGGTTTCGACCTGTTCGTCGATATTTTTCTTTACCTCCGTGACAACGTTTTGAGTAATCTTCTGAACGTATTCCTGGTCCCTCGGAACTACCAGGATTGCCTTCGCGGCCGCCTGCTGAGTCGATGTCGCCGCTTTGGCAACCACCTGGTTGAGGCGGTCCGCCTCGCTATCGCTGACCAACCCCTTATTCTTTAGAAGAGCGACGAGCGCCTTTACGCTTTCGGCCGACTCCGATCCGGTAATTTTCGCTTTAAGGGCAGCCGCTTCATCCGGGCTGATAACCCCCTTGGCCTTCAAAAGTTCAGCAAGCAGCTCCATGCCGGTCGGCTCCGCTGCTTTTCCTTCTTCACAAAAGGCATTCGTTACGCAAACACACGTAATCAGCGCGACTATTCCCAGGACAACCATACCCCTTAACATTAAAACTCTCCCCCTCAACCCCAATGATGAAAAGCGCTCTCAGCAGCGAAGCCTTGTGGAATCGTATTTGTCACCCCTGTGACGATATCCGGATGTTCACGCCCCTGGGCATTCCTTCGGGCGGCGGCTGACTAATGGTGCCGTCGCGCTTCAGGGCTTCCCTGACGACACCGTCCAACTTGGCGTCGCCAGAAGGCGAAACGATCCTGAACTTTACGATTTTGCCCTGAGCATCCACGTCGATCTGCACCACAAGCTGAAGCTTTCCCTTCGGGATTCCCCCGTTACCCTCCAGCCGTTTCTTGACCTTACGATTCAACTCATCCTCAAGAAGCCGGCCATATCTGCCGAAGGGCGAACCGCCCCCGCCCCCGCCGCCTATCAGTCCGGCGCCGCCTTTGTTTCCGATCAACCCGAACGCATCGCCCCCGGCAGTCCCTTCGGCATCGAGACCGAGTTGCTTGCCGGCAGGCTTTTCGTCAGGTTTGTCGGCCTCATCCGGTCCCCGCTTCTCGGGCCCGGCATCGATAATCTCCTGCTTGAGCTTTTCTTTTTTCATAACCTCCGGTTCGGGAGGCTTTTCCTTGACGACCGGAGGCGGAGGCGGGATCAGATTGACCGTGGAGATCTGGTTCTTTCTTGATGGTCCCAAATCCGACATGAGCAGATTCGCCACGGATATGCAAGTGCCCAACAACAGCAGCGCAACGCACCCACTGATAATCCAGGCCGTTTTCGGAGAGGACTTCTTATTGGATTGCTTCATTTTTCAAAACCTGTATTAGATATCCGTTCATTTCACAAGCTTCTGCGTAACCAGGCCCAACTGTGTAATCTCGAGCCTCTGCAACAAATCCAGGACCTCTATGACGCTTTTATAGGAGATTTTTTCATCCCCCTTGATCACAACGGGCAGATTTGGGTCCACCGCCTTGTACTGCCTGAGCCGTGTCTCCAGTTCGGCCATCGTCACCGGAAAGGTGTCAAGAAAGATAGTCCCATCGGCCGTGATCGTAATTGCCTTCGTGGTAGGCTTCACCGAACTGGTCGCGGCGCTCGCCTTGGGCAGATTTACGTTGATGCCCTGAACCGAAGCCGTAACCACTATCATGAACACGAGTAAAAGATTCCAGGCGAGATCGAGCAGCGGAACGACGTTGATCTCGTCGATGACTTCATGTTCGCCGTAAGGGTTCTTTTTCATTTTCAGTCTTCCTCTTCCTGCAGCTTGAGGACGAATTCATCGGCAAAAAGGTACATATCGGCATTGAGGTCTTTTATGCGCTGCGTAAGGAAGGAATAGGAAAAGAGCGCCGGAATGGCCACCAGCAGTCCGAAAAGGGTGCAGGCAAGCGCGGAGGCAACACCGGGCGCGATAGCGGTGAGGTTCGCCTCACCGGCTTCGGCCATGCCCGCAAACGTGTTCATGACACCCCATACCGTGCCGAGAAGCCCCAGAAACGGTCCGCCGGAGATGCCGAACGTCAGTATCATCAGCCCGGCGCTAAACCGCCTGCTTTCAATCATTGTGGCCTTATCGAGCGAAGCCCGGACTGCGTTCATAATGGATTTGGACAGGCCGTTTCCTTCTTTGGCTCCGTTTCCTTCTTTGCCCGCCGTTTTCGACCGGACCAGTTTCAGTTCCTCGAAACCCGCGTTATAAACCCGGTATAGCGACGATCCATCAAATCCGTTTTCTTCTGTGTTGTAGATTGTGTCAAACTCCGGCGCTTCTCTTAGCTGATGTGTAAAAGATCTGTTTGCAAGGGTGGTCTGGCGGAGGCTGACCGTCTTTGTCAAAAAGACAATCCAGCAGAGTGCCCCCAGAACTACAAGGGTGCCTATGACGAGCCAGCCGTCGAGAGTAATCGTTCGGGCGACGACTTTTATCAGGTGAACGGTAAGGCTCTCGCCGCTACCGGCAAAAACTTCCTCCTCCGTGACGGAGGCAAGGATGTTATCCGGCCCCTGGCCCTTGACGGCAGCACGGATCCATTCGGCCGGCCTGGCCGTTTTTGACAACTGGATTTCGTCGAGGTCGCCGGAAAAAAAACCTGCTCCATTGAGGGAAGCGCCGACGCACAGGTCGGATGCCGGCTCCGGTAAAGCGCCCGGCAAATTCACCCAGGTCATTTCCGTGCCGTCAAGGTAGATTGTCAGACGCTTCGAGGGTTCGGCTGTTACAGCCAGGTGATGCCAGGATGCAAGGGGCAGGTCTGCCGTCTTTTCGGTTTCAGCGGCCTGGCCCCCTGCCGCCGCCCTGGCAAATACCTTCGTTTGATCGATCCCTATGACAAGCGACTGATTTTGGTCTTCCCACGAGAAAATGCGGGCGTTATTCTGGGGCTGAGAGATCCTGATCCAGGTTGAAAAAGTAAAACCGGTGGTAAAGTTCAGCGAGGGGGACCTCGGAATGACTATCCTGTCGCCCGAACCGTTCAGGGACAAGCCTGCGCCAATGACTGCCGGGATGCCCATTTCGGCGGAAAACTCCGAAGGTTGGTTTCCATAGGCGGTTTCGTCCCTGGGTTTACCTTCCGCTTCGTCCAGGTGATAGACAAGCAGTTGATTGATATCGTAGACGCCGCCCTGGTCCTGGACCTGGGCGGCGGATTTGTTCCCGTAGTAGATCCAGATGAAGTCCTGCTTCGAACCTGCCATAATCCGCGGGACCTTGACCCAGAAAAGGGCAATCTCATTAGCCGGGTCGTAGATCTCTTTTTGAAACTTCAACGGAAGTTTGTCATCGCTGCTCATGAACCGGATGTCCGAACCGTCGTCCTTGGCGCCGGCAAAGTTGAAATTCGCCGTATGCAGCCTCAGCAGAACGGCGGTGTCGTTCAGGTTCTCCTTGATATCAGCCCCCGCCGGCGTGGTATCGAAGACGATTTTCTTTCTATACTGCCACTTCTCATCCCACCAGGCATGGGCCTGGAGAGCGCCTGAGAAAATAGAGACAACTACGATCGCCGCAGCCACTGCCGTTAACCTGGAAAATAAAAACCTGCGCACCAAACTCCTCCCAATTTAGGGATTCAGGGATTTAGTTCCTCAATCCTCAATTCGGCAATTCCTCAATCCGTGCGGTTAATTGGTCAATTATCCGTGTTCTCCCAGGTGCCGTCGCCCGGGTCCACTTCGAAGAAACTCAACACCCTGACTTCGAGCCATGCGGCGGAGAAGGCGTCGGAGGACGCATCGCCCGGCGCGAGCTTGCCGGCCGCAGCGCTTATGATTGCGGCCTCCTGGCTTTGCAGGCCCTGGGTAACGGCGCCCGTGCCTGACAAGGCCCCGAGGCCGCCCACATTCGCCGAAGAGGGCACGCCTACGGACGTCCCCGAGAAGGTGATGTTGTTTGCATTAATCACCTGCACAGCCCCGAGGATTACTGTATTGCCGGCGATCCCCGCCTCTCCGGCATTGATGTCCCCCTGCGGAGCAAACAAATAGATATTTCCCTCAGGAGGGGCCGGGACCGGGCTTTCCACCCCAAAAGGCGCATACGTTACCGCCCGGATTCCGCTCCCGACAGCAGGCGGACTAAAGAGTAGCACCTGCTCGCCGTTAATGGATACAAGCTGGGGTGGGGACGCGTTTATGGCGGTCTTGGAGCCCCTGCCTGCATTAATGTTTCCGGAGTCGCTCCATACGGTTATGTCTCCCCCCATGAACGTCATGACCCTCGATTCGTTGACATTGACATCGTTTTCAGCAAAGATGTTTATAGGCCCGCCCTGTGCCGTGAAGATCCCCGTGTTCTGCGTTTGCGCAGCCGTAATGAAGGTGCTCAGGCCGACGTTCAGATTGCCGTTGGCCAATATGTAAATACCCTGGGTCACATTCGCCCAGGCAGTCCCGTTCCACGTTTGAAGCTGGGTCCCTGCGGCAGTGGAAACATTTATATAGACGCCGTTTATCAGATCGTTCGGATTTGAGGCGAAGAACGTGTCTCTCGCCCCTGTGGATGTGAAAGAGTAGGTCGGGACAGGTCCGGTAAGGTTGCTGATCTGTGATGTAGTCATGTCGATATCGCCGGCGCCTTTGTTAGCGGATCCTGAGAAGAAAGGGCTTATGACATTTGCCCTGGTATCGGCGATGACCTGTTTGGCGCCCGCAGTGTCACCATCCGCAAGGTCCTGGCTGTACAGCGTGCCCTGAGTGCGGAGGGAGTTAAAGAACTGTGCGTCGGACGAAGAGTTTGAAAAGTCCATGCTGTACCCGGCTGCCACGATGAGGGTGCTGCCTGTTTCAGGCAGCAATGGATTGTAGGTGTTGCCCACCATCTGGATTCCGCTCGACGTCCCCAAATCAATAGAAAGACCCGCCTCCACGGTAAAAGATCCCGGCCCCGCTTCCTGTATCCCCAGGGTGGAAGCGGTGGCGGTGTAATTCGAGCTGAGCAGGATGTTCCCATCGGCTTGGATCTTGGTGACGTCACTGGGCGAATTGTTCTGCCCGAAATAATACATATCTATTATGTCACTGCCTGCGTAGATATCGGCTTCCTTTGGCAGGTATAGCGAAAAGTTCTCAATGTCACGGCCGGCGTTCAGTATTGCCGGATTAGTATCCGAGCCATGCAGGATGTTGTCCGGGTCATGTAAATATCCGTCAAACATCTGATTGCCCGTAAAAGTGGACCCATAAGCCTGAGCTGGAGAAGCATCGGAAACGATGATCGAAGCCGATTGCGTTACCCCTTGCGACGTGTAAGACCCATTGATATCTCTCCCCGCGACCAGAACAAGATTTCCGGTTTCGGACGGGGCGAGAGCGAAAGAATTGAGCAGATCGATATCCCTTCCCGCCGTAATAATCAAAGTTGGGGGAAGAATTCTCTGGAGGTTTGCTGTCGGGTTGTTGTTGCCAAGATTGTAATAAGGATCGTCGCCATATATCGTCACGTCACCCGTGGCCGATGTCAAACTGGCTGATGCATATTGAGCGGGAGTAGTAGAGGTGGCTGGTATCCGGTACTCCAGGTCCCAGGGGATGACTACTGATGCCGGTCGGGCCAGAGTAGGATTCACTATGGTGCCCAAGTCGAGGTTGCCCTCGGCATATACATTGATTGCAGCGGTAAATGCCTCTATCGGAGTGTGAAGACCATTCGACCCGAAATTACTCATGGAGCTCAGTTCCGCGTTACCTTGATAGATAGCGAACCTGCCGTCCATGTCGCCATTTGAAAAGATGGTCAGGTTACCCAGGCGAAAAGTTCCGGCCTGGCATGAAAAGCTCCCCCCGGTAAAGACGGTCAGATCTCCGCCGCCCATTGTAGCCAACCCCTGGACGGGAGGCTCGAGGCCGTTTCCATATGAGGCGGACCAGTGATAGGAAGTGCCCTTTGTGTTGAAAGAATCCCATCCGTCACTATCCAAGTTGCTATTGTCGTTTATATTTGAGTAAAGATTGCCGTTAACATGGATGGAGATATTTCCTCCATTCACATAGTTCCAATATTGAGTCAGGGATCGACTCGATGTCGAAGGACTTTCACCGGTCGTGCGGATCGCGCCAAACGCGGTACTTGGGTTTTGGTATCCCAGATCTAAATCCCACCCGGTAAGAACATCGATGTCTCCTGTCGCCGACTCGATTGCGCCCCCGTTTATCGTGAGATTATTACCTGTTTGTATGTTTATCTGCCCGCTAAACGTGCCCACATTATAGGTAATCAAGCTGTTCACCATGTAGCCGACGTAAGCAGGCACGGAATTGATCGTCATATCGTACCCGGCGGCGATTCGAAGCGGCGCGCTTTCGGTATATATCAACACCCCGTCGCCGATGTTCAGGTCCCCGGCGCCTACATTGAACTGAGCAGGATTGGCGCTGTTCGCCGAGCCGGCGACCAGGGTCATACCCCAGGACGGCTGTGCCGTATTGGAATTCAAACTCGTGTAAGAGGGGGTAGGATGATCGACGAGATTGGCGGCTATGGTCAAATCGGTGCCGGCCCTCAAGGTCAGAAAACCGGGGCCGAGACTGTCCCAGCCGCCGGCGGTGAAATCCCATGTGTCTGCAAGCGTGAGATTGCCGGTGGATCGCACCTCGAGACCCGGCACGAACTGTGCCGTACCGCCGCAGTTTATAAGGGTCGGAGAAAGGCCGGCAGGAGTTGGCGCTCCCTGCACGAAACCCCGGATTCCGCTCAGCCAATTCCCGATATTCGCCTCGTAGATAGTGTCCGCCGCATAAGTAACCTGTAGGGTCGAAACACCGGTGGTGTCCCCATACAGGACTCCTTCCGCCAGGATTTGCCTCGCGCCTGTGATGACGCCTGTTATGTTATTCGCGTTGGCGCCATAGTAAGTGCTCCAGGGGGCCCTGAAATGGACGGTCCCTCCCGTCTGGCCGGATAGACCGGCAACATCGATCGAACCGTAGAAATTCAGCAGGCCCTGTTGCCCGGGAGCACTGTCTGCGATATTGAGAAACACTGTCGCGCCAGGGCTGACGATCGTGCTTCCGGCTTCCAGTGTAAGCGTCCCGCCGGAGTTGAACTGGATGGTCCCACCACCGCCAAGCGAACTCGAATCGATTGTCCCCTTGAAATCTATGGACCAGTTGTCGGCCGTCAGGTTGAAATTATTAGCGGCGATGACCACGTTATTCCCTATGGTCAGTGTACTGCCTGGGCTGTTCACTCCCCGCAGAGTTATATCGATATCCTCCGTAAAGCCACCTTTATTAAGTATGGTGTTCAGGGCGGAGAACCCTTTGTCAGGCAGCGTGTTGTTGGACAGGTCTTCGGCGTCCAGAATAAAAGAGCCGCCCAGGCCCACAGAGCCGTCAGGCCTGCTGCCGGCTGCCCCTTCCATGGTCGCCTGCAATTTGACGGGGGCCGAAGGAGAATAGATGGAAATGAGCCCGGCATTTACGCCCAGGTCGCTCGGGTCGGAGGAATACTTTGTATCGACTCCCGAGACATCGACGAGAGCGTTGTTTCCAATCCTAACAGGGCCGATCGAGGAACTTAGGTAAACGCTGCCGCCTGGAGAATACACATAATTATTTTGACCATTGACCGTTATCGTCTGGGTGCTTCCTCCATCCAGGACCTGGGCGGATCCCCTCAGCGTAACGCCGCAAGCCCCGTTAAGCGTTAGGGTCCCTGAGGCCATTTGAATCTGGCCGCCGGAGACGTCGATGCTGTTTGCGTCGATTTCGAGGGTCCCGCCGGGGATGACCGTCTGTGAAGGTGCGACTCCGTTTGACGCGATCGAAACTTCTCCGCTCGTAGAGACGGTGAAGTTTGCGGCCGTATAGGGGGTGTTTGCGTCCATGTAGTACGAAGTGGTGACGCGGGCAGATGAAAAGTTCAGGTTACCCCCCGTTGTAAGAGACCCGCTTCCATTGAAAGTGATGTCGTGCACTGCATTGAAATCGACAGTCGAAAATCCGTCGATCAGCAAGCCGTTTACGCTGGAATTGGCGGACGTAGATCCGCCAAGCAATGGACCCTCTCCCACAGAAATTTCGTTCGCATTAAGAATCAGCGAACCCGCGTTTTGCAGAGTGGGAGGCTGGGGGGCCCCACCACCCCTGTTCTGAAGGCTGATGGTCGGAGCGGTGATAGACACGCCGCCGTTGTCCGACGCATTCGACCATTCTATAGCGGCAGCATTGATGGTGAATGAATTCTTAGCAGAAAGACTTATGTTTGAAGGAACCGAACCCGTCCCTCCAGGGAACCAGACCACGCCCTGAGTAGAGCCGTCAGAAGAGCCTCCGGAAGCAGAAAGTGTTACGTCATTAAAGTTACCGAAGTTGCCCCAGAAGGCGCTGGTGAGGTAAAGACCAGAAGCACCCGTCTGCATAGACCCCTGCGGCACGAAGTAGACATTCTGCCCCGTAAGGTTGAGTGCGCCGTGATCGATCTGCAGGCCGCCCTGGAAGTCGATCGCGCCGATTGTCATCGTCACCATATCAGACGCATGGACCAGGGAATTCGGCTGCATGGTGAGCAAACCGGTGGGAGTGATCAGGCTCGTCGAGCCGTTTCCACCCGAATCGATCGTGTTTATCTGCGCCCCTGAATCGAGCGTTATTGCGTTCTGCGCCGCAAGAACCACCCTGGTCGCCTGGAGCACACTGCCTTGCGCCATTTCAATCGACTGGGTGAGACCGCCTTTAGTTATGTCCAGGTTTCCAATGTCAATTTCGTAAAACCCGGTCAGTGCGTCGGCTGCAACGTATAGCGTTCCAGTTCCCGGATTCAACGGTATCTGGCCACTTGACTCTTCGATGAAAGCGCTGCTTCCTCTAAGGGATATGACACCCCCCTGATAGGTTGAGGCGCTCGCCAGGGCCGTCCCGTCCACTTCAACCGGAGTGTTCCCCTGCAAGGCGTTGGCGAGAATTGTTCCACCCAAAACCGTGGTATTCCCGTTAAGGGTAACGTTTCCCCCATCCCCGACAACCATCCCTTGGATGTTAAAAGTCCCCTGTTTAAAAAGATAGCTTGCAGGCTGGACTTCGAAAGCATCCATAAGAGAAGGTCGTACGGAAGTACCGGTATAGGTAAGGAAACCGGCTATGACGGGAAAACCGTCGGCGGACACCTGCTGAGTGCCGGACGTAATGTTTTTCCCTGTATTCGTTACAACCATAGCCCCCGGCAAAAAAGCGTAGCATTCCGGGAGTACCGAATAGATGCCGGCTTTCAGGCCGGAATAGCCCTCCAGGTAGACCGCCTGGCCAACCTGCAATCCTGCCTGGGCGGCAACACTGGCAGGCACGGAATAATCGCTGTTAGGGATTATCACATAACTATTGCCGGTCTGAAATGGATCGACGGAGCCTTGGATCCCTCCCTGGAATTGATACGCAAAGATGCTGCCTCCCCCGGAGCCTGAGACGTCAATCTTGGACCCGGATTGCGTGATCACCTGTTTGCCCGTGATCGTTACCGAATTGATCGGCGCGCTTGTAACCAGGGTACCACTCACATTGGTAAAGTTATTCTTATCCGGGATAGTCCAAAACACGTCGTTCAACGATCCATAATTTACTGGAATCGATCCGGCGGTCGAAACGGTGCTTCCGTCCGACAAATAAACGCTGCCGTTGGGGGCTTCGAGTGTAATCTGCCCCATTGGCGCAGCGAGGCAGCCGCCTTCCATGTCTATTCCACTTTGACCGCCTGACACTAAGGTCAAGCTGCCGCCCGCCGAATAGATGGGAGAAGAACTATGCGAATCGCTACCCTCGATCGTGATATTGCCGGTGGTATTGACTGTAAAATTGGCCAATGTGAGAGGATAGATGCGGTCCGCCTGCAAGACCAGGTCGGCGGCAGTCATCATCTGACCTTGCCAGCCTGCCTGATATAGGAGATCTGAAAACGTCAGGTCATATGCGGCGGATAATTTCACATTCTGGAAACCGGAAAAGGAAACAGCGCCGCTCACATCGATCCACCCGGCTGCCAGGTTCAAGAGAGCCTGGCCGCGGGAAGTTTCCGGCGTCTGACCGGAGCCTATAGTATAGGTGTCGGTTATTTGAATATGGGGGGCCTGGATATTTATTTGGTCCTGGCTGGACCCGGAATAGGTAAATGACGGTGCGTCAAGCGTCAGGCTTCGACCTAAAATGTAATTCAATCCTTGGGAGAAACCCTGGAAGTCTAGGCTCCCCCAGCTCTGGAAAGTCAGAGCGTCAAAACCTGAGTTGATATAATTCTGGAGGTCGGAAGCCAGCAGAGGGTATGGATTGGTGTTCTGACTGAAGATCGATAACGAACCACCCTGCAAACCGGCCAGATTGGCTTGTGCCGTCAGTATGCCGTTCGGGACGACAGTACCCCCGGATAAAGATATGCTCCCGGGATTGCTCGCAACAATCTGGGCAACGGGGGCGCCGTTTCCATTGAGGAGATAGGTTGTAACCTGGTGGGACCCTGAAACGTCCACCAGCGAGTTGGCCTCCAGCGTCAAATCGCCGTTCGCCGTCAAGTTGACGCTGCCTCCCGGCAGGGGCGTGTAACTCACAGGGAGGCCTTGCTGAACAGGCTGTTGAGAGGGTTGGTTATATCCGACAACCGATATTTCTCCGGTGCTTTGCAAAGTGAAATTGACGAAATTTCCCGTTACCGCGCCTGCCTGAGCAATCAAGACGCCGCCCACGACTCCGTTGGGCCCGTTCAACGTTATAGTTCCCCTTGGCGCGACCTGGATTTGCGCGCCGTCTTGCACATTAAGCACAGCGTTAGGGTCGTCCAAGACTGGGTTCGCCACCTGGGAAAGACCCCTGCTCAGGGCCTTTCCTGCTGTTGCGCTAAATGAGCTCGAACCAATTAAATCGGGAGTAACGGCAAGCAAATTGTATCCGCTATCATCTCCCCCAGGCACAGGAGAAGCCAGTTTTACAACGGAGGGGATATAGACCGCGCCTGCGTCCACAGTGAGGTCATGGTTACCGCTCAGGGTGATGTTTGTAAAGCCGGTGAGGATTAGCTGGTCAGCGCTCAGCACAAGCTGTTGGCTGCTCAAGTCGTACTGCGGGGTCGATCCGTTCTGCGCCACCGTAATGCTGTCGGCGCTCAAATTAATGCTGCCTCCATTGTTGCCAACCAGGGAATACCCATTCAGATCACTGCTGAGAACGATTCCGTCGCCCTGAATCTTCAGCTTCCCGGCATTTCCTCCGGTTACTGCGCCTGACTGGCTGATGCCGTATCCGCCGCTAACGTCGATAAGACCGGCAGCAATCACTCCCTGTCCAAAGTAGCTCTGATCCTGAATCGTAACGGTGCCGCCCGAGGTGAAATTTGTAGGCGCATCGGCCCCGGTGCCGGTTGCAGTTATGGAATTGTCAATGCGCTGCCCAGCCACGTTAATCTGGCTGCCTTGAGCCAGATTTATCACTGAATCAATCTGGATATAGCTGCTGGAAGTGTCAATTGCGGTCATGTTATCGGTAACTGTCATGTTGACGTTACCGGACGGGATCTCAATCTGTCCGTAGAAATCAATCCTCCGGGCAGTTAGCGACAGGTTCCCCCCCGGGTTCAATGAAATATCCGCACCTTCGTTAACTGTGATTGTGGTATTGGAAGAAACCTGCAAGCTGCTCAGACCCGCGGCGCTCAGTTTTTGAGTGGATAGATACGTAGTGCCCGGATTATTAGGATCGTATGGTTGATCGTGGGGACCAAATCCTTGGGGCAAAGGCGTGACCGTGTTTTGAAGCACTACATTTCCCAGCCCGTAATCGGCATCTTCTACATAGGTTCCAACGGGCAACTGTGATCCAATTACTAACGTTCCACCAACAGGTTCCTGTAGGCCTAAGGTTTTGTAAGTGTGCTGACCGGTCAAGGGGTAAAGAATGGAGTCCATCTTATCCGGCAGTTCGGTAGCCATGGTTTGATAAACGCCCCTGGTCGCGCCGCCCAGAATGGTTCCATCCAGGACTATTTGCCTCGGGGCAGTACTGTTTGGGTTGTAGAAAGCAAGCAGCCCGGCATTGGCGCCTTCGACATAGCTGTCCAGATATGTTGTGACGCTCATTATGGAGTCGTAGTGGAGCGTTTCAGGAGCGCTGGCGATGGGGTAGATCTTATTTCCGGCGGCCAGCGCCGTGGTTGTTATATAACCGCTGGCGTAATTAGTGCCTCCACCGCTAAAATTGAGGGTCGCTCCCTGTTTTATAATCGCATCTCCTGAGGAAGCGATATCGATCGATCCGCCTGTCAGGCTTCTCTCCAGCGCAGTTTCATCCTGAGAGGTAAGAGAAGAGCTTATATCACCAATCGACGAACCGGTGAGATTATTGACAGTGATATACTTGCCTTGAAGAATACCGCCCTTCTGGTCCGGGTAATCCCGCAGGTTAACGCTGTTTAACTGGATCTGGGTGGTGTTGGCTGACGCAGGCAGATCGGCCCAACTGCCGCTGACATCGATGCTGCTGCCGTCTTCCATGAATACCCTCTGGCTGGCATACATGGAGACAGTGCCGGAGTGAGCCACTATAGATCCATTGAGATCTACCAAATTGGCAGGTCTGTTTGGGGTGAGCCCGCTTATGCTGATGACTGGAGGCTTAAAAACGAATGATTGGTCTGCAGTTTCCGTTGAGTTGGATATTAGTGATTCGGTCACACTGGTGGGAGAGGTGTAGACCATGTCAGAGGCCATAAGTTCAACATTGCCGTTAAGCTTGAGAGCCGTCGTTGCGTTGATGAGGCCATTCTGGTAGACATCCTGGCCGTACATCCCTATCAGGCCGGTATTGGCGAGCATCTGCCCGTTATTGGTCGCCTGACCTGGCGTTTGGGTGAGCGTCACCACCAGGCCGCTGGTAAGGCTTAAACCCGCTCCGGCGGCAAGGCCGATCTGACCGGCCTGTGTCTGAATGGTTCCCGTCACGTCGTTTGTGACATTGGGACCCAGCAGGAAAACCGAACCGAGGTTATCGGTGGTGATGGCGCCCTGGTTTATTACTAAAGCGCTGAGGTACGCGTTTGTGCCGCTGTTCTGGTAGTCCTGGGCCGCAAAGTTGAGGTTCCCGTTCAAGAAATCGAAATCGGAGATATTGAGCGACGACGCTATCAGGGAATGGACATTTACCTGCGATCCCGGGCCGAACAGGATGCCGTTCTGGTTGATCAGATATATTTGGCCGTCGGCTGTGAGCTTTCCGAATATCTGGCTCGGGTTCAGGTCGAAGATGCGGTTCAAGCAAACCCAGTTCGTATGCCCCTGCTGGTTGAACTGAACCCAGGCGTTGGCGCTGATATTGAAAGAAGCCCAGTCTTGAATCGCCTGTGGCGCGTTCTGTGTGACGACCATTTTGCTTGAATTGAAGGTAATAATACTCGATATGCCCTGATCGGAATTGTCCGTGATGGCCACGGGAAGAGTGTCCGAAGGGAGTGAAGACGTTGATGTGGCGGGAACCGAAGCCGCCTTGGGTTTGCTCTTCGGGGTCACTGTCAGGTTCAGTTCCGGCAGGGTTGTCTCAGTTCCATTCGGTAGTTTGGGCTTGGGAAGAGGGGGCAACAGAGACTTATAGAAGCCTGGAATCTTTGTGCCTGCTCCAGCATGGCTAATTGCCGGCAGGAAGGCAATCCCCACGCACAGAAAAACGGCCAATGCTCTTTTCATCATGCCTCCTCTTACAGAGGTCGGAGGATGGAGGTCGGGAAAAGGGGTTCCGACTTCCGTCTTCCGTCCTCCGACTTCAGTACAGATACTTCACCCTGAAATGGACCCTGCTGTCGCCGGCCCTGGTGTGCTCAGTGCTTGAAAGTGCGGTCGCCCAGCATGTTTCATACTCCAGACACTTGTCGTAGAGTCCTCTCACACCGACGCCGGTCCCCTCGAGGTCGAAAGTCTCCTGCTGCTTCGGCAATGCATCGAGTATAAAAAGGTGCGCCTCATCGTAGAAGATGAAAGGAGTACACTGCAGTTTCCCATTGCATACGCCGTGAGATGCGGCCATTTCGGGGGCAAGCAGTTCGATGGTGCAATGCACGGCGCTGTCGCCCAGAGCGTCGGTTTCGTAGTATCCCCTTACGTTTTCAAGCCCCCCCCCGGCATATTGCTCATTGTTTATGAGCGGCGAATCGGAAACCTGTCCGTCCGCTTTGACAAACAATTTGGTCCCGGCAAGCAGGTCCTGGGTTCGTTGTACGCCACCCGTGGCATACAGGTAGTTCCCTCTGGCATCGTAACGGTTTTCGGCGAATGCTTTCTCATCGGAGATTAACCCGCGAAAGGCCATGTTCAATCCGGCGCTGAATTGTGTCACCCCGCGCGGGTCCGTGAGAAAGGAGGTGTAGACAAAGGAAAGGGGAAAGTAGGTAACAGGCGGGTTCTCCCCATTACTCTGAGCGCTCGGGGACTTAGCGAACTCCAGGGTGATATTCCGGAAATCCTTGTAGTCCAGTCCGGCGATCAGGTTCTGCGAGTAGTTGGTAAAACCCGGCAGCGGCACGACGTAGCGCAAGCCGAACATGTGCCCATTGCCCACGGTATTGAATCCTTCGCCAAACGCCGTATTACTGCTGTTCCATATGCCGGACAGGAGAATAGTTTGATTCGCATTCCATGGAGTGGGCATCGAATACGCGGCTGCGCCGACCTCGACCTGGCTTGGGTCCATCGGGGAAGTCTGATATTGCAGCGAAATGGAATTATCCCTTTGCCAGAGGTTATCATAATGGACGACGGCGTTAAGCCTGAGCGCAGTGGTATCGGGACTTGAACGGTTACTCAGCTCAAGACTTGCGTGCAGGGGCAATTTATCTTCCACTTTCAGATCCACATCAACGGTACCCGCCTCGGTCCCGGTGGACAGCGAAGGGGTCAGCTTGACGTCGGCGTTTTCATTTGCCTTGCTGATCTCCTTTTGAACCTCGGGGGTATAGAGGACCTCGCCGGGCTTCATCGATGGAAGGCTTCTCAGAATCTTTTCCGCCGTTACGTAGCGATTTCCAGCGGTCGCCACTTTTGCGACTTTACTCTCGACCACATCGAGCCGGATGATCCCTTCCTGCACCCTCTGCTCGGGAATGCCGACCAGGACTGTCGGATACCCTTTGGAATGATAGAGTTTCTCCAGCGTTTCTCTCGCCGTTTCAACATCGGATGCCTTTTTGCCAGGACCGATCATGCCCTCGAGCGTGTCCTGAATGAGCTCCGGCGGCAGAAGCGTGTTCCCTTCGACCAGAAAGCCTGCAATTGGAAAAGCAAGCTCCGGAGTCGGCTGCTGGGCGCAGCACCGGCAGGCAAAGCCCGGCAGAACGCCGAACAGCAGGACGGCAATGAAGATAAATCGTTTCGGTTGATTGAAAGCTCCCATTGCTTCCACGTTCACAATCAAGGCATCCCGCTGACGGCCCATAGCGCATGACAGACGAAGCGAGCGGGATGCCTTCCGCGCTGCGCGAAGTACATCGCCAAGGGATGCCCGGGAGAGCATTTCACCAAATGAACTCTTACTGTTGTTAACAAGTCTGTCATACGAGGGAAACCGATTCAAAATGTCAGCAGCCCGTATATCCAGTCCATCCGGAAACCCGGATGAACGCAGGAGAATTTCACCTTATAGATACTTGCAGTTTCCGATTCGGATTTCTTGCCCCAAGGAAAAGGCATTTTCGTCTCCGGATCAGGTCCGGGGCAGGCTATGGCAAGGAAATCAAGTCGTTGCGCGGAGGCGTACAGGTGTGCCGCCTCGCGGAGCGTCTAGATCTCGGCTAGCGGCCCAGGCGCCAGCCAGGGCAGAAAAGAATCCTTTCCGGACGGAAACTAGAGAGGTTTTGACGTTTTGACCAACTCGTCACGCAAGGCGACCGCATCCTTGAAACCGTCCATACGGTCCAGCGGCTGGCCTTCCCGGTTCAGGATGACAATTAATGGAAAACCGTTCTGTTTATACATGTCTTTATATTTCTGATTGGTATCCGAATTGACTTTTATCCAGACGAACCGGTCATTGAAGGTTTTTACCCGCGGATCCACGAGAGTTTCGCCAAAAAGCTTTTTACAGAATTGACACCAATCCGCATAAAGTACGATGACTGCGGGTTTTTTCTCCTCACGGGCCAGGGCGATACCCCTGTCATAATCCTCGACCCATTGGATATTAAGAGCGTTCAACTGGGCGGCCCCGGTTACAGAGGCAATCTCGAGGTCGACAGTCAGGGGAATTCCGGCAAGAGGGGCATTGGCATCCACTGTAATATTGGTGCCGTCGGTCGCAACTATTTTCCCGAGCTTTCCCCCTTCCATGGGAAAATTCGCTCCGAGACGGGGGGTCAGGACCATAGAAACCTTCTGCTGATCGACCTTTACTTCCACTGTTCCTAAGCTGTCTTCAAAACGATCTCCGTCTTTGACGTGACAATCGAGAATCGCGTATTGTTCCGAAACCTCGACAACGCCCGCTTTGAAGTAAGGAGTTATGGGGACCTCTTTTCCAACGACGGGAAAGGAATTGAAGTCGCCCACGTATTCCTGGGGAGACATCCGGATCGTTTTCGGCATGTTCCTCACACAGGGGATTTCTTTTCTCTTTGCCGGGTCTGCCGGACCGTAAGCCTTATCGGGCGAAATAACGACTTTTTTCTTTTCGCCCACGGCCATCCCGAGCACTGCCTCACCCAAACCGGGAATCGATCCGCTCAATCGCCCGGCGATAAAGTCCTCCGGGACAAACGTGGCGGCGGCTTCAAAGTAAGGGGACTTGTGTAGGGCCGGATCGTTGGCCGTCTTTTCATAGGTCGTCCTGACAACTTCGCCGTTCTCGGTGGTCGCCGTAAAATTTGCAGAAACCAGATCGTCCGCCTGGACCTTGACGGAATCGGAGGCCCCTGAACAGGAAACAATGAAAAGGCATAACAATGACAAAATCACAATCTGCACACGAATGATCGTTCCGGACATTTGTTATTCTTCTTTCTTCGATAGATTGTTTTCGGGAATAGTTTCGGTTCTTACATCACACGACAGCTTCTCCCCTGCGAACGGGTCACCGAAGTCTATTGTGAACATCTTGTGCTGTATATCCGAGACACGGCCGACATAGGGCCCCATCCTTATCAGTGCCCCTTTGGCAACCTCGATCACAACCTCCATTTGATTGCCTTTTTCACTTACGGTCCCTTTCCCGAAACCGGTTTCAATGGTCGTCCCGGGCTGTAACGTGGAGCGGATCAGCACCTCGTTTTCCGAAACTGATGTCACTTTGTATGGAAAAAGCGGGTCTTTCTTATAATCCGCTCCCACCTCTGGGTCCTTTCCTGTGCGTGACTTATATTCGTCTTTGGTCATCCTGACCTCTTTGGACTCCTGTCTCACCTGTGACAACTCCAGAAATTGTTCCTTTTCAGGAATATCAGCCGGCCTTTCGGAATGAATCTCCATGGTCCGGGTCTCTCCCAGCCTCATTCCGGCGATAGAAGGAGCGATCCGGGCGATTATTTCATCCAGGAAAAAAACCGGGAAACTCTTCTTGCCGTCGCTTTGGCCGACAGTCACTTCAATGGGATCGTCCTTGGGCCTGGGCAGATAAACAGCCGATTTGCGCAGCGATGAATCAGCCGCCACGGCGGAAGACGTGCTGGCTGCAATGTCTCCGTTTGGAAAGCGGCAGGTAAACTGAATCCCGACCTTATCCCCAGGTTTTATCAGACCTGTTTCCGCTACGGATAGGTCTGCGCGATGGAAAACGAAAAGGACGCTCAATAGAAGCAGGATTGCGAAAACAATCCGGGACCGATAAACCATTTTGATGTTCCCTTTCCTTCTTTTGAAAAAATCAGCCTTTTCAGCCGCATGCCGCTTAAGAAAAGGCTGTCCCGGCGGCGAGCCGAAGCACTTCAGAATCCTGCACTCACTGGCAGTCTGGGCGGTTTCGCCTGTTCAGGTCATAGCTGTGAAGCCTGGCCAGGCAGGACCTCTCACGGACAACGAGTCATGCTATAGGCGGTGTGTTACACATTCATGACGGTTTCATGAATTTTCGAAGAGCGAAGATAACCGGGATACTCTGAACGTGGCGGCCCATCGCTTAGGCAGAACTAAAAGGAAAGGAAGCCCCTCAGGCTCACGATCGCAAGAACGGAAACGAATGCAAGGGCAACGTTTCTGTAATCCCCCCTGAGTTCTCCCATTAGAACCTCGTAGCCAAAGAAGAACACGATGATTTTTGCCGCGATCAGGCTCATGTGATAATCTTTCACAGGTCCACCCGGCAGATTAGGCACGATCAGCGCTACAAACAGAACAATAAAATCCAGAGGGGTTGTTTTTAATCCCTTTTTACGCCGCGTGAACTTGAGGGTCAGAACAATGAATACGACGAGTAATGCGAACGATAAGTTGTAGGCATCAGCCAATCTCATGCCCACCTGCGAGGCCGCATCCATTTCGCTTAAATAAACGGCATACGGGATGAAAAAGTAAAAACCCAGCCTTAATGCCCCCCCGATCCATTGCTTTTTCATAAACCAGGTCAAAACAATGAGTCCGATTAACCCGCTCGAAAGGGCGGAGACATAAACCGGCACTTCAATGGGCAGCACGGCCGTTAAAACAAGCAACACGGCAAGCCCTGTTTCGCAGACGTTGAAGGATGTCTTGATTATTATGTTACGGTTTTTGATGCTTTGGGTTAGAGTTTCCAGGAAAGAATGCCGTTTAACCAGCCACCCGGTTCTTTTCGCCTCGGCCAGTCCCAGCAGAGCAGTTGCGCCGAAACACAGGCATGAGGCCAGAACGAGCCATTCGGCACCCTTACGCATCAAATAGGCCGAAGTCACCATACAGGCCTGAAGGGCGTAGATCAGAAAGACAGTTTCGGAATGTGAAAGACCGAGTTTCATAAGCCTGTGGTGCAGGTGATTTTTATCCGCCACGAAAGGAGATTTCCCACTTGCGATTCTTCCAAGCATGACGGAAATGGTGTCCAGGATGGGCATTCCCAGGAGCATCATGGGCAGCAGCCTATTGAACTCATAGTTTTCCTGGGTGATCTTCAAAGAGAGACTTATGGCCCAGAAGCCCAGAAACTGGCTCCCGGCATCTCCCATGAATAGGGTGGCCGGGTGGGTGTTGAATCGCAGAAAACCAAATATGGCCCCTATCATTGCGATTGACAGGAGAACCACCATAAAGTCGCCTCCGAGATAGGCCAGGTATGCGATGCAGATGAAGCTCATTATCGAGATCCCTCCCGCCAATCCGTCCAGGCCGTCGGAGAGGTTGATTGCATTCGTAGCGCCCACTATCACTATAACGGTCAGTGGAATCCCGATCCAGACCGGCAGATGAAACCCTTCAGGCAGAAGAGCGCCCAAATCCCGGATCCAGACCCCTCCATAGCAGGTCACGACAAGGGCCGCCGCTATTTGTGCGGCAAATTTCCACAAATAAGACAGTCCCCTCGAATCGTCTATAAACCCCAAAAGAACCACAATTGCGGTCCCGGCGACGATGGCTTTCAAAGAGCCGTCAAAGGGGAGCCAGAGAACGATGGGGATAAGGGCGCCCAAAGCCATCGCAAGCCCGCCGCTTCTTGGAATCGGGCGCGAATGGACCTTTCTCTCATCAGGAATGTCCAGAATCCGCAGGTGTACTGCGAGACTGCTGAAGACCGGAATGAGGGCGATGGTGGTGAAAACTGAAATAAGCAGGGTCGAAAGAAAAATCATAGTCGCAGGCTGGCGTTATTTGTTTTTACTCAGCGCAATTCATAAGAGCTTTCCAGATTCTCTCCGATGCTTTCCCGTCCCATTTGGGAATCATTTTTGATTTGGCCCTTCCGTTAAGGCTCTTCCTGTAAGAGTCCAGAATCCCCTCTGTGGTTGTTCCCGCTAGAATGTTGGACCCCATTTCCAGCGTGACCGGCCTCTCCGTATTCTCTCTGATAGTAACGCAGGGAACTCCCATGGCCGAGGTTTCCTCCTGAAGCCCTCCGCTGTCAGTCAGCACCATCCGTGAATCTTTCCAGAGAAAAAGCGATTCCTGGAAACCCAGGGGCTTCAAGAGATGAATATCGCTCGAGAAGGTGATTCCAAGCTCTGCGATCATCTTGCCGGTCCTGGGGTGGACGGGGAAAAGGATCGCCATTTCCGAAGCTATTTGGTTAAGAGCCGAGGCGATGGCCTCGAAGGTTTCCCGGTTGTCAACATTAGATGGCCTGTGGAGCGTTAGAAAAATATAGTCTTTCACCTCTTCCTTCAGTGCGAATGCCGGAAAGAGCTTCGGGTCAGTTTTGTCCAGCTTTTCGAGTTGGTGGAATAGGTTATCGATCATAACGTTGCCGACAAAATGAATACTCCCGGGGTCTTTTCCTTCTCTGAGAAGATTCTTTACAGCACTGTGTTCCGTGGCAAGGAAGCAGTCCGATATTGAATCCGTAACCATCCGATTGATTTCCTCGGGCATCGTGGTGTCGAAGCTGCGAAGCCCGGCTTCCACATGAGCCAGCTTCGAATGCTGTTTTTTTGCAACTATACTGCACGCAAGAGTGGAGTTGACATCGCCGACCACCAGCACAAGGTCGGGAAGCTCTTTGCGGCACAATTCCTCAAAGGCGGTCATGATCCAGGCCGTCTGAACGGCATGAGACCCTGTTGCGGCCCCCAGGTGAAAATCCGGCGCCGGAATGCCCAGGTCCCGGAAAAAGGCTTCGGACATTACATAATCGTAATGCTGGCCCGTGTGCACAATCCGGCAATCAACCCGCTCATGTTTGAGAGATTCCCGGTATATGGGCGCAATCTTCATGAAATTGGGCCGCGCCCCAGCCACCAAAAAGACCTTCATCTTGCTGTCCTTGTGTGTTCCATAACGCTATGTATAGCTGCATCAGCGCTCTGAACGGCCAGGCAAAAAATCCCGGAATATTGGAAAAATCCGGCAGGTGAACTCCTGCAACCTTTTATCAGCTAGCTCAGCATCTTCATATGCGGACAAGGGGGTGACAAGACGCACCAGTGCCCCATCGGTCCGCTGCATGGTTACCGCATCCCAGAAGTTAAAGAATTTCAGTTGCCAGATGTTGTGCAGTATACGCCCGCGCACTGGGAACCAATAATATGCGACCTGTTTTTCATTCAACTTTTCGATAAGCACGCGATTGACAGTGAGCCCGTTCTCGTGTTCAGGCGCCGGGAAGCTGGTCAAATCTGCTTTTGTGAAAACCCAGCCGCTCGCCGGCAGACACGTTTCAGGCGAATGAATGGATTCCCCCTTGCGTTGGCTCTGGTAATATGCAACGTACAGACTGATAAGTTTTCCATCGGGATTTACATAATCGATCATCGTATAGTCGCTGAAATGCAAGTCTGAAACAATATCGGGGTCCAGAAACGCTCGCTTGCCATGCCATGTCCCGACATCGAGAGGGAACTGTGCAAATGGTTTTTTTATTGGTACTGTTTCACGAAAATTTATCCCATTGCCGAGAATAAGAGTTGCTATCAGCAGGAAAAGCACTACCGCACTCTGCGGTTGCCAGGGGAACTCTCTTCTTCCTGCAATTGTCACCGGGTATGGGGTGGCCTCGACTTCGTCGTGCCCTCCCTCGATGGACCGGAGATCGCTCAACTGAGAATAATCGGCCCCTTTGGCAAAAAGTTTGCCGAGTTTGCCTAGCACTATCACTTCCCCTACAAGTAAGCCAAAGGACGCCATAAAAAACACAAACCCGGAAAAATCGTGCAGAATGCCATCTGAGATTTCAGGCCCCAGATATGCTGCGGATATTGCAGCAAGGGCGATACGTGTCCCATTCATGAAGATAGCCAGTGGAATGGTTGAAAAAACAAGGGATATTTTTTTCCAGAGCGAACCCTTGACAAAATAGGCAATTATAAGACCCAAAACCGTCAGCGGCAGGAGATAACGAATTCCGTTGCATGCATCCACTACCTGTAATTTCTTAAACCCCAGATCGATGATGTTGCCTTCCCGATAGGCGGGCAACCCAAAGACCTGGAGCATGGCAGTTCCAAGTTGAGACGAAATGAGTTGAAGATTAACAGAAAGCTTGGTATAAATAAAATTTGGAAATGGAAACATCGCAATCATAAGGATGAATATGAAGACAAGGCTTCTAGTCCTATCACAGCCGATATGGAGCATGGATATCCCAACAATCGTAAACAATAATGATAGGTACAATGTATAAAATTCCCCACCAAGTTCGCCAAGGCAATACAAGAATAGGCCAAAGGCAAAAGGGATAATGCCAAGCCATTGATGTGTAATCGGAAGTCCTGCCAAAGTGCTTTTCTTCTTAAAGATCACATAAGCTATAACTATTGGAATGAAGTAGCAGTGTGTATAATCATCGAAATTCCACCATGCTATCATAGTCTTTAGTGTATCATGGAAAATGCCTATTGCTAATAGACAGTAGGCAAGAATCAAAACCACACCTGCTAGAGGCATCCTGTGCAGATTCATGCGAAACGAAGTAATTGAAGTCGTCATTTATTGTTCTCTCATTTGTGTTGCTAAACGCTCAAGGAGGGGTAGGCTTTTTCGGATGTTTTCTCTTGAACTTTGCTGACTCTATCGAGAATGCCAAGATAACTCCCGGCGAGGGTCTCCCGGTTGTAGGCCGCAATGACGCACTGCCTTCCATTGCGGCCCATCCCGGCCGCCAGCTCGGGATCGTTAAACAGTTTCAAAACAGCATCCGCCAATTGTTGAGGGTTTTCCGGTTCAATACAAATTCCACAACCCGCCGCCTCAACAATTCCTTTACTCTCGCCGGTGACCCCAAGGATAACAGGCCGTTCCATTCCCATTGCTTCAAAGATCTTCGACGGAATAACTGTCTTAAAAAGATCCCTATTCTTCAAAAGTACCATGCACGCATCGGATAAAGCGAGAAACTCGGGCATCTTCTCTTTTGGCTGCTGTGGGAGCATCAAGACATTCTCAAGACCTGCTTTGTCGCGTTTGTTTAATAAGCTTTCCCGTTCTGCCCCATCTCCAATGAGAAGAAACAGGATATTATCGTAGGGCCTGAGAATTTCGGCTGCCAGTAAAACGGTTTCCAGTCCGTGCGCCATCCCGTGCGTTCCAACGTAGGAAATCACAAATTTCTCGGCAAGTTCCGTGTGCCCGTTCCCCCTTAGGATGAAGTCCTTTTTGCTGACAGGTTGAAAATGTTCTAGATCGACGCCGTTTGTCAGCACCGAGATTCTTTCGCCTGAAATGCCCCTTTTTGCTATATGCTGTTTAAATGAACGAGTTAGTGAAATTATGTGGTCGGCCCTTTTGTACAAAAAGGTTTCCAAACCTTGCAGACAGCGAATGAGCATTGGATTGATTACCTGCCCAACGGCCATGATGCTCTCGGGCCAAAGGTCTCTTATTTCCAGCACCCAGGGCTTGCTTTTCAACAGACTGACCCATAAGCCGGCCATGCCGCAGAAAAACTGGGGCGAGGTAGACACTACGATATCTATTTCTGAGACCAAGGGGCAAAAGATAGTCGCCGAAAGCATGTAGGAGAAATAGTTGAGGATGCGCCTCATAAACCCCGCATTGGGGCTGAGGCATGTGAAAACCCGGAGTATTCGAATGCCTTCCAGCATGTCCCACTGAAAGAGACGATTCTTGTAGCCGGGGTAAAGAATGCCGCGTGGATGATTCGGGGCGCAGGTGAGAACTGTGACCTTATGGCCGGCGCCTACCCATCTCTTTGCGTTCTCAAACGTGCGCGAGGCAGGGGCATTCACCTCAGGCGGGAAATAGTGAGTGAGGAAAAGAATGTGCATGGGACAGCTCTACTCCAGTGGTTCAAGTTCGTATAATCCACCCTGTGTCACAGGGCAGGGAAGCGCCGGGAAGTGAAATTCTCAAGACGCAACAAGGCTCTTTGATCCCGAATTCAGGGCAGTACCATCCGTCTGTCTTTTCAATTGCCTGAATGGATGAAACGGCTGCGAGGAATTCTTCCCGATATTTTATGACGGCCCCCTCGGAGGTCAAATCTACGCTAAGAGCCGGATGGATATGGAGCCTCGATTCTATCAGGTGAATACCGCGTCCCTCTACGCTGTCTTTGATGGCATAGGTATTCTGAGACAAGAGAACCCGTCTATGGTGAACTGGTCTTCCCTTAAGTCGTCTATAACCGTCGTGAGCACCTTCGAAAATTATATCTCCGTGGTTGCGCTCTAATCTGGCATAGAGCGGGCGCGCTCTCCTCGCACAACGGTGTGCGCCCCAGGTCTCCGATTGATTCTGTCCATCGATGCTGACTGTATTATGCCCGGAATTGCCCCGATTATATTGACGAATCGGTCCATCCTCATATTGAAAACAGCCCGAGTCTACGATCACACGATGCCCCTTGATCGAGAGTTCGAAGCTGAGTGTATCGCAGTGCGCATGTCCAGGCTGATAATCCGGGCCTATCGGACCACAGTCGATGATCAGGCGTTCTCCGGCGCGGGGCGCCATGATAAAATATCCTGAATCGGGAAAGGACCAGGATGAATCAATCAGGCCGGGAGGGGGTTTTTCAACCAGTTTCAGATAATATTCGGCAAGATGTCGAGGTGGCATCTCTATGCCGAAAGCCGCATCATTGAACAAAGCGATCCCGCCGTCAGGATGGGTCATACCTAAAAGAAATCTCACCATGGAGGGAAGCCGCTCCCGAAGCAGCCCCGATAATTTCTCGAGCCCGGGGTGCGGCTTATTTGCACATACATTCAGCAAATCGAGGCAATCTTCAAGGATCATGCTGTGATACATCGGGCTTCGCTCGAAGTGCCCGCCGTCAGGGAGTATCTGTTCACCCAGTTCATTGCTTAAGATTCTGATTCCTTTTGAGAGCCATCTTTGCGCATCTTTCCCTTTAAAGAAGATGCCGCAAAAGATTAAGGCCTTGGCATTCTTGAATAAATGGTTCCCCAACAGGTGGTATTCCAGGGACTGCTCGAGTCGGCCGGCTTGCAGGTATGCCGATTGGACAAGCGAACAGACCTCGGGGGGCGTGGAGTTTATTCGGCTCAGGTATTTGATCCAATTGACGAGCCTTAAAGATGTCGGATATGGGTCCCAGGCATCCGGCGCCCCGGGCCGGTTGTTTTCTACCCAGTCTTGAATCAGGCCAATGCCGGTTGCCGGGTCCAGGGAATTGTCGGGATGAAGATAGTCGAAGTAGTGCAGGTTATATCTCCACAGACGGTCTGCATCACGAGGGTTCCACTCTATGCGTTCGCCGCAATCCATAGATTGATTCAGAAAGCGGAAGTTATTGTGAGATGTCGCAAATGAATCTATCCAGTGTCGAGACACAAAAGGCGCTGTTGGTTCGATGCCGGCCCATTCGATCGGACACCGGACATTAATGGTACTCAAACATGGGTATCCGTTGGCCAGTTTACGAATGGCATTGCGGCCACGATAGATTACCTGCCTTGCGCGCAGGTGTGCAACGGTGCGCAAGTAAAGGGGAATCAGCTTAACTTTCGTCAATGCTGTCTATTTCTTCACTATCGAGATGGATAACTCGCCCGGTATTGAGGGCCTTATGGACGGCAAAAGTGACCTTCGTGGTCTCGACAATCTCCGTAAAAGGGATCGGGGCAGGTCCTCCGTTTACAACTGCATTGACGAAGGCATCGATCTCAGAGGCAAAACCTTTGTCCTGCTTCGCCTTGATCCGTTCTCTTTTAGGTCCGAAGATTTCCAGTTTGCAGAAATCATCCAAATCAATGACTTTGCCCTCTGCTGCAATTTCCACCTTCTCTTTTGGAAATCCCGGATTTCCCAGGGCATGATAAAGAATGGCTGCAATTGAGCCATCCTGATATGACAGAGTAATTGAAATCGAGTCGCGGCTTGTGAGCATCGAATTATCCGTCTGAATAGAGGCAGCCTGGACCGAACGGACAGGCGAGTCTGTCAAAAATCGCAGGGTATCTACAAAGTGGCATACTTCACCGATAATGCGGCCCCCACCCTCGACCGGGTCCTGGACCCACGAGTCCCTCGGGATAAATCCGGCATTTACCCGGTAAGAAGCCACGATCGGCGTGCTCCGGCCTGCAAGTGCCTTGCGGACATACTGGATGAGAGGCGAGAATCGGCGGTTGAAACCGACCATCAGGACAGGGGCCTTGCCATCATTAATGGATTCCGCGTACCTTCGAATTATCAGGTTTAGCTCATCGGCATTAAGGCATAAGGGCTTCTCGACGAATATATGTTTTCCGGCGGCCAATGCCTTGTCTACAAGAGGGCCATGGAGATTGTGCCGAGTGGCTATCAGCACGGAATTGACCGCTCTATCACCGATGAGTTCATCGGCATCTTCCGCGCAATATTGAAATCCGAACAGATCATGGGCTGTTTTGGCGCTTATTCCTTTTGCAGTGCAAATTCCTTGGAACGCTACGAGCTTATGAGCTTTGAATCCGGGGAGCAAAACGGCCTTGGCAAAGTTTCCCGCGCCGACGACGCCAAGTGCGACGCCTGGGCTGGGAAGGGAGACCAGGTTCTTTGCTGCCGGAGTCTTTGATTCTTCCCGCCTGCTATCATATCCCAGCACAACGCCCAATGAAGGTTCGCGGCAGGTGGTGATCAAGTCATAGGCCTCGAGTGCCTGCTCGAACGGATAGCGGTGCGATATCAGCGGTCTCACATCCAGGCGGCCTGCGGCCACAAGCTCCAGGAAAGCCTGCATGTTTCGCTGTTCGGTCCAGCGGACGTAGGGCAACGGATAGTCGTGCCCCCTTTCCTCGTATTCGGCATCGTAGCGGCCCGGACCATAGGACATCGAAAGGCGAAGGTCCAGTTCCTTCCTGTAATAGACATCCCTCGGCACATGGAGGCCGACAAGACCCACTGCGACCACACGGCCCTTGATGCGCGAGATCTCACCGGCGAGGGCGACAAGCTCGCTTCCTTTTGCCGCTGCGGTGATTATGACGGCATCGGCGCCAGCGCCGTTGGTGAATTGCCATATTTGCCGTTCCAGATCGTTACTATGTACGGCCAGCTCGGCGCCGAATTTAACGGCCATCTCGATCTTTGCGGGATCGATATCTGCGCCGATCATCCGGCAGCCGCTTGCCTTGCAAATCTGAACGGCGAGCTGCCCGATCAGCCCGAGTCCGATGACACAGACGCGCTCCCCGAGTGTAAGAGCGGCCTGGCGCACACCCTGGAGAGCAATCGCGCCTACCGTGGCGAAAGCAGCCTCTTCGAAGAGCAACGCGCCTCCACCGGCGGTATCGAGCCTGTTCGGGATTTTTACGCAAAGATTCTGCGGGACGACGTTAAATTCCGAATGATTTGCATAGCCGGCTCCGCCGCAGGCGACGGCATCGCCCGGCTGAAGACCGTCAACACCGCTCCCGACCTCGCAAATTACACCCGAGCACGAATAACCTAAGGGGACGGGCGTGTCGATCTTGCTTTTAACCTTCTTCAGAGCAGGTCCAAAGCCCTCCTTCCGGATACTTTGCACTACTTTCTGCACCAGGTCGGGCCTGGCCCTGGCTTTTCCGAGAAGCGACTTTCGCGCAAGCTCTACCATCATCTTTTCGGTTCCGGCAGATATTAAAGAGGCCATTGTCCGCACAACGACCATCCTGTCGGAGACCTGCGGGCGTGGGACTTCTTCAAGGGACATTTCACCGGAGCGATATGACTGGACTATCTGTTTCATGAGTGATTCTTACCCGCGCCATCTAGAAATACCCGGCACCAGATTTCTATACAAATCAGGGCAAAGATCGTGTAAGCGGCATCAATTTTCCCATGACTGTCCATCTCGACGGTTTCACGCACCTTACCGGGGTCGAAGAGACCTCTTTTGGTAATGGTAGCATATGACAGGATATCTTCGGCTAACGGCTTCAGCTCAACGTCCAACCAACGCCGCAGGGGAGCGCCGAAACCGATTTTGGGACGATTAACCACACCTTGTGGCAGAAACGGCGCGGCAGCTCTCTTAAGGACCCACTTCCCCGTGGCTCCATTTTGCTTGCAGTTCAGCGGCAACCGCGCAGCCAACGCGACGAGGTCATAGTCCAGGTAAGGCACACGGACTTCTACCCCTGTCGCCATGCTCATCTTGTCGGTATAGTTCAAGTTGTGGTCAGCTAGAAAATGTTTTGCCTCAAGGTATAGCATCCGGTTCAACTCAGGGGTATTCTCAGGAAGACAGCCAAGAGATTGGAGAAGGGGCCTGGAGGCTTCAAACTCCTGCATTGCATCCATAAGGACAGGTCCTGCCAGGTTCTTGACCACGGCCGGATCGATCCAGTAAAAATAGCTGGCCAGCCGCTCATTCTTTTCCATATCACTATATTGGAAAGCTTTTGCGATCCTTCTTCCGAAAGGCGCAAGTGCATGAATGCCTTGTGTGAGGTCTCTGAGTCCTTTTCGGAAGGGGTTCGGCAGCCACTCCCAGTATTTCTCGTAAAACAGGGCCTTATGGCGGCGGTAGCCGGTGAAAAGATCGTCTCCGCCCGCTCCCGACAACAGGACCTTGATCGAATGCTCCCTGGCCAGCTTGCTTATGTACAATACGTTGAGGGGCGCCGGATCTGCCTGCGGTTCATCCAGGTGGTAAATCATTCGCTCAAGATCGTAGATCATCTCGGGCCCGACATATACGGTGTGGAGATCAACTCCGAGATGCCCGGCAACTTTTTTCGCATATAGCAGGTCTTCAGCCATCCCTTCAGTCTTGGATGCTTCACCCGAAAACCCTATTGTGAAGCACTGGAGCTTGCCGTTTGAAACGTGGTCCCTGGCCATGGCGGCTACCATGCTCGAATCGACGCCTCCGGATAGAAATGCCCCGACAGGAACGTCGGCAACCATTTGCCTCTCAACAGCCAGCCGGGTCGCATCCCTTACCAGCGTGACCGCTTCCTCGCCTGAAACGTCCTCCAGTGGTTGATCGTAAGGCAGGTCATAGAAACGGAGCTTTTTTTGGATTACTCCATCTCTGACGACCATGAAGTGCCCCGGTTCGAGTTTTTTCACGTTCCGGAGGATGGTCTGGGGCGCCGGGCTCCAGAGGTAGATCAGGTGATAGCAAATAGCGACAGGGTCCAATTGCCTTTCCACGCTGGGATCTTCGAGAAGGGCTTTGATTTCGCTTGCGAAAATAAAGCCCTTGGGACTTTCTGAGAAATAGAGGGGCTTAACTCCCAGTCCGTCACGTGCGACGAACAAAATCTCCCGTTTCCTGTCCCATATTGCAAATGCGAATATGCCATTCAGCATTGACGCCATATTTTCACCATGGCGCAAGTACATATTCAGCAGTACTTCGGTGTCGGAGCGGCTTCGAAACTTATAGCCTACAGAGGCCAGAGAGTCGCGAAGCTCCCGGTAATTGTAAATTTCCCCGTTAAATATGATGGCTGCGTTCCAGGTCACGTCCCACATGGGCTGGTGGCCAAGGGGTGACAAATCTATGATGGAGAGCCGCCGGTGAGCCAGCCCGATCCTTCTCTCAGGCAGAAAGAGCGTTCCTGAGTCGTCGGGGCCGCGGTGGGCGATCCTGACGTTCATGCGGTCGAGGAGATCAGGACTGAAGTCTCCGGAAAACCCGGCTATACCGCACATTTCAATCGTACCGCCTTCCGCGTGGGATCTTTTTGCAACGCCTGGTTTCAATCAGTTTTATGTCAATCAACATGGGATACCTCTGTTTCAACCGTGAAACTGCCATTATTGGCTCCAAGCAGAGTTTCAACCTCCCGCGTGGTGATGCGCTATATCGCATTGTCAACTAAGGATGGCTTTTTGTCCGGTTTCACTGGTATGGGGCAGTCCGAAATGATTAGGCGTGGCGAGGGGTGGTTTCCACAATAGGGACAATTTACGCTCATTTTGTCCATGTTTACTTTACGGGACTAATTGATAAGAGAAGTTGGGCAAGCTGCCAGTCAAGCGCCTTGGCACAGGTTACTCAATAGCAACAATCTTATCACCTAGTCATACGGTGTAGCACCTTGTTGTTAGGCGATTGGTTTTTCCGCTTCAACATAAACGCTTTCGGAAACTCTCTCCTGAAGATCAAGAGGTTGATAGTCATCAATTTTTGTCTGTCCGGCAGACATTACTTCAGTTTTTGTGAAACCATGCTTCTGTAGGAGGCTGGATAGTGATCTGCCATCGTACATCCATTGGTGATGGCGAGTTCCAACCAGTAATAGCCGTAGCCGTTGTACAAGTGATCTTGGTCGAAACTCACAGAGATGTGTCGCTTCGATGAATACATTTGTATCACCGGTTTCATTATATTGATCAACCTGTTTCTTGATATCTGGAACAGCAATTCTGATAATGCCTCCAGAACGGAGTAGTCGAAATGATTCATTGAGAAACCTAGCAGCCTCGTTTCTGTCGAGATGTTCCAGCATATGGGAGCTGTAAATAACATCAACAGATGCATTTTGGATAGGTAATCCCTTGGTGGCATCTCCATATTCAATATTGTTTTCACGGGCAAATCGAATAAATTGATACTGAGAATTTTCCAGAAACCCCAGTTTTCGCAGGATATTTGGCAAAACAGGGACTTTTGAAAGACGAAGGCTTAAGGAGTTATCGAAATTCCTCCATCCTTGTGTTGGGGTTTGACCACAACCAATGTTGATCCGCAATTTCATAGTAGTAATATCTGCTCTGTGGTAAAGTTTGCGTTCAAACTCGACCATTTATTTACAACATTCTGCGCAGTAACAGAATAGGATCACCCGGTTTGTCAGTTATGGGGATACTCACGTGTGGTCACCGCTTGAGAGGACGGAATGGAAAAGACTAATGTTCCTTTCAACCGCTTCTCCACCGTGAATTTTCGATAAGGCGTAGTTTCTGGCCCGCATGGACCAGGACGAGTGTTCCTCTTGATCCATATCTGCGCAATTCTCGATAATTTCTCGGAAGCTATCAACCTCGGAGAGCGGAAGGTCCCAACCCACGCCCAGTTCGCGCAATCTACGCCATGCAGTGAGATCGCTGATCAGAACGGGGCAACCAGCGATCATGGCCTCCCAGATCACGTGACCAAAATTCTCCCCCAGAGTCGGCAGGAAAAACAGGTCATACTTGCCGAAGACTTCGATAACTTCGGTATTCTTCACAGCACCTCGGTATTCGGCTTTGACATTCTCCGGCAGGTGACGAATCATGTCTTGGCACTGCCCCCAATAATCAGGGTCCTCGATAGGTCCGTAAATATGAAACGATATACAGCCTTTGACCTTACCGAGGACATCCAGCGCCAGTTTAAGATTTTTCTTCCTGCAGATTCGAGATAAGAAAATTATATTTAGCCGTCTTCGTCGTTTCAAATTTTTTTTTTCGGAAAGTTCGTGAGGTACAGACAGCAAATCTTCAGCAATCAGTATACGCTCTGCGAGCTTAACTTGGGTAACTCCAAAATATTTAATGATATCCTGTTTCTCATGTATTGTTGAGGCATGCCAAGTGATACCAGCATATAGACCAATGATTTTTGCTGCAAATATAAATGGTATCTTTTTATGGCCTTTCAATTCAAGAGCTAAATCCGAGAACTCTCCCCTAGGCGCCAATAGTGTTGGCTTTCCAGGAACCAACTTGAGCCGACGCAGCAACAAGGGTACCACCGTGAACCTTGGAGAAAAAAAGCTGTTTAAATAAAGCATGTCATACCGGGTCTCAGATAAGATTTTAAATATGGTAAATAGTGAGAGGTTCCCAGCCGAGCAATAATAAACCATTGCGTTTTCAACACGATTCCACTCGTCTACGCTGATCCCAGGATATGGTTGAGCATCTAGCCAATCTCTGTCTAGTGTAAAGATCTTAAACTGGAACTTTGCGCCTATCTGGCTGACCATGTTTGCTATGGTCCGAATTGGCCCTCCCGATTTGTAGCCTGGCAGGTAAAAAGGCAAAAATGTGAGGATGATGGGGGGATTCATTAATGTACCCTTCTTGCAGAGAACGTCAGCAACGTATAAGCCTGGTCATTAACCTCAGTAGAACAGGCCCCCGTCGTTTTATAACAGCCATGGGGCGTGCGGGCGTTGTCCGCCTCCGTTCTCGAGATATCCGATTATTTACCGAAAATATCTGGCTACGGCCTCACCTTCGACGCATCGCGACCAACTTATGATTTGCCTCATTCTTTTGTCGTTCAGCGGTCCTTTGGAAATCCATTCTTCGAGTACACCCGTCAGGGATTTAAGCGAATCACATCGAAATACCTTCCCGTTGAAGCCATTGTGAATCAAATCTGCCGCCCCGCAGGAATCACTGCAGATTGACCGGCTGACGACATGCGTCCAAGAAACGGTCAGCCCAGGATTGCGCAGAGTAGGGCGCTGCCAAATGCCGGGACCGCCTTCCCATCTCGGCAAGGTTGTCATAATGGTTGTGCATCCAATTCAAAGCATCACACAATGCTCTTGTATCATCAGCGGGAATCGTGATCCCGTTGTAAAGGGAGCGGACAATTTCCACGGAGGACCCGCATGATTCGGTACAAATCACCGGCAATCCGGAAGCACATGCTTCCGCAATAACAAGCGGCCATGCGTCATCCCGGCTTGGCAATATCAACACGCCACTGCTTGCCATGACACTTTGCAGCTCCAGAGGCTGAACAAAACCTATATTATGAATTCCCGATTTTCCTGCTAACACCTCGGATAGCGGTCCTCCTCCACAGCATTTCAAAGGCCAAGGATTATCAACTAGACCACGATACTGCATGTACGCATTCACGAGAGTATCCAAGCCTTTTCTTTCGATAAACTGCCCGACATAAAGGAAAGCTCTCGGCCATTCACCTGTAAGTCTGATCTCAAAGAGATCAGAAAGTCGTTCGAAATCAATCCCGTAAAGCCCGCGTCGAATTCTTTCCTCTTGGACCCCGAAATACTTTGCTAATTGCCAAGCCCGTTCACCAGGAACAAAAACAATATCTATGCGCTTCAGGAAAGAATAGAGCTTCAACCTTCCTAATGCCTGTCTGATATTGTGTTTTCTGGAGTTATCCATTGTCAGAATATGTCTAATGTTCTTTAGGCTTGGCTCAAAAAACAACCCTACATATGATTTAATGGACCAACCTGATACCACCAACACATCTGGCTCTTGCCCAAAAACGATGTTCTTTATGAGAGATTTACTCTGTATCTCACTGTGGTTTAATGTCTTGTGTTGGATTCCTTCCATGACGCTGTCAGCAAAGGCAGTGTTGTTATTGCTCGATATGGACAGTATGAATAAATCCACATCCTGGCGACGAGACAATTCTCGCCAGCATGCAGCCATGTAACCGGAAATGGTACTCCAACAGAATACGATCTTCATTTCCTGACCTCCTTACGAAACGATGCGCTCAGGCTTCATTTTGACATTTTGCCAACCCGCCGCCGTGGCAAGTCCAATAAGAAGCCAGAGATAGCCCCCCTGCTGCCCGGGCGAGAAGAAGACGGCTTCGCCAATGTTTACGAAAAGACATGCAAAAAACATCGCCATAAGACCGATGTCGCTTTGAGAGACAGCTCCCCGCAAAAGGAACAGGAAGAAAGGGATGAAGCAAGCCAGGCCCAGGAGCCCCACCTGTTCCATGAACGCTGCAGGCAGGAACCCGAATTCCGTGCTTGCAGAAACTGGAATCCCAAGAAAAGTTACTTGGTTTTTGTCAATCCCATGACCTTTAATGATACCGAAGCCCTGGCCTATAAGTGGATTTTGAAGGAAACGATTCCAGAAAAAAGAAATGCCCGCACCCCGAGAGCGATAGAATGATTCCTCAACGGTTTTTTGGTCACGTTTGAGCCAAAATCCCGCAATCGTTTTGGAGATGGCGGGGGATGAGAAAATCCCCGCAGTGAGGACGGTTGCGGCTATCATTAGCGCGATCAGAGCGCGGTATGGTGCCAGTTGCAGCAAGTCCCTCCTAGAGCTGAAAAGACCTGCAGCCATGGCAGCCGCAAGGCTTAGAAAAAAGGCCAACAGTGCCGTTCTCGCCTGGGTAAGCACCATCAGTACCATCGCAAGTCCCCAGAATCCCCACACGTAGGGACTTTCGTGGCAGCTCCTGAGGAGCAGACGGGCCCCCAGGTAGGCAGCGGTCGGTGCTAGGAAAACTCCCAGAAGCTGGGGGTGGTTGAATATTCCCTGGAAACCTTTTCCATTCAACAGAAACCCCATTTTTGGAATCGCAAGAGTTGGAAGAGAAAGAAAAATTACCGCTCCTGATATGGTGAGAAACCACCTTCTGAGCTCTGCTAAATCGGGACCTTTTAGAGCGTTGAAGGCAATCAAGACCGTTGCGGAACAGTATGTAAAAACGATGATTTTTAGAAATGATATGGCGAAATTCGGGCTATTTAGCAAGGAGAGTGCCGTGACCATTGCAAAGAAAAGCAAGAGCGGCATAAGAAAACGGGATGAGTTCGAAGGGATCGCAAGAAAAACTCGAAGTCCCGCCAGAAAAAGAATAACCCAACGCAGTGCACTCGTTTCTGCAGGAAGTACCTGAATGGCGGGATTCAAAAAAAGAATGATGTAGTTTAGAGACAGGGCCTTGATAGCCTGTTTCGGGCCAAGCATGGCATACAAGCAAAGAATTACATACGCACCGGTGATCACATAGCGATGCACCGCGAGAGCGCAAATAAAACCCACGACCAGCACAGCCGTTGATGGAGGCGAAAAGGGCCAAGACTCCGAGCCTTCTCGATATAAGCTATGCAGCATTCAAGCCCCCAGAATGTCATTATTTGGCGAAAAACATCGTGCCCCTCGCAGTAGAGAACATGCAAACCAAAAGGACCAGATCGCATAGAAGCAGTAGCCTACCATCCTTCCAATCGCCAGGCCAAGGCTTCCGAACTCTATCAGGACGGCGGTCAGCGCTACGTAGACGAGCGCCCAACTCAGGTTCATTACGGTAGCCATCCACATTCTACCCGCTGCCGAGATGATCTGTGCCGGCGGGGCCTGGACGGCGGCTATGCCCGCGGCAATCAGGGTGAAAACCAGTGTTGCCCACCCCGAACCGAAGCCGCCGCCGTAAAGCTTCATAATGGATTGGCTGAACAGGGACCCTAGCACGACCACCGGCAGGATGATCGCCGCGTTGAGCCTGCAGGAATAGAGCAGCACCTTGCCCGCCCGGTCCGTGTCCTTGGCGCCAAGCCTCTCCGCGAGGACGGGAATAGTGGCCTGCCCGAGCACTCCGGGCAAAAACAGCAGGGCGCTGAACCACTGGTTCGCGGCGTTGAAATAGCCCATCTCGACAAAGCCCCCCGGACGATTGACCAGCATGGCGCTGCAAAACCAGCTTCCGAAATTATAAAAGGTCCCCCCCAGGATTGCGGGCAGGCTGAAGTCCCACAGGATTCGCCTCTCCTCCCAGGACCTGCTCCAGGAGATGGGAATACCGGCACTGCGCGCTCGCGAGATCATGCACCGGTGATTCAAAAAGCAGTTAAGGACCTGGGATGCTATCATGCCCCAAACGGCCCCTTCCACACCCCAGTAAAGGGTCCCCCCGACAATGAACGGAACGCTGAGAAGCCCGCTGATCGCGCCGATCCAGGCCATTGATTTAAAGGCTTCAAAGCCTGACAGTATCCCACTCTGAGTCCCGACGATGGTCGCTGCGAAAAGAATCAGGCTGCCGACCTGCAGAGGCCGGGTCAGGTGGGGGGCGCCCAGTGCGTGAGTAGACAGCCATGGAGCCGTCAGAAAGAAAACCAGAGTGACAAAGCCGCCGGTAACGACACCGGCGAGGTTGCATAATGAGATGATTCTTCCAGCCCGCGCAGGGTCACGTTGACGAAATTCAGCGACATACTTGGTTGCCGCCCATCCGAGCCCAAATCCGGCAAGGGTCTGGAGCATCATTACGCTGCTTTGAACGATGCCGAGCTGTCCGAACTGTTCTCCTCCCAGGGTGCGGGCCACGCATATCATCGCGGCCATATTCAGGCCGCGCGACAAGACCGTCCCGACCAAGGTCCAGAAGGCGCCCCTTGCCAGCCGTTTGCCTAAAACAGATGAGTTGACGCGTTCCCAGATTTTCAGTAGGGGCGGCGGAAGCAGGCATAGTAAGTATCCGCTCAGAATGTTCAACACACCGATATTTCCATTGGCGGGTTCAGCAAAAGATGGTCCAGGTCCGGATAGGAAGCAGAAACGGAGAGTGCACCGGGTTCATGACAACACTTTCTCCAGCGTTTTGTTCTTCTCGATTACGTGATAGAAGCACCCTGCCGGTGTCACATCCAGCAGGACAGGTCCGTAACCGTGAAGGTTGATTTCAACTTTGTCCATCTTCTTGAGGGGGGAATGGGCGTAGACCAGCCATTCCCGTTCCGGGGCTACCCCAAGAACCAGGGTGAGGGAAAAAACCGCCACTTCTGTATTGAGGCCCCAAAAGCTTTTGGGATTTACATCTGCGTCCAGCAGATACCAGCGAACGGCTTTCCGATATTCTTCCGGAATAGCGCTCTGGTACGGGTGCGAGCCGTTCGGATTGGCTACCAGTTGCCCCTTGCGCCAAAACCTTCGAAGAATCGGGTTCGTATGCACCCTGTCGACTGAGTATACAATGCTGAGAAAATAGGGTTCGGCCTTCGCCAGGGTATCGGTATACATGCGAAATTCCCGGACGACTCGCGGCCGCAGGAGCCACATACCGAACTGCACCGTACCTTCGTAGCGCTCGGGGCCGTAGACCTGGCCCCTGTCGATGTAGTATTTGCGCTTATCATCGCTTTTGCCTTCTTCGTGACCATCCCAGGTCGATATCTCAAACCTGAATTCCGGATTCAGCCGTCTTGCTTCCTCCAGCATGAAAACCCAGTTCATCGATTGAAACTGTGGGCTCATGAGCGTGAAGTCCGTACTGGCATCCCAGTTGTTGACATAATAGGATACGGATGCACCATCCCATGCAAGGGGCCATGGTTCGAAGCGCCCCGGTATGTAAAGGGAGTACTTGATCCAGCCCCGCGATCTTCCGAAAGCGCCGGAACCGAAGGCTTCATATCCGATGAACCTGGAATTCTCTTTCCAGACCCCGGCGTCCAGCCCCTCGATGATTCCCTTCTGCAACTCCCGATAGCGCTCGATCCATCCGTCACCCACAACCTTGCGTTTGAAGTCGTCGTCTTTGTTCGAACCGAATTCTTTGAGGTAACGGAATGAGTCCTCCACATCACTCCACGTGAGCTTGGCGTGTTCGTTGTTCGAGATGAAAAGCACCAGAGGCGGTGCCGGATACCAGCTCTGTATTTTTCGCAAAGTCGGCGTGGAGCCCCATTTCCGGCCGACCTCGTTCCAGGGTCCTATGGGACCGAAAGGAGATACTTTTTTCTCAATTGAGCCACTTCTACTCACCACATTAGGGTTCTTATCAGGCGGCAGTGAAAACCACTGGGGGGAATCGGTGAGATATCGCTCCCATTGCGTGCTCAAAAATGAGATTGGAAGGCCCTCCTTTGCAGCCCACTTAATCGGCCCTTCGTAATAATCTTCATCCGCCGACTTGCTGTAGGCATCGGGCAATTGAAACCACGGCAGAAGAAAATGGCCTTTACGGATCATCTCCATCTGGTATTTCGGGCTGAAGCCGTCCTTGAGCTCACCGGTGTTCCAGTGCGCAGCCAGGGGCAACGGCCTGCCGACATCACTTTCATTAGGCAGGGTCGCCTCGCGGCGAATTTCTTCGGCAACCTGCCCGAATTTATCCGAAGTTTCCGCCCTGGAACTCCAGAGAACCCAGCCGAGTACGATCAGCGTTACGCAAATACCGGATATCAACCTTGATTGGCGCGCCATATCGGTGCTCCCCAAAATGACGGAAAACTTGAGAGCTTACTCACATTCCGCAACCAGGGAGTCTCATTTTCACCTGAGTCTCACACCTTGAATTATTCTAGGCATGGTCTGGATTAGAGACCTAAGACACAGCTCCGCAAACTCGGTCACATTCTTCTTGGCCGATTGCCGCCCGTGCGGGCATAACATTTGCGGATAGTCATACCTGAGAACTGGCTCGTGGTCTTTCCGGGAGTGTGAACTTTGTGTTACATGACAATGGCAGGCTTGCCGCGTTTCAAAGCTCAAGTCACCGCTGCCTGACCGGTCCGATGCTCGAGCTGCTGCCAGTCCTTCGCCTGAGCTGCCATGACCGCGCGCAGTGAGTATGGAAGATACATTTCCAGGAGGTTAACATGGGGGCCTGGAAGTTTTCGAATCCTGAAGCATCTTCTCCACCGTTAGTTCAGAATGGATAGGGGTGGCCGCGTATGCAGCAGGGCCGTGAAAAAAGTCTCCACGCTCCGCGAGGTGCACAAAGTGATGGGCATGCTCAGGGAACTACCACCACGTCTCCTCGCTCCAGTATTATGTTTTCCTCAATATTTTGGCCCTTCTTTACTTTCTTGTAGTTAAAAGCAATGTGCACAGTATCCTTGCCGGAATTGCGCAATATCAGGATGTTGCTCTCCTGGGCAAAAGGCGTCAACCCCCCTGCCATTGCAAGCGCCTGAAGCACTGTCAGCGGTTTCGAGACGTTGTACATGCCCGGCTTATTCACCTTTCCAACGACGTAATACTGCAGACTTCCCAATTGCCCGACGCCCACCGAGGCGACAGCTCCCGGGATGAATTCGTGAAGGCTCTGTTCCACCGCCTCTTTTGCCTGCGCGGTTGTCAACCCTCCAACCTGCACGTCACCGATCAGGGGGAAAGATATTTTCCCGTCAGGTCTGACCACAATGCCCGTTGGGCCCGCTCGATTGAGCGATTCTTCGCCATAGACACTGACATCCAGGACATCGCCCGGCCCAATTTTATAGTCGGCGGATATTTCTCCACTTTCGTCGGCCGGTTTGATCCGGTCTTCGAACGTCCCGGGTTGAGTTGTCCCGTTTGAAGCACACCCTGCCGCAACAATCAGCGCCAAAAGGAGCGCACATAAGGTCCTCATCTATTACCCCCCATTAAATTCCGGGCAAGTCCTCTCACTGCTCACTCTTCACTGCTCACTGTTCACTGTTCACTCATCACCCCTCGAGTTGTTTCTTAAGGTCCAAAGCCGTCTTCCTGGATACGGAGTCGAGATTTTCCTGCAACGCCTTTTCCAGATAACGGCTTGCTTCATGGCTCTCCCCCCTTGTTTTGGCGATCATTGCAGCATGGAGATTCAGCGTGCCGGCGTCCGGGCGCAGAGACAACGCGGTTTGAATGCGGTACCAGGCAGCATCGAGATCACCCTGTTTGAACGACACCCACGCTGCGGTATCCAGAAAGGCAGGATTGTCCGGTTGCCTGGCGATCACCTGTGCTGCCAGGTTCGCCGCTTTTTCAAGGTCCCTGGGGTCGGTTCTGTACTCGGCATAGAGGTATGCCAAATCGTTCATAACCGATGGTGACCCGCCGGATTTGAGTAACAGTTCGTCGAGTAGACGGCTTGCATCGTCGACGCGGCCTTTCGCCTCATAGAGCATGGCCAGACTGAGGGCATTGGATGGAGAAGAATTGGTACGGTATATTTTTTCCATTTCAACAATTGCTGAATCGGCTTTGCCCTGCACGGCAAATACAATGGCCATCGCCCGATGTGGATCGCTCCACTCGGGGGCCAATTGAATAGCCTTGGCAAGAGCTTTTTCCGCTTCAGCCAGATTTCGGTGCTGGGCGTGAATTTGGCCTATAGAATAGAAAGCAGGAGGTGATGCCTGTCTTTTGGCGGCCTCCGATTCAACCAGGGCCATTCCGCTCTTGTAATCCCCTTTTTCAGCGTATGCCGCTACCAGGACTGGAATGGCGCTTTCCCATCCATTTTGCGCGGAGAGGGCTCGTTTTAGCCAGTCAACCGCCTTATCGGGCTTCGACTGTGCAAGCATTAGCTGTCCCAATTCCATGCAGCCGGCTGCAGAATCGGGAGCCAGCTTGACCATCTGGCGGAAATCCTGCTCTGCCTTCGAGAACTGCGACTGTGACACCAGCACCCTTCCTCGAGTTCTAAGAAATACCAGGTTTTCAGGCTGCATCTCCAGCCCCTGATCCAGGACCTTTATGGCCTGGTCCAGGTCTCTTTTAGCCAGCAGTATTCGGACGTACTCGAGTCTGAGGTCATTGTTTGCCGGGTTTGCCCTGATTGCATTATTAAGAGTGTCTGCAGCCAGAGAATCCTTCTTGTTAAAAAAGTGGCTCCTTGCCAAAAGAATCGTGGCTTGGGCATCTTCCGGCCGTGCCGATGCCGCCTGTTGCAGGTGTATTTCAGCCTCTTCGTACTTGCCCCCATCCAGCAGGAGCCGGCCGAGCAGAAGGTGAGCATCGGAATTGCCCTGGTTCTGCTTGAGCACCTCCCCGCAGATTTCAACGGCGGCGCTTTTATCACCCCTGTCGGCTATAATGGAAGCTTTCGTTAAGAGGAGCTTCTCTCTGTCGGCAGGCTTGCTGTCGAGCTTGAGGGCTGTCTCGATACGTCCCAACGCGGCTGCGCTATCCCCCTTGGACTGAAATATAGCAACCAGCCCCAATGTGGCTTCTGTTTCGGCAGGTTCTTTCGACAGGATCGCTTCAAGGACTTGCTGCGCTTTTTCACTCTTTCCCTGCCGATTATAAAAGCCCGCCCTGGCCTTGAGCATTTGGGGCTCATTGGGGAGCTTTTCATAGGCCTCTTCAGCCTCCTTGGGCATCTGCAGCTCTTCGAAAGCCCTTGCGCGCAAAAGCGAGGTAGAGTTTTCCCCGTTGGCGTTCACCATTGCATCCAGCTCTTTAACCGCGCGTTGCCTATCGCCATGATCGGCGGCGAAACTGGCAAGAAACAGGTAGGAGAAAGGCGCCTTGGGCTCAATGTGGGAAGCTTTTACTGCGGCTTCTTCCATTGCTTTGAAATCACCAACGGCCTTGAGGGAAATGGCAAGCAGCCTCTGGACTTCAGCATTTGCCCCTGCGTCTTTGACTTTTCTCAACACTTCGATTGCCTGCCCGTACTGCTTAAGAGCAATGTGGGCGGACGCCTTGATAACAGCGATCCTGGTCTCGAAAGACTCGGGTTTACCGATTTTGGAGAGTTCCTCAAGGGCCTTCTCCGGCTGGCCCCCGCAAAGAAGCGTTGCCACTTCCAGCCTGGCTTCATCAAGATTGGGGTCCAATTCCAAGGCCGCATTCAAGGTGCGATAGGCTTCAAGATAGTGTTTCTGGATCAGGAAAGCCTTTCCCAGCGCAAGGTGAGCGGCTGCGCTTTTTGGATCGAGCTGCAGAGCGTTTTTATATTGCAGGATGGCGCGCACCGAATCGCCGTTTTCGATAAGCCGGTCCCCCCGCGTGATAAACCTCGCGGCCTTTTCCTCCTTGCTGCTGCACCCGAAAACAGAAAGCAGGAGAGAAATGCAAAGAAAAATTGTAAGTATACGGGTCCTCATATCTATGTTGAGCCTCCATGACTGGGCCCGGATGCGTTCAATCCGGCAACGGGTGTCGGAGTTTGGCGGACGAGCCTGGCATTGCGGTTTATTTATCGCGATCCGTATTCGCCGTTCAAATCCTTTGACCTGACATCATTGAAGACCAGGCCAAGCACCTTTTCACGGGGAACCACGTCCATGGCATTCTCTACGCTGGTCCGGGAGGTGTGGCCTGCCCTTGCCACCAGGATTATGGAATCCACATACTCCGAGAAAACGAGCGCGTCGGGAAAACCGTTCATGGGCGGGGTATCAAATATGATGTACCGATCCTCATAGCGTTCTTTAAGCTCCTTGACCAAGGCTTCCATTCTCGAAGACCCGATCAGTTCCGGCGCCTGCAGAAGCCTGCCGCCGGCAGGAAGGACCGTGAGTTTTTCGATCCCGGGGTTTATGAGAATGTCTTCAAGCCCGGCCTCGTCGGCGAAAAAAGACGTCAGACCGGGCACTTCCGGATCCAGACCGAGAAGGGTGTGAATGGAGGGATTTCTGAAGTCGAGGTCGACCAGCAGGGTCGTCTGCCTCGAATCCCTGGCTATACTGATCGCCAGATTCGTTGCGATAAGACTCTTGCCTTCACCCGCATCAAACCCTGTGATTTGGATGGTAGACCAGCCTTGAGACCGGGTCCGGTTGAAAAGCAGCGTCCTCAACATTTTGAACTGCTCGGCAACCTGGTTGTCTTCATCGAATATGACTCTGCTGTTCGACAAGGCCCAGGGGCGGACCGGGATCACTTTTGTCCTCGAATAAGCAGGACCGCAAACTCCCAGTTGCGGAACCTTCGGAGCAATCCTCTCACACATGCATTGCTCTGCTTTACTCCGCCCCTGGACGATTCGTCTAATCCATTGCATATCCATCCTTCATTCCAACTTGCCGGAGTCTCATAGGATTTTCTTTTGAACCAGCCGGCCCAGCTTTGCGTAAACGATGTTCAGGTCCATTACGAAAAAGTGGACGGCCAGGATTATGCCAATGACGCCGCACATGCCCGCAATCCCGAGGATCATCTTTCGCTTCCGTATGGCGGCCGCATCCGCCTGAGTTATTATTCTCGGTATGATCGAAATAACGGCAAGCCTGCTTATGCTTTGAAGCGCTTCGATGTCATGAATCCTCATGTCCGAAAATTCTCGTCCAGCAGCCGCCCCAACCGACAATCCCAACGCCAGGACGGCGCCGACCAGCATTATGGCGATCCGGTTGGGTTTAGCCGGTTTTTCCGGCAGAAATGCCGGCTCAACCACCTGAAAGGATTCCCCCTTTTTCTCTTCTTCCATCCCCTGGGATACTTGTGCGGCCAACAGCTTTTGCTCTATCGTGTTGTAGTTGTACTTGGCGGTTTGGTACTCCGTATCCATCTCGGTAGACTGCTTGGCGACCTGGGGCATGTAGTGCAGCTTCTCCAAAAGATCTTTAGCATCCTTTTCCAGTTTCTTCTTTTCGGCCTGAAGCGATGAAATGGAAATAGAAAGCTTCTCCAGCTCGGCCTGAAGGGTGATATAGGCGGGGCTGGTCGGGGCCGCGCTCATCTTCGAACCTGCCTGCGGGTCCTTCTGCAAATCGGCCAACCGCCCCTTTATCCTCTCTATTTCCCGTTCGGTGCTCTGTACTTCAGGATGTTTATCGGTATAAGTGGATTTGAGGTTGGCCAGTCTGGTTTCGGCGGCCCTGAGATTGTCCATCGTCTTATCGTATCCCGAGCCCGCTTTGCCTTCCGATTCCAAAAGGGTGATCTCCTGGTCTTTTGCTTTAACGGCCGGATGGTTGGCGGAATACTTCGACAATGCCTGAGCACGTTCCAAGTGGACCTCCTGCAACCGTTCCGATTGGGTCATCACCTTGGAGTTGGCGCTGCTTGAATAGGGGTCCAACATTGCCTGATTGCCTTTAAGAATAGAGCGCTGCTCCTCGAGTGAACGAATCTGCATGGCGATATCGCTGCTGCGCAAAGTGAGCCTTTCCAGCTTTTGCATGTTAAGGGCTGAATATTCGGGCAGCTCTTCTAAATGTTCTTCCTGGAAAGCAGCGAGCCTGGTCTGCAACTCATCCATCCGCGTTTTTTCCTGCTTGAGCTGCTCGGTCAAAAATTCGGTAGTGCCTCGCGCAACCTTTTCGCGCGACTCAAGGTTCTTTGCGAGGTAAAAGGAAACTATCTCGTTTGTCACAGCCTGAGCTTTACCTGGGTCCTCATCTTCGTAGGAGATGGAAAAGGCAATGGTTAGAAGAACAGGCTGGCTCTGGCTCTCCTTGTTGATTTCCGCATTGATCGTCTGAAACGAAATTCGCTTGCGGATTTCGTCCACTAAGTCCTCAGTAGTGAGCTTTTTTGCTTTATCGGGAAGAAGATTGTACTTTTCCGTCATCTTCAGAATCTTGGAACGGGATGTTACTTCCTGAGTTATGGACTGAATTCGCTCCTGTGCGTATGTGGTCACGGTTGAAGGCACCAGGGCGGATGGTATCTGCTGGTTTAAGATGAGCACGGTTGCCGTTGACTTATAAATGTTGGGCAATACGACAGAAATTATTGCCGTCAATAGCAGCAGTGAGATAAGAGGCCACAGGAACCAACCCCTTCGCCTCAGAAAAATCTTTTTTATCCTCTCAAATTCTTGTTCCTGCCCCATAATTTCATTCTGTCCTTAGTTTGAGAGCGCCTCCTGGCAAAGTAGAGTCTGCGGCGTGCGGACAACTTTAATCCCTCGACACAAGCCTTTTGCCGTCCATCAATCGCGCTGTCCCGATGTGGTTGCTGCCGATTATGACCGCTTCCGGCCTATTGTCTGTTGGCAAGGCCTAAAGGTTTCAACGCAACATGCCCGCGCACTTTCAGGTTGCGCAAGCGCGCGACAACTCCAAGACCAGGCGCCGCTGATGTGGGCCGGTACCGTCAAATTCCCTTGGCCGCAGAAAAGCAAAGAGTACTTTATTAAGATTTCTTTACAGCTTCATGTCGATCCTGTGAATAATCGGTGAACTTGAAGCGAGAGGGTGAGGGGCGCGTTTTTGATTGCGCCCTGTTTCGGTGCCTGAGGACCCTGTTATGGGGAGCCGTGAGGCAAAGGACAAGGACGCTGCCGATCTTGTTTCTCATGGACTGGACGAAATGACTTAAGTCCAATGAATTGACCACCATAGTCGCATGGCTGGTGAAGTTACTCGGAGTCTCGACGGTTAAAATTTATGAGAAGAGATGTGCGGAGTGTGGGCATAAGTTTCAGGTGTTTAGGAAATGAGGTGTATCTATGATCGCAGAATGGAGACAACTTAGCAGGTTGACGAAGATTTTTTACATTTGTGGACTGGTTAGCCTCATGGGTTTGGCGATCATGATTCTGACCGGACTGACCAGCATTGGCGCTATATGGAAAGTTCTGAAGCGCTGCCCATTCTGTATGTGACCCAAGCATGGGGAAGACTGTTGTGTTTATGGATAATTTGGTGTGGTTTCAATCTAAGCTTCACTTCACAGGCAACTTCATCGCCGTGAACTTGACGCTAGCCACTTTCCCTTCCACGGCAACGCGATCTTCCTTGCTAGGCGGTGGAGTAAATTCTTCGCCAGGGCAGCAAGCCATTGCTTCCAATTCTTCTGGCGTAAGCAGGTGACGGGTCACAATTTGAATCTCAGCAAAGCCTGCTTCTCTCAACGTCTGCCAGTAGTCGTCTTCAGGAACAGCCCCTCCCAAACATCCCGCCCAAGTTGATTGGAAGCGCTCTCGTAACTCAGAAGCGACACTCTCGGTGAATACAACGTCTGAGATACCAATTCGCCCACTTGCTCGCAGGATACGAAAGGCTTCTTTATACACTGCGTCCTTGTCGGGGCAAAGGTTGATGACGCAGTTGGAAATCACCACATCCGCGAAGTCGTCTGGAAGCTGTGTTTTGTCCAAGTATGCGGTGCGGAACTCGATGTTCCTGTCTTGCAAGCCTGCCTCAGCCACCGCCTGCTTGGCCCGCTCGATCATCTGAGGCGCGCAATCTATTCCGATTACTCTTCCTTGCGATCCGACTTTGTGAGCGGCCAGGATGGCGTCTATCCCGCCCCCACAGCCGAAATCTACAACCACGTCGCCGGGTTGAAGGTTCGCAAAACCAGTAGGGTTGCCACAACCTCGAGAGAACTTGAGAGCAATTGCTGGCACTAAGGAAAGCTCCGCTTCACCGTAGAGTCCCTGATCCACTGCATAGCCCGAACTGGGCTGTCTTTTACTGGGTCAACAGGACTCTTTGTGGCTGCCTGTCTCGGCAAACTTGCCATAACGACTCTTTACTACTTGCTTGATCTCATCGGTAATCATATTGGACTCCTCCAGCCTTGAGGCGAGCTATTCACCCACCTCAATTGCGCCAAATCCGGTTGAGTGACGCAAGCGCATGAGTACCGCCCAGCATCTAAGATTATATGGAAGTGAGGTGTAGAATGCAATAGCTCTGTACCTTGAAATCGCCTGGCATGAAGCAAGCGAAGCAGATTTTGCGGGATCGGGGGATGATTTGATCGATTACGGTGGAGTTCGCACATTTCCACGAAAGGAGGAATCGATGAAGAATAAGCGGATCACGGTACCAGCACTGGTGAAGGCAAAGGAGGGGATGGAGGAAACCGTCCGACAAGAACTCTTGTCCCTGGTCAAACCTACACGGTCGGAACCTGGTTGCATAAACTACGACCTCCACCAGGCGACCGATGAGAAGTCACAGTTCATGCTTTTCGAGAACTGGAAGACCATGGAAGATCTGGAGAAGCACCGTGCAACGGCGCACCTAAAGGCGTTCAGACAGAAAGCCGGTAGTCTTCTGGCAAAACCGATAGAAGTCACACTGTTTGAGATGATCAGTGAGGCATGAGAGTTCGGTGAAATCGTCGGATTGTGAAGGGATGCCGTCATGATAAATCCGCTGCAAACCCTGGGTGCCTCATAAATTATCCGGAGCTGATTGGCGAGTGCACGTTTTGAATTTAAGCATCCAATGCCTTTTGCCGATCTTAGTGGCGGGTGAGGTTTATCATGTCACAACCTCATCGGCCAAATTAAAACATTCTACAGTAAGCGGTCAGCCGAGAATCACATGCTTCAATCCGCCTGAATCAGGAGATGCCAATGGAAAAGGTCCCTGCTGATAGTTTGGTCGCAGAACCCTGGACGGAGCAAGATCTTGAGTTGCTCAGGTGCCTTGTGAATTTAAAGATCCCAATGGACATAATATCCAACGAATTGAAACGGTCTTGGACAGGTTCATACTTAAAGGCGATTGAATTGGGGCTCAATTTGTCCGAGTATTTGGCTCAGGTGGCTCCTGAATGATTATGGATACAATATTGCCCGGCCCTGTTGTCTGTTTTTCTAATTGCGAATCGTTGAAGGTGCCATATGGATAACGAAAACCTTTTTAACAGGTTGTTGATGGAAACAGGAAGGGTTTTGCACTTGACTGCTTGTGGCTGAGTTTTTAAAGGATATTCCGTGGGTTCCAAACCACCGTTCCTGAGAGAAGGAAGGTGTCCTTACAGACCTGACTTGACAAATCTGCACAGGGTCTCAAGAAGGAATTGAGGATTCGGTGCAAGGAGGGGAAATGGATACGGCTGTATCGCTCGACGGCAATGCTGAGACCTTCTGCGGGGTCATAATCGATGCGTTAAAAGATCTCCGATCCAGAGGTGAGCTTGTCACTCCCAGCTTGCTTCACCAAGAACTGTCCAAAAAACAGGAATACGTTGGTCTGTTGAAGAATAGAGGATTCACGGGCTCTCCTTTCGAATGTTCTTGCCAATCTGACGAGGAGGTTCCAGTAAAGCAGCCTGTCCACAAAGGAAACGATTCATTGATGGGACCTTATATCAAGACACTCCAAGATTTCCGTCTGAATCTTCTTAGCGAATTCGAAGATCGACTCCCCAGAGAATTTCTTACACTCGCTTCCGAAATCCGTGAACTCATCAGCAATAGCAATAAAGTTCAACAAATTTTGGACCTCAACGACAATATTCTCGAAATTCTAAGGGCTGCAACCCGCAGGGTGAAGGGAGAACTGGAGCAATTCACCAGTCTCGTGAAAGAAATAGGTAAGGATTTGGTCGAAATGGAATCCGGCCTCATGTCTTCCTTCTCCTGCACTCGCGAAACCTTCGAGAACAACAAAGCGTTCCACAATACACTGGAACATAATTTGGCGGATACCACAGAGACCATTCACATAAGCACAAACCTGATTGAGTTAAAGGGTTTTGTTGCCTCCAAACTATCGACGATCAAGGAAGCACTCGAAAAGAAGCGCAAATATGACGACCTTCAGTTGAAAAAGGCAACAACGGAGGTCAAGAAACTTAGGCAGAGCATCACAGGAATGAAACAGGAAGTCGTGCAGGTTAAAAAAAGGGCAAAAATTTTGGAAGAAGAGACTCTCCTTGACCCTTTGACCGGAGTCCATAACCGCCGGGCCTATGAAAAGCGCATCCAGGAAGAGTTAGCACGTTTTGAACGTCATGCTGAGATTTTTTCTATCCTGATGATTGATATAGACAATTTCAAGTCAGTCAACGATCGCTATGGGCACTGGGCAGGAGATAGATGTCTGGAAGAGCTCACCAAGCTGATCGAAAGGATTCTGCGGGGAACGGACTTTTTGGCTCGTTATGGAGGAGAAGAATTCATCACAATTCTTCCACGAACGGATGAGCAAGGGATCTGTATTGTTGCTGAAAGACTGCGCAAACTCGTAGAGCGGGCTCGTTTTCTTTACCAAGACGAAGAAATTCCACTGACCGTCAGTATCGGGGGGACTACTGTAAAGCTTTCTGACCAGAACAGTGAGGCAATTTTCAAGCGAGTTGACAGTGCGATGTATGAAGCCAAAAGAACTGGACGCAACAAGTCGGTTATCTTATGAAATCTGATCTTTTAGGTCAGGGTATACCGGACCGATTTCCTTGCATACGGATTTACAGTAATAAAGGAGCCAAAGAGAATAAACAATGGGAACGGAGAAATAGGGGCACTGGGGCTAAACCAAAGGTGGAGCAAGGGCATTCCAGCGTTCATTTTGTATCTTGAAATCCTCGGACTCAACCCTACTAAGATCTCCAGCTAGGACCTCAACGTTGATACCTTTCCGGTATCCATAGCTGAGTAGGGAAAAACTTGAGACAGCTCTCCTCCTGAAAGTGCACAGACCAGCCCCACTGGCATATCACTTGCGTGTTTGACAGGGATATAGGATAATTAAATGGGCCTCCCGGGTGTTCCAAGAGGTTTTTCGGGTGAAATCTCGGTGCAAAATGCGCTTCAGCATCCGTTGATGATTAAGTTGATGCATTATTCAGGGTCAAATATAAATGAGTTGAAGGGCAAATCCAAAACTCTTAAAAACAAGATCAAAGAATCTGAATCCGAGAAAGTCAAGCTCTTTCAGCAATTGACCCTGGCGATGTTGTTTTTGCCAGGCGGATGATTGTTGTTCGACTGGGGAATCCCTGAATGAAGCCAAAGGAAGAACAGACAAGCTGGCTGCTGGAGCATGTTTCGGATGTATCCGAGAAGTGGATGATCGCCATTAAGCCGTTTCCTTTTACGATTGGCCGAGCTGAAGACTGTAACCTGACACTTCAGTCCAAATGGGTTTCGATGCATCACGCCGAAATTAACACAAGCGGCGGAATGCTCTGGATTCGCGACCTTGGGAGCACCAATGGCACCTTTGTAAACCAGAGGCCGATTCAAAAATCAGAACTGCTCGAATCTGGGGATATCATCACTTTTGGAAAGTCGCATTTTTACATCAAGAGCGCCAAAGCAATCCGGCCTGCCGGCGCAGATGCAACAGTGGCCTTTGATCTCACCGGAGAACTGACCAACCTGGTTTCCCTCGAGCCCAAGCTGAGGAAACTGCTTAGCGAAGGAAATGTAATCCCTCATTTTCAGCCTATCGTGAGGTTTTCCGATACGCAAGTAATCGGGTATGAAATCCTCGGCCGAATCGGTGAATGTGACTTGCCCTTAGACCCTGTTGAGCTTTTTGATGTTGCAAGGTGCCTGGGTTGCGCATCCGACCTGAGTTCTCTTTTCCGGGAAAGCGGGGTGGATTTGGGAAGGAGGCTGCCTGGGTCTCCTCTTTTATTCGTCAATACAGACCCCGTCGAACTGGACCGCTTGGATGTCCTCATGGAATCCATGGAAAGAACCCATGAGATGGCTCCTTCAAGTCGAATCGTCCTCGAAATCAGTGAAAAGGCGGTGCCGCACGCTGATAAAATGAAACAGTTCCGGGACAGACTGGCGGATCTGGATATTGCGCTTGCATACGACGATTTCGGCGTCGGCCAGACCCGCCTGGTCGAACTGGCAAAGGCGCCGCCCCACTTTCTCAAGTTCGACATGTCCCTCATTCGTCATATTCATCTTGCCCCGAAGAGGCTGCATCAGATGGTACTCACCTTTGTGAAGGCTGCCCAAGACCTGGGAATCGCAACCCTTGCCGAGGGAATCGAATGCCTAGATGAAGGCGAGACGTGCCGGCAGCTCGGCTTTGAATATGCTCAGGGCTATTTTTACGGCAGACCTTCACCGATCGGTGAATTCACGGTCTCCTGAAGCAGTGGTATCCACGAATCGGCCTCTGAAAAAAGTCATCAAAAGCTCTCCTGGCCCTTGAATTCCTGAGGACTCAAAAGTTCAGCACATCCGGATCATACTTTTTATGCGAGGTCCCTCCGGTCAGATTCCACCTTCCGGTAAGCTGTTTTCACCCTTCACGTTGCCTGATTATTGTGCAATGGGTATGTTATTTTTGTGACGAAGACAGAAGAACCTGAGAGCCTGTGGACCACACTGAATTCCAGTTTCCCTCCCGGGTGCCTCGTGGATGCACTTTGCGCGCCCTCCCTCGCTTCAAACAAAAAAAACATTTCAACTCTTTCAATACAATGCTATGAAATCCTGGAGTGGATACAGTTAACAAGTCAAGCAAACACACCAGCAGACTTATTTCAGTATAATGCCCGATGAGAGGTAATTCGCAGTGACTGACAAACCAAGCTACGAAGAACTCGAGAAAAGGGTTCAGAAACTGGAGAAAGCCATGCTCATCCGTACGTGGGCGGAGGAAGCGTTGCGCGAGAGCGAAGAACGATACCGAAGCCTGGTCGAAACTATGAACGACGGGCTCCTGGTACGAGATGAAAATGACACCATCACTTACGTCAACGAAAGACTTTGTCAGATTTGGGGGTACTCACCAGATGAAGTAATTGGTCATCAATTGAGGGATTTCCTTGATGAGGAAAACTGGATCATATTAAAGGACCAATTGGCCAGAAGACGGAAAGGAGCTCATGACTCCTACGAGATAGCATGGAGAGGGAAAAACGGGCGAAAGGTATTCACAATCATGTCCCCTAAGCCTGTTTTTGGTGCGGACGGTCATTTTAGGGGAAGCTTTGTGGTGATTACCGATATCACCAATCGCAAACAGGCGGAAGAAGCTCTGGCACGACAGGCGGCCGAGCTGGCTCGCTCGAATGCCGAACTGCAAGCCTCTCTTTCCGAGATAATATTGCGCCTCAAAGATATTATCTCCAATAGAACGTTTTTAGCTAATCTTAGGGGCGAGGAATAATGGATCAAAGTTGGGCTGATTTACGGACTCGAAACAGATTATCGTGCAACGCAATGTACGTGGCAGCTCCGCTTCTCCCTCGTCGGCCGGTCTAAGTCTGACAGCCACTTATTCCGGTTTCTATCTTCTTCACTCCAAGTCCTTCAGTGTTTCGCTTTCTTTGTTGAATTCCAATATGTAAACCTATAGGGCAAAAGGCTCCTCGCAAAGGTCATGATACGCAACTCACATGTTTTGCAGCCGACTTCGCTCCGGAAATTTGCACTTGTGGCAAAAAAGCGTGACCATCGAGTTTGGTCGGCTATCCTGCAGCAAAAGCATTTCTCCCCATGCAGGGGCCGTCGCATCCTGATTGCCTGAAACCTCCACAAACAATTCCTTACGCTTTCGGTAACTCTGCAATGAGTTTGTTCACCCGCTCCAGTTCCCACGGAATATTGCTCGCTGACCACTGGGCAGCGGCTTTTTCAAAATGCTCACGGGCGGCATCCGTATTCCCTCGATCGCGACAAATGATCCCCCAGTACATCCTTGTGCGGGCAGCAAAAGGGCGGAGTTCACCCAGTTCAAAAAGGCGAAGGCTTTCAGCCATTTGTGCTTCAGCTTCGTCCCACCTTGGCGGGCTCATCGCGGCAAGCGATCTTCCCCATACCTCACGCGCCCACCCTTCACCCCTGATGCCGCCCGTCTTCCGGGCCATAGCGACAGCCTGCTCAGCCAGGGATAAGGCCTGTTCGACCTGGCCTTTGCCAAGGGCGAATTCGGCGATATTACCGGCGACCCAGTCAGCAGTCAAAAGTTGCCCGCCAAGCTCCTGCGCAATCGCCTGAGCCTTTGCAATGCTTTCTGCGGCAGCCTCGAACTGTCCGGCGCCAACCTCGGTATAGGAACGAGTGGTATAGCAGAGATAGACAAAGATGTGGTCACCTGATTGTTCGAGTGCTTCGATCGCTTGTCGAGAGGTTTTTGAAGCGCAGGCAAGATTGCCGGCAATAGCGTATAAACTGGACAGCAAGAAATAACTGAAACCGATCCCATACACATAATTCAGCTCACGTGCCCGGGCAAGAGCACGTTGACATTCCGCCAATCCCTCTTCATAGCTGCCGGTTGCTCCCAGGGTCGTGCCAAGATATGACACAGCCTCAATCCACAATTTCCAGTCGCCCATTTGCTCAAACGCTATAATCGCTTGACGGAACAGCGGTTGAGCTTTGCCGAAATGGCCTTGAACGCATAATACCAGTCCGATGGCCCAGGAGGGGGCAGCCAATAGTTCAGGATCACCCAACTTTTGCGCAACCGCCAACACCTGATGAAAATACCTGATCGCTTCGGGTATTGCATTGCTCATCCAATGGATCCAGCCCATCCAATATTGCACTCGTGCCAGGCGGAGTTGGTCGCTGCCGGGGATACCATCTGGCCCGGGTAATTCCTGTACCAGCGCTTCCGCCTCGCTCATGCGGGCCATGCTCAGTTCCGGTGACTCAGCAAGCCAGGATGCGCTCACTTGCTTGATGAGTGTATCCACCTTGCTTCTAAGGTTGTTTTCCGTAGGCGGCAGGTGCGCCAGTGCGTCAAGCGCGCGGGCATAATGCAGCCGTGCCTCAGGCGAGGCAAACAACCGGGCCGCAGTATCGCCTGCTCGTGTCATGTACTCGAAGGCTCGCTCCCAGGCTTCGCCCCTCAAAAAGTGCTCACCGATGACGGTGAAAAACTCCGCAATCCGGTCCGAAAAGAGTTCCTCGATTGCCTGAGCTGTTTTGCAGTGCAGCTCTTTTCGGCGTGAGGCAAGCAAGCTCTGATAAGCGGTCTCCTGTGTCAGCGCGTGACGGAACATATATTCCAATTCGGGGTGGCGCGTTCGCTCGCGGATCAGTTCATTTGTCTCCATACAGCTCAGGTCATTGTCAACGCCCGTTTTTCTTTCAGCCATGTGAAGCAGAACGCGGTAGAGAAATATCCTTCCGATTACGGAAGCCTGCTGTGCGAGCCATTTTGTCTGAGGCGGCAGCCGGTCGAGCCGGGACATCAAAAGGCCCTGAAGAGTATCGGGTACGGCAACGGATTCGATAAGCCCCGTTGCTTCCCATCTACCGTCCTCGGCCTGAGCCAATGCACCCCGCTCGATCAGGGTGCGGATCAGTTCCTCAACGAAAAACGGGTTGCCTTCGGCCCTGCCCGAAATCAGTTCCTTGAGGGCAACCGGGAGGCTTTCGAGCGATAACAGGTGCGCCGTCATCTCAAGGCTGCTCGACTCCGAGAGAGGTTTGAGAGTGATATTCGTAAAACCATCGGCATGGCGCTCGCTGAGTTTTGTTGTAAGCCTCACCCATGCTTCGGAAGTCTCAGCAGTCTCGGTGCGGGAAACACAGATGATTGCCAGCGGCATTCGCTCTGTCAGCGGAACCAGATGCTCGATCAGTTCCAATGAGGTTGCATCAGCCCAGTGGCTGTCCTCGATAACAAGCATTGTGGGGTGTTCTTCAGCCAATTTTGTAAAAAACGAGGCCATGAGGCCGAATATGCGCTGGCGCAACAACTCGCCCTGTATCCCTTTTAGCAGGTCGATCTCCTCGGAAGACAACCTGAGCAACATCATACTTGCGATAATCGCCTTTGCTTCGGCGTCTTCGGGGAAAAACTGGTTGACGGCAAGGTCAAGACGCCTTCTGGCAGAATCCTCGGACTGTTCGTCCCTGATTCCGGCATGGTTTCGGATCAGGTCAAGAAAAGGGCCGTAAGGAACTGAACTGGTATATGCCAGGCAACGTCCTTCAAGCCAATTTACCTCTTCCCTGCTTGTTATGTCGCGCTTGAATTCGGTTAGCAGGCGCGATTTGCCAATGCCGGCCTCTCCGCTTACCACGACTGTTTGGCCTCGCCCGGCCATAAGGCCCGCAAAAATATCCTTAAGCTTAGCCATATCATGGTCGCGGCCCACAAAAGCATAAGATAAATCACGCAACCCGCGCGACTTTCCCGGAGCAATCCTTGAGCGATTCAGCTCATAGACCATCAAAGGATCACGCTTGCCCTTCACCCGGATCGGCTCCATGGCAAGAAAAGTAAACGCTTCACGCGCCAGCCGGTAAGTATCGCGGCTGACCAGGATCTGGCCTGCTTCAGATGCGCCCTCCAGCCGTGATGCGGTATTTACCGTGTCCCCTTTGGCCGTGTAGTCCATACGCAGGTCGTCACCGATGGAGCCGACCACAACAGGACCGGAGTTAAGGCCGATACGCATATTGAAGTGAATCCCATACCGGTTCTTAAGACTCTCGCCGTATGTCTCCAGAGCCTTCCGAATGGCCAGCGCAGCCTGGCAGGCTCGCTGTGCATGGTCTTCGTGGGCAATGGGTGCACCGAAAAGAGCCATCACACCATCGCCCAGGAACTGGTTAATAGTCCCTTCGTACCTGTGGATCTCGTCCATGAGGAGGCCGAAACACCTGTCCATGATCTCGTGAACCGCCTCAGGATCGAGCTTCTCGAACATAGCGGTGGAATTCGCTACATCCGCGAACATAACGGTAACGATTTTGTTTTCACCCTCCATGGAACTGCGCGTGGTCAGGATCTTGTCGGCAAGATATTTGGGGGTGTAGGAATGGGGCCGGTCGTAATCCAGAGGTTTGGTTTCTCTGAGCCCGCGGAGATCACGGAGAGCGCTTAATTGTGCCTGCAAGGCGGCAATCGTTGCATCGACCACAGCATCACCCAGGGTCGGGCGTGATGCTTCCTGAGCCGCAATGACAGCCTCGAGTCGAGAGATTTGTTCTGCTAAATCGGGCATGGTCTGCACCCCGTAGTCTAGACCTCTCAGCGTTCAGATATTCATTCATCATGTCCCTGGAATATTTCCCGGCATAACAGGCCGTCTTTATCTGCAAAGCCTTAATGATTCAAATTTTGCAGCGGCAACGATGACGCAAGGAGGGTGCGAACTTCCCGGCTTTTCTCTGCCAGCTCTATCGGAATTCTGAAAATCAGTCGAAGTGATTGCGAATCGAGTGTCGCAAGAATGGCTGCTCAACCGTTCAACCTGATTATCTCATCACTTCTCTTTCGCCGCAATGCAAATTCAGATACGTGTTCGTAGTACGGGAGGTCGCTGTGAAAGCAAAGATTAAAATGAACTCTCCTTTATGGCGTTCGGACATCGCTCCGGAAACTGCTCAAGATATGCTGAATACATCCTCACGGTAGTCCGGAAGAGCCTATGGAAAACGAGACAGAGGAGAGTACCTACTGAGATAGACTTAACAAAGTCTGGCTCAGTAGCAAAGATCGGCATGTCGGAGACATGCCGATTGAATGTCGCAGTTTACCATAATTAGATGCAAAACGAGCATGGAGGTGCTATGGCGGCGTACAACAGGGCGCGCTGGCCCTGATCGCTGTGCATAGTCATTTCATGGTGCAGAGGGAAAGGGCGG
>Ga0074046_10000075_pt1 | contig 78309 bp, 66 predicted proteins | sample BogForMeECP23OM3_FD_94441 | JGI IMG/M metagenome (GOLD analysis project Ga0074046, IMG submission 94441) | Bog forest soil microbial communities from Calvert Island, British Columbia, Canada - Bog Forest MetaG ECP23OM3 | ecosystem: Environmental > Terrestrial > Soil > Wetlands ... | reverse complement strand
CCCCGGCGGGAGGGAGTGGCCGCGCCTTGGGCGGTGCCCTCGGCCGCGCGCGCCTCACCCATGACCACCTCACTTCCGGGAACGAATTAATTTGAGGAACTGTTCCGTGGGAGTTGAGTGTACAGAAAAAGCGGGCCGCTCGCAAAATCGGCGAGGGATGCGATGACCTTTACTCGGGTGGCAACTTCGCCAGCAACAAAGCTTGAGCTAATCGATTTGAACGTTGGGCCCGCCGGATAGGGCGCCGACCGCCTGCAACCGCGCGGCTACAGCTTTGGCGATGCGGAACAGGCTCTGCGCGGCAGGCGCGGATTCGCCTTGCGCGGCAACCGGCTTACCGGTGTCCCCTCCGAGACGGATACGTGGATCAATTTCGATTTCGCCCAGCATCGGCACGCCATACTCCGTCGCAGTTTTCGCCCCTTCGCCATGTCCAAAAATATCGATGGCCTTTCCACAGTCCGGGCAACGGAACGAGCTCATATTTTCCACCACCCCGAGCACCTCTACATTCACCTGGCGAAACATCTCGATTGCTTTGCGCACATCGGCGAGCGCCACAATCGAGGGGGTGGTAACGATGACAGCTCCGGTTACAGCGACGGTCTGGATCAGGGTCAATTGCACGTCACCAGTGCCCGGAGGAAGATCGATCACCAGGTAATCCAGCTCGCCCCACTCCACGCTGCGCAAGAATTGCGTAATCACGCTATGCAGCATAGGGCCGCGCCAAATCACCGGTTTGTCTCCAGGATTTAGCAATCCCATCGAAATCATTTTGATGCCTTGCGCCTCGACCGGAATGATTCGCTGTGCGCCCGTTGCCATGGGCTCTGCGGTCGAGCCAAGCATAATCGGCACATTTGGCCCGTACACGTCGGCATCGAGCAATCCAACTTTGAAGCCGAGTTTCGACAGCGCCAATGCAAGATTCACGGCGACCGTGGTTTTGCCAACTCCACCTTTGCCGCTGGCTACTGCGACAAGATTCTTCACTCCCGGAATTGGCTGGCGTTCCGGCATTTGCATCGGACCTGGTGGCATGTGTCCTCGTTTGGTTCAGAAGATTTTTGGTCAGGCGCTTGCGCCGTGGCACTTCTTAAATTTTTTGCCGGAACCGCAAGGACAAGGATCGTTACGCCCCACTTTTGCTCCAGCCTTCACAGGCTTCGGCGCTTCAGCTTGCGCTGCACCGGTTTGATACTGCAGGTCTCGTTGTTGACGCTCCTGGCGGCGCTCCATCGCGCGCGCGAAGTCAGGCAAGCGCGCAGGCGCGGCAGCCGGTTCCTCCGCTCTTGCCGCGGCGCTGGCCACAGCGGCCTGAGCACTTTTGCGCGACTGTGCTGGTTCGGGCACGGCTTGTTGCCGCTGTTGTTGCGTGGCAGGCGGCTCGCCCTGCTGAATCTGAACGTGATACAGATACCGCACTGTTTCGTTATCGATGCGAGCCATCATATCTTCAAAAAGGATGAAGGCTTCTTTCTTGAATTCGACCAATGGATCTTTTTGTCCGTAGCCGCGCAGTCCGATGCCTTCCTTCAGGTGATCGAGCGAGAGCAAGTGGTCTTTCCACTGGGTATCGACAACATCCAAGATGATGCGGCGTTCCAGCCATCGCAACAAATCCGGACTAAACTGCTTCTCCTTCTCTTCGTAACGATTCTGAACCGCTTCCGCCAACGCGTCTGATAACTGATCGTGATTGAGTGTCGTAGGATCCGCACCAGCCGCTTTGGGATCAATTCCGAACTGGCTGTTCACTTCCGCCAACAGTGGGGTACTATTCCACTGACCGGGATGCTGCTCGCGGGGGCAATAACGATCTACCAGTTCGCGCGCAACATCTTCCGCAATTCCCAGCACGTAATCGCGCTGATCTTTCCCTTCCAGGGCCGAGCGGCGAATCGCGTAAATTGTTTCGCGCTGCTTGTTCATCACATCGTCGTATTCAAGCAGATGCTTGCGGGCATCGAAGTTTTGTGCTTCGACAGATTTCTGGGCATTTTCGATACGGCCTGAGATCAAACGCGATTCGATGGGCACGCCTTCCGTCATTCCCAGGCGGAACATCAACTGCTTCATGCGTTCGCCTCCAAAAATGCGCATTAAGTCATCTTCCAAGGAGAGGAAAAAGCGCGAACTGCCAGGGTCCCCTTGGCGGCCAGCGCGGCCTCGTAGTTGATTGTCAATGCGGCGCGCTTCATGGCGCTCTGTACCCAGAATGTGCAACCCGCCAAGGGAAACAACTTCATCGTGTTCCGCCTTACACTGCTCCGCAAACTGTTGGTAAATCGGATCCCACTGATCCTTCGGCACCTGGAAGATTTTCCCCTCGTGCTGGAACAGCACCATCTGCACGGAGGGTTCCGGGGCGGCGCCATTTTTGCTGTCCGCGGAGATAACCGCCGGGGCAGAAGCGTAAGGGATAGCCAGTTTGTTCTTCAGAAAATGTTCGCGCGTCATCGCTTCCGGATTACCACCCAACAAAATGTCAGTACCACGGCCTGCCATGTTGGTCGCTACGGTCACTGCGCCCTTGCGGCCAGCCTGCGCCACGATTCGTGATTCGCGTTCATGCTGCTTGGCGTTCAAAACCTGGTGTGGAATGCCTGCCTGTTTCAAGAGTTCCGCGATTGTTTCGGACTTCTCAATCGAAATCGTGCCAACCAGCACGGGCTGCCCGCGTTCGTTCAATTGTCGGATGCCGTGGGCCAGTGAATTGTCCTCTTGCAGAATACCGTTCACCACTGCGTGGAATTTTTCGGTTTCCGTGCGGTAAACCACATCGGGATTTTCTTTGCGGATCAGCGGCCGGTTCGTGGGAATCGCCACCACATCGAGGCTGTAAATTTTCCCAAATTCTGCCGCTTCTGTTTCCGCTGTTCCGGTCATGCCTGCCAGCTTTTTGTACATACGAAAGTAATTTTGAAAGGTGATTGTCGCTAGCGTCTGGTTCTCGCGCTCGATCTTCACGCCTTCTTTTGCTTCGACAGCCTGGTGCAGTCCATCGGACCAGCGACGGCCGGGCATCTGACGACCGGTAAATTCATCAACGATAATGACTTCCCCGTCCTTCACCACGTAATCGACGTCGCGCTTATACAGTGTATGCGCGCGCAATCCCTGGTAAACGTGGTGAATCGTTTCCATATGCGCGGGATCGTACAAGTTGCCGAGACTGAGTAAGCGTTCGCACTTGCTAACGCCTTCTTCTGTCAGCGTGGCGGTGCGGTGCTTCTCATCGAGAGTGTAGTCGATATCCTGAATCAGCTTCGGAATGATTTTGTCGATCTTGAAATACTTGTCGGTGGATTCTTCCGAAGGCCCGGAAATAATCAACGGGGTGCGCGCTTCGTCGATCAAGATGGAGTCGACCTCGTCCACGATCGCGAATTGATGGCCGCGCTGGACACAACTGGCCAAATCAAACTTCATATTGTCGCGCAGGTAATCAAAGCCGTACTCGTTGTTCGTTCCGTAGGTAAGATCAGCGCCATAGGCCGCGCGCCGCTGCTCATCATCAAGATCATGCACGATCACACCGACGCTCAAGCCCAATCCCTTATAGAGGGGGCTCATCCATTCCGCGTCGCGTCGCGCCAAATAATCGTTCACGGTCACCAAGTGCACACCGCGGCCAGCTAAAGCATTGAGTGCGGCCGGAAGGGTTGCGACGAGAGTCTTCCCCTCCCCCGTCTTCATTTCCGAGATCTTTCCGTCGTGCAGCACCATGCCGCCGATCAACTGCACATCGAAGTGCCGCATTTTCAAATAGCGTCGTCCTGCCTCGCGAACCAAGGCAAAGGCAGGCACAATCGCGGGGTCCAGCGCTCGCCGTAATTCTTCTTTATAGGAAGCTTCCGCCGGATCGGCATCTTTCAGGGTTTCCTGAACTTGGGTGCGCAAAGCCAAAAAGCGTTCTTTGAGTTGCTCGTCGGACAGCTCTTGCATCCCGCTCTCCAGCGCGTTGATGGACAGAACCATCGGCTGGAGTTTCTTGATGTCGCGTTCATGCTTCGTTCCTATGAATCGCGCTAGAACTTTATCTAGTACCTGGGCTACTTCCATGGATGCTTTGCCGGCTCCTGACGCTTGGCAATCGTATCTAGTTGTTCCAACTAGACCAATTCATCTTGGTCCAAGCAAACAACTAATTGTAACTGGTTGGATGCGCCATCGCCAACAGACACCACAGACTCGGGTAATCTGGACAAACTTCGGCGCTACTCGCGTTGGCCCAAAATGGCACTTCAATATCAAGCCTGGGCAGCGTGTAGGACTGCCTGGGCTAGAATCGAAAGCATCTGAAAAGAGCGGAGTTGGGAGAAGCAACCAGTTGTAGTGGGTGCATCGCGGACCTGTAATTTTCTCTTGTCGCAGAACAAGATGGTCATACGCTTGGTCCGCTGGGGCGATCCCCCTCGGTGAGGACATACACGCCGGAGGGTAGAAATTGACGACTTCAACTTAGGGAATCGCTATAAGGTCAGACGATCTGAACCAACTCCGGCGGGCATTCGCGCAGCTTTTCCATCGACAGATTGTCGCGGAGGCCGAGGTCCGCTGCCGGCACCATACCGAAGCTGCGGTTGCGCCCTTCGCGTTTCGCTAAATACAAACCCTTATCGGCCAACTCGATCACGTTATCGATCGAGAGTAATCCGACGTCATCCACCAGCCACGGAAACGGCGCCCAGCCAATCGAGCAAGTTTTGTGCACTTGCACGCCATTGCCGACATCAAAGGGCAAATCGCGGACTGCTTCCAGCACGCGGTTGCACAGCATCCCGGCGTTTTCTCGATCCGTGGTGCGGCAAACCAGCAGAAACTCCTCCCCGCCCCAGCGGACTAAATCGTCCGAGCGGCGCATCACCGACGCAATCCGCTTGGCCACTTCCTTCAGCAAGCGATCTCCGGCAGCGTGGCCGTATTCGTCGTTCACCCGTTTGAAGCGGTCAATATCCACAAGCACAAAAATCAGCTCATGCTTTGGCACCGCAGGCACATCAGGATTCACCGTTTTCAAATGCGATCGCAGAGCCTGCGCGATGTCCGTGGAAATGGTCTCATAAAAATACCGGCGATTTCGCGTCATGGTCAACGGATCGGTCAGCGAAATTTCTTCCAGTTCTTTGTTTTTCTGCAAGAGTTCCGCGCTTCGTTGAGCGACGGCTAGTTCCAATTCTCGTCGCCGCCTGCTTTCCGTTCGCGTCCGCATGGAAACAAACACCCAAATGGCCACCAATCCTAAACCAGCGCCGAGCAATTGTGCCCACCAGGTCTGCCAAATCTTCGGCAAAATGCGGAAGCGAAATGTCGCGTGCGCAGATTGAACCTTTGAATCTGCGTTCTGGCATTCTACCCAAAATTCGTATTTTCCGGCTGGGAGCGCTCCGTAATGCACTTCCCGCAATTGCGTATCGGCAGGCACCTTTTCAAGTCCTTGCAATTGGTACCGGCAGGAGACGCGATCGGGATTGTCCAAGACCAATGGGGTAAACTGAACCGTTAAAGAGCCTTCCGAGGGCTGAACCTCCGGGACGTCGGTGAACCGTCGTTCCACTCCACCAAGCGAAACTGACGTGAAAGCCACACTCGGAGCGATTTCGGCATGAGACAGAGCGGAGGGCTGGTAGCGTGCCAGGCCGCGCGAGGTTGCAATCAGGAAGCTACCATCGGATTCTTCGCGCACACCGGTCCAGGGACTGACGTCGTCCCACAGCAACCCATCGGCATGGGATTTTCTCTGCATCGCTCCATCTGGCGAAAGAATGTGAATTCCATCCGTACCGTTAAACCACAGGCGATTCTGCGAATCATGACCAAGGATCGAGTAGTCCCACTTGTGATGCTCCATATGGGGATTGCCTGCCGCGTCTAATCTTAGGCGGGTTATGCATACGACGTCATCGTAGGCGAGCCACAGCTCAGAATCAGTGAGCGCCACCAGACCTGTGAGGGTTTGCCCCTGCAAGCCGTCCTGCGTGGTAAACGTACGCCAGATCTGCCTGTCGTAGCGGTGCAACTTACCTGGCCCAGTCGCCCACAGTACTCCATTTGGTGAGAACGCCAGGGACTCAACGTCTCCTGCGCCATTGGCAGGCGACGGCATTTCCACGGGTTCATTCCAAGCATTGTTTGGGCTGAATCGCACAATGTGCGATCGAGTGGTTGACCAAATGCTGCCATCGGGCGAACTCACGATGGTTATAAAGGCATTTCCTTGATAGGTGCTGTACAACTTCGTTTCGAAGTCATCCGGGTTGATTCGGATGATCGCCCCGGTCCCCGTCAGACCCCAGACCGCGCCATCTCCCGCGAGTTGGATTTGGCGGATTTCGCGGTGTGCGTAGGGAGCCAACGCTGGGATCTTTTCCCATCGCTGGGCCTCTCCATTCCAAACTCCAATGCCACGCGATGTGCTGACCCACAAGCGTCCGGAACGATCTCGCAGTGTGGACCAGGTTGTGTTGTCAGGCAAGCCTTCGGCCGTAGTCCAAGCCTCCCATTCATGTACGCCCGGCAGTCGATCCAGTCCGGTCCCGGAGCCGGCAACCCACAACGTTCCTTCCCGGTCTTCGAGCGCACATTCGATGTCGTTGCTCGAGATGCCTTGCTTGTCGGTGATCATGGTCCAGCGCCGGCCCTGCTGCCAATACAACCCCATCGAGGACGGCACCAGCAATCTTCCTTGCTGATCGACCGACGGTTTGCCTTCCTCTTCGTTGGCCGACCCGACAACAGCTCTCTCGAACTCAACTTTGTGTAATTGCGGATCAAGTTTCGCCAGCCGAGCAGTGGTGCGCAGCCACAGGGTCTGCGTCCCGTCAAAGAGTAGCGCTACGATACGCTCTTTGGGCAGCTTGATTTGCAGATCAGTTTCAATTGTTGTGGATCCGCTTGGAATGTGGGCCAGGTGCCCGCCATAGGTAAACCAGATGGTGTCGTCCGGACCACGAACAATTCCCGCAGCACTCTCCCGAGCTAGAGCGGCGTCTTCGAGGAGTTTGCTGCGTGTGGGATCGGTCGGATCTATACGCAGCACGCCTTGTTTGAACAACAGAACGAAAACAGTGCCCTTCGAATCGACGGCGAACAACTGATTGCCAGTTGCCAATGGCATCGCCGAGGCGGGGATGGGGAGCGGCTCGAATTGGCCGTTGTGAAAGTGGGCGATGCCATGGTTTCCCGCAAACCAGGGGGTGCCGTCTGGCGCGATCAACAGATCCACGATGTAGTGGCCGGTAATACCTTCCACTTCAGGCATTTTCTGAGCCCGGGCACCGTCGTAGCGGTACAAACCGGTCTGCGTGGCGATCCACAGAAATCCCTGGGCATCCTGCCCCAGGGCCGTTACGGTAACCGCGTCCAAGCCAAATTCTTCGCTTAATCGCTGAATCGTAAATCGTGGATGACCCGGAAAGGAATCGCGCTGCTCTTCCGCAAATGCCTGAGGCAAGAGAATAGCGGCAACCAAAAAGAGAAACACCAGCCGCCGTTGCATTGCCACAGACACAGGTCTCCCAGCTGCACGAAGCCTCTGCATCCTCTGCTCTGGGCGGTATGCTCTTTCCACTCGGTTCTTCGTGTGAATAGAGGGTAAGGGATTGAAAGTAAGCCAGTAAATCCTCCAAAGGTACTGTAGTGTAGTACTAGGGAAGGGTTACTGATTGGGTTCCTATCAGAAATTTCTATCTGCGTTTCGCGGGCAATTTAGCGGTTAGCCTTTCCGCATATTTTCGAGAAGCAGTTTTCGGAATTTGCTGCGTTCTTCGAGGCTGATATCCACGATTTCAAACGCCATATCCTGCGCACGGTAATCGCGCATCAGCGCGGTTGCTTGCAAATTGCGCATTCCAAGCTGCATCTTGAGTTGCACCTGGGTGCCAGGTGCCAAATGCATGTTGGTGGTAGCCAATCCGCCAGACAGGCTGGCCATCTTGATGTCCAATTTGCAGTTTTGCTTCAAATTTGTGCTGACCGCAGAAACGTTCTTCTGGAGACGAACTCGGGTATGGCGGCGCTGCCGCACAAATTTTGAATTTACCGCTATTTCCAGTGGAGCGAGCGACATTTCAACCGTCTCGATACCGCTTTTGGGTAAAAATTCTCGAACCCACTCCGGTTGCAGCTTTTCAAGCACTTGCAGTGCCGCGATTCGCAACTCCTGCGGGTATTGCCAGCCAAGCACCTTGCGAGCTTCAACTATTCTTCTCAGGGTGGGGATCGATGCGCTCGCTTCCAGGCGGCCCAACGCTTCGATAGCCTTAACGCGCAGGAAGGGCGCGGCGTTATTCGGCAGATCGCCATCGGCGAGCGTTAGCAAGCGACCGAGGGCTTCTCGTTCCCCGGTCATTCCGATTTCATCCACAACCAGCGGCATCACCATCGGGTCGACGTGATCCAAGAGACCGAGGAAAATCCGGCAACGTTCGGGCGCACCGCTGGCGGCGATTTGCCGCACAACTCGGTCTTGCGCGGTGCGCGGAAAATCTTTCAGTCGGCTCGGCAGGAAAACCTCCGCGGCTTGGGGATCGAGTCTCGCTAGCAATCCCACCATTTCCACCGCCTCGGCTACGGGCCCACCACGGACGGTGCTGCGCAAATATTGCAGCGCTTCCTCGCCTAAATCATGAGCCAGGCTGGCTACGTTTTCTACGTCGTCGCGCAATTGGCAGCGGTTAAAGCGCGCCGCAAGCTGCTCCATGGCAATCTGCGGAAGCTGCCTCAGCACGCCGGTCAGGCCTGCGGAAACTTCGCGTGCCCGGAGAGCCTCTTCGACAAACTCGGGCACGCGTTCTTCAATTCCCATTTTCCCGCGCAGGGTTCGAGCGATGCCGGGCCTTTGCGATTCGACTCCAGCAAGCAAATCGAGCGCTTGAGCCATCGCCGCAAATTGCCTTTGCGAAGCCGCTTCCTGGCTCAAGCGAACGAACGCGGCGCTGACCAACGATTGCAAATCCTGGTCTTGTTCAACACTCAGCCGCAGGCCCACATGGCGGAGCGCCTCGGCAAGCAATCTCGGGTCTGCTTGCGCGTACAATTCCGCAAGCTCTGACAATCCCGTCGCCGCTCGCTTGCGCGCGTCCGGTTCTTCGCTATCCGCGCACCTGGCATAGTTTTGCAAAATGCTGATCGCTTCGGCGACATTTCCCTGCCCTATCAAATCGGAAACGTAGGACTGCACATTTTTCGGCGGAATGCACCACGCTTCTTCCGACAGCAAAACCTCGCGCTTGGCATTTTCCGGAACCGTGGACCAGAATTGCCGATCGAGCAATTCACGATGCGACTCAACCAGGATTCCCGCTTCGGCCATCTTGTCTTCGTGCTGGCCCAAAATCTTCCGCAGGCTTTCCACTTCCTGATTCATGCGGTCCAGCATCTGCCGCACCGCATTTACTTTCACTTCGCCGCGCTCGAAACGTTCCAGAGCAAAGCGAATGGATAAGTGTTCGGCAAGTTGGATCAGTACATCCTTGTCGAGCTTGGCTTGTCGACCTTGCTCTGCGATGCCCGCCAACGCGTTACGCAGAGTGTCCTGCGCGCGCCCAGGCAGTTGCGTGACCTGTTGTTGAAATTCAACTGCTGCCCCTGCCGGATTATCACCCACACCCAATTTTCCAAAGCTCGTGAGCGCGCGAAGAATCCGGTAAATTTCCTCGTCATCGGGCTCGCCGGCGTGGGCATTTTTCGCAGCGTGTGCGCTGGCGCTCGAACCAGGGCCACTCTGGCCAGCCGTGGCAAGGCCTGGCCGGGCTCCCATCCGGCCAGCATACCCATTTTCCGTACCGCTGCCGCAGCTGGCAACCCCGCCGAGTACGGCTCCAGAGTTGCCGATCAGGGTTCCACCCCCGCCACTGCCCCCGGCACCTGAGCCGTCGCCGCCTCCGCCCTGTCCGTCCGATTGTGAGCCTTGCGCAGCCGCAATCAGTTCCAGTAGCTTTTGCGGATCATTCAGCATTTTGCGAAATTGGTCCTGCTCATCTCCCAACGATGCCGCGGCAATCTGCGCGGCCATGCTGGCATCCTTCAATCGCGAGTCTGTGGCCACGAAACAAATCTCATTGACGCGAATGCCGCGCGCATCCGCGATAGCCGTTTTCAGCTGCAACGCAAGCTCGGAGGGCTTTGCCTTTCCCGTAGGAAACGCGTGAATAAACCTCGCCATCTCTAGTTCCGTAACATCTGCTGTGAACTGAACACTGGCCAGGCCGGCAGCTGACAGGAGTTGGGCAAACTGTCTTTCCGCTGGTGAACCTTCTAGCGGGACGCCATCAAGCAACAGTTGCGATCCCGTAGCGCCCAGCAGCAAGCTGGTCTCAGCCCCTTCCGGAACGGCCGTGCGCAGCTCGTCCCACGCAATATTCAACTGCTCCACCGTGCGAGCGTGATCGTACCCATAGAGACGCGCAAATTTCAGGAGGATGTTCAAACTGCGAACAAACGCGCGAGCTGCCGTTGTTTTTGGATCCGTTTTCATAAGGCGGTAAACCCACCTCGTGTCGATAGTCCTCGACGAAACTGGATTAGAACTTCTTCACTAGTACCGTAGGACTCTTGAACGGTGGCCACAATGGTACAGTCGTCCCATGTGACCGGGCCGCCATTCCGCCATCAGGACAGCTCAGCGACCTGCTCTTCGGACCGGTGAATCAAACGGTAGGGTCAGGTGAGAAACTAGGATAATCATCTTGAGAGGGCGACTCGACTTTGCCTGCGACTTCGGTTATTGACGTTTGAGGTTTGCGGCAATCCTCCGAGCTCCAGCAATAATTTGCGCAATCTTGCGCGTTCATCCAATTCCATTTCCACGAATTCAAACGCCATGGCTTGCGGCCGCGCGCCGCGTACGATTGCTTGAGCCCGAATATTTCGCACTCCATGGGAAAATTTCATGGTGAGAAGAGAGCCAGGGGCAAGGTGCCGGCTGGAGGAGCCGATTCCCCCACCTAAGTTCAGTTCAGGGATGGAAAGTTTTAAGTCTTCTCTAAGATTTGTGGTGACGGCATTGACTTGCTTCGAAAGTTTCAATCGCGCGTAGCGGCGTTGTCGAATCACTGGTGCGTTCGGTTCCGGGTCAATCGGTTCCAACACAAGATCTTTGCGATCGAGTCCGCTGGTCGCGATTTTTTCCAATCCCATTGCCGGCTCAATTTTTTGCAGAGCCTGTGCTGCGGCAATTCGCAATTCGCTGTGATATGTCCACCGCCACACTTGTTTCGTTTCCAGAATCTGTTGAAGTGTAGTACTGGCGGCGCTTGCCCGTAGTCTTCCCAGCGCTTCAATTGCCTTGATCCGGGTAAATCCGGCAGCAGAATCGTCGCGAACCAATTCAAGCAGCAGGGGGATGCATTCCAATTGTCCGCTCATGCCCATTTCATCCAACGCCAGCGGTTGAATCAGCGGGTCGAGTGAAGGGTAGAGCGAAACCAGCAATTGCCCTCTTTCCTTGGCGGGTGCCGAAGAAAGTTGCCGAATCGCGCGGTCATGTGAAGAACGCGGCCATTGCGCCAGCCTTTGCGGCAATACTCGCTCTACGGATTGAACGGACAATTGGCTGAGCAAGCCGATTACTTCTGCCGCTTCAGAAGCCGGGGCACTCTGCAGTGTTTCGACCAAACGGTTTACTGCTTCCTCGCCCAATCCATGTACGATGTTTCCCAAGAGTTCACAATCTTCTCGGAAACCGCAATTCGCAAATCGATGCGTGACGTAATGCAGGGAGGCTTTTGGCATCAACGCCAAAATATCCAGCATGCCATCGGGAACCTGGCCGTTGCGCATCGCATCTTCAATAAATTCCGGCAGACGCTCTTCGGCTCCGATTCTCTGGCGAAGGTTGCTCGTCGAGCCCGGCCGCAATGATTCCACGCCATCCAAAGAAGCCAATGCCTGCTGCATGGCAGGATAAAATCGCTTCGAGCCTGCTTCCTGGCTCATCCGGACAAACGCCGCGCCGATCAGGGTCTGCAGATCCGGTTCACGCTCTATGGCCAATTGCGCGCCCAGCCGCTGGATCACATCGATCAACGCGCTTCCGTCGCCGCTTCCATAAAATTCCGCTAAGTCTGACAAACCAATGGCCGTGGTGCGCCGCGCCTCGGGGGCGTCCAATTTCACGCAAGCCGCGTATTTCAACAAAATTTCGTTTACGGTTTTAAGTTCCCCGCGCCGCAACATCTCTTCGAGGAAACCTCGTACGTTGCGCGGTGGCACGCACCAGGCTTCATCGGAGGTCAAAACTTCCTTCTTGTTTTCTTCCGGAACTTGCGACCAGAATTCCTGGTCGAGTAGTTCTGTATAGGCTTGCACCTGAATTCCTGCGCTCGCCATCATTTCTTCCTGGGAACCCAGAATTTTTCTCAGGGCTTCGATTTCGGCATTCATCCGGTCCAACAACTGCTTCACCGCGTTCACGCGCAATTCCCCACGTTCATAGCTATCGAGCGCAAATCGAATCGCCACATGCTCGGCGAGCTTCAGCAGCATGGGCTTGTCCGGCTTATCCGTGCTGGCCTGCGCAGCCAATCCCGCCAGGGCTTGCTGCAAAGTGTACTGAGCCCGCACCGGCAAGGAAGATAGCCGCGATTGGAATGTGGCCGCGTCCATCGCTTTGTCGGGATCTTTTCGCGAACGTCCCAGTTGCGCGAAGAGCCCGATCATGGACTTGACATCTTCCTCCGCAACTCCGTAGACTCCTCCGCCCGCTCCCGCAAGACCTGTTCCGAACACTCCCGGAACGCCGCTCGCCCCACGAAGTAGCGTTGAAGCGGTCACCGCGCTCATCCACTTGCCAGGCTCGGGAGGCGAGCCGCCAGCCGAGCCAGTTCCACCGCCGCTTCCAGTTCCACCGCCACTTCCAGTTCCACCGCCTGATCCCGACCCTGAGCCTCCGCCGCCCCAGCTAGAATCGCCTGGGCCTGAACCCTCTCCAGTACCACTACCTTTCGAGCCTGTCCCGCCGCCAGAAGCTTTGCCTGCTTCCCACAGGCTTCCGCCGCCACCGGTGCCGCCAGACCAACTGGACCCCGCGCCACCACCAGAGCCCCCAGGCCCGCCCCCGCCAAACCCCGGCCCGCTGCCACCCCCGGAGCCACCGCCGCTGCCCCGGTTACTTTCCGAGGCCAGAATCAGCTGCAGCAATTTATTGGGGTCTTCGAAAATGTCGCGCATCTTGTCGCTGGAAGCGCCAAGTGCTTTCGCGGTGAGCTGTGCGGCGACCTTTAGTCCGGCAACCGAGCCGTCTTCGGCGACAAATCGGATTTCGTTGATGCGAATGCCGGTCTCGCCCGCCAGGGCCGACTTCAACTGCTCTGCCAGCGAACTGGGCTTGGCGTTTCCACTGGGAAACGCGCGGACAAATCGTGCAAATTGTCCTTGTTGAAGATTCGTTGAGAAGTGAATGCTGGCAATGCCGCTAGAGGTAAGCAGCTGTGCAAAGCTGCGTTCTCCCGCCGCCGATCCAAGGGGAACGCCATCGAGCAGAATCTGGTTGCCAGAAGCACCCAACAGCAATCCGGTGTCGCCGCTTTCATCCAGGGCCTTACGTAGTTCTTTCCACGCGGTTTCGAATTGACCCATGGTTCGCGCGTGCCCGAACTCATAGAGACGGGCGAACTTCAACAAAATGTTCAGAGTGCGTACGAAAGCGCGCGCCGAAGATCGAGTTTCGCCGCTCATCGGTGTTGCGAAAACCCCTCAGTCCGTCTTATTCTCATTACACTAGAACTCATTCTGGTTGGAAACAAGCACCCTCGCTCTGTTTTGTCACCTTTTCACCAATACAAGTAACCTTTCCGGCACATTTCATCCTTCGATTGCCCGAGCGGGCGCGCTTGGGTACAATTCCCCTTGAGGAGCATTATCTCCCGCGTTTTCAATCCCCTCCTGAATTCACGGGGGTCATGATTCGCCGCGAACATGATGACGGAACTGCCCAACTCCGCCCAATTCAAAGCCGAAATGCCGCAGATTCCGGGCGTGAATGACAGTTTCACTCGCCGGCGAAAGCGCAATCCTCTGCTCCCTTTGATGATCGGTTTCCTGGTATTCGGCCTGGTCATTCTGGTTGCCATTCGCTGGTTTGCGCACCACAAGCCCAGCGAACCGGTTCGCGTGGAACAAGCCCCGCAGATCGAGATTCCTTCGCCACCCCAGGATCCTACCGCCGCCTTGCCCCGCGCCTCAGAAAGCAATCCTGGAATCGGTCCGATATCCGATTTTTCAAAGCCGTGGTCGTCCGCCGATTTCTTCATCAAGGATAAACTCACCGGCGAGAATGACCCGGCCACCATAATTCGGCTGCCGGGCAGCTCTGCTTTGCAAGCTTCAGGCTATTGGGCATATTCACGCAAAGCTCTCTACGGTTCCTGCCTGCTCGAGTACATCACCGACATGGATAAATTGCGTGGTGAGTACGGCTATCGCTCTGCAAATCATCCGCTCGTAGGCAATCCTTGCACCCATACTCTGTACGATCCCTTGAAGACCGCGAGTTTGCCCGGAAATGTCTGGGTTCGTGGAGCCATCGTGCAAGGAAGTGACATCCGCCCGCCTCTAGGCGTTGAGCTCAAAGTTCAGGATAAACAGATCCTCGCCATTCGCACGGAATAAACTTTTTCGCCGCTTGACTCTGCTCCCGCTCCGCCCCATTCTTCTTGGCCATGGCTCTAAATCAAGCTGCCGTTTCACGCCGTAGATTTCTGAACTCGACCTCGGCCCTCGGGCTCGGTGCAGCCGTTGCATCCATTCCTTCCGCCCATGCCGACACTCCCGCGTTTCGCTCGCTCAAGCCGTTAGGCGATCGCGTCCATCCGATCACCGCGGAGGAATTTCAAAACCGTGCGCACCACGCACAAGAATTGATGGGGCAACTTGATCCGAAATTTGACGCCATTCTTCTTGGACCGAGCACATCTCTTTATTACTTCACCGGCATTCGCTGGTGGCTCAGCGAGCGTCTATTGTGTCTGGTTTTGCCGCGCAGCGGCCAACCCGTTTTGATTTCTCCTGCGTTTGAAGAATCGCGCATGCGCGAATCGCTTCGCTATTCTGTCGAAGTTCGCGTTTGGCAGGAGGATGAGAGCCCTACACAACTCATCGCAACCACATTTGCAGACCGCAAAATCAGCACCGGCCGCATCGGCATCGAAGAAGCCCTTCCTTTCACCTTCTACGATCATCTTCGAGCCACCGCCTCCGGCTGCACCTTCCTTTCTGCCGATCCAGTCACAGTCGGCTGCCGCTCGATTAAATCGGAGCACGAACTGGCCCTGATGCGGCTGGCCTGTGAAGCTACGTTCGATGTTTTCCGCGAAGTATTCGCGTTGTTAAAAGAAGGCATGGCGCAGGCCGATATCGGAGATTTGATCAACACTGGTTTTGCAAAAATGGCTTTGCGTGGCGAGGCTCTGGTTCTGCTGGGCGCTTCGGCAGCGCAACCGCACGGCTCCAAAGTCCCGAAGAAATTAGAGGAGGGCAATGTTGTTCTGATCGACGGCGGCTGTACTGTCGAAGGCTATCAATCCGATGTAACTCGCACCGGAATTTTTGGGAAACCCTCCGTCAAAGTTCAACAGGTTTACGAGATCGTCCGCAAAACTCAGGACGCCGCGCTCGACGCAGCACGCTCAGCGAGACTGAGTGGTTCGGTAGACGATGCGGCCCGGGCAGTGATCACTCGTTCCGGTTACGGGCCCGACTATAGCTATTTCACGCACCGTCTCGGCCACGGCATTGGCCTCGATGGCCACGAACATCCCTATTTAGTACGGGGAAGTAAGACTGTCTTGATGCCCGGCATGACCTTTTCTAACGAACCGGGAATCTACATTCCCGGCGAATTCGGCTTACGCTGCGAAGACGACATGGTGATTGTGGCCGATGGCCCTGCGAAACTGCTCACGCAAGGATTTCAAGTGTCACTCGAGAAGCCTTTGGGCTAGCGATCAAACCTCACGACCCGCGACCGGGCAAGCCGGCTCTACCTCACAAGTTCAGCCATCTGTTCTACGATCCGCTGCTCCGCCCAGTGCCGTTCCCGGCCCGGCCACTTCGAAATAAATCCGCAGTGGCCCCCATTTTCCGGTGCCACGAATTGCACGCTCGGATTTTCCGCAACCTTCGCGCGCAGAAACGATTCGTAGGGCACAAACGGATCATCTTTTGCGGTGATCAATAACAGCGGGATTCGCACTTGTGCAATCACCCGCTTTGCGCCAGCCGCCTGGTAATATTCCTCTGCGTCCTTATATCCAAATTGCGGCCCGGTAATCGCATCATCGAATTCACGCACCGTTCGGATCGGCCCGAATCCATTCATTAAATACCGCTGCGGAAACATTTCGGCCTTTCGCAGGTAACGCGTCATCAAGCCCTTCACAAAATGCCGCTGGTACAAATAGTTCTCGGTTTTTTCGAGGGCGTTTGCGCAAGCCGACAGATCCAGGGCCGGGCACACCGCCGCCACACCGCGCAATTGCGGCGGCGGCGCCTCGCCCCACTCTCCCGCCATTTTCGTTACCAAATTGCCGCCCATCGAATAGCCGGCAAAGAAAATCTTCTCGAAGCCCTCGGCAATCAACTCTTGCAGCACAGCACGATAGTCACCACTCATTCCACTGTTATAGAGCGTCGGGGTAAGCCTCTCTGTTCCGCCACAATTCCGCTGGTTCATTCGGATTGCATGGAACCCGCGCTCAAAGGCCTTCTCTGCAATCCCTCGCATGTAACTCGAATCGCTCGAGCCTTCTAGGCCGTGCACGATCACGATCACCGGCACATCTCGCCCATTCCCCAACTGCCAATGGCACTCTCCTTTAAGTTGCGAATTTCTATCAACACGAAACAGCCGCTCTTGCGAATATGCCAGCGCAAACGTCCGCTGCATAAACGCCCCGGCAACCGTCTGCAGATGGCCATTCTTTAGCCAAGCCTGCGGCTCAAACGGGATCAATGCTGTCTCCCGGCACACCCTTGAGGTCGCTGCCCTGTTTTCAACTCGACTCCAAATCTTTGGCCATAAGAATCTCGTCGTAGTAGCGGTCACCCTGCTTTAGCGCCTTTTTCTGTAAACCGTATTGCACAAAGCCAAACCGTTCATAGAGTCGCCGCGCTTCCTGGTTTTCGCTAACGACTGCCAGTTGGACTAACTCCACTCGATGGCGCGCAAATTCAATAATCGTCGCGACTAATTGGTTACCGATCCCCGTCCTTCTTGAACCAGGCCGAACGTACATGCTCACGAGCAGCCCCTTATGTGCTTCTTTCCGTTGAGCCGAACTCAGCAGTCCGGCGATCCCTACTAGTTCCATGTTGTGGAATGCGCCAAACATATTCGACTTGTCCAGTCGATCCGCAAACCATTCGACTGTATGCACGCTTTCTGCTTCAAACGTGCTGCTGAATGCCTCTGGAGCGCGTCGAAGCGCTTCCAGTCGAATTTCACGAAAGGCCGCGGCATCGGATGGCACGAGCCGTCGTATTTCCATGCGCCTATTCCCCACATTACATTGGTAGAGGAAAATTCGAAGTTCGACAAGGCCGTATCTGAAGCTAAACTTGACCGGTCTCCGTCTTAACCTCTAAAATTAAAGATTACACCGTGATTCAATTTTCTGACTTACTGAAATCCTGCGGCCCAGCGGCCCCCGCTGGGCTGCGCTGTTTCTGGCCGAACACTTGACGGCAGCACATCTATTTTCGCGAGGCATCCATGATTGACGGTCCGATCCCCGAAGGCCTGACATTTGATGACGTATTGCTCGTACCGGGTAAATCCTCGATTCTCCCGACGGAGGTCGATACCTCCACGCAATTCACGCGCAAACTCCGCATCAACATTCCGCTCGCCTCTGCGGCCATGGACACAGTGACCGAATCACGCCTGGCCATCGCCATCTCGCGCCAAGGCGGTATCGGCATCATCCACCGCAATATCCCCATCGATCGTCAATACGAAGAAATCGACCGTGTGAAACGCTCGGAATCGGGAATGATCGTCGACCCAGTCACCATTTCGCCGGACATCACCATCCGCCAAGCGCTTGAGATCATGAACAAGTACCGCATTTCGGGCCTTCCGGTGACTCGCGGCACACGCCTCAGCGGTATTCTCACCAATCGCGATTTACGTTTTGAGAAAAATCATGCTCAACTCGTCGGCCAGGTGATGACCAAAGACAATCTCGTCACCGTCCCGGTCGGCACGACTCTTGAAGAAGCCGAAAAAATTCTTCAGAAACATCGCATCGAAAAACTTCTTGTGGTGGACGCGGACTTTAACTTGAAGGGTCTGATCACCGTAAAAGACATTCAGAAAAAACTGGAATATCCCCGCGCATCAAAAGACGATCACGGTCGCTTGTGTGTTGGCGCGGCCGTCGGTGCTACGGGAGATTTTCTGGAACGCGCCGTAGAAATGGCCAAAGCCCAAGCAGACGTTCTCGCGATCGATACGGCCCACGGCCACACGGCACGGGTGATGGAAGCAATCAGAGCGATTCGGCATCGTTTGCCGGATATCCAGCTGATCGCCGGAAACGTCGCCACCGAAGACGGCGCTCGCGATTTAATCTCTCTCGGCATCGACGGGTTGAAAGTCGGCATCGGCCCGGGCTCCATCTGCACGACTAGGATCGTCACCGGCGCGGGTGTTCCACAACTGACTGCGGTCATCGATGCGTTTAAAGCCGCTCTAGGCAGCGGCGTTCCCATCATTGCCGACGGCGGCATAAAATATTCCGGCGATATCACCAAAGCCATCGCCGCTGGCGCGTCCTGTGTCATGATCGGCAGTCTTTTTGCCGGAACCGAAGAAGCTCCCGGCGAAACAATTCTTTATCAGGGCCGCACCTTCAAGTCCTATCGCGGGATGGGTTCGATAGGTGCGATGAGTTCGGGTTCCGACCGTTATTCTGTAGTTCAGGACATGACCGAGAGCGGCAAGTCCGTACCGGAAGGCATTGAAGGCCGCGTCGCCTATAAAGGTTCTCTTGGCGCGCTCACCGATCAGCTGGTCGGCGGCTTGCGGAGCGGCATGGGATACGTGGGCGCCCGCACGGTGACAGAACTCGCGGAAAAATCCCGCTTCCTGCGTATCACCGCGGCAGGCTTACGTGAAAGTCACGTCCATGACGTGGTCATCACCAAGGAAGCTCCCAATTACCGCATGGAATAATCGGTTACCGTGATGCCGTCGCCGGAATAAATTCATTGTTGATTTATTTCTGGCTGGCTGATTGGCAACCATACTAGTCGTAGAAGGAGAAACGATTGTCCGGTTCTGAACCATGGCGTAATCCTCGACCCGCTCCGCCGCTTGGCGAACTCCGCGCGCGGGTGCTTCCGCAATCCATGATTCCAGGCTGGCTGCGTGCTTGGTGGCCAGCCATTCTTTGGGGTGTCGTCATTTTCTTCGCGTCCACCGACTCATTTTCCTCCGCGCACACCGGAGTTGTCCTGTGGCCGATCCTGCACTGGCTCTTTCCTTCGATGACGGAAGACCAGTTTGAGCTCATGCATCTCTACGCGCGGAAGAGCGCCCACATTACCGAATATTTTATTTTCTACTTGTTGCTGTTCCGTGGCATGCGCGGGGACCGCAAGGGTTGGTATTGGACTTGGGCCTTCGGGGCGTGGTTCATCGCCGCCGCGTACTCTGCGCTGGACGAAATCCACCAGTCTTTTGTCGCCTCGCGAACCGCTTCCCCCATCGATTCGCTCATCGACTCAACGGGAGCATTCCTTGCTTTGATCGTCGTTTTCCTTTTTTATCGTTATTTTCGGCGCACAACTCGCGCTTGAAAAGTATTGTCCTGCGGAAAAGGGTCTCGCTAGGCCTTCTGAGCTTGCCGCCTCATAAACGTCGGCACGTCAAGATCGTCCTTGGGTGATTCCTGCTGTACTTCACGCACAGTTGGTGATGGCATTGGTCCTTGCGTGTTGTGCACCACAGTTGGCGGCGGTTGCGGCAATTCCTGTTGAAGCTGCACGGAAATATCGCGTCCGGCCTTCCACGTCTTTGGCAGAAACGCGGGCTTCGATTGAATCGAGTTTTTGCCCACATCCTTGAATCCGGCAGCAATCACGGTGATCTTCACTGCATCCTTCATCGCGTCATCCATCACCGCGCCAAAAATAATGTTGGCATTTTCGTGCGCGGCTTTCTGGATGACGCTGGAAGCTTCATGCACTTCATGCAACGACAGCGACGAGCTGCCGCAAATGTTGATCAAAATTCCCTGCGCGCCTTCAATCGAATTATCTTCGAGCAAGGGGCTAGAAATCGCCCGGTTCGCTGCATCTACTGCGCGGTTGGTTCCGGTCGCTACGGCCGTGCCCATCACCGCATAACCTTGCCCATGCATAATCGCTCTCACGTCCGCGAAGTCGCGATTGATGATGCCCGGCACCGTAATGATGTCAGAAATGCCCTGCACGGCTTGCCTCAGAATGTCGTCGGCGATTCGGAACGCATCAAAGAAGCTCGTGCCGCGCTCCACGGTTTCCATCAATCGTTCATTCGGAATTACGATGACCGTGTCGACTACGCCAACAAGTTCCTGCAATGCTTGTTCCGCCTGCAGCATCCGGCGCTTGCCTTCAAACGCAAACGGTTTCGTCACCACTGCAACTGACAACGCGCCAAGTTCGCTAGCCAACGACGCGACCACCGGCGCAGCACCGCTGCCGGTTCCACCACCGAGTCCGGTGGTGATGAAAATCATGTCCGCGCCCTCCAGGGCTTCAATAATTTTGTCGGTATCTTCCAGTGCCGCTTTGCGACCGATCTCGGGATTCGCGCCCGCGCCCAATCCCTTCGTCAGCTTTCCGCCGAGTTGCAGCTTCACGGGAGCCTGCGACAGCTTCAGCGCTTGAAGGTCGGTGTTCGCGGTAATAAACTCCACGCCTTCCACTTTGGCGCGGATCATTCGGTTGACGGCATTGCAGCCGCCTCCGCCGACGCCAATCACCTTAATTTTTGCCGGCTGCAGCTCCTCGCTGAAGCTCATCCGGATCCCTGCATCTTTCGCTGTCATTCGTTTCCCCCTGTCCGGCTGGTGAAAGTCCTTTATAAAACTCGGCTTAGCCCGATTCCACAGGGAGTTTTTCCGCCCTGTGGAAAACGTCCCGCAATCCTAGATTACTTACCCTGCCTAGGCTCCTGCAAACATCGCCTTCAATTTGGAAACGATTCCGCTCGAGCGCGGCGGCCCCGCCCTGCGTGCTTTGCCGGCGTATAAAACTAATCCGATAACGGTTGCATACTCCGGCTGAGCAACCTGTTCCGGCAAATCCACAATTCCCCGTGGCTCTCCGATGCGCACTGGCACCTCAAACGATTCTTCGGTCATTTCCACCAAGCCGTACAGCCGCGCGCCGCCTCCCGCCAAAATGAATCCTGCTGGAATTTGTTTATGCAATCCAGCGCGCCGCAAATCTTCGGAAATCAGCGTAAGCAATTCCTGCGTGCGCGGCTCAATAATGTCGGTCAAGTTGCGAGAGAAAATTGTCCTTGGAGGACGATCGCCGACGGTCGCGATTTGAATCGCGCCATCTTCGCGCAACAGATGAGCGGCGGCACAGCCGTGATGCCGCTTGATTTTTTCCGCTTCAGGAATGGGCGTGCGCAGTCCAACCGCGAGATCGTTGGTGAAGTGATCTCCCCCGATGGCCACAGCGCTGGTATGCCGTACTACTCCGCCGCCATAAACGATCAGCTCCGTTGTGCCGCCGCCGATGTCCAGCAAGCAGCAACCCAAGTCGCGCTCATCCTGCGTCAAGCACGCTTCCGCGGAAGCCATTGGCTCGAGCACCGTGTCGTTAATCAAAATGCCTGCTTTATTTGCTGCCGTGACCAGATTCTGCGTCGCCGAAATCGATGAGGTCACGACGTGAACGTTGGCTTCCAGTTTTTGGCCTACCATTCCCAGCGGATCGCGAATGCCATCCTGCGCGTCGACAATAAATTCATGCGGCAAGACGTGTAGGACTTCGCGGTCTTCCGGCAGCGAGAGATTGCGCGCCTGATCAATCGTGCGCCTTACATCATCACGTTCGATATCGCGTGGACGTGGTCCGAGCTGCACTCCACCACGGCTATTTACACCCCGTACGTGTCCCCCGGCCACGCCGATAACCGCCGATTCCACCGGAACGTTCGCGACGCCTTCCGCTTCTTCGACCGCCCGCCGAATCGAGCTGACCGTGGAATCGAGATTGACGATGAGGCCTTTCCGCAATCCTTTCGATTCTGCCGCGCCCAGCGCCAGGAATTTGACCTGGTCATTTTCCATTTCGGCCAAGAGCACACAGGTCTTGGTGCTGCCGATGTCCAGCCCGACAAGGTATTTATCTTTCTTTGCCAAAGCCTTCTCCTGCTACTTCGATCTAGTCTTGGGCACGGCAGTGGTGCTGTCGGGGTTCAGCACCACCTGTCGGGCATATTGCAGATCAATCGTTTGCAAATGACCGGCGCTCGCCTGCCATTGCGCAAAATTGTCGATCAGCGTGCCGTACTTCCGAATGAAATCATTTTGCCCAAAATGTACTGTCACGGCTTGTGCGCCATCTCCACTGGCTAGTCCAGTGATCACAACGCGCAAGTCTTTTGGATTGCTTAGGTCCACTTCACTGATTCGGTCGGCTTCACTGGAACGAACTGTCTTGGTGCGATCTACGGAGGCTGACCCCACCAGCTCAATCGACTTCATGAATTCCTGATATATCTTCATCCTCGTTTCGCGTTCTTCGCGCGGCATATTTTCCGAGAGTCCGGTGATGATGGGAAAATGGAAATCTTCGCCTTCGGGGCGGTCCAGCAAAACTCCATGCGCATCGATCAAAGTAAGCTCGGTACTATTGCGGAAGAATGCAATGGGGGCCCTTTCCGTGATTTCCACGCGCAAGTGATTTGGCAGAATGCGCTGAACGCTGGCCTCTTCCACCCAGGAAACTTCTTGAATTTCCGATCTCCGCTTATCCAAATTCACTTGCAGCACACTGTGATTCCGGTCGCCGATAAACAGCTTCTGAATTTCTGCCTTCGCGACGATATGATTTCCCGACACTTCGATCTGATCGGGTTTTAGAAGCAGCATCTGCGGAGAATGCAGCGCGAACCGCGTTCCCATCCTTGCCGCGATCAAAACAACCACGCCGATACCTGTCCAGAAAAACACTTTGCGGTAAAACGACCGGGACTTGCCGCCGATTTTCTTGCGCCGAATCTCCACCGGCTTCTGCCGGCGCAGAAACTTGGGCTCCTCGTCGGCGATCAATTCCGGCCGGTACGATTCCTGGTCTGCGGCTGCTGCCGCGGAATTGCGCTGGATGGGTTTCAGGCGTTCCAAACGACCACCTCATTCTCCAGAATTACACCGTAGGCGCTATGTACTCGCTCTCGAACATCGGCAATCAACGCCAGCATGTCCGCCGCGGACGCTTGCCCGAGGTTCACGAAAAAATTCGCGTGGCGACAGCTGACTGCCGCGTCGCCCACCGAAAATCCTTTCAGCCCCAGCTCGTCAATCATCCGGCCAGCCGATCTGCCAGGAGGGTTTTTGAAAATGCACCCCGCGCTCTTCTGACCCAGAGGTTGACTGGCTCGGCGCTTTTCGTTACAGATACGAATGCCTTGTAAGATTTCTCTGAACGGCTTGGAGGGAAGTTCGAGCTTCACTGAAAGCATCATATCATCGGGCGCAAAAGAAGTGTGCCGGTATTCAAACGAAATTTGCTCGCCCCTGAGGATTTCTATCCGCCGTTCCGCTGCCCGATACATTTTTACTTCTCGCACATACGAACCGATCTGCGTGCCGTAGGCGCCCGCATTCATCCGCAGCGCGCCGCCAACGGTTCCCGGTACGCCAATGAGCCCTTCCATCCCGCCCAGATCATGCTTCGCACAAAATGTTACCGTACGGCCAAGGTCGGCGGCGGCATCTACGCTCGCGATATTTCCCTCGATCGCCACCTCTTGGTCAGGCTTGGCCAGTTGCAGCACCACAAACGGCAATTGGCCATCGATCACCAGCAAATTCGATCCTCCACCTAGAAATTTGTTTGGAATTTTATGCTGCTCGAGCAAATTCAGCAATTCCGGAATCGAGTCGTGTCGACGAATCCGGATCAAGTCCGTTGTTCCGCCAATCCCCAGGCAGGTCATTTCACCGAGCGAAGTTCCCGGCACGAACTCGTTTCCGAGTTCCTTGAAAGCCGCAACGAGTTTGGGCTCGTTAATCCTCATCGCGTACGGTGTCCTCCACTCGGTATTCGGTTCCGAGTAGCACCATTAATTCGTTGCTCGCTCGGCTGACATTCCCCGCGCCAATCGTCAAAATGGCATCCGCAGGCTTGGCTTCTTTCAGCAAAAACTCAATCCCATCCTGCATCGAACGGAAGTAGTGCACGCATTTGTGGCCGGCGCTGCGGATGCTCTCTGTTAATGCCTCGCTGGTAATTCCCGGAAGCGGTGCTTCGTTGGCGGCATAAATATCGGTCAGCACCAGAATGTCCGCCTGATTGAACGCGCGCGAAAAATCATCCCAAAGGCGCTGCGTCCTCGTATAACGGTGCGGCTGGAACAGCACCAGCAATCGGTTAAATTTGCAGCCGCGCGCCGCTTCGAGTGTTGCCCGAATCTCCGCCGGGTGATGGCCATAATCGTCGATCACTACAATGTCGTTCACTACGCCTTTGACATCGAAACGCCGCCCCACTCCGGCAAACTTTGCCAAGCCTTCACGGATCAGGTCCGTCGCGACATTTAGGTAAAGCGCTACGGCCGCAGCGGCGGCGGCATTGCGCACGTTGTGGATTCCCGGAGGATGCAGCAACTGGAACATGCCGAGGTCGTCGCCTTTGTAGGTAAGCCGGAATTCGCTGCCAAGCCCCACCATCTCAATATCGCTGATCACCAGATCGGCTTGCGCGGAAGTACCGTAGGTTAGAATCGGCCGTTTCACGCTGGGAATAATTGCTTGTACGTTTGGCTCGTCGACACACAAAATCGCGGAGCCATAAAATGGCACGCTGTTTACGAATTGTAGGAACGCGTTCTGAATGTCTTCCAGTGATGCATATTGGTCCAGATGCTCGCGATCGATTGTCGTCACGACTGCGACAACTGGAGCAAACATCAGGAAGCTGCGGTCACTCTCGTCCGCTTCCACCACAAAATAATCGCCGCGTCCCACACGCGCCGTCGTTCCGGCCTGATTTACTTTGCCGCCAATAACAAAAGTGGGGTCGAGATGAGCTGCGCCCATGACGGAAGCCACCATCGATGTGGTGGTCGTCTTGCCATGCGCTCCCGCCACCGCGATTCCATATTTCAAGCGCATCAATTCCGCCAGCATTTCCGCGCGCGGAATCACCGGGATTTTCTGTTTGTGCGCTTCGACAACTTCCGGATTGTCGACCTTCACCGCCGAAGAAATCACCAGCACATGCGCGCCTTGCACGTTTCCCGCTTTGTGCCCTTCAAAAACCGTCGCGCCCAGGTCCTGCAACCGCTCGGTGATTGTCGAAGGCTTCGTGTCCGAACCGGAAACCGAATAACCGAGCGTCAGCAATACTTCGGCTATACCGCTCATGCCGATGCCGCCGATTCCCACCATGTGTATGCGCTGAAAATTCCGAAAAGATACCATCATGCCCTTTCAATCCCCTCCCGCAAGAATCGGATCGCCTGTCAACGTCCCGATATCTGCGGCGCTCTCGATCAAATCCACAATTGTCTTGGCCGCGTCCGGATAGGCAAGCTTCCGTGCATTCCTAGAGAGCGTTTCGATCTCCTGTGGCTGGTCGAGGAGGGAAAAAATCTCTTTCGCCAATCGTTCCGAGGACAATTCGTCCTCGGCAATCAATCTTCCTGCCTTGGCGTTCACCATCTCCTGCGCGTTTCGCAATTGATGGCTGTCGGTAGCCCGTCCGAAAGGAATGAAAATTGCCGCTCGTCCTGCTGCGGCAACTTCTGCAGCGGTAATCGCCCCGGCCCGGCAGACCAGCAGGTCGGCCCAATCGAACCGCTCGGCCATGTTAGAGAGAAACGGCACAATTTCGGCACGTATCTGATACTGATCGTAAGCGGCTTTCACAATAGTATAATCGCGCTCGCCGGTTTGATGCACGATCGACAGCTCATTTTTTCGCGCGGCCAGAAGATTCATTGCGCCGAGGAAGGCGCGATTGATTGGCAGGGCTCCCTGACTGCCACCTGTGACCAGCAGCTGCAAGGGCTTATTCGCTCGGTGCGGCTGGATCGTAAAAAATTCTTCCCGCACTGGGCAGCCTGTCAAAAGAGCCTTGTTGCCCCAAGCCCTTGCCGAAACTTCGTATCCCGTAGCAATCCGCTTGGCAAACCGTGCCAACACCTTATTGGTAAAACCGGGTTCTGCATTGGGCTCGAAAATCACGTTGGGAATTCCCTTTAGCCAGGTTGCCAGCAACATTGGGCCCGCGGCGAAGCCACCCACCCCAAACGCGGCGACAGGGGTGTGCCGTTTGAGAACACCGAACGCGTCCGACAATCCGTTACCGAGCATAGCTAAATTCTTCGCCAGGGTAAGTCCGCCTTTTCCCTTCAAGCCAGCCACGCGCAAGGTTTCCAGTGGCAGCCCCGCCTCGGGCACCAGCTTCACTTCAATGCCGCGTTGTGTTCCAACCAGCACCACGTCACGCTCCGCTCCCCGTGTTATCCACTCTCGCGCAATTGCCAGGGCCGGGAACACGTGTCCGCCCGTTCCTCCGCCGGCAATCAACAATTTCATGCTCCGTCTCGCAGACCTGCGCCGGGAACGGCTTGCTGCGAAACGTTCAGCAGCACGCCAGTTGCCAGCAGCATGACCAGCAAACTCGATCCGCCATAGCTCACAAACGGCAGCGGAATCCCTTTTGTTGGCATCATCCCCAGCACCACCGCAAAATTGATCAACGCCTGGAACACCACCATCGCCGTCGCTCCGAGGGCCAACAGTCTTCCAAATCCATCCGGAGCATTGAACGCCGTGCGCAGTCCACGCCAGGCGAATACCGCGACAAGGGCCAGCACGATCGTCGCGCCGATAAACCCGAGCTCCTCCGAAATGACCGCATAGATAAAATCCGTATGCGCTTCCGGCAGGTAGAAAAGCTTTTGCTTGCTTTCCATCAACCCGACACCGGTAAATCCACCGGAGCCCACCGCAATCAACGACTGCAGCAACTGAAAACCTGCGCCTTGGGGATCGGTGTCGGGATGCAGAAAGGCCATGAACCGTGCCATCCGGTAGGAAACGTGGGTGATGGCGAAAAACAAGACAGGCAGCGCGGTGGCCGCTCCAACGGCAAGCCACTTCCAGGAGAGCCCCGCTACGTAAAGAATGGCAGTCATGATCAACACAATGTCTACCGCAGTGCCCAGATCGGGCTGCGCAAGAATCAGCGCAACGCAAACCAGAATGGGTGTGACCGCAGGGAGAATCGTTTCAAGGAAGTCCTTCTTGTTGAATTCCAGGCTGACTTCATTTCGCCGCCGCAAATCCAGAAACCAGGCCAGATACAAGATCACTGCCAGCTTGGCCAGCTCCGATGGTTGAATATTGATAGGCCCCAGCTTGATCCATCGATGGGTCGCGTGCGATTTATCCAGAAAAAATGCCCCGATCAGCATGAGCACCACAATGCACAGTACGGTATATACGACCACCGGCTCGCGCAGCCAGTGATAATCCATTTTCATGAGACCGAACATGGCCAGCAGTCCGATGGCCAGCCAGGCAATCTGTCGCCCCACAAAATAAGAGGAGTGGCCGTACTGATTTTCGGCAGTCAGGGCCGATGCGCTGAAAATCATCACTGCGCCCAAAAGACACAGCGACAACGTCACTCCAAATATCCACCGGTCCGTTTCTGCTCGTCTCGCCAAGTATCCGTCCTTTCTTCCCGTACCAAGTCAAACGCTACAACTAAAGTTACCTGTGCTAGGAGATGCGCGCGCTTTGCCGGTTACGGAACGGCATTTTCTTGCCTTACGCGGCATTACCCAACCCGCTCACCAGTTGTTTAAAAATCCGTCCGCGTTCCTCATAATCTTGAAACTGATCAAAGCTGGCGCAAGCCGGCGCCAGCAACACAATATCCCCCGCCCGAGCCTGCCGCGCCGCAATCGCCACCGCGCGTTGCAACGTTCCGGCTAACTCAATCGCCACACTCCCCGTAATTTGGGACTCGATCTTGCTCGCCGCCGCGCCGATCAGCAGGGCCAGGATCGCTTTCTTCCGCAACGGGTCTTGGAGCACGCTATAGTCGCTCCCCTTATCTTTCCCGCCCAAAATGATCAGGATCCGTCCCACAAACGCGTCCAACGCTTTTCGCGTCGCATCCACATTTGTCGCCTTCGAATCGTTGTAGTAGCGCACTCCCCGAATCTCCGCCACAAACTCCAACCGGTGCTCAACGCCCTGAAAACTCCGCACCGCGTCTCCAATCGACTCGGCATCCACACCCGCCAGCCGCGCCGCGGTGACGGCGGCCAACACGTTCTCCACATTATGCGCGCCGGGCAAGGGAATCTCGCTCTGCTTGATTACAAATTCTTCTCCGCGACGACCCGTAATGAAAACGTCTCCTCCGCGCAGATACGTCCCCTGCGTTACTCTTTGTTTCCGGCTGAACCAGAACACCTGCGGCTTTTTCGGCAGATAGTGCTGCGACTGGTCGTCGTCCAGGTTCATCACCGCAGCATCCAACTCCGTCTGGTTCTCAAACAACCGAGCCTTCGCTGCCCCATACGCCCCGATCGTCTTGTGCCGGTCCAGATGATCCGGCGTCAAATTCAAAAACACCCCGATGTCAGGGCGGAAGGTTTCAACCAACTCCAATTGAAAGCTGCTCAACTCCACTACGCCGACCGTTCCCCCGGCGATCTTTTCCACCAAGGAAATCAGCGGTGTTCCCACGTTTCCCGCTAGAAATGATTCCACACCCGCGCTTCTCAAAATGTGGTGCACCAAAGTCGTAGTGGTCGTTTTCCCGTTCGATCCGGTAATTCCGATCAACTTGCCTTCCAAAAATCGATAGGCGAGTTCGATCTCGCTCCAAACTGTGATGCCCTTCGCGCGCGCATTCAGCAAAAATGGATTGTCCGCCGGAACCCCCGGGCTCGGCACAATCAAATCCTGCGCCAGAAAGGTTTTCTCTGTGTGCCCACCTAGCTCTAGTCTCACTCCCGCTTCCCGCAATTTCGTGGCAATCTCGGCCAGTTCCCGTTCCTCGCGCGTTTCCGTGGCCGTCACAATCGCGTTATGCCCAACGCAAAATAGCGCCGTAGCCGCGCCGGTCCGCGCCAGTCCCACAACCAGCACCCGCATTCCCCGCAACTCCATCGATCCAGGCATAAGACAATCCGCTGACTTTCCTTCAGCGTTCGCTACCTCAATTTCAATGTCGTCAGCGCAAACAGCGCGAACACCAGCGCCGCAATCCAAAACCGCACGATCACTTTGCTCTCGCTCCATCCCAGTAACTCAAAGTGATGGTGAATCGGCGCCATCCGAAAAATCCGTTTTCCGCGTAACTTAAACGACGCCACCTGCACAATCACCGACATCGCTTCCACCACAAAAATTCCGCCCACAAATACCAGCAGCACTTCCTGCTTGATAATCACGGCGATGGTGCCAAGCGTTCCGCCAAGCCCAAGCGAACCAACATCACCCATAAACATTTCCGCAGGGTGCGCGTTGTACCAGAGAAATCCCAGGGAAGCACCGACCAGGGCGCCGCAAAAGACCGTTAATTCGCCAACGCGGGGAATGTACTGAATCTCCAGATAATTCGCCCAACGAAAATTGCTGCTCACATAGGTCAAAACCGTCAACGCACCCGCGGCAATCACCGTGCAGCCAATTGCCAATCCATCCAGTCCATCGGTCAAGTTCACAGCATTCGAACTTCCCGTAATCACCACTGCGATGAACACCAGGAACGGCACGAAGGCCAACGGCCACAAGTGCGGTGAATTCACCAGGGTGTGGATCACCAGATCCGGATGAAAGCGTTTGAAGAACGGAACGATCAGCTGCGTGGAATACGCGCTCGACGTCGAAAGAACCAGAAGCGAAATGCCCACCACGCAACTCACCACAACCTGCAATGTGAGTTTCCGCTTTCCCGTCAACCCCAGATTCCGCCGCTTGGCGAGCTTCGCGTAATCGTCCACAAACCCAATGGCAGAAAATCCCAGCAACGCAAAGAGCGAAAGCAGAATGAATGGATTTGAAAGATCCGCCCACATCAGCGTAGGCACAGCGGTCGAAAGCACGATCAGCACGCCGCCCATTGTCGGTGTGCCCGCTTTCTTCTGATGCCCCTCTGGACCCTCTTCCCGGATATATTGCCCAATCTGCAATTCCCGCAGCTGGCGGATCAGCCAGGGCCCAATCACCAGCGCCAGAAACATTGCTGTCAGACTCGCGTACACCGTGCGCACGGTGATATAGCGAAACACGTTCAATGGGCTGAAATATTTTTGCAGCACATGGTAGAGCAGGTAGTAGAGCACTAGTGGTCTACCCCCACGTTCGGACGCGCATTTTCTCGCTCTGGTGCGAATCGCCCCAGAAGCGATTCGACTATTTTTTCCATTTTCACGCTGCGCGATCCCTTCACCAGCAACAAATCACCGGGCTCGACAAATCCCGCAAAAAATTCTGCTGCTTCCTCTGGCGTTGCAAAGAATTTTGTACACGCCCGCGGCACGCCCGCAGCCACAGCGCCTTCCACAGTCTCGGCGGCGTCCCCCTGCACTCCAATCAGGAAATCGATCTTGCCGGTTTTTGCAGCAAAGGCTCCGCCATCTCGATGCAATTGCGGCGAACTCCGCCCCAGCTCCCGCATCTCTCCCGCCGCTAAAATGCGCCGCTTAAATCCCGGGGTAGCCGCTAGCAAGCCAATCATCGCTTCTAGCGCAGCCGGACTCGAATTGTATGAATCATTGATCAGCGCAAATCCATTCGTGAATCGAATCAATTCTCCGCGCATTGACGGTGTACGCATACTTGGCAGCACACTCTGCGCTTCTGAAGCCCCCACGTTCCACAAGCTTGCCGCCGCAATCGCCGCCAGAGCGTTCAGCACTACATGGCGTCCGGGCAGCGACATGTCGATCCGCGAGCGCTTCCCGTTGTGCACCAGTGTAAAGGACGATCCGAGCGCTCCGCGGTCCTCAAGCTCTTCTGCCCTAAACTCCGCGGGCTTTTGCAGGCCGTAGAAAATCACACGACCCGGTGCAACTGCCGCCATCGCCGCAACCCTGGGATCATCGGCATTCAATATCGCAACCGACTGGGTTCCCGGAAGCCCCTCCACCAATTCGCGCTTCGCCAGCGCAATCTCGTCCAGCGACGAAAAATTCAGCAAATGCGCCGGAGCAACCTTCAGCTCAATCGCCACGTCCGGGGCAGCAATCGCCGCCAACCGCCGCAACTCTCCGGGAAACGACATGCCCATTTCTAGTACGGCTACATCGTCCGTTTCTTCCAGACGAAATAGGGTCAGCGGCAATCCATATTCGTTGTTAAAATTTCCTTCGCTCTTCAGCACCCGTAACTTCGTGCCCAGCAGCGCCGCCAGGATCTCTTTGGTTGTGGTTTTGCCGACAGACCCGGTGATCCCGCATATTTTCTTGCCCCAATCCTTGCGGACCGCCCGTGCCAGATTGTGGAGGGCCTCGAGCGTGTCCGGTACCCTGATGCAGCGGTCTTGCATCCATCCGGGATAGCGTGAGACCACAGGCTCCGCGACCACTGCCGCCACGGCCCCGGCTTCGAGCACTGCGGCCAGATAGTCGTGTCCGTCGTTGCGCGGACCATGTATAGCGATGAAGAGTTCTCCGCGACATATCGTGCGAGAATCAATCGACACACCGGCCACCCGGGCCAGGGCGTCGATTGCACCCCCCGGCTTTCCCGCCACCGCGCCAACCACCTGTTTAACCGTCCACCACATAATTTCCTCAGCACGCTGCTTTTTTCCAAGGTTCCCGGGCGATCTTCTGCCCGTTTATAGGGCACTTCCAGGTTCGTTCTCACCGGTTGAGGGCTCCTCCTTTTTCGCGAGTCGCTGATCGGCTCGCAGGCCCTCGTCCCAACACACAGGCGACGAGCGCGCTACGTGCCAATCCCTGGGCCGCTTTTATTCTGCCTTTGCGGCTCGGTATAACCCAAATCGCTCAGCGCCTTTTGCGCGACTTCGCGATCATCAAAATGAACTGTGCGGTCTGAAAAAATTTGATAGTCCTCGTGACCCTTGCCAGCCAGCAGCACCATGTCTCCGGCCTTCGCTTCATCAATCGCCAGCTGGATGGCTTTTGCCCGGTCCCCTTCGATCATGTATTTGCCTTGCGACTTCTGGATCCCCACCACAATGTCGCTGATAATCTTCAACGGGTCTTCGGCCCGCGGATTGTCGCTGGTCAGAATCGTCAGGTCGCTCAACCGGCCGGCAGTTTCGCCCATGATGGGCCGCTTCGTACGATCGCGCGAACCGCCGCAGCCAAACATCGTGATGATCCGGCCTTTGCTGTTCAGCTCGCGTGCGGTACGAATCAAGTTTTCAAGGGCGTCATCGGTGTGCGCGTAGTCCACAACCACCACAAAAGGCTGGCCCTGATCGATTCGCTCGAACCGTCCAGCCACCGCCGCTAAATTACGAATCCCCTCTTCGATCACCTCATTCGAGAAACCCAGTCCAATTCCCGCGCCGATCGCGGCCAGAATGTTGTAGACATTCATTCGCCCCACCAGGGGCGATTGCACTTGGACGTTTCCGTTCGGCGTTCTCGCCGTAAAATTCAGGCCATTGAACGTTAGCGTAAATTTCTTGGCCGCCAGATCGGAGCCATTGGTCAACCCATAGGTCAAGGTTTGCTTCGCCAATCCCGTCAGCTTCTTGCCCCACTCATCGTCGGTGTTCACCACCGCAACATCCGGCGCCCCTGCGCCCGTGCCTTCAAACAGATGCCGTTTCGCCTCAAAATAATCGTCGAATGTCGTGTGAAAATCGATGTGGTCGCGTGTCAAATTCGTGAACACCGCCGCCATAAAGTGGCATCCCCACAAACGGTCAAGGGCCAGCGCGTGCGAACTTGCTTCCAGTACGGCATGGGTTCCGCCGCTGTCGCGCACTTCCGCAAAAAATTCCTGCAGGTCCACAGATTCAGGGGTGGTATTCGGTGCAGGATACCTGCCCTGCGGCGTGTGGTAGGCGATCGTTCCAAATAACCCGGTTTTTGCGCCGGAGCCTTTGACAATCGCATCAATCAGCGAACTGGTGGTGGTTTTTCCGTTCGTCCCAGTCACCCCCACTAACTTCAGTGCACTCGCAGGCCTGCTGAAAAAATTTGCTGCCGCAATCGCCAGCGCTTTTCGCGGCTCGACGACTTGCACCCACGTTGCCTGGGCCGCCCAATCCGCTGGCTGCGGGTCGGCGCTCAACACCACAACCGCGCCCCGCGCTGAGGCATCCTTTGCGTATAAATTGCCATCCGTAGCCGTTCCCTGAATGGCTACAAACAGCGCGCCCGGCTTCACTCGGCGAGAGTCGTTGGTCACCTGGGTAATCCGCAATTCCGCCGATGGCAGGGCCGAAAGCACTTGCACATCCAGCAGTGCCAAGCGGACAGGCAGCATCACCGGCCGTTCGCCCGGAGCCACACTCTGTCCCCGCCGGTCATCACTCCCGGCACTGGCCTTGTTTTCCGCTTCGTCGGTGGCACTCAATCCTGTCCTCATGGGCCTCTTAAATCCTTTTCCTACTTCTGCTTGCCGGGCCTTCCGGCGGACGCTCCAAATTCCACGATGATCTTCGAGCCATGCCGCACTTTTGTTCCGGCCTCGGGGGTCTGTTGTGAAGCAAGGCTGCTGCCAACCAGCACCGGGTCGAGTCCCAACCGTAGGCACAGTTCGGTCACTTCCCGCATCGTTTTCCCGGTGAAGTCAGGGACTGCGATTCCGCCATCTTCCTCCGCTGCCACCATCAGCTCTGGCAATTTCTGCGAATCTGTTTTTGCTTTTGTGGAGAAGGCTGGTTGCTCCTCCAGCGTTCCTGCCCGGGCGGTAAAATCCACGGCTGCTAACTCATCTTGCGAAGAATCTTGTGTGTCGCCGCCGGGATGATACGCAGTCTGAACCAACCGCGGACTGAGCGGCACATCTCGCGGCACATCCAAATACGGCAAGACCTGCTCGGCAATCCGCTTGAAGACCGGAGCGGCGACATCTCCACCGCCATGGGGGTAACCTCCAGGTGAGTCAATGGAAACCAGGATGGCCACGGCCGGATTGTTGATGGGTGCAAATCCAGTGAATGAGGCAATTACATTTGACGGCGAATAGCGTTTCGTTTGGGGATCGATTTTTTGCGCGGTGCCGGTCTTGCCTGCGGCTGTCCAGCCATCGAGTCGGGCATTCTTGCCCGTGCCGTGGAGAACTACACCTTCCATCAAACCTCGCAAGGTCGCCGCCGTCTCGGGCTTGATCGCGCGCTTCGGGTCCTCGGGCGCCGACGGCCCCTCGAGCGGTAGGATCTGGTCGCCGCGTCGCATTTCCTGCACCACGTGCGGTTTGTAGAGCAGTCCGCCATTGGCTACAGCCGAGACGGCATTCACCATTTGCAGTGGGGTCACCCCCACTTCCTGTCCCATCGAAACCGATGCAATCGAAAATGCTCCCCAATGCTTCAGGCTGTAGACCAACCCCCGGCTTTCGCCCGGCAGATCAACCCCGGTGGGATTGCCGAACCCAAACGCATGAATATAGTCGTAGAATTGGGGCGATCCCAATCTCAAGGCAATTTTGATTGCGCCCACGTCGCTCGAATTGGCTAGGATATCGGCGACGGTAAGCATTCCGTATTTCTTGTGGTCATGGATTAGATGCCCGGCTACACGAATTTGGCCGTTCTCGCAATCGAACACATCCTCTGCGCGAATCAAATTCTGATCGAACGCTGCAGCGAGCGTGATCAGCTTAAAGGTCGATCCGGGTTCATAGATGTCGCTGATTGCGCGGTCCGTTCGCGAGTCGGCAGTCACTTCCAGCGGCGCATTCGGATTAAATTTTGGCCAATTGGCGAGCGCCAGAATTGCTCCCGTGTTGGGATCCTGCACGATCACTGTCCCAGCAGGTGCATGAAACTTATCTATCGCCGCGGCGAGTTCTCGTTCCGCAATATACTGAATCTTCTCGTCGATGGTCAGAACGATGTTCACGCCGCGGTCGGCTTGCGCTTCACCACCATCGAACCAGCGCTTTTTGGCGTCCGACATCACCATAATCTTTTCGCCCTTGCTGCGAATTAGCGCGTCGTATTCGTGCTCGATTCCGCCGAGCCCCTTATCATCCACGTCCACAAAACCTAGAACATGCGAAGCCATGTCCCGTTTTGGATAGAAACGCTGATTTTCTTCCTGGAAATAAATCCCCTTGAGGTTCAGTGCAGAAATTGCCTGAACTTTTTCCGCCGGCAACTTCCGCTGAATCCACACAAACGTCGCACCCGATTCCAATTTTTCGCGCAGTACGTCCTGCTGGGCTCCGAGCACTCCGGAGAGCAGGCGCGTCGCCATGTCCACGTCTTTGATTTCGCTTGGTACGGCGAATGCCGATTCGACCGGAACGCTCATTGCCAGCGGATGCATGTTCCGGTCGTAGATTGCGCCTCGTTTTGGGGTGATTTCGAGCGTCCGCCGCTGCTGCCGGAAGGCGCGCGCGGTGTACTCGCTGTGCCGAACCAGCTGCAGATACGCGAGACGACTAAAAACTCCGCTAATCCACAGTAGGGCCAGACCGGCGAGAATCAATATGCGGTGATGGACTTTGTTCTGCTTCATGGCGCGTCGCGGCGACTCTCATTCGGGCGGTTGGTTTTCGTTTTACAAACTCGTAGAATCAGCCTTCGCCTGCTAGAGCAACGAGCCTAGGGCACGCGATTGACCGACACGTAATGTGCCGCGACCTGCGCTCCATCCAAACTCGTATATTCACGCACCTGGGACGGGGCCGTTTGGGTCAGCCCCAATTCACGCCGCGCAATCACATCGATCCTCTGAGGATCCCTCAGCGTGGCAATATCCAGCTTCAGTTCGCCGTTATACCCTTGTGCAGCCATCTGCTTCGCTTTCAGATCTTCCAACTGGAAACTCAAATCGATGCAGCGGAAATGCTGGTAGGCATAGAGCATGCAGCACACCGCCACTATCGCTCCGAGTACCGCGGTTTTATAGTAATTCCGCAACTTGACCGGCTCGATGTTGCGCACGATTCGCGTGTTATCTATTTTCTTTACGGTGTGAAATTCCATCATCACCGGTTTTTTCGTTCTTGCCATTTTCACACCTTCTCCGCGCACCGCAATTTTGCACTTCGCGATCTCGGGTTCGCTTCCTGCTCTTCGGGGCTGGGTACAAGTACATGCTTCGTGAGCACTTTCAGCGTTCCCTCTCGTTGCGCCTGTTGGAACGCTTGTTTTACCGGGCGGTCTTCCCGCGAGTGATAGGTCAACACCACAATGCGGCCGCCTGAATTTACTGTGGCAGGGGTCCGGAAAAGAAACTGCCCGAGTTCCTCCATCTCTCGATTCACCGCTATCCGCAGCGCCAGAAACGTTTTTGTTGCGGGATGCAGTCTCTGCCTTCCCCATTGCTTCCGAGCGCCTGCCACAACCTTTGCCAGGTGCGCTGTATCCCTGATGGGCCGCGCGTTCATGATTGCCCTGGCGATCCTTCTCGAATCATGCTCTTCCGCTTCCTGAAAGAGCAGGTCGGCTATCGCTTTCTCCGACCACTGATTCACAATCTCATCCGCTCTGAGCGTGTCCTCTTCCGCTTCCCCGCTGCTCATCCTCATATCGAGAGGGCCAGCTTCCCGGAACGAAAACCCTCGCTCCGGCGAGTCAAGCTGCATGCTCGAAACTCCCAAGTCGGCCAAGACCCCGTCCACCGTCGCTATCCCCAACCCTTGCACGGCCTCGGCAATCCTCGAGAACGGCGAGTGGACCAAACTCACCAAACTCCCAAACTCCTCTAGGCGCGCGCGTGCGATCTCCAGCGCCAGTCCGTCCCGGTCCAGGCTGATCAAGCGTCCCGAAGGCTTTCTTCCGTCTGCGAGGGACCGCAACCGCTCGGCTATCGCCGCTGAATGCCCCGCTGCCCCTGTGGTGGCGTCTACGTAGATTCCGCCCGGCTTTATGTCCAGCCATTTCAGCACCTCTTGCAACAGCACCGGCGTGTGTGGTGCACCCAATTTTGTTTGCCTGCCCTAACCCCGACTGCTTCCCCGTTTGCCCCGGGAGTACAACCCCTACTCCGACCGAACACGTTCCCTGCAACTTCAGCGGATGCAACTTTTGGCAACTTTGGTTATGGCCGCCAGGCTTCCAGTGCCCGGTCGTCCTCATCCGTGTACGGTTCGCTCTTTAACTGATCGAGGACTCGCGTATGATTCATTACCTCGATATGGTCCAAAGCGCCCAAAACGTCCACGTCACCCTTGGTTTGCGCCGATTCCCGCAACACTGCCGGCATCAAAACTCTTCCCTGACTGTCGATTTCCACCACTTGCCCGTAATAGCTCGTGCGCATCAGAAACTTGCGCTTCGCCGGATTCGTGCTCGGCATGCTCGCCAGACGGTCTTCAATCTCTCCCCAAACCTTCATCGGGTAGATTCTCGCGGTTTCACCGGTCGTACTCGTGATATAGAACTGGTTCCCGTACTCCTGTAAAGCGTCCAGAAACACGGCGGGTATCTTCAATCTGCCCTTCTCGTCCACCTTCGCTGGACAATTTCCCCGCAGTTTCATTTGACCCAGTCTGTTGGAGGTACTGTTTGCCCCAGCCCACCACTACCCTCTAGACCGCGCTACTCTACTCTACTGCTCACCACTTTTTTCCACTTTCTGCCACATCTTAGACTCATTGTGAGACTTGTCAAGGGAAATTCGTAATCTCTGTGCATAATTTGTTGATTTTGCTGCACTCGAAAAGTGGCAAACGCGTACACCACTGGCAGTGCGATTCGATTGACCGACTGTCTATAACTAGGGGCTAGGTTTTTGGTCGGCGGCATCCTGCTTCATTTTCGAGGGGAGGCTCAGGCGGCACCTTCCGAATTCCCTTTGAAGCTGCAATATGTTATCTTCCCTAGGTCCGAAGCCAAGACGAACTCGAGGGAAGCGACCATGGAATGGACCACTCCTCAGCATGAAGAAATTGATCTGAACTGCGAAGTCAGTGCGTACGCCAACGCCGAGCTCTAAACTGCATTTATAACTGGTAGGTAAGCCGCCCCGCCGCAGTCGGTGGGGTATTTTGTGTTGAAGCGATGCGCGCAGTCCTGCCCACTGGGACGTCTCTCACGGAGACCGCACTTCATGCAGATCAAAATATTGGGTTCGGCTGCAGGTGGTGGCTTTCCGCAGTGGAATTGTGCCTGCGCCAATTGTGTCGGAACGCGTGATGGAACAATCAAAGGCCACTTGCGAACCCAAATACAAGTTGCCTTCAGTCCGATCCCCGGCGTTTGGTTTCTCGTCGGAGCCTCACCTGATCTCCGCACCCAAATTGTAGCCGCTCCTGAACTAGCTCCCCGCGCTGACAGTCCCGGGCAGTCCCCGATCGCCGGCGTCTTTTTGCTCTCCGCCGAGGTGGATTCGGTGATGGGATTGTTGCATCTTCGCGAATTTCAGAACTTCTTTGTCTTCGCCACGCCTGCCGTGCAGCGCTTGCTCAAGAACGAAAATCGGATTTTCAAGGTGCTAGATCGCGCTGATCCTCCCGTACAATGGCAGATGTTATCTTCACGCGGAAGAATTGGTTGTCATCTTTCCGAGAATCCGGGAGATCCTGCAACGTTTCATTACACTTCCGTGCCGCTTGGTGGAGGGTATCCGGAGTACGCCAGCGAGGAGTTTCGGCGCAATGCTGCTCCCGAGGAGGCCTGTGTTGGCCTGGTACTTGAGCAGAATGAAAAAAGAGTTTTCATCGCGCCTTCGCTGGCAGCTACCCCTTCGCACTGGACAAAAACCGCGGAGAGTTCTGACCTTGTTTTAATTGATGGAACCTTCTGGACCGACGATGAGCTGAAGCGAACCGGGCGCAGCGCGAAGTACGCTCGAGAGATCGGGCATCTTCCGCTCTCAGGACCGGATGGACTGCTCGAGCAGTATCCAAGAGACGCGAAAGGTCGCAAGGTTTTGATCCACATCAACAACACCAATCCGATCCTTGACGAACAGAGCGCAGAGTATCAGGCGGCGGTGGATGCAGGGTTTGAGATCGCCTACGATGGAATGCGATTCGACGTATGAGCACCGTAGGGCACGAACGCGGCTTGTTGAAGGAAAGCGAATTCGTCGCTGGATTTCACGCGATTGGGGCGGAACGCTACCATCATCAGCACCCGTTTCACTTGCAGATGCATGAAGGAAAACTCACTCGCGGGCAACTGCAGGCTTGGGCCTTGAACCGGTATTACTACCAGCAGCACATTCCCATCAAGGACGCGGCGATACTGGCAGGCAGCCTGGATGTCGCGTTTCGTCTGGCCTGGCGCAAGCGCATTTTGGATCACGATGGCGATGGCCGGAAGCCCGGTGGAATCAAGAAATGGCTAAAGCTTGTAGAAGCTACCGGATTGCAGCCGGAGCAAGCGCGGCGCGGCGAGGGCATTCTTCCAGCGACGCGATTTGCCGTTCAGGCTTATGTGCATTTTGTTTCGACGCACTCAGAGCTGGAAGCGGTGGCTTCCTCGTTAACGGAACTTTTTAGCCACAAATTGATCGCATTGCGCATGGATCGCATGAGGCAACACTATCCGTGGCTCGCAAATGGCCTGGACTATTTTACGGGCCGACTCACGCAAGCTCCGGAAGATGCCGAGTTTGCGTTGGCCTATTGTGTTAAGCATGCGCGCACACGCGAGCAGCAAGACCTGGCGTATGCGGCATTGCGAGCCAAGTGCGATATTCTGTGGGCACAACTGGATGCGCTCTATTTCGCCTACGTCAATCCAGGCTGGCCGCCACCGGGCGCGTTCCGGCCCGCGGAGGAATCCTGATGAAACCTGAATTGTCGGCGGTCCCTCGATTGGCTCCCGGAGTGCGCTTGAACGAGAAATCGCAAAAGGAGCGCATCCTACTGATGCCGGAACGCGCGCTCAAACTGCTTGGGCCAAGTTTGGAGATTGTGGTGCGGTGCGACGGCAAGCACACCGTCGAGCAGATTGCTGAGGCGCTCCAGAAGCTGTACAGCAAAGCCGAGCCCCAGCGGATCACAGATGACCTGCTTGACTATTTGGCGCGGCTGCATGATCAGCGGGCGATCGATTTTTAGTTTTCTACTGGCTCCGCTTGCTATGACCGAGACCCTCGAAAGCCCACTAGCGTTGGTCGCCGAACTTACCCATCGCTGTCCCCTGCATTGCGTGTATTGCTCGAACCCCCTCGAGTTGACTAGCCGCGCTACAGAGCTCTCCACCGAGGAATGGTCGCGGGTATTTCATGAGGCCAGCGAACTTGGGGTGCTCCAGGCAGATTTTACAGGAGGCGAACCGCTGGCGCGCACGGACATCATAGAGCTAGTGCACTCTGCGCGCGCCGCGAAGCTATACGTCAGTTTGATCAGCAGTGGATTGCCGCTCGATGAGGGCAAGCTCGGCCGACTGGTTCTAGCGGGACTCGACCACTTTCAACTTAGCTTTCAAGGTGCCCGCGCCGAGACCGCCAATGAAATTTCGGGCACGAACACGCATCTAGCAAAGCTTCGCGTACTTGACTGGCTGAAGCAACACCGAATCGGTGTGACCCTGAATTTTGTGATTCATCGGAAGAACATTCACGAATTGGAAGAGATGCTCCTGATTGTGGAAGAGCATGCACCGGGTTGCGTGGAATTTGCCAGTGTGCAGTATTACGGATATGGCTTGGCCAATCGCGAGAAATTGCTCCCGACACGCGCGCAACTTGACCGTTGCGTCAAGATCCTGACCGAGGCAGAACAACGCCTGAGGGGAAAGACTCGCGTGGTGTTCGTGGTACCCGATTACTACGCACGTTATCCGAAACCATGCGTTGGGGGTTGGGGCAGAAAGCTCATGCTGATCTCACCGGACGGGGTGGTGCTGCCGTGCCACGCGGCTTCGGTGATCCCTCGGATGCGCTTTGAGAATGTAAAAAAAAGAAGTTTGCGCGGAATCTGGGAAGATTCGGATTCCTTTCGCGCTTTTCGTGGCCAACAATGGATGGAGGAGCCATGCAAATCTTGCGATCGGCGGGAAGTGGATTTTGGAGGATGCCGGTGCCAGGCGTTTTTGCTGACGGGTGATCGGGCGGCGACAGATCCGGTATGTTCGCTTGCGCCGGCACGCGGGAATGTTGATCGAATCCTCCGTGAACTAGAGGAAACGAAAAATAGAGTAGCCACCGACTCGATTGGTTGGGTTTACCGGAAGAACCCGGCGTAGAGAGACTCTACTGGTCCGCTGCCACCAAGTGCGAGGAACCTTATTCGATGGGTGGCGGGCTGATGAGCGCAGGAGTGGAACTTGATTCGTGCATCTTCACGGCGACCAGGGCGATGAAGGCGATGCAGCCCGCTAGCACCACAGAGCCCAGAAGTAGCAAGGCGTTTGGAGCGCCAAGACGCTTGGCAATTCCTCCGGCAAGCAGAGCCCCAATCGGTTGCACCCCCATAAACATCGTTGCGTAGACGGCCATAAGGCGGCTACGCATATCATCGGGCGCGCGTTCCTGAATGATGGTGTTGGTCGCGGCCATTTGAGACGTGGCGGCGAATCCTACTGCGAACAACACCAGGGCGCACAACCAGAACGATTTGGCTTGCGAAAAAATTAGCAGACCGATCGCGGAAGTCGTACAGGTAGCTGCGATCCAACGCGCCAGGCCTTTGTATTCGGTGCGCGCCGCGAATTGTAATGCGCCGAGAACTGCGCCGACCCCTGCCGCGCTCATCAATAGACCCAAAGTCTTAGCCCCGCCGCGCAAAATATCCTGGGCGTAAATGGGCAGGAAGACCGAGTATTGCAAGCCGAACATGCTGAGGACGCACAAGAGAAGCAGCGCGGAACGGATGGGGATGTCCGAGCTGGCGAAGCGGAAACCCTGAACAAAACTGCGCAGGGGCGATTCCGCGGAAGGCCTCTTCTCAAAAGGCTGAAGCCTCATCATGAGCAGGGCGATCAACACAGCGATAAAGCTGACTCCGTTCAGAAAGAAGCACCAGCCTTCGCCAAAGGCCATAATGGCAAAGCCAGCGATGGCCGGGCCAACGACGCGCGCGCCATTAAAGATGGAAGAGTTGAGCGCAATCGCATTGGGTAAATCTTCCTTCCCGACCATTTGCACAAAGAATGCCTGACGGATCGGCACGTCGAAGGCGTTGACAATTCCTACAAGAAACGCAATGAAAATGAGTTGCCATTCCTGAATGAGATGGGTAAGCGTTAATGCCGCCAGCACAAAAGCAAGAATCATGGCACAGGTTTGCGTGACAATGACGCCGTGCTGGCGGTTGTAACGGTCGCCCACATAGCCGCCCATCCACGCAAGAAAAAACATGGGGACCTGATTGGCGAATCCGAAAACACCCAGCATGGCAACCGAACCCGTGAGGCGATAAACAAGCCATTGCTGAGCGGTGGTCTGCATCCACGTGCCGATCAGCGAAATGAGTTGGCCGATGACGAACAGCTGAAAGTTGCGGTGCTTGAGGGCACGGAACCGGTTGGACAGAACGGGAATCGGAATCTCCTAGCCATTTGATGATACCGCAGGAAACGGGTCGGGTTGTGGGGCGGCGTGAAGCGGAAGAAAAACCAATCCGAAGATTGGCCACTACGATTTCAGGAGCTTCTCGAATTCGGATTCGCTGAGGGTGCTGACGCCCAGTTCTTTGGCTTTGACCGCTTTGGAGCCAGGATCAGTGCCGATGACAACATAGTCGGTCTTTTTACTGACGGAACTGGAGACTTTGCCCCCGTGCTGCTGAACGAGTTCGCCGGCTTCTTCGCGGCTACGATTGGCCAGGCCGCCGGTGAAGACGAAACTCTTGCCGGCCAGTTTCTGGCTTTTCACCTCGCGCTTTTGCGCGGTGGGATGGACACCGGCTTTGTGAAGCTTTTTGAGGATGGCGCGGTTGGCCAATTCGGAGAAAAAAGCGATGATGCTAGCGGAAACCTTGGGACCAACTTCGGGCACATTTTCCAATTCTTCGGTTTTGGCGGCGGCGAGGTCCTCGAGGGAAGAAAAATGTTCGGCAAGAAGTTGTCCCGTGCGCTCACCAACGAATTGGATTCCGAGTGCGTAAATCAGCCGCGCCAGCGTATTTTTCTTGCTGGCTTCGATTTCTTCGAGCAGATTTTGCGCGGATTTTTCCGCCATGCGGTCGAGGTTTTTGACGGCGTCGAGTTTGAGCGAATAAAGATCGGCAACATCTCGCACCAGTCCTTTTTCAACCAGCTGATCGACGATCTTATCTCCGAGACCATCAATGTTCATGGCGTGACGGCCGGCAAAATGGAGTAGAGACTCTCTGCGTTTAGCCGGACACGCGGCGTTCACGCAGCGATACGCTACTTCCCCTTCGACTCTGTGAATGGCGCTGCCACACTCGGGGCACTGCTTAGGCATCCGGAATTCTTTGCGGGGCTTCCCTTCCTTCACCACTTTCAAAATGTGCGGGATGACTTCGCCGGCGCGCTCGATCAGCACGGCATCGTTAATGTGCAAGCCCAGACGCTCGATTTCGTCCATGTTGTGGAGCGTAGAGCGGCTGACCGTCACCCCTCCCACCTGGACTGGTTCGAGCAGAGCGACCGGAGTGAGCGTGCCAGTGCGGCCGACCTGCACGATGATGTCGTTGACGACGGTGGTTTCCTGGCGAGCGGGATATTTGTAGGCCAGAGCCCAACGTGGCGCCTTGGAGGTGAAGCCCAGTTCGTTTTGCAGGCCGGTGGAATTGACTTTGATCACGACGCCATCGATGTCGTAGGCGAGTTTTTCGCGCTTGGCGTCCCACGATTCGCAGTAGGCCATGACTTGGTCGATGCCATCGCACAATTTCCAGTCGTCCGATGCACGAAATTGCATCTGCTTCAAGGCCAGGAGCGAATCGGAGTGCTTGGGGAACGGGACTTTGCCGTCGACGTAGAGATAATAGGCGAAAAAATCGAGGCGGCGCTGGGCGGTAATCGAAGGATCGAGGACCCGCACCGCACCTGCTGCGGCGCTTCGGGGGTTAACGAATAATTTTCCGCCCGATTGTTCCTGCTGCCGATTCAACCCTTCAAACGATTTGCGCGTCATCATGACTTCACCGCGAACTTCAAATGTCTCTGGAAGCTTCGCTTTTTTGAGCGCCGCCGCATCAACGCGAAGGGGGATGGAGCGAATTGTTTTAAGGTTGGGAGTGACTTCTTCCCCGGTAGTGCCGTCGCCGCGCGTGACGCCACGCACGAGGAGGCTATCTTCATATTGCAAGGAAATGCTGAGGCCGTCGAATTTATGCTCAGCGATGTACTCGATTTTCTCGCGCCCGGTACCTTCGCGAACCCGTCGATCCCAATCGCGCAGGGCCTCAAACGAAAAGGCATTATCGAGGCTCAGCATGGGGCGCGCATGTCGAACCGTTTGAAAACCGGAGCGCGGAGCGCCCCCGACGCGGACTGTAGGTGAATCCGGCGTGATCAGCTCGGGGTGAGCCGCTTCGAGCTCTTTGAGACGATTCATCAGGCGATCGAAAGCAGCATCGGAAATTTCGGGGTCGTCCACGACGTAGTAGAGGTATTCGTGGTGAGTGATTTTCTTGCGAAGATCGGCTATTTCTTTTGCTACAGATGCGGAAACCGGTTTCGACATGCGCCCCTCTGGAAAAGTTAATGCTCGGGAGAGTAAAGCAAATCGCTCGCCCCGCTCGGGAGGACCATTGAACTCGGTTTGCCTGCAAATCGGGCCATTCAAGCGAATCGCTTTTGTCACTGGCAAGTATATATGGGGAAGAGGCGAATGGTGGAGTGTCGGCTAGCCCATGGCACGCCTTATTCGCATACATTTGCGGTTACCCAAGCTTGCGAATTGGAGGCGAACAGAAACGGTATCCGGCGAATGTATTCGAATACGAAATCAACGATTATTTTCATCCAAATCCAAACTTGGCTGTGGAAGGCTTGGTCGGGGCATGGTGCCTCTAAGGATGAGGGAAACCGCCGCTTTATTGGATAGAATGGTTGATTCGTGCCAGACCCCGGGAGGATCTGAGACCTTGTTCCAAAACGCTCTGTTGATTCACAACCCGAACGCGGGAAATGGTGGAAATGCGCGACGCCGATTGCTCGATGAAGCGCGGCGCCTACTTTCTTCAAATGGTATCGAAGCGGATTTGCAGGAGACCACCGGACCCGGTCATGCGACCGAGATTGCGCAGCAAGCCACCCATGATGGGCGGCAACTGGTGATTGCATGCGGTGGCGATGGAACTTTGAACGAAGTCGTAAACGGATTGGCCAACGCAGGAAACGGGCACCGCGTGCCCATGGCTCTGCTGCCGGGTGGGACCGCGAATATTTTGGCTAAGGAATTGAATTTGCCATGGGATATTCTGCGTGCAGCAAAACGACTGGCTGGTGGCGAAGTGCGGGAGATTGCTCTAGGGCTGGCGACCCCCATGGAGCAGCCGGAAAAGAAGCGCTACTTTCTGAGCGTGGGGGGTGCTGGCCCCGACGGGATGATCGTATACTCCGTGGATTTGAGCTTGAAAGCGCGTGTGGGAATTCTGGCCTACTGGTGGCAAGGTGCTCTCGAAGTGATGCGGTACACCTTTCCGCGATTTCGAGTGCGCGCGGGCGAGCGACAGGTGGAAGGCTCGCTTGCGGTGATTGGCCGTACGAAAAATTACGGCGGTCCGTTCAAGATAACGGATCAGGCCGACCTGTTCGCGGACGAATTTGAAGTGATGACGCTCGAAACGCAGAGCGGATTAAAGTATCTGAGTTATTTACCGACATTGTGGATGGGAAATTTGCGCAAGGAAGAAGGCGTGCATTTCTGGAAAGCCGACACGCTCGTCTGTGAACCCCTGGACGAAAAGCCGGTGTACGCGCAACTAGATGGCGAGCCGTTTGTGAGACTGCCGGTGGAGTTTACGATTGTGCCAAAAGCGTTGAAATTGTTGGTCCCCAAGGATGAAGAGAAGTGATCGATCGGGGCGCTTGGTCGCCGAACGACAACAGAAATCCTATACAATAACGCACAAACGAAGGCGGCCCTTTCGCGCTCCGAGAAAACGCAAGGCCGCCGCTACTCTCTTCTTGTCCAAAAGGGTGAGATGAATATTGTTTTGCATGGGCTACTGTCACTGTTGCTGGCGCGGGGATTGTTTCCGCGTAAGGGAGGGGCGGTTGCTCTCGGAATGCTCGTGGCCGGGACGATCGCGGATGTCGATGCGATCAGTGCGTTGTTTGGAGCGGGCGCGTACTTGCAATGGCACCGCACGTACACGCACTCGCTGGTGGGAACCCTCTCTGCAGTGGCGATCGGCGGGTTGATCGCGATTTGGCTGGGTGCGAGAAGAACTTCGACCTGGCTGTCGATCGCAGTCGCCATGATCGTGGCGGCTGTGACCCATCTGATGGTGGATTTGTGGCAGTCAGATGGGGTGACCTTGCTTTGGCCGATTCGAAAAACGCGATTCGCTGCAGATCTTGTGCCGGGGATTGATCCGTGGATTTTGGCTTTGGTGGTGCTGGGACTGACGATCCCGGAGATTTTCCGGCTAGTAAGTTCAGAAATTGGCGCCAAGGAGAGTGCTCCGCGAGGACAGAAGGGAGCGATTGTAGCCTTGGCACTGATTTTGATTTACGCGGGAGCGCGCGACTTTCTTCACGCCAATGCCTTGGCGGAGATAGATGCGCATGCGTACAAAGGGGAGTCTCCGCGAACGATCGGGGCGTTCCCGGATTCTCTTTCGATATTCACCTGGCATGGAGTAGCGGAAACTCAATCGCTGATGTGCCTGGTGGAGGTGCAGGTGGGGCCGTCGGAACACTTTGATGCGGATGCCGCCAATTGCCAGCATAAGCCCGAGCCATCGCCTGCGCTCGAACTGGCGCAAAAGACGGCCGCCGCAAGAGAATTTTTGCGAGTAGAACGGTTTCCGAAAGCGACGGTCGAGAGAACGGAAGACGGCTATGAAGTGGGGATTCGGTCGATGCGCGATTTTGCGGAGATGGAAAGTGTGAGAAGGGCGGAGGTAAAGGTTTATTTGAATCTGGTGCCGCAGGTGTTGGAAGAGGAGTTGAAGTGGGTGAGGAGTTTGCGGGAGAGATGAAGGAAAGAGAAGAAAAGAAAACTCAAAAAAAAGCACTGTCTGTCCTGCCTCAGCTGGAAATGGAGAAAGCGTTCATCCGTTGATAACGGAGCGAACGCATGAAGAAGCAACGGAAGCACTACACGCCGGAAGAAAAAGTAGCCATTCTGAGGCGGCATTTGGTGAAAGGAGTGCCGATCTCGGATCTGTGTGACGAACGGGGACTTCAACCGACCGTCTTCTATCGGTCAGCCGCCGGTAGCCCTCCAGCGGATTTGCAGGTGGAACGCAATGACCACCTGCTTCTCCCAACCCTCCAGCCAAAAATCCCGGGGAACCCAGCCGTTGCGCTCACATTGACGTTGCCGTATCGCTCTCGCCAGTCATAGAACTTGCTGGCCGTGATGTCGAGTCACCGGATGACGGCGACAGATTTGCATCGGTCTCCACGCCGCCCACGAGAACGGTGTTCTGCACCGCGATCTTAAGCCCGCCAACATCATGATCGACGGGCGGGGCCGTGTGCGGCTCATGGACTTCGGACTCTCCGGTCTGGCACCGGAACTGGCGGGCGCCCGGGACTTCGCAGGCACACCGACGTACATGGCTCCCGAGCAGTTGGAGGGTTCCGGCACCTCGGTCCGCACCGACCTCTTTTCGCTTGGCGTTGTGCTCTACGAAGTGCTGACCGGACGCTGTCCTTTCTCGGCCAACTCTCTCACAGAACTTAGGGAAAACTACCACAGGGCAAAGCGCCCGCCTCCGCCGTCCGAGTTTGCCAGAGAGCTAGGGCCAAGCGTGGACTCCGTAATCCTGCGGTGCCTAGATACGAATCAAATGGCACGGCCATCGTCTGCCCTGGAAGTTGCCGCAGCGCTCGGTGGCGGCGACCCCTTGCAAGCCGTTCTTGCGGCGGGAGAGACGCCGTCTCCCGAACTCCTTGCCGCCGCCGGTGGGGCAGGGACCGTGCCGCTGCGCACCGCGTGGATTCTGCTGTTCAGTGTCGGCCTGGTCCTATTCGGATGTATTGCGCTTGCCCGATACTCCACAGTGGTGGGTATCTCTGGATGGGAGAAAAGTCCCGAATTGCTGGTCTAATGTGCGCGAGACATCATCCGGGCAGCCGGACCTCCCGTGACTTTGCATGATTATGCCTATGGAATCTACTCACATTATGAGTTACTGGGTTACTTGGCAGAGCAGGAAGACTCGCGCGCGTGGCGTCGACGCCTGGCTGGCGAAGATCCCACGCCGATCCGTTTCTGGTATAGGCAAAGTCCGGAGCCGCCCGTGCCGCGAACCTGGGAGATTCAAGTCTCGAAAGACGATCCGCAGCAGGATGTGCCCGGGATGGCTTATGTGCTGTTGGATTCTCGGGGCATACTCCGCACTTATGAGGTCTTCCCACCCAGGTCCGAAACCGCCATGCACTCATGGCTTCGCCCTTCGTCCCAACCGGACTGGACGCCTTTGTTTGCGGCAGCTGGTCTTGACCAGAAGCAGTTCGAGGCAGCCGATCCCATGTGGATTCCACACAAGCCATTCGACGTACGCGCCTCATGGAATGGCACCCATGCCAGTTTCCCCGTACACATAGATGGGGCCGCCTTTCATGGCACGGTCGTATCCTTTGACGTCAACGGGCCTTGGACAACGCCACAGCGGGAAACGCCATCCCGCTGGATCGACCGGGTCCCTGATAACCTGAACGCCGCTTTGGATTTCTTGCTCATCGCTGCCGGCCTCTTGTTGGCGCGTCGCAATTTGCGACTCGGGCGCGGTGATCGCCGCGGAGCGTTCCGCATAAGTGCGTATATGTTCGCCTTCAATGCACTCGCGTGGATGCTTGAGGCGCACCTCCACCCATCGATTTCTGATCTGTGGAGGGCTTTTATCTTCGCGGTTGCCGATTCTCTTTTCGCCGCTGCCTTTGTGTGGATCGCGTACATGGCCCTGGATCCCTATGCCCGCAAGTACTGGCCCGACCTGCTGATCTCGTGGAATCGCCTTGTCGCCGGATGCTGGCGCGATCCACTTGTAGGTCGCGACGTGCTCGTTGGCACGCTCTTCGGATGCGCGTGGGCTTTCTCCATCCATCTCGTCTATGCCTTGCCCTTGTGGCTCCGCATTCCCCGCATTACTCCCATCCACATCGAGTCTCTACCTCTGGGGACCACGACTCAGGCCTTGGGATATCTACTCGCCCAACCGGCAAATGCCATCGTTTTTTCCCTCGCGGTGACCCTCATCCTGGTTTTCACCCGTCTGCTGCTGCGCAGAAAGATTCCTGCCGTGGTGGTCACCTGCCTCTTCATGGCAACACTTACTTTAGGCGGCGAGAACTACTTCGTCACGGTTCCTCTGGCCCTTTTAAATGCCCTGCTATTGACCACAGTATTGGTTCGGTTCAGTATCCTCGCCTACGGCACGTCCGTCCTCATCCTCAACGTGGTGGTGAACTTTCCCGTGACACTGGACTTTTCGCGCTGGTACGCAGGAAGGTCCCTGCTTGTACTATTCATCATTGTGACCTTGGCGATCTACGGATTCCGTTGTGCCTTGGGCAAGCAGGCCCCTTTCGGAGGCCTCATCGCCGAGGACTAGATCGTTTCTCACATCCAACTAGCAGACCCGCAGCTAGCTGCTGGGAACAGGCGTTAGCGCTCAGAACCCGGACTGACCGGTTTCGGATTCTGGGTGGGTCCGGAAGTAATGCCGTCGTGGTATCGAGTTCCGGGCGACGAATAGCTGCCTGAAGGGCTCGTTGCCTTCCTAACTCGGAGGCGTAGTAGTTTCGCTGCCGTTAATCCCAGCGCAAGCTTTCGCACGATTGATGAGCAATTCACGTTCGCGACCATTCTGCGTCAATGACGCGGCCCGCTCAAATTCCATTCGCGCCTCATCCAAGCGCCCCAATTGCCGCAGGAACTCGCCGCGCACGCTCGGCAGCAGGTGATAGTTCTTTAGCAAAGGCTCTTCGATCAGCTTATCCACGGCTCCGAGCCCGGCCGCCGGACCGGACGCCATCGCCACGGCTACAGCCCGGTTCAACTCCACCACAGGCGATGGCGTTAGCCGACCCAGCTCTTCATACAGAGCCACGATGCGATTCCAATCCGTCTGTTCCGCGGTGATGGCCCGTGCATGGCAAGCCGCAATCGACGCCTGAAGCGCATACGGCCCGCGCAGTCCGCCCAGTTTTTCCGCGCGCTCCAGGGCCGCCAGGCCCCGACGAATTAGCAACTGGTCCCACAATGCCCGGTTCTGCTCCAGCAGCAGGATCGGCTCTCCCAACTTTCCAACGCGCGCTTTGGACCGCGAAGCTTGAATTTCCATCAGCGCCACCAGGCAGTGCACCTCGGGTTCCTGCGTGGCAAGTTCCGCAAGGATGCGCCCCAACCGCAGCGCCTCCTCACACAACGCTGGCCGCATCCAATTTTGGCCAGCCGTCGCCAAGTAGCCTTCATTGAACACCAGGTAAATCACTTCCAGCACCGAACTGAGCCGCGACGCCAGTTCGTTGTCGCGCGGCATTTCAAACGGAATTTGCTTCTCCGACAGCATCCGCTTGGCGCGCACGATCCTTTGCGCCACAGTTGGCTCCGGCACCAGGAACGCCCGCGCGATTTCTTCCGTCGTCAAACCTCCCAGCAATCGCAGTGTCAGTGCCACCCGCCCCTCCGTCGGCAGCACCGGGTGGCACGAAATGAACATCAGCCTCAGGAGGTCGTCGCCAATGTTGTCATCCAGCGCGGTTTCAAAATCCGGCACGGCCGTCTCCTGCTGGGACTGCAACTCGCGGCCAAGCTCGTCGTGCTTGCGTGCCAACCGCCGGGTCCGCCGGAACATGTCGATGGCGCGATTCTTGGCCGCTGCCATCAGCCACGCGCCGGGATTGTCCGGGATTCCCGATTCGGGCCACTGTTCCAGCGCGGCTACCAGCGCGTCCTGCGCCAAATCTTCGGCCAGCCCCACGTCCCGCACCGTGCGCGTAAGCCTCGCGATGATGCGGGACGCTTCCATCTTCCATACTGTCTCGATGGTGCGATGAGTGCTTGTACTCGTCACGGCTCTCCATCTCACCATCTTCATTTCGCCCGCGCAAGTCGCGCGGGTCGCCGCGCTTCTCTCAGCGGCTCGCAGTCGCTCACCTACGGCTTAGGACAATCACCAGCCTCGAACATCGGCCGGACTTCCGTTTCACCTTCCCATCCCGGCCAATACTGCCGATGCAGCTCCATGAATCTGCAGGCGCTCTCTACCGCTTCTTCCTTTGTTTTGAACTGAAACTGCGCGTAGCCGCCGACCACTTCCTTGGCTTCGGTAAACGGCCCGTCAATCACCGTCACTTTTCCTTTCTCCAAACGCACGCGCGCACCCTGTGCGCTAGGGAGCAATCCGCCGCTGCCCAGCATGGTGCCGGACTTAACTCCATCTTCTGCGAGCTTCCCGATCGCTTCCATCAACTCTTTTGGCGGGAAGCCCCACTTCTCTGCGGACTTCACAATCATCATGTAACGCATCGCGCTTCTCCTTCAGTTTTGATTTCAGGAGCTGGGACTTCCTGCCCTTTGTGCCCGCTCCATCTTGCCCTATTACTGTGTCGAATGAAGGGGCCGGAAATCGACAATCGCCAACGAAAAATTCCGTCTAGGGCGTTTCCTGAGTTCCTACGCTTACACCTTCTTCGCTTGTGGCTGCATCTCCGGATACTTGGTGATTTCTTTTTGGATGTCCTTGGGAAACTCCTCGAATTCCTGTACCTGCCGGACCTCGATCACTTCGTTGTCCGAACCGGGGCAACGTTTGGCCCACTCCACGGCCTCTTCCTTGGACTTCACCTGGATCATCCAGTAACCGCCAATTACTTCTTTGGCCTCGGTAAATGGCCCGTCAGTCACCCGCGGCTTTCCATCCGAAAAGGAAACGCGCACTCCCATTGACGGCGGATGCAACCCGTCCAGTGCCAGCAGCACGCCAGCCCTCTGTAGCGATTCGTTATACTTCATCATCGCTGCCACTTTGTCCGCGTCCGGCATTTTCCCCGCCTCTGCACTTTCATATCCCTTCGGAATCATGATCATCATGAATCTCATGGTGTGCTCCTTATATTCGCCCCGAACCTGGCCTTTGGACAGTTATTGTCTCCACTTTGTATGTCTGCGCGTAAGCGCAGCTCTAATTTGACGTCGAATAAGGGCTTTCGAAATCGACACAGTCAATATCGTCGGCTGAAAGATTTTTGTTAAGGCCCCGGCAAGGGCCCTGGTTGTCCCCAAACGCTTGCATGGTTAGATCGCTCCACCCAGAATGAGCACCACATAAGGCAACAAAAGGGCCAGTTGGAACAGACAGTACCAGATTCCTTGGCGCACCGAACCCGCCGTGTGCAAAGTTGAAAGCGCCACCCCAGCTAGTGCTGTCACCGTCTCCACGGCGGCTCCACAGCACTGGCTCTCCAGTTGGGTCGTCGCCCAATCCGCGCTTCCAATCAGCAGCACCATCACGAACACCGCCAGCGCACCCCACCCTTTCGCCTTAACACTTGCAAGATGCGCCTGTTGCCGTCCCATGTCCGCCTCCTATGCCTTCTACTCTTTCACTACTTACTCGTCGAACGGGCAGTCCTAATTTCGACATAGCTGAAGAAGATTAGGGTTTGGGTTTGAGGATGAGGCGGGAGAGCAGGTAGCTGATGGCGATGAAGATGGCGATGAAGATGACCAGCTGGAGTTTGTGTTCTCTGAGATAGGGCAAAGCTTCGTTGCCGTAACGGACCGCTAAGTAGCCGACGCCGAAATAGCGGATCAGTCGCGCGAGAGTGATGGCGGCAGTAAAGCTCCACAGTGGAACTTCGAAGACACCGGCAGCAAACACAAACACTTTAAATGGAGTAGGCGGCGGGAGCAAAGCAGCCAGAAGCATGCCGCCGAAGCCGTTTGTCTCCACCCATCGTCGGATCGCGGCCGCGCGTTCGCCAGCCTTTTGCTGAAAGAACGCTTCTCCTCCTTTTCGCGCGATGAAATAAAGCAGTACACAACCGAGTACGGAACCGGCAGAAGCCATGAGCGCGTAGAGCGGCATGCGAAGCGGGTGCTCGATGGAAAGCTCGATGAGCAGAAGATCGTTGATGATGGGAAAGCTGAGAACGGAGGAGTCGAGAAACGAGATCAGGAAAAGGCCAGGAGCACCGAGGGTGCCGGCGAAGGTGACGAGCTTTTGCTTCCAGCCCGATAGACCCTGTTGCAAAGAAAAAACCTCCGTCACGGTAGGGGATAGTTTAGCAGGCGGGTGGGGTCGAGGCTATTTAGGATGCGGAGAAAAAGAAGGCGGGTACCGAGAAAAACAGGGAATAGCTGGCTAGAAATTAGAGAAGGGTCTCGATGGATTCGACGATCGCGTCGTAGACGCGGTGGAGTTGTTCGGGGGTGATAATGTAAGGGGGGAGAACATAGACGACGTTGCCGAGGGGGCGGAGAAGGACGCCGCGTTCAAGGAAAAAATTGTAGAGCTTAGGGCGAAGGGAAGAGAGGTAGCCCGCGTCGTCAGCCCGAAGTTCCAGAGCACCGATGGAGCCGATCTGCCGGGTGTCTGCGACCTGATGGAGTTCTCTGAGCTGGGTGAGACGCATGGCGTGAATCTTGGCGATAGTGGATATGCGGTCGAAGACAGGCTCGTCGTCGAAAATTTGTAGATTGGCGTTGGCGGCGGCGCAGGCCAGCGCGTTGCCGGTGTAGGAATGGCCGTGATAGAACGTGTGAAGGCGATTTTCGCTACGGTAGGCGGAAGCGACCCGATCCGTCGAGAAGGTGACGCCCATGGTCAAGAAGCCGCCGGTAATCCCCTTCGAAACACACATCAAATCCGGAGTGACGTTGGCGAGATCGGTGGCAAACATTTTGCCAGTACGGCCAAAGCCAGTAAGAACTTCGTCGGCAATCAGCAAAACGTCATAGCGAGTACAGAGCGCCCGAATTTTTTGTAGAAATTCGAGTGGATGAACAATCATGCCACCCGCGCCTTGCAATAGAGGCTCCACGATAACCGCGGCGATCTGCTGGGCGCGTTCGTTTAGTAAATCTTCCAGTTGATTTACGCATTCGATGTGGCAGGATTCGCGCTTCAGCCCCACCGGACACCGGTAGCAGTAGGCCGAGTGAACGCGATGCACGGGGTAGCGCATAGAATCGAACGGCTCGGTAAAAGGAGATTCATCACTGACAGACATGGCACCCGCCGTGTCTCCGTGATAGCCGTGCGCAAGCGCGACGATTTCATGCTTTTCCGGTCGGGATAAGTTTCGGAAATACTGGACGGCGAGTTTCAGAGCAACTTCGACGGCGGTAGAACCGTCGTCGGAGAAAAACATGTGCGTTAGATCGGGATGAATCCATTTGCGCAGGCGTATCGCGAGTTCTTCGGCGGCATCGTGGGTGAAACCGGCGAGGATAACGTGTTCGAGCTTCCGGCCTTGTAGGGCGATCGCGGAACTGATGCGCGGATTGGCGTGGCCATGGAGATTTACCCACCAAGAAGAGATGGCGTCGATAATTTTGCGGCCGTCGGCGGTGTGCAGGAAGACGCCGTCGGCGTGAGTGACGCGCAGAGGGGGAGGATCGAGGAGTTCGTTGGTGAAAGGATGCCAGATGCGCAGGAGCGAATTCATTGCGAAAACGCGGAGCGGTCGAAATGATTCAGGAATACCTGCATAAGCGCAGTGCGATGCAGATTCGGAAGCTTGGGAATTTCGCCGATAACTCGGACATGGCCGAACTTTTCGATGGTGTCGCGATTTTCGCGATTTTGATCGCCGATAAGGACCACGCCATGGACCGGAAGTTCGGCAGCGTGCAGCGCCGCTAGTGTCAACAAAGTGTGATTGATGGTGCCGAGGCCGCTACGCGCGGCGAGAATTACCGGCAGCTTGAACTTGACCATCATGTCCAGCATGAACTGTTTCGAGTTGATAGGAACGAGAACGCCTCCGGCTCCTTCGACAATCAGCCAATCATTCGCTAAGGTGGTGGGAAGACTGATGCGGTTGAGATCGATTTCAACACCGGCCCAGCGCGCGGCCAGGTCGGGCGAAACGGGTGGAACAAACTTGTAAACTTCGTCGAGGGTGCGGTCAGTGCCAATGCCCGCAAGGCGCATCACGGTGACGCGGTCGGAACCTTCGAGCGTTCCGGTTTGGATGGGCTTCCAGTAGACCGCGTCCAGGGCAGCGCAGAGTAACGAGGAAAGAGTGGTTTTGCCAACGCCTGTGTCGGTGCCGGTGATGAAGAAGTGTCGTCTCATGCGCGTTTGCAGGCCAGGGAATTTTGTTGGCGCGTGCGCCGGGCGACGAGCGAGCTTACCAGCCGATCTAATTCATACACCTCGATCTGCGTGGTCAACGACAGACGCAGTCGCGAACTGCCTTCGGGAACCGTGGGTGGGCGAATGGCCCGAACGGCGAAACCATCTCGCTGGAGATGCTCGGCGGCATCGAGTGTGTCTTCGTTGTTCCCCAGAATGATGGGAACAATCTGACTTGCGCTAGAGGCTGTGTTGAATCCCTCGGCGCGCAAACTCTGGATGAAGTGCGCAGCGTTTTTGAGCAGATATTGCCGATGCAGATCCATGGTATCGGAAAGATCGAGGGCCGCTTCAATCTGTTTGGCGAAATAGGGTGGCAGAGCGGTGCTGAAAATGAAAGAGCGCGCATGATTGATGAGATGTTCTTTGAGAACCGCAGGGCCGCAGACGAAAGCACCGGCGCAACCCAGGCCCTTGCCGCAAGTATGAATCGCGGCAAGCAGTTGCGGGAGGATGTCAGCCTCGGCAGCAATGCCGCGGCCGCCAGGCCCGTGCACCGCAGTGGCGTGAGCCTCATCGACGATTAATGCAGCGCCATATCTCTCCGCGAGCGCCGCGATTGTGCCCAACGGGGCGATATCCCCATCCATGCTGAAAACACTCTCGGTGACGATAATTTTGCGCCACGGCGCCCCCGCTTCCTGGCGGAGCGCATCTTCGAGCACCTGGAGATCAAGATGTGGATAAATCACTTTACGGGCGCCAGACAAGCGCATGCCGTCGATCAGGCTGGCGTGATTGAGCGAATCAGAGAAGATCACATCGTCTTTGGTGACCAGGGCCGAGAGTAGACCCATGTTTGCGGCGTAGCCGGTGGTGAAATATAGTGCCGACTCTGTGCCGGCAAAGGTGGCAAAGCGCGTTTCTAGCTGATGCCACTCCTCCGATTGCCCGGAAAGCAAACGCGAACCCGTGCCGCCGATACGCTTGGCCTGATGAACGGCCCGGGAAAGGGCTTCGTGCATGGCGGGATGGCTTGCAAGGCCCAGATAATTGTTGGAACAAAAATTTGTTCCATGGATTTCCGCGAGGCTGCGGTACTGATTGCGCAGTTCAAGCGCACGCAGACCCTTCCTCAGCCCAGCTTTCCATGTGGATAGAACGTCAGACGGCATGCGGCTCCAGGGATTTCATGCCCAGCGTCTCAAGGAGGAGCTCATCCTCATCGGGACCAGGGTTGGGCGTAGTGAGCAGCTTTTCACCAACGAAAATGGAATTCGCGCCAGCAATAAAACACAGGGTCACGGCTTCGGGAGAAAGCTGTTTGCGGCCCGCGGCAAGGCGGACGCGCGACGTCGGCATCAAGATGCGCGCAGTGGCAATGGCCCGCACCATCTCCAATGGATTTAGTGGCGGCAGGGAAGCGAGCGGTGTACCTAGGACACGGACCAGCATGTTCACCGGCACGCTTTCCGGATGAGGCTCGAGGGTAGCGAGCTGGTGGAGCAAGCCGATGCGGTCAGAGTCTTTTTCGCCCATGCCAAGAATCCCGCCACAGCAAACAGTGATCCCCGCTTTGCGAACTGAGGCAATCGTGCGCAGGCGCTCATCATAGACACGAGTCGTGATGATGGAGCCGTAGAACTCGGGCGAGGTATCTAGATTGTGATTGTAGGCAGTGAGGCCCGCTTCTTTCAGGCGAATGGCCTGGTCGTCGGTCAACATGCCGAGGGTACAGCAGACTTCCATTCCGAGGCCGGAGATGCCGCGAACCATTTCGAGAACTTGATCAAATTGTCGGCCGTGGGGGGCTTCGCGCCAAGCCGCGCCCAAGCACATGCGAGTGATGCCGCGGGAGGCAGCTTCGCGGGCGGTGGAGATCACGTGGGCGGGATCGAGCAGGCCGTGGCGCTCGACCTCCGCTTGGTAATGAGCGCTTTGCGGGCAGTACGCGCAATCTTCCGGGCAGCCGCCGGTTTTGATCGAAACGAGCTGGCAAGTCTGAACCCGGTCGGGCGGGTGGAAGTGGCGATGAACGCTCGCTGAGCGAAAAAGGAGATCGGTGAGCGGCAATTGATAGATGGAGGCGACTTCGTCTTTGGTCCAATCGTGACGCGGGAGCTTCTCTGCGCCGGATTCTAGAAGTGCCTGGGTCGATGGAGTGGTCATTTTCCTATTCGCCTGGATGAATCTACACGGGAAAGCGGTTCAAGAGAAACATCTTATCACTGGTTATTCGGTTGGTGAGGGTATCAGTGAGCAATAAGTTATGGAAGGGGGAGGATATGGTCGGAGAAAGCTTCGATTGATTCGTATAGACTCGTCGGAATGAGAAGGGCTGCCTCCAAAAGACGAGCGGTATCTGCGAAAACTGGCGATCCTGTTGGTGGCAGTCGGACTAGTGGCAGGGTATGTTTCGGCGCGAAGCTTGTCGGAGGGAGCAGCCCAAAGGAAGCCCAAGAAGGAACGCGAACTGGACTGGGCACCGCCGAACGTGGATGCCCCGATGGCAACAATTTCCGCAATACCGGCGTGTTCGCTTCCCGAAGTGTTACGCCAGGCGGGGCAACGCGCGAACGAAATGATCGATCACCTGCAAAACTTTGTCGCCCATGAACGCGTTCGTTACGAGCAAAGGGACAGAGGAGGTGAACTGGAATTGGCGCTTACTGCCAAGTTCGATTATGTGGTTGATTTTGGCGACAAAGTTGGGCAGCTGAATGTCCACGAGAGTCGCAAACTGTTGGTTGCAACACCGGACCGGCACCTCGGCGAGATTTTGGACAAAAGTCTGCCCGCGCTAGCTCTAATATTCTATCCAGACCTCCAGGGGGACTCTGAAATGAGCTGCGAAGGTTTTAGTCCGTGGAATGATCAGCCCGCGTGGTTAATCTATTTCCGGCAAAATAAGGAACTACGCCCTCGCACGATGACCGTGAGAACTGCGAAAGGCGTGTTCCCGGTGGGGCTTAAAGGTCGCGCGTGGATCGACAAGGATTCCGGTCAGATCATGCACCTGGAAACAAATTTGACCGAAGGAATTCCAGCGATCGATCTGCAGGTAAACTCCGTGTCCGTAGACTACGCGCCGGTGACATTTCAATCGCAAAATTTGGAAATCTGGTTGCCGCAATTCGCGGTAGGATATTTGGATTTTGACCAGCGCCGGATGATTGTTGAGCACACCTTTTCCGACTTCCAGCTTTTTTCGGTGCAAACGGAAGAAGTGATTCAGGAACCTCAGAAACCGTGAGCTAGTCTCGACGGCAACTTGGGGCCAGGATTGTTGTGCAGATCCTGGCTCTCGGTGTGTGTTACTTGGTGTTCAATTGCGCTGTTTTTGCCTCTTCGATGGAACTGGTGCAGGTAGCCTGAAGGTAGCCAGGAATTGCCGCACATTTTGTGAAGGCCTCGACGGCTTCGGGAAAGTGAGATGCCGCTTCGTTGGCTTTTCCGAGGACATAGTAATTGACCGGGTCAGGGTTCTTGTCGAGCTTCACCGCCTGACCCAGGTTTGCGATTGCATCGGGGTACTTGGCCTTACGGAAGTCCACCAAACCAAGACCGCTATAGGCCATGCTCGAAGTCTCGTTCTTGGCCAACGTAAACGTATCGTCTGACACGTCGGCGGGCTTTTGCACAGCTGCAAGCAGTTCGAGAGATTTTTTGCAATACGATTCCGCTTGGTCGAGGCGCTTCGGGAGTTCGGGAGTACTGGGCGTTAGCGCTCGGGAGTAGTGTGAACATACATCGGCGAGAGTCTGCGGATTATTGGGTGTCAGCGCCAGTTCTCTTTCGCCCGCGGCTTGCAATTTGTCGACCTGCGCTTTGGTGAGATAGAGCTTCACTTCCCAATCAATGACCTCGATGCGGTAGCGACTCTGGGGATACATCTGTAGAAAGTTTTCCCCCAATTGGAGTTTCTTGTCGGGGTCATTCGCTGGTGCCTCACGGAAGGCCCTGATGGCTTGATTTTCTTTCTTAGAGGGAGATTGCGAGGTGGGAATTTGCGGGCCGGAGGCGGTGTCTTTCGTGGTGCCTGTTGGCATATTCGGCTGCACGATCGGTGTTGGCGATTGTCCCGAAGTTCGCTGGGCAAACACGCAAGTTCCTGGCGATAAACTCATGATCAGCGCCGTGATCCAGACATAGTTCTTATTTATTCTCATCGTTCCAGCTCCTCTTGTGACGATCCCCCGAATTATGATGACCCTGTCTGGATCGTGATGGCAAGCCGCACGGTTTGCCGCCCATCGAGTTCGCTTAGGGAAGCGGCTTCTTTAAAGCTTCGCCGATGCCCGCTTCTGCGAGGGGAGCCATGAGTTCATAGCCGGCTTTGTTGGGGTGAACGCCGTCACGGCCAAGTTCGGCTTTGAGGCCGCCTTCGGCGTTGGCCATTGGAGTGTAGTAATCGACGTAAATTAGCCCCTTTGTTGCAGCATAGTTCCTGAGCCAAGCGTTGAGCGCTTTGACTTCGGGTGCGGGCTGCAGGCCGGGATGCCAAGGGAAGGCGCTGGCGGGCAGCGTCGAGCACAGGACAACCTGGATGCCGTTGGCGCGGGCGATTTCGCTCATCGATGCAAAGTTGTCTTCGATCGCTTCCAGCGTGGTTTTGCCAGTGTTTTCGGCAATGTCGTTAATACCGGCAAGAATGACGACTGCTTTCGGTTGCAAGGCAACGACGTCCTGGCGGAAGCGCACCAGCATTTGCGGAGTGGTTTGACCGGAGATGCCGCGGTTGACATACGGCTTGCCGGGAAAAAATTCAGCATGATCAGCCGGCGCCGGGACTCCCGCTTGGCCCCAACCTTCGGTGATCGAATCACCCATAAAAACAACGCGTGCTTCGCCTGCGGAAGGAGTCGGCAAGGCTTTGTCAGCTTCCCGGTACTTGGCTAGGTAAGGCCAATCGTTGTAGATGCGCTCGAGGAGAGATCTCTGGTAGGGGGTTAAACGATCGTAGGCGGCTTGTTCCTCTGGAGTTGCTTGGTGGACGGTAGAAGCGGGGGCAGGAGCAGGTGCGGGTGCAGGAGCTTGCGCCTGAGAAAAACTGAGCTGCGCAGGCAGCAGGACTGCGGTGAGCAAGAGGGCTGCGATGGTGAACGAATTGTGAATTCGAGGCATCCAAGAGTCTCCCATTTGAAAGTCTAGAAGTCGGAGTCCTATTACAGTAGCCAACCCAGGAACAGAGTCAAGCGTGAGTGACTGTGTCAGGACTAAGCGGCACTTTGCCGCCCCGCGCCCGCCTGTGTTGCAGTTGCGCGGCTGTTTAAGCGGGGAGGTCGGTTGGGTTGCATACTAAAAAATTTGACCGGGGTATAAGTGAAATGTTATAAATCAGCGTTTCTTGCTGCCCGCCGACATGGCGTAGGTGAGTGGGGTGGTTCCTGGCCTGCAAAGGGTCTGAGGGATGCCATGGCGGGGAGAAATCAGTCCAGTTGCGTGCGAGTTCCTTCCCAAAAAGGGAATGGTCCTTCGGGGTATTTCGCCTAACAAAGGCTAGGTGACAGCCACGCTTGTTGAGGTAGTAAAAATCGAGTAAGAGTGAGTACGGCTAGGGGATCGCAACAAGGGTGGAGTTGATTGCTCCGTTCCCGCGAGTGAACAGGATTGTTCAGGAGGATTTCATGCGTAACTTAGGAACGACCGCCCGATGGGGCGGTCGGATGGCGACAGGAATGTTGGCAATTGTACTCACGATGCTAGCGGGGGCAAGGACTTTACTGGCCCAAACGCCGGAAGAGGCGACTGGCGGCGAAGCAAATTTGAAATTGCCGGATCTTTCTTCCGTTTCCTTCCTCGGAATAAACGGACACGCCTTGCTGCTCTATGGGATCGTTATTTGCATATTGGGGTTGGTTTTCGGGTTGTGGATTTTCATGCGCTTGAAGAATATGCCCGTACACAGCTCGATGCGGGAGATTTCCGAGCTGATTTATGAGACTTGCAAGACCTACCTGATTACCCAGGGCAAATTCCTCCTGTTGCTAGAGATTTTTATCGCCATCATCATCGTTTTGTACTTCGGCGTGCTGCTGAAATTTGAGTTTATGCGGGTGGCCATTATTCTGATCTTTAGTTTGGTCGGGATCGCCGGAAGCTTCGGGGTGGCGTGGTTCGGCATTCGCGTGAACACATTTGCGAATTCGCGCACGGCCTTTGCCAGCTTGCGCGGCAAGCCGTATCCGTGCTATCACACCCCGCTCGAAGCGGGTATGAGCATCGGCATGATGCTGATCAGCGTGGAACTGCTGATGATGCTGTTCATTTTGCTGTTTATTCCCGGGGACTACGCGGGACCATGCTTCATCGGATTTGCGATTGGCGAATCGCTGGGTGCGGCGGCGTTGCGAATTGCCGGCGGCATCTTCACGAAGATTGCAGACATCGGTTCGGACCTGATGAAGATTGTATTCAAGATCAAGGAAGACGATGCACGCAACCCCGGCGTGATTGCGGATTGCACGGGAGACAATGCGGGCGATTCGGTTGGTCCGAGCGCCGATGGATTTGAGACCTACGGCGTCACGGGCGTTGCGCTGATCACATTTATTTTGCTAGCGATCAGCCCCGTGCACTTCTTGCCAGCAGGGGTAACGATGGCTTCGGCATCACCGGACGTAATTGCACGAGCAACGACTATGGCGAGCACGGTGCAAGTACAATTGCTCGTTTGGATCTTCGTCATGCGCATCATGATGTTGCTGGCGAGCGCCGGCGCCTACTTCCTCAACGGGATCATTGCCAAGGCCAGATACGCTAACGCGGACAAGATGAATTACGAAGCACCGCTCACTTCCCTGGTGTGGATCACCTCGTTTGTTTCAATCGCGCTCACCTATCTGGTGTCCGCATTAATCGTGCCTTCGCTTAATGGAGACAGCTCGCTGTGGTGGAAGTTGGCGACGATTATTTCTTGCGGAACCCTAGCCGGTGCGCTGATTCCGGAACTGGTGAAGGTCTTCACCTCGACAGAATCACGGCACGTGAAGGAAGTGGTCAGCTCAGCGGAAGAAGGTGGCGCGTCGCTCGGAATTTTGTCGGGCTTTGTGGCCGGCAATTTTTCGGCCTATTACATTGGATTAGCGATGGTGCTGCTGATGTCGGTCGGCTACCTGATCAGCAATTTGGGGTTGGGCGAGATGATGCTGGCACCGGCAGTGTTTGCGTTTGGCTTGGTGGCGTTCGGATTTCTGGGCATGGGCCCGGTGACCATCGCTGTCGATTCCTACGGACCGGTAACGGACAACTCGCAATCGGTATTTGAGCTTTCGCTGATTGAGCAGATTCCAAATATCAAGAGCGAGTTGAAGAACAACTACAACATTGACGTGAACTTCGAACGCGCCAAAGAGATGCTGGAAGCGAACGATGGCGCAGGAAATACGTTTAAGGCAACAGCCAAGCCGGTCCTGATCGGAACAGCGGTTGTTGGGGCGACGACGATGATCTTCTCGATCATCATGGGACTGACGCACGGTCTCAGCGTGAACGTGAACAAACTTTCCCTGTTGCATGCACCGTTCGTGCTTGGACTGATTACCGGCGGCGCGATGATTTACTGGTTTACCGGCGCATCGACGCAGGCGGTGACCACCGGCGCGTATCGCGCGGTGGAATTCATTAAGGCCAACATCAAGCTGGAAGGAGTGACCAAGGCCAGTGTGGCGGACAGCAAGAAAGTAGTAGAAATCTGCACCAAGTACGCGCAGAAAGGCATGCTGAACATTTTCATTGCAGTGTTCTTCGCCACGCTGGCGTTCGCGTTTCTAGAACCGTTCTTCTTCATCGGCTATCTGTTCTCGATCGCCATTTTTGGGTTGTACCAGGCGATCTTTATGGCCAATGCGGGGGGCGCCTGGGATAACGCCAAGAAAATTGTGGAAGTCGAGATGAAGCAGAAGGGTACGCCCCTGCATGACGCTACGGTGATTGGCGATACAGTGGGCGACCCCTTCAAGGATACTTCATCGGTTGCGTTGAACCCGGTGATCAAGTTCACCACGCTGTTCGGCTTGCTGGCTGTCGAGTTGGCCGTGCAGTTGACGGCAACACAGGGCAGCAACTTAACCCATGCGTTGGCGGCGGCGTTCTTCGCCGTCTCTTTCGTGTTCGTGTACCGGTCGTTCTACGGCATGCGGATTCGTGGAGCGGCTGCGAATTAGCAAGAATTCAAGGCCCCGAGGGACGGCAGAATTGCCGACCATTGTTTTGGTACGGGTGTAGAATTCGCTCAGTTTCGTGTGAGGAGCGCTATGAGAATTAACTTGCGAGTCTGCCTGGGACTGGTTCCAGCGGTGTTTTTGTCAGTGACGGGCTTTGCCCAGGCGCCAATCCCATGGAAGATTCACGATCTCGATCGGCCATTGCCGCCAATCGTGGATCCTGGAACCCCCAGTACCCAGGAAACGCCGGGCCAACCGCCGTCGGATGCGGTGGTGCTGTTTGATGGAAAGGATCTGTCAGATTGGCAGAATGGGGATAAGAGCCCGGCGAAGTGGAAAGTGGAAAACGGATATATGGAAGTAGTTGCGAAGACGGGGAGTATTCAAACCAAAAAAGCTTTCGGAGATTGCCAGTTGCATGTGGAATTTATGGAGCCGCTCCCGGCGGTTGGGGAGAGCCAGGAGCGCGGGAATAGTGGCGTGTTTCTGATGAACCAGTACGAGATTCAAGTCCTGGATTCCTACGAGAACAAGACATACGCAGACGGCCAGGCTGCGGCGGTTTACGGGCAGTATCCGCCGCTAGTGAACGCGTCGCGGCCACCGGGAATATGGCAAGTGTACACGATTGTATTTCATGGGCCGCGATTTGACAGTGCAGGGAAATTACTGAAGCCGGCGCGCGTGACGGTGTTTCACAACGGTGTGTTGGTGCAGGACAATGTGGAGCTAACCGGGCCGACGGCGCATGGTTCGCGGCCGCCCTATAAGGCCGGCCCGGACAAAGGGCCGGTGGGACTGCAGGATCACGGGAGGCCTGTACGGTTTCGCAATATTTGGATTAGGGAGCTGGCAGAAGATAGTCGATAGCTCCTGGTCCGTTGTTGACGCTGCACTCCTCTAGGAGCGGACCAAGCCCGGAAAAGTGTGATTGTTGGTGGTGAAGCCCGGGAAGACTGCCGCGAGGTCGAGGAGGCCCATGTGCTTGGCCAGGATTTCGCTGACGACAGCGCGGAAGTCTGTGGTAAGGGCCAGATCGCGACCCTCGTTCAGTTGTTGATCGTTCAGGCCGGGCCATTTACCGTATACTTTGCCACCCTTTACGTCGCCACCCATCACAAACATACAGTTGGCATGACCGTGGTCGGTGCCGCGATTACCATTTTCTTTTGCGGTGCGGCCGAATTCGGACATCGTCACGACGACGACGTTTTGCATGCGATCACCCATATCCTGATTGAATGCGGCGAGAGATTGGCCGAGGTCTTTCAGCAGATTCGAGAGTTGACCCTGCACGCCGCCTTCATTGACATGATTGTCCCACCCTCCACAATCCACGAATAAGACTTCCACCCCGATGTTGGCTTTAAGCATGACGCCGATCTGTTGCATTTTCTGGCCGAGTGGGCTCTTTGGATAATCGGCACCATTTTCCGCTGGAAATTTGGCGATATCGATTTTGCGCAGCATATCGATGGCTTCAAAGGTCTCTCGGCCGGTGCCGTGAAGCGCCGAATCGACCGATTGTGCGTACATGGCCTCAAAACCGCCCTGGACGACGTTAGTCATGGCGGCAGATTGCGGTTGCACCTTGAACTGTTTCAGATCGGGAAGCGCAATCGCGCCGGTGCTACCGCGCAACATGCGAGGAAGGTTCGGCCCCATAGCCACAGCGCGAAACGGCGAAGCGTTTTGTTCGGGAATGGTGCCGATGGCCCGGTCGAGCCAACCATCTTCTGTGGCCTTTACGCCGGGGGTGCCGGATTCCATGTAATCTTGGGCATCAAAGTGTGAGCGCGTGGGATCGGGTGAACCTGCGGCGTGAACGATGGCCAGCTGATTCTTTTGGTAAAACGGGACGAGCGGGGCCAGGCTCGGGTGCAAACCAAAGAAGCCGTCGAGGTCGAGTGCGGCATCCGTTCCGCCGCGTTTCGGCTGGGGAATGGCAATGGACGGACGCAGGCGATAGTAATTTGGTTCGGCAAACGGAACGACGATATTCAGTCCATCGGCGGCACCACGTTGAAAAAGCACTACGAGTTGCTTCTTACCCGTAGTTGGCGTGGAGGCAATGGCTCGTTGCAGGAAGGCCGGAACGGTGCTGAGGCCGACAAGAGCGATGCCCCCTTGCTTCATAAAGTAGCGGCGTGACAATCTAGTTGGCCGGATGCCTTCGCAACACGAGTTACTCATGATGATTCACCTTCTCTGAAATTCGGGTGCGCCTAAGACCAAGCCGGTGACAACGCCGAGATCCACTTGTTTCACGGGATCGTCAAGCTTAGCCTGGACCACTTGAGGGTTCTCGATTTGCTTTTCGAGAGTTTCGATCGTGGTTGGGGCAATCTGCCCACCGAGTAGAAGGGCGACGGCTCGGTCAAGAGCGGCCTTGGGATCCGTGCCGGAGTCGCTGCCAAGGAACGCGGTCACGTCGCTTCGCGAGCCACGAATTTTATTCCCGGCCAAGGCGAGTGAAAAATTGAGACGATTGAGCAGGGCGCCCGTATTCACCCACGTTTCGGCTCTATCGGAATAACCGGTTGGGGGCTGACACTGGTAGAGAGGTTCGCCAATTCGGTTGACCCATTGGACCAGAGGCATGGGCGTATCAACGTCGGTACCGAGGGCACGAGCTGAGGTGACGACAAGTTCGTAAGGGGTTTTGATTTTGGCGCGATACGCTTCTCGAGACCAGAATTCCGGCGAATAGAGCATGGTGCGCATCAGTTCACGGATGTCCCCATCGCTTTTCAGGAACGTTTTGCTCATGCGAGCAACCAGCGCCGGCGGAGGATTATCCGAGACGAAGCGGCGTGCGAGCTTGGTGGAAATGAACTTGGCGGTATTGGGATTCTTCGAGAGCATCTCGATAACTTGCTCGCCGTCTTTCATGCCGCCGGAATGAATTTTCTTGCCAAGCACAATTTTCGGATCAGGGTCGTGTAGCTTCTCGTCAAATTTGAATGCGGCCAGCTCGCGGGGCTTTTCGATGGTCCAACCGGTGAAGCAGCGCGCAACTTCGGTGACATCCTTCTGGGTGTACCCGCCGTCTACGCCGAGCGTGTGCAACTCCATCAATTCCCTGCCGTAATTTTCATTCAAGCCACGGTCTTGTTTTTTGGCGTTTTGCGGCTTTGGCGGGACGACTGGAGGGCCCCATCCATAATTGCGCCGTTGCGCTTGACGCATGGCACGTTCTTGGGCCGCGCGCTGGACCGCTTTGGGATCGACGCTTAAATAGTTGTCGAGATAGAAAAGCATTGCGGGACTTTTCGCGGTTGCGTTGACGAGATCCTTAAATCTGCCGAGGGCATTCGGTTCAATGACGTCGCGTTCATAAGAGGTGAGGTACCACTTCACTTCGCCTTTACCGGCAAAAACATTGAAGTGGTTGAACCAGAAATCGTCCATCACCTGCTGCAACTGCCGGTCGCTGTAAATGGCCCGGGTGACTTTGGCCATTGCCAATTCTTCCACAACCCGCTGCGGCCGCTTGCTGTCATCGGAAATTGGCCGGGGAACCGCATTGGGATCAATTCCAAGCGTATCTTTGCGACCTGTTCCGGGCGTGGGCGGATTCTGCTTCATGGGGGAAGGCACGTCCGGAGCAGTAGTCGAACTGCCAGGCGGCGGCTCGTTATTCAGTTGAGCCATTTTGTCCTGATCCTGCACCTCGTTCAGCATGGCAGCGATCCCGGCGTCGGCTTGTTTCTGGGCAGTTTGCTGAGCCTTGAATTCCTCTTCACTGATCCCGGCCTTCTTGGCGGCTTGCTTGGGATCCGGGTATTGCTGCATCAACTGCACGGTGCTCATCGTGAGCGTCGGATACACTGTGAGGCGAGCATCGACAGCAGAGTCATTGATGGATTTCGGATTCAGTTGCTGCTCAATCCACTTTGCCAAACCCATCTGCTTGACTCGTTCGAGGTCGCCTGGACGGGGACCGTACGCGAGGCGATTGAGAGCATGCAGGATCGCCTCGTCGGTTGACAATTCCGTGATCGGAAGACCTTTGAGGGCAGGATCGGCCTTGGGCTTCTTCTCGGCGGCAGGAATTGGAGACGCTAAGGTGGGCAAATCCCAGGAAAACAAGGAGAAAGCCAGAATAAGAGATAGGGTGGCGCGCAGGGCGGGTAGGAAGCGCGCGCGGTGCGGGAAGTCCTTTCGCCCATCGGGGGCAGAACTGACCGGAATAGGCGACTTCAGGTTCATGGCTAAGAATAACCCCTCTGAGGGCAGAAAGTTGCGGGTGGATCAGGGGTGTTTCCTGGTCTTAAAGAGCCTGCGGCCCGGTTTACGCCCGACACGTACCGCGATCTTGGGATCGCGCAAGACACAAAACACTGTTAGTTCGAGATGGTGAACTCCGTTTCCTTTTGGGGAGCTTGATTATTGGCCCCATCTACGGCAAGCAAGACCAGCCGGTAGTCGCCCGGAGGCAAATCGTTGGCTTGCAGTTTCAAGGCAAAAGGAACAACGGCGTTGCCCTTCTGAATGAACTCATCGAGTGGAACGGCGCCTGTGAAGAAAACTTGCTTATTCGTCCCTTTTTCGAACACGCGGTAACCGGTAGCAACTTTGGGAGGATTTCCGGTTTTCAGCAGCGGCTCATAGAGTTCGGAATAGAGAACAATGTTGTCCGTTTTCTTAAATTGATACTTTGCGGCAGGAATAATTTGCATGCCTTTGACGATCAGTGGTGTGCGGTCTTCCACCATGGCGGCGTCGATCTGCGTGGAAATCTGATCAAGGCGCTGGATTTCAGTTGCCAAAGCAATACTGCCGAGCGTGAGTTTCTTGCCATCATAGGCTGCAATTTGGATGGGAGTTTCAAATTTACCGTAGTGGTCGCCGCCGGCGCTAAAGACGACAGTCAGTTTGTAGGTGCCGGGCGCAGCGTCGAATTGGTTTTCATAGTGATAGGGTCGCTTGGTGAATTCCTTCCATTCGTCCTTTTCAAGATTCAAATCCAGCGTGTCGCTGAATCGGGCACCCACTGTGCCATCCGGTTTGTAGGCGATGCCCAACACGTTTACATTGGAGTGATATTTGCCTTTATCCTTACTAAAGTTCAAGGCCTCGCTCGGAACATCCATAGCCAGATTTACACGCGCAACGTTCGGTTCGCTGTAGTAATAAGGAACCTTCATGGAGCCCTGGATTGTACCGGCCTGGGTGCTACCGGCCTGCATCTCCATCTGCTTCTCAACTGGTTTACCTTCAAGTGGATCGACCGGCCTCGTGTTGCAATAACCGCTGCGTGATCTGACCTCCGCGCCGCTGCGGTTCAATTTTACCTTGAGCGTGTGACAGGAGCCTTCGTTTGAAAACTGGGGAACATAGCCGAGAATATAGAACTCATTCTGTTCTTTGCCGATTCGGTTCAATCCGCCAAGCAGGTCATTGGTATTGTAAATTGCGAAACCGCCGGTGCCTTCGGCAAGCGCACGAAGAAGCTGCTGGTTGATGTCGGCTGAAGGGGGTAGTTGCGGAACGATGGTGCGCGGTTGCGTCGCAGGATTGCTGTAGTAATTATTGTAGGAATTACTGGCTGCGCCTGCCCCGGTAGTGCCTTTGCCGCCCCCCGCTCCCGTTCCCGTACCCGTACCTGTCCCCGTTCCTGTGCCCTTGCCGGCTCCTGTCCCCGTTCCTGTGCCCTTGCCGGCTCCTGTCCCCGTACCACCTCCCGTGCCAGTGCCTCCGCCACCCGGGTGAGCGCCACCACCGGTCCCACCACCTGCGGTCCCACCACCCCCAGCCCCACCGCCACCGGGCTTTTGCGGATCTGCGGAGCCGAGAGAGTAGTTGGCCAGCACCATCCTCGGACGATTTTGTTCCGCGGAAGCTGCCCGTGACCCGGGCGAGGCGTTTTGCGCTAAATAGGGAGAAGTGCGGATGGCGGCCCCATTGGGGCCAACCGGCGCGGCTGCGGTGAGTCCCCGAACATCAAGCGTGTATACGGCCACATTGGCCTTGTTGCAGGCGTCAATTGTGGCGGTAAGTTCAGACATTCGTTCTGCGTCCAAAGGAAAGCCTGCAGAGAAAAGGATGACCATTTTGCGGCCGGGGATAGAGCGAAGGTTTTTAGCCAAGCTCCGAATGGAAAGAAATAGGGAGCGAGCACCAAGATCCGCTTCCGCATTGCTGAGGCTCATAGGGTTTCCAGCGCTCAAACCGCCTCCCGCGGCTGTTGGGTCATTCGCGGCCACGACGCTTGGGTTCGTATCGAGGTGAGAAGTTTGCATGCCACCGACTGCGGACTTGAGTAAGTCGGCGTTCGCGGTGAAATTCTGTTTGATCAAGAGACTACCACCGAATTCGGCGATAGCCATTAACCGATCGGGGGATGAATTCTGTTCGATGAATTTCCCAGCAGCAGCGCGCGCTTGAATCTGATCCGGCGGGGCCATCGAAGAGTTGTCAAAGAAGAGGATGAGATAGCGCTTCTGACCGCCCTTGGCTTGGACGGCATCGTCGGAACCAAACGAGAAGCTGGTGATGGCCTGCTCTTTATTGTCTTCGTAAACCTTGAAGTCCGCTTGTTGGAGGTTGTGGATGTAACTGCCCTTTTTGTCGGTGACCACGGCATCGACCAGCACGATGCGCGATTCCGTCTTGATGACAGGAAGGGGCGAGTTGGCAGCAGCCTGATCGCTGGAGGCAGGGGGCTTTGAAGAGTCCTGCGCATAAACGCTGGGCCCAAAGAGCCGGCCGACTAGGAGAACAGCGATTGCCAGGAATAAATTCCGTCCTGTGGAAAGTGGATTAGGAAAGCCCATAGGTCCTCCTCAATTCGGTATATCTACAGCGCCATTGCGAGCCGCCATTTGCGAACCTTCAGAATCCCGTACTACTTGACGAATCATATACTTTCCGGGTTTAACGTCGAAGGTGGACTTCACGACGATGCCCGAATGGGACAGCTTTTCGTAAGTGGTATCGAGCAGTTTCATGGTAACAAGTTTTTCCTGACCCATTACAAAGTTGCCGTTGTCATCGAAAATGACGGTGGCGAGAGTCAGATTGTCGAAATTGCGGCCTTCCGCCTTTCGGAAATGGACTCCTTGAATTTGCAAACGAGAAACCACACTGAGGTGAATCGAAGAATCATCCCCTTTGAAATATTGCGTCTGAATTTGCAGAGGGAAATCCAAAATTTCGTCCCGCGATAATACGGCATCTTGGATCTCCTGTTTGGCTTGTTCATTCGCATCCTTCCATTTTTTCGGGGCCAGGTAGCCGCGGCGGGCCTGAATGGTGTATTTTCGTTTGTCGCTCAGAGTAACTTTCAGCGAGTGGAACTGGCCATCCATTTTTGGGGACACGGGAGAGAAACCAAGAACATAGGAAACTTCAGGAGCAGCCCCGAGCAGCTGCAGGCCGCCGGCGAGATCATTGGAATTGTGAAAGAAGGTGCCGCCTGTTCCGTAGGCAAGATCTCCGAGGACAAAGGCCTGCTCTTCTTGTGAGGCAGTGCGGCTACTGGCCCTCACGCCAGCCGTTAGCGCATTATTGTTATAGGTGGGCTTCGAGATATCACCGAGCAGGTCTGGAGTATAAAGGCCACGTCCATCGAGGGTGTTGATCACAACACTGTTTCGATTCGCCAGGTCTACAACAGTCGACAAATCGATATGCTGCGCAGTCGTCAGTAGAAATCCGGGAGATGCCAGCAGCAAAACCCGTTCGCCCGGCCTGCTAGCCAAACTACGAATCACGTCCTGCATGAAGCTAAAGGCATATTGGCCCTCCGTTTCACCTTGCAAGAGTGCTTGTTGGGCGGCGGATTGAACCATGTTGCGAGCGGCGGCAATTTGGGCATTGTCGCCGTTGAAAGCGCACTGGAGGGTGTCATAGACATCTGCATTATAGATTTGCGTGTTGCTATAGTTGATGATTTGGTCGCCTTCATAGAAAGAGACATCCGGGCACGCCACAGTGGAAGTCAGGAATCTGGCACGCGGAACAAGGCCAAGAAGAGTTTTTCTAAGCAGTTCTTTGTCGCTGGTGTAGCCATGGGTAAGCTCGCCAGAGGTGGAAAAAATAGCGATGCGGTCGGTTGGAGCAATCGTGTCCAGAAATTTGCCCACTTGCACCCGAAGATTGGTAATGTCCGACATGTCGAAATGGGTGTCGTCAAACACCACGGCGACGAAACGGTCCGGGATGACCGAAGATGTTGTAGCGGGCTTCCCCGAGTCAGAATCTTCCACTTGAGTTTTGGCTGCGGCTTCTGCTTTGGCCTGACGTGATTGGCGCGTCTCGATGGCAAAGGTGCTGATCGTTTGCAGTTTACCTTGATCGTAGAGAAGAAAATCCTCTTTGCGCAGATTCTCTACCGGCTTTCCGCTGGCATCCCGCACCGTCACGTGCACCTGGACGAGATTCACTCGCAAGCGGAACGTAGTGCCGGAGTCCTGGATGTCGAGTTCCCTCTTCGCCTCGGAGCTGACAACGGGTTTCGGGTGAGAAGAGTCACTAGGAGTTTCTGGTGTGCCCGGAGTTGCTGCGGGAGCTTCTGGCGAGGGGGCCACAGGAGTCGGGCTCTCAGGGGGAGCGGCGGGAGCTTGGGGTCGAACGGGCAGCACCCCAACCAATAGTATCAGCACGCAGAGAAACACGATTGGCGTGGCTTGAAAGTTTGGTCGAGAAGGAAGGAATGGATTCATTACATTCGCCTGATTCGCTACCAGCCAGGATTTCTAAACTATACGCCTTTTACATGAGCCGCGCTCTGAACCCCCGCGGAGATCGGGGAGATGAAGTTTGGGAGTTCCGGCGACGGTCCGCTAGCGCGCAGGTTGGACAGCGAAAAATAAGACCTGAGCTGCTAAGCCCTTCGGTCGAGCCGTCTGCGCTCGGTCGCGAGTTCGGCGTTCCACGCAGCGCCGAGGAAGACGACAATGGCGGAAATCTGCATCCAGACGAGCAAGCCGATGACGGCCGCCAATCCTCCATAAACGATGCTGTAAGGAACGCGGCGTATGTAGAAGCCAAAGACGGCGTTTACGATCCACCACAGTAGCGTAGCTGCCGCGGCACCGGGCAGGACGTTTCGCAAGCTCTCTTCCTTCGGCCGGGCCACCCGATAAATTACTGTGAGCGCGAGCATGGCGAGAATCATCGCCACGGCAGGGAAAAAAATCAGCCAAAGAAAATGGATGGGCATACTCCTGCCAAGCTGCTCGGTAAGCCAAGTGCGAAGCTGCCTTCCGAACACTCCAAGAATGCCAGCGATCAGAATGGGCGCCATAGTGATCAGCAGTAAGAGAAGGCCTCTCAGTTGACGGTGAAGGAAGCCTAGACGTTCTTCGTCTTCGTAAATAAGATGGATGCCATCCATCAGTAGCTTCATGACCTGAGAGCCGCCCAAGAGCGTGCCGGCCCACCCGAGAATGGTGTATTTCCAAAGATCAGAACCACGGCGGGTAAGGAAATCGGTAACGATTCCCTGGCTTCCGGGCGGCAAAAAGCTAGTGAATTCCTTGATGGCGTCCAATGTTGCTACTTTGCTGCCAAGCCAGCTCGAGGCAAAACCGACTGCGAACAGCAGAGTGGGGAAAAATGCCAGGAAGAGGTTAAAGGCGATCGCCTGCGAGATCATGCTGCAGCGCGAAACCCGGCCGAAGGCCCCCACAATTCTACTGAGTACGTAACCGCTCGAACTCATGGTGAACAGTATAGCCGGACGGGCATATGGAGTTGAGTGCAGCAAGCAGAAAACGTTTCGATATTTGCCTAGTACGCGCAGCGGAAGCGCTTACGGGCCAGCTTCGCAATGGGTTAGCAGATACATCAACTGCACCCGCGCCAGGGTGGGCACTGGGCTATGTTAGTTCCGTGGCGACCCCGTATACGGCCGCAAGTACGCGGATGATTTGGGTGCAAACGCAGCATAGAGGTGTCCTATGAGATGGCGGAGCCTAAGGAACTTGGTAATCTTGCTCCTGGCTGTAAGTATTCTGACGGCGGCCCAGAGCTGCGTGGACAGCCCGTATGCCGACAGGCCCACTGCGGAGCGGATGAAGTTGGAAGCAGCGGATGCGGAGCTTCAGCGCCAGGAATTGGAGAATTTGCAGAAGGAAACGGCCAGAGCCATGCAACTGCATAATGGGAGCTTTTTTAATCGGGTTTACAGTGACGATTTTCTAGGAACATCGCCGTCCGGAAACATTCTGGATCGCACCGCATTGGTTGCCTCCGTCGAGAACTCAAACGTGAAATATAGTTCGTTCCTGGCCACCGATATTCGAGTGCGAATTTTCCAGAACACCGCCGTTGTTACCTGCTTGTGGAGCGCGCGGGGCACGTTAGAAAGCGCAAGCATCTCACGGCAACTCCGGGTGATGAATGTGTATGTGAGAAGTGACCGAGGATGGAAAGTGGTGGCGAGCCAGGAAACCCAATTGCCTGGATGAGCTTTTTACCGTCCAGTAACCAGAGTTGGGCAAATTCTACACAGAAGCCCTTATAGCCTATTGCGGTTTCATTCCCCAAAATCCCATAGTCTCTTATATCCTTCTGTTCTTTGTTGGTATCTAAACCTGCACATCATTCTGGTGAGGACCAAATGCCTAACATTTTGGGTGCCGGAACAAAAGCGCCGGAATTTGAGCTGCACGTTACCCCCGATCAGAGATTGAAATTGAGCGAACTGCGGGGCAAGCCGGTGATTCTGGCATTTTACCCAGCAGACTGGAGCCCGGTCTGCGGTGATCAGATGGCGCTGTACAACGAGATCCTGTCCGAATTTCATAAATTTGGCGCTGAATTGTTGGGAATCTCGGTGGACGGGGTGTGGTGCCATGAAGCATTTGCAAAGGATCGGCATTTGCACTTCCCGTTGCTGGCGGACTTTGAGCCCAAAGGCCAAGTCGCTAAGAGCTATCAAGCCTACCGGGCGGAGGATGGAATTTGTGAACGAGCGTTGTTTGTGATCGACAAGAATGGCGTGATTGCCTGGAGTTATTGTTCTCCGGTGGCGGTAAACCCAGGCGCCGATGGAATTCTGGAAGCACTGGAAAAATTAGCAAAGTAGGAAGAAGGAGAACTTTTGATGAGCTTGAGGGTCCCGGTTGGTGAGCATGACCACATGCAAGGAGCTGCGACTGCAACTTGTACCTTGGTGGAATACGGCGATTATGAGTGTCCGCACTGTGGGCGCGCTTACCCGATCGTGAAGCGCGTGCAGAAACACTTTGGGAAAAGGCTGCGATTCGTATTCCGCAATTTCCCTCTCGGCGAGATGCACCCCCACGCGGAATCCGCCGCGGAATCCGCGGAATTTGCGGGTTCTAAAAATAAATTCTGGGAAATGCATGATTTGCTATTTGAAAATCAGGAGAATTTAAGTGGTGTTTTGTATCTGAAATTAGCGACGCAGTTGGAACTGCCGCCAGAGGCATTGCGGGAAGCACTCGAAAAACGAGCCTTTGCCACCAAGGTAAAAGCCGATTTCACTGGCGGTGTACGCAGTGGGGTGAACGGCACGCCAACCTTCTTCATCAATGGAGAGCGCCACGATGGCTCGTTCGAGTATGAGGATCTGCTGGGTGCCATCGAAGGCGCGCTGAGCCTCACGTAGTGCTTCCTAACTCGCGGGCCAAGCACGTTCCTGGCGGTCGCCTGCCCCAAAGCCTACCTGTCTGCCCGGTCCTGTCGTACACTTTTTAAGTGTACTCGAGGTAGGCCAGATGAAGGCCGTTTCAGCGCCCGGAGCCAAGTCCCCTGTGTTACTGGACTTCAGGAAATCGCTGCTGCAAAGCTTTGCGATAAACGAAAGAGCGAATCAACTTCTGATCAGCAACATCGGCGACAGGGCGTGGCAGGCGGGTTGCCCGACGGGAAAAGGGCGCAGCATTGCCGATGTAGCCGTGCATATTCATCACGTCCGACTGATGTGGCTTTCTGCGGCGGATCAAACCGCAAAATGCCGGGGAAACTAGAGCCGCACAAGGCCACTCGGGGACAAGTGCAGGCTGCATTAAAGGCCAGCGCCAATCGCATCGAGAAATTGCTGGCCCAGGCACTTGCGGATCCAGGGGGCAAGGTTCCGAATTTCCGGCCGGACGTTGTGGCATTCGTTGGTTACTTGATCGCACACGATTCGCATCACCGGGGACAAATCGCAATGATGGCGCGGCAAGTCGGGCACCCCGTGGCACCGAGAATTGGCTTCGGATTGTGGGAATGGGGGAGGCTTTGGAAAGAATGTGGGTTCGGCGGACCGGGGAAGTGAAACGTAGATTCCTGGCAATCGGTGCAGTTTCGGCTGTTATCCTTCTGCTCCTGGGTATGCGTGTCCCCTGCTTTGCGAAATCAAACACCGACGGCAAGAAGTCAACGTGGCACTCGATCGAGTTTGGAATTGTGAAGTTTAACGATAAAGCGCCAAACTCCTGGAATATTTATCATGGGGAAAAAAGGGGTTTGCTGTTGGTGCGCCTGTGGAAACGGTATTTGTTCGTGGACGTAGCGGAAGAAGAAGTCTATGACATCGATCCTCGAGTAATTACTGTCGAAGGAGATGCGGTGGAGTGGTCGCTCGCTGACGTGCCGGATAAGCCGATCGAAACTCCTGAATTCAAAGAGCGCAACGTCGGAATGGTCGATCGAATCCAGTTTCGGCTAGGAAAGACCGGCCATATGCTGGAACTGCAAATCCCGATGGGGCCAACCGGCAAACCGCTGTACTAATCACAAATCATTGTCGATAAACGCCGTAATACCAGGGAATGCCCAGGGCACCCGGTTCCACTCCAACCACTATCTTGTCGCCGTCGTGAAAGCGATCGAAGTCATCGGAATCGACAGCTAGTCGCTCATAGCGATGGCCTTCGCGCCAGGAGTAGACAAATAGCCTGCGGGTGCCACGAATAATGCCCCGCATCTGGTAACGGCTATCGACGGTGCTCGGATGATATTTGACGTTATTCGGCGAATCGAGCCGGCCATTGAGAAATAGGGCGACCGAAAAAATGAAGGGGATCGGAAGCAGGCCGGTGAAAAGATGCCTGGCCATCTCGATATCCTTGCGTTCGCGTGCCTGCCGATCGAGGAAAATTGCCAGCGCCAGTGCGACGAAAAACACCAAACCAAAAAAAACCAGCATGGCATCGATATCGAGCGGCGGATAAATCTGGCTGAGATAGGGAAAGAGTAGGGAGCCGACCAGAAAAATAGCCATCTGGCGCAACAGGCGACGTCGAAAAACAAGTTCGGCAGCAGCAGAAGTCAGGCCACAGACGGAGCATTGGTCAGCGGTTCGCTGGGAACCGCAGTCAAGACATCTGGTCATGAAAATAGTATAAGGCTGGTTTTACGACGCAGTTGAAAGTTTAGCGAGCAGATCTTCAAAATGCTTCTGGTTCTGATCTGCAGAAACGGCGATCGTGACGCCCATCCCCCGTCCGGGTTCCACACGCTTTACCGAACAGTCCAACCAGAGGGCGCGTTCGGCAATTAGGCGAGCGCGAAAGCCCGCTCCCACCCAGAGTACATCCTCTGATTCGATATACATGCCCCCGGCGCTGATGTCGCGGGTGCGCCCTTTCAAGCGAGCCGAACCCCATTCAATTTCTAAACCTGCTTGAAAATTGTAACGCGGGGCCCGCCGACGTTCTTTGCCGCGCGACCCAGTTTCCTCCATCATCATCAGACCAGCGCTCCTCGAGGCGGCGAATTGCGCAAGAACAGTTGGGCGTGTAGGACGTGCCCTGCCATGAAGATACGTCGGACCGACGCCATTGGATAGGACACCGAGGGAGAATGTTCTGTTCCCGCCATTTTCCACTTGGGCACAGGACGCGGAAAATGCGGCAGTAAGTCATACCCACTGAAGGTCGGCGTGTTGGCCGGTCGAACGATGGCGGCAATGATAGAATTTCGATCGTGAAGGTGAAAAGTGGAATGTATGCCTGAAGCGGGGTCGTTTGCGCATCTGATTAGGGAGAATTACACGCCGGAACTGGTCAGCAAGATCAGCGAGCAACTCGCCCTAAAAGGTTCGCATAAGATCCGTGCAATCGCGCACGGACTGTACGCGGCAAGCGGCAATCAATCGCCGGATTCAGTTACAGGTTATCAAAACGTGTGGGTTCGCGACAATATCATGGTCGCAAATTCGTTTCGTGAGAGAGGAATACTGGCTCCGGCGATTGCCTGCATGAACGGATTAACAAAGTTTTTTGAGAAACAGAAGCCCCGCTTCCGTGAAATTATTGATGATCCGGTGGGCGTGCTGAAGGAAGACGCTAACCGGAGACCGCACATTCGTTTTACAGCACAAAGTCTGTGGGAACTGCCCGAAAAATGGGCTCACGCACAGAACGACGCATTGGGGCAAGCCCTGTGGTTCCGGTTTTTGCTAGTGTCGTGATTCCAACGCTTCTTTATTTATTCGTATTTTGCGCATGATGGCCTCAGCGGAGGCGGTCCAGACGAAAGCCTTGGGGTTCTGATTGTGATTATCGATATAGTCCATGATG
>Ga0074046_10000074_pt1 | contig 79372 bp, 81 predicted proteins | sample BogForMeECP23OM3_FD_94441 | JGI IMG/M metagenome (GOLD analysis project Ga0074046, IMG submission 94441) | Bog forest soil microbial communities from Calvert Island, British Columbia, Canada - Bog Forest MetaG ECP23OM3 | ecosystem: Environmental > Terrestrial > Soil > Wetlands ... | reverse complement strand
CAGTAAATCAACTTTTTATATCTTTACTTGAATTACTGGTATTTCATTTCATAATCGAGAATTTTTTAATTGCTCATGCATTATAAATCAATAAAAAAACCTTGATTTCATATTAAAATTAACAAAAGTTTGTTAACAATTTGCATAGATTTTTTTAATACCGGGATACAATACAGTATTGAATTATTAACGATCGGCGTAACCGTGGTTTTGTGAAATGCCCGAATAATGCCGGTAGATATTCAGGATATCGAAGAGGAGGGCAGCATGGTTCAGGATTTTCCGGTTATGGTATCATGTGCATTTACCCTCATTGGACTCAGCGGTCTTTTCACGACGTTGAAAAACAGTATCCGCATCTCAAAAGACCCGCTCCCGCCCGGCGCCGATCCCTCCCCCCATCCCAAAAAAGAATTACCGGCACTGGACACGACAACTGCCCGTGCGGCCGGTGAATACATCCTCGCAATTTTTGTGGAAGCTTCGTGGGAAGGGATCCTCTCCCTTGCAGCGGTTGTCGTGATAGCCCTGGTGTCAGGCTTCATCGTCATGGTTGTCGATCTCTCTCTCCCGGCCATGATCGGCCTCAGCCTCGTGTCTCTTGCAGCAGCCGGGCTGTCAATAAAGACCATAAGCAGGAGGCAGGCCATTGGATCCTGGCTCCCCTCGGGTGTACTCTGGAAAAAAGGCGATCCGGTTCCCGTCCCGGACCAGATACCCGCGTGCCCCGGCGTGCAGGTATCTGCACAATCCCGGCAGGCAGCGCCCGACCTTCCGGAAGAGGCGTCCCTTGCCACCCTGGAGCGGTACTGGGTGGTCGAACCCTACTCCTTTGTGAAGATCGAAAGGGTCAGGAACGAGGGGTTCACGTACATCGTGGTCGAGCCTCCCATCTCCCAGAAAGAGAAGACGATCCTGATGGAGACCTATGCGCACCTCCGGGATATCATCATCTATGACAATACGGAGAAGGGCCGGGACGACCGTATCGATCCGGTTGCGGTGGCCCGGATCATCCGGCAGTTCGATCCCGATATAACCAACGAACGGGTTGCAATCCTTAATTATTACATCAAACGGGATCTCTCCGGCTACGGTCCCCTCGAAGTCCTCATGCGGGACCCGGCCCTTGAGGATCTCAGCTGCAATGGCCACGATCTTCCGGTTTTCATCTTCCACCGCACCTATGGCAGCCTGCCGACAAACATTTTCTTTACCGAGAGCGAACTGAACCAGTTTGTTCTCAAGCTTGCCCAGAAAGCCAACAAACAGATGTCGCTGTCGAACCCGATGGTTGATGCCACCCTTCCTGACGGCGCCCGCATCCAGATCACCTATAGCGAAGTGGTCTCAACAAAGGGCAGCTCGTTCACGATACGGAAGTTCCGGGCAGAGCCCATGACTCCGCTGGATCTTATCAGGTTCGGCACGTACGATGCACAGACCCTCGCGTTCCTCTGGCTTGCCATCGAGCACCGCAAGAGCCTGCTGGTCGTCGGGGGTACTGCAAGCGGCAAGACTTCGATGATGAATGCGGTCTCCCTCTTCATCCCGCAGAATGCAAAAGTGGTCTCCCTTGAAGATACTCGTGAGATCCAGCTACCGCACAGGAACTGGCTCCCCACCCAGACCCGGGAACTCAATGCGGAAGGGATCAAAGGCGACATCGATCTCTTCTCCCTCCTGAAAGCCTGCATGCGGCAGCGTCCGGAATATATCATCGTGGGGGAAGTACGAGGCGTGGAAGCCCAGACCCTCTTCCAGGCCATGAACTCCGGCCACGCCACCCTCTCGACCATCCATGCCGGGAGCGTGTATGAAGCGATCAACCGCTTGACCCACGACCCGATTAACGTCCCGCCGGTTATGTTCCAGGCACTTGACCTCGTGGTGGTCCAGTCCATCTACACGCTCGGGAAGACGCGGATCCGCCGATGCCTCTCCATCCACGAGATTGAAGTCACGAAGAGCGGGGAGATTAACCCCATCCTCCTGTTTGAATGGGATATCCAGCACGACACGTTCAGGAGGGTTTTCCAGAAGTCCAGGGTTCTCGAGGAGATCGCATTCCACTGTGGCTGGGACAATGAAGAACTGGAACGCCAGATCAAAAAGCGCGAGGAGTTCTTCCGCTGGGCTCTTGACGTGGAACCACCTACCCTCATGGACCTTGCAAATGCCATCAATGATATGGGTGACTGATAGTGTTCCTGCCGCCAGCACTGAGACGGGCCGAGAAGAAGCTGACCGATTTTGAACTGATGATCCACGGCAGCAACCTGCGTACGGTGCTTCGGTCGGCCCATATGCCCATCACCGCAGAGGAGTACCTCCGGACCGTCCGGGTCAATCTCGCCGGTACGCTCGTGATGTTCTTCACCCTTTGGGCATTTTTCCTGTTCAGCGGATTCGAACTGGATATTTTCGGTCTCCAGACCTCCGGCACCCTTCTCTGGATCCTGTTATTCATGCTGATCGTGCCCGGGCAGTACGTGATGCAGATGTATTACCCGCAGATCGTGGCACAGGGCAGGAAGAGCCGGATTGACCTGGACATGCCCTATGCGATCTCCTATATGCAGGCCCTATCCACCACCATGCCGCCGTACGAGATCATCCGTAAAGTGTACGAAGAGCATGACATGTTCGGCGAGATCTCAAAGGAGTTCGGCATGATCGTCAGGGACGTCGAACTCTTTGGTGACGACCTTGATACGGCAATGAAGAACCTGCAGCGCACTACCCCTTCTACCAATCTCCGCGACTTCCTCAATGACCTCGCTATCGTCTTCGACAGCGGCGGGAGCGTGACCATGTACCTTGGGGCTAAGACCGAATACTATCGTGACCAGGCAAAGCAGGAACTCGAGCTTGTCCTGAAAACCATCGAGATCATGGCCGAAGTTTACGTGACGGCATTTGTTGCCGGGCCGATTGCCCTTATCATCATGATCGTTGCGCAGGGCATGACAAACTCCACAGGAATGGCATGGATCCTCCCGATGATGTACATCTGTATCCCGGCAGGTGCGATCGTTCTCATCTGGATCCTCTCCATGATGCTTCCCCCGGAAAACATGGAGATCTCCCGGAAGGAGACCATAGAACATGATTTTGGGTCCAATCTGCCAGGATCCAGGGAGAAATCTCTTTCGGAAGCGGACCCGAAGAATAAAGAGTTCTATAAGAGGATCGAAGCGAACAAGAGGCGGAATTATTATATTGGCCTGTTGCGTCACCCGTTCAGGACCTATATCCGGAGTTATTATTACGGCATTGGTGCAGGAATGCTCTTTGCCGGGATCGTTGCCGTAGTCTGGCTCAACGGGGGATTCGATCCCATTATCCAGCATGATATTCCAGAAGCCGTTCTCTGCATGATGATCATGGCATTCATGGCACCAGTTGCCCTCTCCTATGAAGGCCGGCGCTGGTACGTGCAGAACATCGAATCCCACCTGCCGGATTTCCTCAGGGAACTATCGGATATGAAAGACATCGGTATCACCCTGCACGAGGCAATCCACCGGATCTCCGGTGCAAAACTGGGGGTGCTGAGTTCCGAGCTCTCGGTTGCCTCCCGGGATATCGAGTCTGGCGCTTATGTTAATTCAGCGCTGGTAAAGATGGAGGAGCGCATCGGTCTCGTCTCCGTGAAACGTGCGATTTCGCTGCTCGTGCGGGCCAGCGAGATCACTACAAACCTCCGGCAGATCTTCATCATTGCAATCACAGATTTCGAATATTATCTCAAACTGAAACGGGAGCGATCGAACACCACAATCGTTTACGTAATGATCATCTACCTCTCGTTTGGCATCTACCTGTATACAGCATACCAGCTGAATGTGCCATTCCTTGCGGCGTTCAAAGGAATGAATGTCAGTCTCGATACTGCCGGCAACCTTACCGAAATGTTCAACATCGGTATAATCCTTGCAACCTTCTCCGGGATCATGGCCGGGCAGTTCAGCTCGAACAGCATCCTTGCCGGCTTCAAACACAGTATCGTGCTGCTCGTAGCCACGGTCATTCTATTTGTGGGTTTGATGTGATTGCACCCGGAAATATTTAATGTCACATAAAGGCGGAGCGTAGCGTTTATAATAACGGATATCCTTTTTTTAAAAGACACTGGAATCCACAACGAATCGGGTAATATACAATGAGGACTGGACTTTTAGCAACTGATCTCTTGCCTTGATCACTGATTTTCAGAGATAGAATTCACCTGTTGAGATGGTATTGCCCGTCTCCTTGTCCACAACAAGCCAGGTAATTTTTGTATTGTTCGTAAGAACCATGCTCCCGAACTGCATTCCCGTACCATCCGGGATAGCATTGCCTCCGATAAAAAAGGTATCCCCGGCTTTGATTGTTGTATCGGAACTCCCCCCGGTGTTACCTGCTTCGGAAAAAGTTACATTTCTGCCCCCGGCATTAACTGAATTGAGGGTAGTCTGGTTATCACCGGAACGTAAAACCACATTAATGGAGTTAAGCATAAACGGATCACCGCCATTGTGATCAAAATAGATCCGGCTATTGTCCAAGTCAGTAGTTACCCGGATCGAGCTCTGCGGACTTTTTTGAGCACCGCCGGAAAATCCACCGGCATACGTGCTCACGATCGCTGCAATCATAACAGTCACCGCAAGCATCAGCATTACACCGACAACCGGTGAAACCGCATCCCCGGTATTCCTGCCCGTCCTCATTCGACCACCACATCTTTGTCAAAGATGACTTGCCCGGTTGGGATATGGACTATCCTGACGGTTATAACGGCACCCGCCTGGTAGCCACTGCCCGCAGCGGTAGTATCAAAATTGAGGATATAATTCAGGCCGGGATTGGTGTGGGACTCGGATGGAACCGGCGGAACCGAGCTGCAAAACTGGGCCGGAGTCACGAGGACATCCCCGGGCATCAGGACTGCCGATGCATTGCCAAACCAGCTCTCATACCCGGTACCCGAACTCTGGAGGGGGGAGCCGCCGAACCGGTCCTGGTCATTGATGAACAGGACTCCGCTGTATGTATTTGAATTAAAATTACTGCCTGTCCAGCTGTCGTTTCCCGGAACGGCTTTCTCCCCAATCAGGTAACCTTTGATCATCTGCCCCGATGCGTTCGTGAAATACGTGGTGATACTCAGTTCCTTTGTCTGCAGGGGGCTCCCGCTGATATGCCCGATTGTCATCGACGGTGCAGAGAAACTGCCATATGACCGGTTTTCGTAGAAATGGACATCAAGAATTGCAGAAGGGGCTTTATCCCTTGTACCGGAAAAGCCGCCAGCCGCTGCACTGACAATGGCGGCAATAATCACCGTCACCGAGAGCATCAGCATGACCCCAACAACGGGGGAGACCCCCTCTTCAGTCTTTCCCATTCAGGCACATCCTTGTGGTACGTGCGATATAATCCACGGAGGATATCATTTAGCATTGCGTACATTCAGAATTTTGTAAAGATTTCTTTGAAAGGAAAATTTATTTAATAAGTATGGTTAACAATACATATAAATTTAACATTTTGGATTACCAATCGTATATCAGAAAAACATTTTTTATTACCTGATACTGGATTTGCGAGAGTGCTTGTAATACCGGATTGTGAATCAGGAAAAACAATGTGCGGGAAAATGGCGATGGGAAATGTAATAGTTATCTGTGAAATGTTCCCCATGATCAACAGGTATTTTCATGGAGTTTTCACGAAGAGGTTCTTCCTAGCCGTAATTTCTGTCCATACCGGACTTGTGGATAATACAGACCTGATGTCTGTTGCACAAAAAAACTCATTTACCTCTGCTGGAGGAGAGGCATGATCTGCAGAAACGCTGCTGATTCCGGCGTCTCGGAAGTTGTCGGGGAGATGCTCATGGTGGCCCTTGTTATTGTATTAATCTCGGTATTCTCTGCTATTCTCTACAATTTCCTTCCGACAGACCGTGATCCGAGCATTAACGTGATGATGACCAATGACCAGCAGAATATAACCCTCTGGCACAAGGGAGGAGACTGGGTGAAGATACAAGATCTGACCGTCATAATCGGGAACGACACTAACCGTACATCATTTTCTTACAGGAACGGGAATCTTATCCTTATCCCGAATAAAACCGTATTCGATCTAGGGAGCAACATCACGGTACAAACACGAACATTTTTTGAAGGGAATGAAACCGTTAAACTGGTCACGCCCCGCACGGTGATCTACACCGGGAAGGTCAGCCTGTGAGCGAGAATGGCGTAGCCCCGGTCGTTGCTGCGATGCTCATACTTGCCATAGGAGTAACGTTTTTCGCTGCATGGAATGCCTATTATGTCCCCTCCATGAAAGCACAGTCAGAGATTACCCATCTCAAAGATGTTGAGACCGGGTTCCTGCGGTTTTCATCGGATATCGGGACTGCAGCCTCTTTAAGAAGTAATATGCAGCTATCTGAACCGGTCCCGCTGGGAGGAGGGGACTTTACCTTTGATGCGGTAAAGTCCGGCGGATTGCTCACGATCCAGAATGATACATATGGATATATGCGTATTCGCATCATCTACGGAACTACTACGGCACCGGCAATTAACTTTCTCCATCTTCCCGATTATTCATACCAGCCGGTGAATAATTTCTGGCAGGACCAGGGGTATGTGTGGTCGTACGGCTATGTGAATGTCACGAAAGACGCACTTGCAACTCCCCTTCAGTCTACCGGCATGGACAACGTCGATTACGGCTTGACCGGGGCTTTGTTCGGTCTGGAAATGGTTGCCTGGCCGGAGGATCCCGCCCAATGTTCCCAGATAAATGTGTACAGCGTAAACATAACCCCGGCTGCTGGGCATACTGTCGCGAGCGGTAACGGGAACGGTTTGCTTGCGCTGAACAGTACGGTCGTGAGCCAGCAGTTTACCAATGTTACGAACCTGAATATCAGCATCAATCGTAATCTGCCGGATGGATTCCAGAGCGCCCTCTGGGACGCTGTTAACCAGAGCGCCAATGAAGCCCTGATCTGCGGAAATGTTCAGGTAATCCCCCCCGATCCCACAAACCCCAGCTCGAACCTGACGATCCAGATGGTGTTTGCACCGATCCCCAACATGACCCTGAACCGGAAAATAACGGAGATATCACTTGGGGCAGAGTGACAGGCCGTAACCACCGGGTATTCCGTTTACACAGGCCCCGTGGATTTCATCGTGTACGTTCAAGGGCCGGGAAACAAGGTAGTGCAGAAGATTCGCATGATTGGTATCCTTACTCTCCTCAACCATTTTTATAATCCCTGAATGTTGGCAAAGGGCTCGAATCTTTCTTTCAGTGATCTTACAGGGTAACCTGGGGTAATATGACGATCAGGTTGTTGACGTCCACGATGATATAGAGCAGGATAAGAACGCAATAAAAAAACACAGCTGATCCTCTTACCCTCCGTTCGGCTATGAGAGAGACCGGGAAGATTATGAAGAGGAGCAGGGTCTTGACACCGAGATGCAGGGCCGGGCTAGCCACGATTCCCGTCATAAAGGGATTCAACTCTGCGCCGCCCATCCAGAGAATGATCTGGGTCGTTACTACGTCAAGAAGGAACAATGTCCCAAGAATGAGCAGGAGTTTCACGATCCGGCCTAACGTCTCATGATCTATGGGACGATATCCCGGGAATGTGCACTGGACATTATACCCGGTTCTTCCTTCAGGCATACCGGATACCTGAATTTCATTATATTAATTGTTTTTGTAAAAAAGCATTTTTTGAGGAGATATTTGAAATTCAACGAAAATTATTGATTTTTAGAATAGTTAAATAATTACACTGCACATTCCGGGGAGATGTCAGGCCCCGGTGTCCCCCCAGATGTGGGCACTATATGATGCGCCATCAAGGATAAAACCCTCGCGGCAGGGCCGGAGTTTATGTGTGAAGTATTCCTTAAGGATCTCCTCCTGCACCATTGTCGAGCAGTTCAGGCGCTGGTAATATTCCCGGACTGCTTCATCAGATGTCCGGTAAACCGTGGTTTTTTTGTGTTCCGGTGTAATATTTGCATAAATTCCCATCTCATATAATGCCTGCCAGAGACAGTCCGCAAGGGGCTCGCCCGGGTATTCCCTTCCGTGGAGACACGGCCAGAGATCCCGGCTGACCCGTTCCCATGCAGGAGGTGTCAGGAACCAGAAGAGATGGACCGTACCCCGGCAGCAGGCATGCATCTTTTCCAGTGCCTTTCCGATATCTACCATGGAGAGAGAGTAGGAGGCGATCACTGCATCGAACGGCTCGCCAAGTTCGTTTGGAGATACATCTTCCCACCGTGAAGGAATCACTACGAGAGGTCCAGCTCCCGAAGATGCCAGGTTTTTCTCCAGCTCTTCCCGCATGGCAGCGGAAGGTTCGATCACCGTAACTTCGCAGCCCTGTGCAGCAAGAGGAATTGCAAGGGCCCCGCTCCCTCCCCCGATATCGAGGACACGGGCACCGGCAGGGATATGCAGGGCTTTGAGACGTCCGTCCATCTTTTCCAGCCAGGGGGAGCGGGTACGGCTCCTGACATAGAGCTCATTCACATTTTTCCGGTTGTTCCAGTAACTCCCCACACTCTCGAATCCCGGAGACGTTATTCTTGCGAGTTTCTTCCGGTACCATTGGTCCCGCCAAAATGTGGGTTGAAGGGGCTTGAAGGGAGAGCCAGGGATTAAGGGGTCCATATCGACAGGATATGCCCCTTAAGAGTTCAGTACCGTATAGTATGAGGATATGCCACAGTTCTTGCACATCGGCTTGCTGTCAACTATGATGTGCCGGTTGTCCATGATCTGCTCCCCGCAGACACTGCAGACTGCTTTCTCATGGGGGAATCCCGGGATATCGTCATCGGGGATGTCCATCTTCACATGCTCGATCTTCAGGATCTCCGGTTCGGGAATCTCCCCGAGGAGCTTGATCATTTCGTCCTTTGCCAGCGTGTTATGTGCTGCACGATTTTTCTCTTGGACCGATACGCGGACTGCCTTTCGTGTCCCGATATCTACAAACGTTGCGGCAAATTTCCCGTAATCCTTGTGCTTGAGATTCCGGTGGCCCAGCGAACACCCGGTAATGGCCTGAACGGCATCTGCCCCGCACCGGTCAATCTCCACGTACACGATGAGGTTGCGATTCTCTTCGTGGGGGTTCATGCCAAGTTCCCGCAGCCCTGCGATGGTCAGCCGTGTTCCGAGAACAATTCCACCACAGACATGCCCGTGGAACTTCTTTGCCTTGTTGAATAATACTTCGTAATCGCTCATGTTTTCACCATGTATTCTGTTTTAATGTAACGAACCCGTTAAACCTGCCCGTCCGGTTTTATAGTACTCCACCAGATGTGTGCTACCTGAGTCCCGCTCCCAAGGATCACACTATCCCCGTCATGACGGAGTACCGTGTGGAAATAATTCCGCACGGTTTCTTCTTGGGCAGGAGTCGTGCAGTTCAGGCGGAGTCGGAACTCGTCAACAACTTCATCAACATTTGAGTATCTTGACGGTGGAAAACCCTGTTCTGCAGTGAGATTTGCATAGATCCCCATCTCGTACAGCACCTGCCAGAGCCACTCCGCAGTGGGTTCTCCGGGGAATGTGCCGCCATGCAGGTATGGCCACAGGTCCTTATTGACCTGGACCCAGGCCGGGGGAGTCAGGAACCAGAAGAGATGGATCGTGCCCCGGCAGCAGGCGTGCATTTTCTCAAGTGCTTCACCTATGTCCATCATCGTTAAGGAGAATGAGGCGATGACAACGTCAAAAGATCTGCCAAGTTCGGTGATCTGCACATCCTCCCAGCGTTTCGGGATGACAACAATATTTTTGATCTTCTCTTTTTTTATCCGTGCCTCCAGCAGTTCCCGCATCACCGGTGACGGTTCGATGACCGTTACGGGGCAGCCGCGGGCTGCGAGCGGAATGGCATAGGTTCCCGGTCCTGCGCCAATGTCGAGTACCCGCGAGCCATCGGGAATATTCATGGACCTGAGACGGGCCTGCGTGATGTCGTCATGCTTCCCGTTTCCTTTCGCATATACCGTATTCACTTTCTTCTTGTTCCCCCAGAACTGGCGGGAGTTGCCATAATTCGGGACTGCGCAATGGGCGAGTTTCAGCTGGCGCCACCGTTCGCGGAAAGAGGTGGTGCCGTTTTTATGCACCGCTGCCGGAAGGAGTGAGGATGTGATCGGACCAGTGGTTGAATCCACGTTCATATTATTACATTAACTTTTCACTCATATCAACAATTTGCTTTTAATCAAGAGAATTTCCTGGTAAGTACCGAAGTCATTATTACTATTGCAGTGTGAATGAGATTGTCTTCTCCATCACCACCCATTGCAAAACTCTCAACTCAGCTCCCGGTATACCGCAACGCCGATTCTGTCGGGGGATCGGCCATCGGGGAGATCGCCGGTTTTATTATAAGTCCGGAGGCCGGATAGGAGGGGCGGAGTTCAACACACACAATTATTACCAAGAATAATCGCCACGATAGCGATCCCCGTCTGCCGGCCTGCCATGTTCTGAATTTATATCGCACGTAAGATTAATTTATCTATTTTATTTAACAAACAAAAAAAGTTAACATAATGAGAATTATTTTAGGATTGGCGAACTCATCCCTCCGACTCGTACAGCTCGAAGTATGCCCCGCGTTTCTCCATCAGCGTCTCATGGTTACCGCTCTCGATAATTTTCCCGGCGCTCATGACATAAATCGTATCGGCTTTCCGTATGGTCGAGAGCCGGTGGGCAATAATGAACGTAGTAATCGTCTCCGAAATCCGATCGATGGAGTTCTGGACAATGGCCTCAGATTTATTGTCCAGGTTGCTCGTTGCCTCATCGAGTATCAGGATCTCCGGGTTCCTAACGAGGGCCCGTGCGATGGCGATCCTCTGCTTCTCTCCCCCGGATAATTTGATCCCCTGGTCCCCCACGATACTGTTGTACTTTTCCGGAAGGCCGTCGATAAAGGTGTGGATATTTGCTCTCTTTGCCGCTTCAACGATCTCTGCATCAGAATATGTGCCGCCAAACGCGATATTTTCGCGGACGGTCACATTATACACGAAGGTATCCTGACTCACATAACCCACTTTCTGCAGGAAGCTTGACCGGTCATATTCGCGCAGGTCATACCCGTTTACCCGGATACTGCCGGCGTTAACATCATAATACCGGAGCAGTAGGGAGACAATAGTGGATTTCCCGGAACCTGAATGACCGACCAGGGCAGTAACGTTCATCTTTTTTATCGTCAGGTCTATTCCACCCAGCAGGTTCTGGTCAGGAAAATAGGAGAATCCCATGTTGACGAAGACGATATCCGAAGAAAGTGCGGTGAAAGTCCGTATGCCATTTTTTATCGTATGATAGCGGGAATCATTCAGGAACAGGTAAATCGTCTCAAGATTGGGCCACTGGTCCATCATCTGCATGTACTCGTCACTCATATCGGAGAGCCGGGGGATCACTTTCATAGCGGAAAAAACAAAAGTTCCCATCAGCGGGATGATAAACAAAAATTGGTTCTGATAGAGATAATACAGGGAGATGACAAGCGCTGCAATCCCCACAAAGAACAAAAACTGGAGAGTTGCGCCGGGCAACTGCCGGAAGAAGCTGAGCCGGATGTATTTATCCCAATATTCATTGAGGGCACCATTGTATTTTTCTTTCCAGTAGGCATCCCCGCTCACGGATCGTATCTGCCGTAATCCGGAGACATATCCGCTGATCACCTCGTTTTCCGCCCGCGTGGATCGCATAAAAAAATGGCCAAGGCGGAGTGAGAATTTTTTCCCTATCACCCGGATAACAAGAATAAAAACGAGGCCCCCGCAAACCAGCAGGGTTACCGCTGTCACTGATATAAAACAGAGGGTGACGATAATGGTGAAGATAATAATACTGTCGGAGAACATCGATGTCGCATTTTCCAGGAAATGCCTGATTTCAGCGGGTGCTGCAACAACATTGTAGATGATATCCCCTCGTTTTGTTTCGATATAATACTGGTAATCGTTCCAGATAAGTCGATCAAAAATTTTTCGTTTCGTTTTGAGTATCACTTTTTTTGTAAGTGACAGCGATAAATAACTGTATATCAGGGATACAACGAAAGTGAGTGAGACCAGCAGGATGAACAGGATCGAGAATAGTACAATATCCGGCAGGGAAGTGAAACCCCGTACGAACGTATAAAACGGTTCGAAAAGAGAAATCCCCGGTCCCTGAAAGTTGATGGTGGCATTCATAATCGGATACAGCAGCACGATCTGGAATGTTTCCATTAAGCCGAGCAGGACGCTCATGAAAAGCAGGGTGATAAGATAGCCCCTGAATCCATCGCTGTAAAACCGCAGGAGCTGAGTGCCCCTCCGGAACCCGTGGAGGGTGGTATTTATCCAGTCATTGATCATAGTATTGTCCGGTCCTGCTGATTATTCACAACCGTTTTCACCGGTCTTAAGATCGGGACGACAATCATTCCATTTGTTCCAGACACTTGTCATTCTCCAATTGCCCTGACATTCATTGCGGGGTGTCTTCAATCACGGGATCACATCCCATACCATCATACCAATATATCCACCGGACCGGGTAGAATATTCCCCGTCCACTGCTTTTTTTTGTAATAATTCCGTATTTTCGTTTTTGTTGCTTCTGTGCAGGGTTCTGCACGATCGATGGACCCGTGCACCGGCATGGGCAAGAGGGATGGACAGGTTCCCGGGACACACCCGATATCAAGGACCCGGGCGCCATTGGCATGAAATCCTGCTTCTTCCAGAATATTGAAAATTTCTTTCCCTGGTTTCCGCTTTTTTACGGGACACGTTTTTTTTGCAACATCATCATCGCGTTTTTTCAATAGTTCAGCCGGACCGAGTTTATTTATCCGGTTGTCCGGTTCTTTCCATGCTTTCCAGCAATCGATCCAGTTCTTGACAGACTTATTCTGCATCATTTTATACCTGTAACAGAGCAACACCCGGATGTGTGGATGTTGATATCGTTCGTAATACGATCCCGGAACTATGAGAGATCATTTCCCCAGTGTAGGGACACATCATGGCGAGGGCTCTTGATAATAAATGGATATCACGTGAAAATGGCCAGCTTCCGGGACTCGGACGAATGGAGTGAATGATCTCACCACGCAGACTCATTGATCACGTTGTCGAACCGTACTTCTTCTTCTTCCAGGGAATAATGGAATAGTTCGGGGTGGAGGATGTTTGCCATTTCCATTAGCCCGAGGATCCATCGCGGGGTACCCGATCCATATGCGGCATTCAGCAGGTATACTTTATCTGCGGAGATCGCCTTGCACGTTATATCAAGATCCTTACAGGTAACAAGGAAGTCCGCAAGTGAAGGGGCCAGATGACCGGAGAGGAAAATCACCTCTGGATCAAGAGCGGTAACTTCGTCCGCGGTAAATTCTTTTTTCGAACTTTCCTTGTGATCGACAGCAATATTCAGGCTGTTTCCTCCGGCGGCCTCTGCCAGGATATTCTCGAACTTGACTGCATATAATGGCAAAAGTGGGTGGCTGAGGGCAACATAGACCCGGGGTTTTCCTGTTCCAGCCACTTTTTTCCTGATATCCTCGACAATCGAATGCATATATTCCGTGAGGCGGTTACCCTGATCTTCGCGGTGCGCAAGCCCGGCTACATACCGGATCATTCCGAGGTACGCCTCTATCGTGCTCATATGCACCTGAAGGTTTCTGATATATCCCTCCGCGATCACGATTTTTCCAATCCGATCTATTTCGGTCTCATCAGTGACCCTGAGAGTCCTGAGAATTTCTGCAATAATCTGCACACCCACGATCGACCGATACCCTCCAAGGGTACGGGTCTCACCTTCAAAAATCGGGTCGATCTTCCCCCTGTAGGGGAACCGGTATCCGCAGGTGCACACCCCCTCAGGCCGGCAGGAAAGTACCCGTGCCGCCATCGGTCCGAAGAATACCCGGTGGACGATGGTCGAACCGCAGACCGGGCACCGGGTGTCGAGCTCTGTCGTGGCAGGGGTATTGAACAGGAAAACATGGTCGAGATGTGAGCGCAGGCCGGTACACAATTGCTCGCCTTGTACCCGGGTCGGTTCAAGCGGCTTGAGATCCCGGTGCATTCCCATGAACCGCATCACCTGGAAAGGGATTCCAGGGGAGATCTCCCGGATGCGTTCCGAGGCCCCGTACACTTCCCGCTCCCGTCCGTTAATGTACATGACGGAAACTTCGACCGCTATCCCGGCCTCGTGCAGGATCCTGACATTCCGGTAGACCGGATCGGCAGATATGGCCCCGCATTCACGGTACCGTTCATCGGTCGATCCCTTGAGCCCTATATTGACGAAATCCAGGTACGGGATCAGTGTCTGTAATGTCCGGGACGTCATATACCCGTTACTGGAGCATCCGACGAGGAACCCTTCTTTTTTTGCCGCTTGGGCAACCCGAAGGAACGTAGGGAGGGAGACGGCGGGTTCGTTGAGACAGAATGTGATGCCCTTGCAATCGCCCTCCCTGGCGATAGCCAGGATCTCATCCGGTGTATAATGCGTGAGGACCTCCTGGAGGGTCCCGGGCCGCGTAGTCTGGAATTCCGATATACATCCCTCGCAGGTGAAATTACATCCGATAGTGCTGATGAGGAGGAAGATTGCATTGGGATAAAAGTGGAGCATCGGTATGGACTCACTGGAGACCGGGTAGATGTTGAGGTATGCATCCGGGTAGTTTTCTGTAATAGCGCCCTGTTCGTTGCGGTACATCCGGCAGTACCCGTTCATATTTTCCGGGATCTCACAGACCCGCTCACAATAACTGCATTCCATTATATTTCCTCCTTATACTGAATATCCCGTTCATTCACCCCGACGCCTCCATTCCACGAGAATTATGTGGAAGGGGGACCTCTGAACCGGAACCATAGTAAATATGAATGATTTACTTTACTGATAAGTTAACGATTTCTTTCATGAAAAATGTGCAGGTTCCGAATATACGGGTACCACGAGCATAGGTACCGCGGTTTCCGGCAGCCAAAAGATCTGAAGCACTTTAATCGATCATATCGGAAGTACTTTCCACTATCTTGCAGTTCCTGAATCGCACGGGGAAAACCTTGCCGGAGATCCCGTTTTGAGGCTTGTGGCCCAAGGACTAGAAAGAACGGAAAATCTGACTTTACGGCGTGGTGAATATCCGGTATACCAGTTTCTCTATTGCCGGAAGGGTTTCGGGAGTATACCATACCTCTATGACTGAATCCCCAATAATTCCCCGGAGATTCAGGTGAGGTGACTGAACAAATGTAAGGAGTGGCCGGGGGAGATTTTCACGTATATGAACCGAGCCGAATTGTGACAGGTGCGATGCAAGGATCCGGTCCACGGGTTGAGAAAGGAGGTAGATTTTTTTTATCCTGCCATCGGTACAATGATGCTGTTTCTGCTCAGTTACAATGGACACGATCCGCCACCTCCCGCACAGCTGCTGCTGCAGCAATGCATTCCTCATGCGTGTTCAGGTATGACGGGGAAAGCCGAAGGCTACCCATACCGTCACTGATCTTGTCATGGATGAGCGGGGCGCAATGAAGACCCGTCCGGCAGATGACCCCGTACATTTCACGGAGAATAAAACCCGCTTCATCGTTCGGCAAATCACGGATGTTCAGGGAAATCAGCGGCAACTCCGGTTTTTTGTTGTGGACCGTAATATTTTCAGATTCTGCAAAAGTGTTCAGGAAAATCCCGGTAAGATCCCGCATTTTTCGATCGACGGCCACTGCCCCGATTTTTTCCAGGTACCGGATCCCGGCTTCAAGTGAAATAATCCCTGGGTAATTGGGAGTGCCGGTCTCAAACTTTTCCGGGAGATCCATTGGCTGGAACGGAAACTGCGAAAATGTTCCGGTACCTCCCTGGCGGCTAGGAGATATACGGGCTGGATCCCGAATGAAAAAACCACCGGTCCCGGGGAAGCCGAACAGATACTTATGGCCCGTGAAGACAAACGCATCGACCGGTAGTGTCCGGAGATCCACGGGGACCAGACCGGCAGTCTGCGCACCATCGACAATAAAGAAGATGTCGTGATCATGCAGGCATTTCCCGATGGCAGTTATGTCCTGCACGGAACCCAGCACATTTGAACCATGGGCCATGACTACGAGACGGGTATCGTTCCGGATCGCCGATTCCAGGGATTCTGGATCAATACCGGACCCGGAACACGGAACAACAGATAGTGAACATCGCCCGGATTGTTCAAGTGTCCTCAATGGGCGGATCACTGAATTATGATCAATTTCGGTAATCAGAACATGGAATGGTTCAGGGTTTTTCAACGAAAAGCCATGGATTAGGGTATTCAGAGAGTCCGTTGCATTTGCGGTGAATATGATATTGTCCGGTTCCGGCACCCTGAAGAACCCGGCAACAGTCTCACGTGCACCAGTGAGGAGATCTGTAGGGAGTTGTGACGTTGATCGGCCGGATTCGTTGAATGGTTGACGGAATGATTCGATGACTGCCTCAAGAACTTCCGGGGGTTTAGGCCAGGAGGTGGCGGCATTATTAAGATAGATGACCGGCTTGTCCATGCTGAATACACCTGATCCCGAAAGGAAGATTACTTCATCCTTGATTCCTCCGGGTTTCTCCTGGGTTTATCATGTACTGGAACGGAAATATTGAAATATATTTACTCTCATCGAAAATTAACCAAAACCGGTATATTCAGATTTAATGAAAATACTTAACAAAATCAAATGGTTAACATTTTAATATTTACGTTTGACACTATTCATGGATCTGAAAAAGACCGGACTTATAGTTCTTGTATTAGTTCTTCTTCTTGGAATAATCGCTTTATTCGCAGTGAATAGCAGTCCCGGGAATAATGATCAAATTGGATCGAATACCCATGCGACTCCTGTAGGACTTACGCGTAACGTAACCAATCTTGACGGCACCATCTTCACCGTTCCGCAAAAACATTACCCGGATCGGATGTCTCAAAGGACCCTCCTATGAAAAGATTGTGATCCTGGGTGCTGAGGACAAAATCGTCATGACTGCTGACAACTCGCTCACTCTCTGGCCATGGTCAAATGTTGTCTATCGCAATCTCACCCATATACCCGTCCTGATACAAAATGCCCAGAATCCCAATATTGAGCAACTTATGCAGAACAAGCCGGATGTTGTCTTCTTCTGGACAATTCCTCCTGATGTCATCCAGAAGATGCGGGATGCAGGAATTGCGGTCGCCCCTGTGGCAATGCACACGAAATTCAATGATACGCCCCGCGAACTTCAGGTTTATGCCGACGTTTTGGGCCCTTATGCCCAAGCGAAGTCTGCCGAATATGCACAGTATTTTGATGAAAAACTCCAGATGGTGGTTGCCAGAACCGGAAGTATTCCCCAGGAACAACGGCCAACGGTTTACTTTGCCGTCAGAAAACCTCTCTCCACGACCGGTAAAGAGGAATCAGATATATCGGATATGATCTCCCTGGCGGGAGGAAGGAGTGTCACTGCGGACCTGTCAGGACCGTGGGGGTTCGATATTTCCATGGAGCAGCTCCTGCAATGGAATCCCAATTATATTATTATCGATCACTGTGGGGCCAGTAACCTAGGTTCAAAACCGGCAGATCAGACATTAGCAGAAATGGCAAATGATACGCGGTTTAACCAGCTGAAAGCAATGAAAAACCAGCAGGTGTATATCAGCCCGACCGGGGTATTCTTCTGGGATGCGGGATCACAGCAGATTCTTCAGCTGATGTGGCTTGCAAAAATTCTCCACCCGGATAAATTTGAGGATCTCGATATGCAAAAAGAAGTCAAAGAATTTTATTCAAAATTCTATCACTACAATCTTACGGATGACGAAGCTGACAGGATACTCAAATTGTTACCTCCGGCACAAACGGTCGGGAAATGATTCGGGGATGTGAAGAGAAAACCAACCGATCCTTTTTCAAAGAGTGAGTGAGGGCGTGATAGATGAGTTCAGAAATTCAGATGGAAGGAATGTGAGAGGGATGTAATGGTCAGGGAAAATTTTGAAGGTATCAGCACAATCGCAATTATCGCACTTCTATTTGTTATCACCGTTTTGCCGGGGTGCACGACACCGGAGACGTCAATATCATCTCCGGCAACAAAGACGGTCACTGACCTCGCAGGAAGAGCCGTGGTTATGCCGGCGAATGTGACACGCGTTGCAGCACTTGTAGGCCCGTCCTATGAAAAAATCTTCCTGCTCGGACAGACAGACAAAATAGTGCTGATGATGCCACAGACTTGGGGATGGGCGGTGAAAACGAATCCTAATATTACAAGGATACCCACGACTTCATCGTTCCAGAACCCGAATGTCGAGGATCTTGTAAGCCGGAATGTTCAGGTAGTTTTCTTCTGGGATTACCATGACCCTGTAACTTCGATGGAAAAAGCCGGAATACCGGTTATCACAGGCTCAACCAGCAGCGGTAATCCGGTCAGTGCTGAGGAATTCGTCAACCGGCAAAAGCAGGAGATGAGGATGTATGGTGAAGTCCTTGGCCCCGAAGCAAAACAGAAAGCCGACGCATGGTGCACATATTTTGATCAAAAAGTGGAGTATGTAACTTCGCGAACGAATGACATCCCCGAGGATAAAAGGCCAACGGTCTATTATGTCCGTGGCCCTGACGTATTGAGCACTCATGGCCGGAACTCGAATACCATGTGGCTGGTGGAGATGGCAGGCGGGAATTATGTAGCAAAAAATACAACCAAGGAAGGGCTTCAGACGGTCACGATGGAACAGGTGCTTGTATGGGATCCCGAGGTGATCTTCATGGGTCGCCTTGATAATAAATCCGTCATTGTCGATGATCCGAAATGGGCTGATATTAAAGCCGTAAAAGAGGGGAACGTGTATGTAAACCCCGATGGAGTCATGGCTTGGGACTATGGAAGTGAGAGCGTGTTGTTCATGGAGTACATAGCCAAGATCTTACACCCGGATCTGTTTCAGGACCTGAACATGACCACAGAGGTGAAGGACTACTACTCCCAGTTCTATGGTTACGACCTGACCGATGACGAGGTAAACCGTATCTTAAATCACTTGCCACCAGCCCAATAGTTGTGTGAGGCTAAATTCGAGTTGTAACAAAAAAAATGCCGATACCCGCTCCTCATACTCCTTTAATCTCCGGAACTTGCAGCCGGGAATACAAGATGATATTATCTCCGGATTTTATCCTGGAGGTGGCAACCGGGTTTCGGTGTACACATCTCCTGGACACAGTCGTATCCAAGTCCGGGGAACAGGTGATCATATCAATGAGGACATATTCATTGTGGAAAGATGACGGCTCTCCAGTATTATCTGGGAGGAACATGGAAGATGCAATTTGAGTGTTCACTACAAATAATCCGGTAATCCGGCAATATGAAAAAGGAAAGGATAATAGTAATACAATCTGATTAACTTTATGCAGTGTATAATGAATTCTATTAATCACGCGCATGTCCCGGATGCCCAACGGGTACTTCTGGATCTGTGCAACCCGATAGACCGGAGATCTGTTATAGATTTAAAAAATGCGGACAACCGGATCGTTTCACAGGATATCATTGCCCCCCGCGATTCCCCTCATTATACTTCCGGCCGGGGAGACGGGTATGCCGTACGAGCTGCAGACACCAAGGGTGCCGGCAAAGAATCTGGACCATTACTAAGGCTGGCCAAATCGAGTTACGTAAATGCCGGAACCTGTGCCTTGATGCACACCGGTGGTGCCCTTCACCGTGGCGCAGATGCATTTGTCCGCTTGGAAGATACCAGGACAGAAAAATAAGGCATACGGATCCTGACCGAGGTGAACGAAGGAGGGAATCTCTCGATAAAAGGCTCAGTATTCAAAAAAGGCGCCATCGTTTTTCCGGAAGGTTCTCAATTGAAGCCAACGGATATCGGGACACTGGGCATGCTCGGCTTCACCAGGATCGGTGTGTACGACAAGCCCCGCATTCTTATCATCCCCACCGGCGATGAGATAATCGGGCGCGGAAAAAAGCCGGGTGCCGGTGAGGTCAATGAATCTAACGGAGTCATGTGCACACTGATGGTCAATCGCTGGGGAGGAAAACCCACACTCTATAAAATTGTGAAGGACAAACCTTCCGCCATTGCAGATGCGCTCATGGAGGGTCTTGACTATGATCTCATTATCACAACCGGCGGCACTTCAGTGGGTGCACGCGATCGTATGACAGAAGTACTCTCGTCGGTTGGTAAAGTGCTTCTCCATTATGCCGCTATTGTACCGGGCAGACCTATGGGTATCGGTTTCATTGAGGGAAAGAGTAAAACGGTGCCTGTCCTCTATCTACCGGGCCCGGTGGCCGCCTGTGCTACAACAATGTTTGTCTTTGCCGCGCCTGCGATCCGGAAATTCGGACACCTGCCCGATCTCAGCCTGGTTAAGGAAAATGCGATTCTTACTCAGGATGTTCAAGCGTTTATGGGAATGGACATGATGAAGAAACTCTTCATCGAGAATGGTCGCGCGACACCGGTAAATATGGTTGGTGACCCGGTAAAACGGGGAGATTATGCTTACATCATCATTAAGGGAGAGAGTGAAGGGCATCGGACGGGAGACCGGATTGAGGTAGTACACCTGGAATAACTGGCCGGTAAACCTGCATAGGAACTCGCTGAAATATTCGGATATAGTCAGGGAAATTAATAATTCATAGATTCGCCGTGCTTCCCGTCCGGTAATAGTCCGTAGGCATAAAATAATTAACAATTTTCAATTTTTTGAAGGGAAGGGCACTATGATGAATCCCGATACGGAAAATTGCCCTCGACCTGAAATTCCCGGTATTTCCAAGTAAAGAATTGCTCCTGGTAAAATCCGGTGCCCATTTCGTACCCGGGCGGAACACGATAAAACGTTCCTTCTACAGTCCCAATAAAATACAGGAGTACCTGGGTAATAACGGGTTTATCGGGATCTGCAAAATAATAACGCCGTTTAGGTACCTTCTTTCTACCGCTGGAAGAGTTTGGCCGTACCATCGCAGATTCTCGCTCTTATGGGTTCAGGAGGGTGTTCACCTCATCATCCGTCAGGTTGTAATGATAGAACTTTGAATAAAATTCCTTTGTCAGAGCTGGAATGTCCATGTCGCTGAACTTTTCCGGATAGAGAACCTTTGCAGTCCAGGGTATACCGATTATCTGGTTCAAACCCGGCGGACCGTCGAACCATTTGTACGGCGATTGCGGAACAAGGTATACCCGGTGGTTTTTCACAGCCTTGATCGGCTGCCACAGGGTATCATTGTAGATGGTTTTGTAAAACCCGGGATCCCCCACAATTACAACGTCAGGGTCCCAAGTAGTCACCTGTTCCATCGAGACCTGAGTGAAAGCCGCTGCGGGGGCCATCTCGAAATCAGCTACGTTTTCTCCGCCGGCAAATTCAATTAATTCGGCATGTTGTGACCCTTTGAGTGCAGTCTGGAGCCCATCAGGTCCTGATGCATAATATACCCGGATCCGTTCATTTTCCGGTATGGTCTCAACGCGTGCAGTCACATTTGAGGAAACCCGGTGGTAAAATTCCTGAAGTGAGGCTGCCTGTTCATCGACACCGAGTACACTGCCCATGAACCGGATACAGGGATCGAAGTTACTGATGGTGTAAGCGTTCATTACTCCAACAACCGGGATGGTACCGAATTTTCCCTGGTAATCGGTAAGCTCCTCGGAAATGTTGCCTACACCCCATTCGCCATCAAAAACGAGATCCGGTTTCATGGCAATGAAGGTCTCAAAATTTCCATTCGGCGTCATCATCGTCCATCCGCCCACATTAGGCAGTGCCTGGTACTTTTCAGGCATGTAGACCCTACCGTTAATAGAGGAGGGTACGAAATTCACGCCCATAAGCTTATCGGGGGCCAATATGTACACGGCTATTGTTGTTGGGGGGGCTGTTGCCAGTACTCCATGGATAGTGCGGGGGATTACCAAGGTTCTCCCCATCATATCGGTGATTGTTGTTGTCTCTTGCACCGTGGGGGTCACCGTAGGTGAGACAAGAATTCCATTCAATGCATAGATGCAGATACCTGCAAGGATTACAACGCAGATTCCGATGATGATCATGAGTGCTTTCTTTTCCATATTCGATCTCCCTTTGAATTTCTGATCCTCCAGCCCACCTTAAGGGTCCAGGAGGGAGTTCACCTCGTTATCCGTCAGATTGTAATGATAAAACTTGGAATAGAATTCCTTTGTAAGCCCAGGAAGATCCATATCGCTGAACTTTTCCGGATAGAAAACATTCGCTGTCCAGGGTATACCGATGATCTGGTTCAGGCCCGGCGGGCCATCAAACCATTTATACGGTGATTGCGGGACCAGATAGACCCGGTGATTTTTCACGGCTTTGATCGGCTGCCACAGGGTATCATAGTTGATGGTTTTGAAAAACCCGGGATCTCCCACAATAATCACGTCGGGGTTCCATGCTGTCACCTGCTCCATTGAGACCTGGGTGAAAGCGGCCCCGGGTGCCAGTTCGAAGTCAGCGACGTTAACCCCGCCAGCGAGTTCAATTAATTCCGCGTGTTGGGATCCTTTCAGTGCAGTCTGGAGGCCGTCAGTGCCTGAGGCATAGTACACCCTTACGCGCTCATTCTCCGGAATAGTCCCGACACGTGTAGTTACATTTGAAGAGACCCGGTGGTAAAATTCCTGAAGTGAGGCTGCCTGTTCATCGACACCGAGTACACTGCCCATGAACCGGATACAGGGATCGTAGTTACTGATGGTATAAGCATTCAGTACACCAACCACCGGAATGACTCCGAATTTCTGCTGACGATCGACAAGCTGGGCTGAAAAATTTCCCACGCCCCACTCTGCATCAAACACAAGATCCGGTTTCATGGCAATGAATGACTCGAAGTTGCCATTTGGAGTCATCATTGTCCATCCGCCGACGTTGGGAAGGTCCTGATATTTCTTTGGCATATAGATGCTGCCGTTTGTGGCCGATGGCGCAATATTCACCCCCATCAGTTTATCCGGGGCGAGCATGTACACGGATATTGTCGTAGGCGGGGCGGTTGCCAGTACACCATTGACTGAACGGGGTATTTCCAGAGATCTCCCCATCATGTCGGTGATTATTACCATATTTTTTTGTGCCGGTACCGCCGTAGGGGTAATCGAAATTCCATTCAGAGCAAAAAGGCCGATACCCGTAAGAAGCAGGGCCCCCACGACAATTATGATAATTAATGATCTCTTCTCCATAGGTAATCTCCTGAAATCTGACACATCCCGTTACCCGCTCTTACGGGTTCAGGAGGGCATTCACCTCGTCGTCTGTCAGATTGTAGTGATAGAACTTTGAATAAAATTCCCTGGTGAGTGCCGGAAGGTTCATATCGCTGAATTTATCCGGATAGAAAACTTTCGCTGTCCAAGGTATACCGATGATCCGGTTGACACCGGGGGGGCGATCAAACCAGGTGAATGGTGACTGAGGGACAAGATATACACGATGGTTTTTTACGGCCCTGATCGGCCGCCAGAGCGTATCATTGTTGATAATCCTGTAAAATCCGGGATCTCCAACAATGATCACGTCGGGGTTCCATGTTGTCACCTGCTCCATCGAGACCGGTGTCATCCCCATACCGGGTGTAATGATGCAATCGGCAACATTGATACCACCGGCAAGTTCGATCAATTCTGAGTGCGATGACCCGGCCGGATCAGTCTGGAGCCCCGTCGGTCCTTCAGCATAATAGACCCGGACTTTCTCGCTCTCGGGAATTGATGCGACTCGTAATTGGACTGTCGACATAACCCGGTTATAAAATTCAGACAGCGAAGCGGCCTGGTTTTCTGCACCGAGAAGCGTTCCCAGGAATTGTATCGAAGGATTGTAGAGGGTTACGTTGGACGAATCCATCACACCAATGACTGGAATAACCCCAAGTTTTTCCTGGCGTTCTTCAACAGCACTGGTAGAATTATCCGCGCTGGAGCCACTGTCGAGGATTATATCAGGATGCATCGCGATAAAATTCTCGTAATTCCCAGTCTGTTTCCCGAACCAGCCTCCGACGTTAGGCAGGCTCCGGTACTTATCCGGGATATAGACGCTCCCGTTAGTCGGATTTGCATCAAAATTTACCCCAATCAATTTATCCGGTGCAAGGACATAAACTTCAATTGTCGTTGGCGGACCCGTACTAAGCACGCGGCTGATATCTGTTGGCACAACAACGGTCCTTCCCGTCATATCGGTTATGGTTTTTGTGCTTCTTCCGGCAGGTGTAGATGGTTTCGCAGAGATTGCTGTAGTGTTAAGTGCACATGCTGCAATTCCCAGAATAATCAATATTGAAACGATTACGAGGAATATCTTGGTTCTCTTCTCCATGATTCACCTTGATTTGACCGCGTTTCTTTCAACACCCGGTCTTTGGACTGGATCCGGTTTTGTTTCGGATTATAATCCGGTCGGCAGATTTACCGAAAAAGTGGTACCCGGAACCACCCTCACTGAGTATATCCAAGAGATCATCCGGACGACGGACAAGATCCCCTCCAAGCACGGTAACCCCACGCCGGAAAAATGCTTCAGGAAGCATGCTGGCTGTGGGTCCGACAACAATAATCTGGGTTTCCGGCTTCGCCCATGCAAGAATTGGTTCCAGCGAGTGGAAGAGCAATGATGTCCCGGTGATGACCAGCAGGTCTGCTTTCCGGACAACTTCTGCTGTCCTCTCAACCGGCACCCAGAACGGCATCTCATCGGCTTTCAGGGTACGGGGATCCATCTCGATGATGGAAAATGGTTTTCCCCGTTTCTTGAGCCGCAGGAGTATCGGGACCAACGCACCGATTACGACAACATTCGCGTCATCAGGAATCCCGATCGTCTCAAGCGCATCCTGTCCGCGTTCGACGGAATACACCTTCGGGGGATCCTGTTCCCAGCAGGACGCGGACATGGCATTCACAATAGCAATCCCGATTGCGCGTTTCATGGGGCTCGTATCAAAAAGAGCCTCGAAGAAATCCGTGACCGGTCTTCCCCTGAACTTACCGGACCATGGAAGGGCCCGGAGGGAACTTGGGCAGCAGACTGCCTGGGGGATCTCCTTGATTGGCGTGAAACAGAGACCTCCCGATCCATTGCTCAACTTCACACCGGTAAAAAAGATACCGATAACAACCCGTTCAACAGTGAGTTCTGCAAACCGGCCTCCCAGCTGGGACCGGAGTTCTGCAACCGTCTCTTTGAGGATCGCCCCCGGTTCAGGAGATACTTCCTTTCCAGGGGTATTGCTCTGTCCGTCGGCAGGGAAATTCAGTGACACGACAGGCACCCGCACGATTCTTTCTGGCCAGGTAACGGGCTGCACCCGTCCGGCACCTTTTCTGCAACATGAACATGGGAAATTCCAAGGTTGCCGGGGATGGTGGTCCTCTTCGTGACTACTAGGCCTTTCATGAACATCGCACCGGCAAAATCTTCCGGGTGACAGAGAGGGTGCCCGTAACTCTGGAGAGACCGGTCGAGGTCGAGGAGCCCGGAAGATCCCGATCCGCAGACCGGCCCGCAGAACCAGTGGTTGGACACAAAGATCCCTCTTGGTTTCAGGCTCGATGCAACTTTTCCGAAAATCTGGGGTAGGGCGGTCCGGAATTTGTAGAGAAGATGGGAGATGATCACGATATCGTACCCGCTGCCGGGATCGTTGTGCATAATATCTCCGCTTATGACGGTAATCCGGTCTTCCATGCCGTAACACCGGACAAATTCCCGGGTCTGATCAACTACAAGCGGCTTATCGAACACCACCGCTTCAAGCTCCGGATTCTGCTGGCAGGCCGCAATCGCATAGAGCCCGTGCCCTCCCCCGATGTCGAGAAGTTTTTTTGCAGAACCGAATCCCTCCCATGCTGCAATTATTCTGGTGACTCCCTGGACTTCCCCGCGAAGAGAACGTTCAGCGAGGGCTTTGATGGACTGGGGGGATTCCCCACCGGAACAACCGGTATTTTTCGCGACTGAAACGAGCATCCCCTTCAGAGAATTCCAGGGACCCTGTTCATTGGCAGCATTGAGGATCCAGTCTCCCTGGTATGCCGGACTCCTGCTTGTCAACAAGGTGGCGGCCAGATCAGTGTTGGCAAACCGGTCGTCCTTTTCACGAATATACCCGAGGTCCACGAGGGTCTGGAGAAAACTTCGGGTGAAACTGCCGTTGATCGACAATGCTTTCTCAAGCTCTTCGCTGGATGTTGCCCAATGTGCCTCCAGCCAGTCGAAGAGTCCTGTTTCAAGTGCCGCCCGCACGACCTGGTATGTTTTGTATCCGTTCACAATCGTATCGATCGTGGAGGTCTCATCGCCGATTTTAATGCTGTTAATGTCTGGTTTCTGAGAATACATGATCGGTCACATGGTCTGTCGCAATGATAAGACTGATTTGAGGTTGGTTATCCTTCGGAAGCCGCCCCTGTTGCCCCTGGCTTCTCCGGTTTTGCCGGATTCCTGCACCGGCCTTGGCCTGACATGTGCGGTACACATACGTGACGGTCGACATCGTGACTATAGGTAATCGAGACATCCACCCCGTATGTTTTTCTCAGATTCTCCTCAGTGACGACATCTTCCGGACGGCCATAGGCCATGAATGAACCATGCTGCATGATAGCGACATTGTCGGACGAGAGGAATGCATGATCCGGGAAATGCGAACTCATGATCACAGCGATACCGGTATCTGCAAGCTGGTCGATGATCTCAAGAATCCGTATCTGGTTGCCGAAATCAAGGTGAGATGTCGGTTCATCAAGCAGAAGTATTGCAGGTTCCTGGGTCAGGGCACGGGCAATCATGGCAAGCTGGTATTCGCCTCCACTGATCTCATTCACCGGTTTATCCGCGATCTTCCTGATACCGACGAGATCCAGTTTCTCGTCAGCTTTTGCATAATCACTTTTTCCGGGAGAGGAGAATGCAGCGAGATGGGGAGCCCTCCCCATCAGGACAAAATCCCTTACGGAAAACGGGAAGACGATCTCATGTGCCTGCGGGACATACCCGATCTTTTTGGCAATTTCAATATGTTGCATACCAGACAGATCTTCACCAAAGAGCCGGATAGAGCCGGAGCGGAGTCTGTTCAGGTTCGCCACGCACCGGATAAGTGTCGATTTGCCGATACCGTTCGGGCCGAGAATGCAGAGCACTTCGCGATCTGCAAGAGAGAACGAGATATCCGAAAAGATCTGCCTCCCGCCGTTGTATGAATATCCTGCATTCTTTACGTCAAGAATCATGTCCATCCCACCGAACGCCTGCTGAGCAGGTACGCAAAGAAAGGAGCACCGATAATTGCCGTCAGGATACCGAGCGGGATCTCGGCACTGGTGAGGTTCCGGGCGACATCGTCGATGATCAGCATATATGATGCACCAAGGACGAACGTGACCGGCATGAGGTTCTTGTAATCCGGTCCAACGAGCATACGCCCGAGGTGGGGGACAATAAGACCCACCCATCCGATGATTCCCGCAATGCAGACAGCACCGGCCGTGATCAGAGTGGAACAGAGAATAATTAACTGCGACATTCGCTTCGTATCAATCCCAAGAGATCTCGCTTCATCGTCACCGACTGCGAGAAGGTTTATCCGCCACCGGATGAGAATGAGCACGGCCGATGCAATCAGGAGCGGTGGAGCTATCATCAGAATATCAGAGTACCTTACCGAAGCAAGGCTTCCCATCAGCCAGAATGTGATTGCCGGAAGTTTCTCGTAGGGATCGGCAACAAACTTTGTGAACGAGATCAGGGCGGAGAAAAACGCTGCGACAATAATACCGGAAAGGACAAGGATGAGGGTGGGAGTCGTACGGTAGGACCGGCTGAGCAGGTACGTGATTGCCACGGCCAGGATACCGAGACAGAATGCCGACGCTTGGATCATGAAGGAGCCCAGTCCCAGAAGAATGGCGAGTGCTGCACCGAAGCCGGCCCCGGATGAAACCCCCAGAATATCCGGGGATACCAGAGGATTTTTGAAGAGTCCCTGGTATGCTGCTCCCGCAATTGCCAATCCTGCCCCCACAAGTACGGCTGCGATCACCCGGGGCAGGCGGATCTGGTAGATGACATTCTCTTCCGTTGGGGTCCAGCTGGGATCGATATGTATTATATTTGGTGGCATAAGGTTGACAACCGGAGCAAAGAGGAGCTGGATGATGTGCAGTGGAGGAACCTCATATCGCCCCAGAAAGAGAGATACAACAAACAGGATGGGAAGGATTGCGAAGATGAGACCCGTTCTTATCAGAGGGAGCCGGAGGAACCATACGATCTTTTCTGATATCATTGAGATACGGCCTTTAATCCATTCCATCGAACAAAACCCCCTCAAGATTTAATCGTCGGCCATATTGATCGGAGAACCGCTCTATGGGATATGGCAGATGCCGTATTCTCCCGGAGATTTACTCCGCCCCTAGTATAAACCCCGGCTCGGCGTGTACTGTGTTTTACCACGGCTGGTATACTTTTGCAAAAATTCTGATGAAATGTCACACCAGATTCTTTATCGGTATAGGTTTTCCCGATAGTTTTTGCAAAGTCCATAGATTTCAGTAAATGGTACTGTTCGTGATTATTTGAAGTTATTGTTTTTTGTTTAATTTTAAGATAAGTTAATTGAAAATATTTATTTAATTGATATTCTCAACAATACTAGTCAGGAAAGATTTAAGGAATACGATCAGGGTTCAGTTTTCATCGGGAGTTCTCAAGACCCGGGGGGTTTCGTGACCAGGGAGTTTTCGATGAAATCTCTCGTTCCCGGATTCAGCAGGATTGAAGCAGGGTAGACGATCCTGTCAGTTGTAGTATGAGGTGTTTTGACGTGGGTACTAATAATCCGCAGGGCATATATGCCGGCGTGGACATCGGCTCATTGACCACAAAATCCGTGATCATGAAAGGAGGAAAGGTAATTGGGTCCAGTATATTGCATACCGGGATACAACCCGAGGAAAGTGGAACTGAAGTCCTCCGTATGGCACTCGATTCCATCAGTCTTTCCCAGACCGACCTCAGGTATACCATTGCAACAGGTTATGGCAGGATATCAGCCCGGTATGCCGATGATACTGCCACAGAAATTACCTGCCATACAAAAGGGGTCTATCACTATAACCCTTCTGCAAGAACGATCATTGACATGGGAGGACAGGACTGCAAGGTTATCCGCGTCGATGAATCCGGAAATGTATCTGATTTTATTATGAACGACAAATGTGCCGCGGGCACAGGACGTTTTCTTGAGGTAATTGCATCGGCGTTTAAAGTCGGACTTGATGAACTCGGTCCGATGGCACTGGAAGGGACGGAGTGTGTGCCGATCAGCAGTACATGCACGGTTTTTGCGGAATCTGAGGTAATATCGCTCCTGGCACGCGGTGAGAAGCCGGAGAATATCCTGCGGGGAATTCATAATGCAATATCAAACAGAATAGCAGGCATGGCATTCCGGGTCGGTGTTGAAAAAGATATTTTCTTTTCCGGGGGAGTTGCTAAAAATGCCGGTATGAAATCTGCCCTGGAAGGCGTATTTCACGAGAGTATCTTGATACCCGGATTCGATCCCCAGCTGATGGGGGCACTCGGGGCTGCAGTACTTGCCGGGAATCTTGGATCCGGGGAATGAATATGGCCCTCACGAATCTTCAGAAAATACAGGAAGCGGTTGAACGGAGGCCGGGAGAAATTGATGCGTTAAAAAAGAATGGTCAGAAAGTTCTGGGATGGATTGGCTATACCCTGCCGGAAGAGATCATCCATGCAGCAGGTATAATTCCAGTGCGGCTCGGCAGGGGAGGGGACGACCGGCTTGTCGAGATAGGATCCCGGTACATCTCCACGCAAAATTGTGTATTCATCCGGGCGACTGCTGGCCTTTTTGCAGAAAATTCTGATCCGTATGTGCAAAAATCCGATGGAGTGGCTTTCGATACCACCTGCATGCAGGTATATCGCCTCGGGGAAGTGACAAAGTATTACTTCAGGAAAAAAACGTTTTTCCTGGGGGTTCCGAGATGTTTCCAGACACCTCAGGCTCGGCAGTACTTTCTTATGGAACTTGAGGAGTTTACCCTCAGGCTGGAAGAATTTTCCGGAAAGAAAATCGAGAGCCATGCACTGGCAGCATCAATTGGATTGTACAACGAGATTCGCGAAGCGATCAAAGCACTCTATATGCATGCAGCCCATGATAATCCACCGGTGATCACCTGGCATGAGATATACGGGGTCGTCCATGCCGGATACTATCTTGACCGACAGGAATACCTTGCTCTCCTGAAGGATTTGCTGCACGAGATAGAGGAACTCCGGGATGCCGGAGTTGTCGGAAAAGCGTCAAAAAGAGTACGGATTCTGCTCTCGGGAAGTGTCATCGCCCCGGGAGATACCAAATTGATCGATATCATTACCGGGCTGAATGGTAATATCATCGCTGACGATCTCTGGTCAGGTCTGGATCCATATATCGGGATAGACATCCGTGAACCCACATTAAAAGGAATAGCGGATGCCTACATGGATCGCCTGCTGCCACCCGCCATCCCCCATCTCGATCAGAGTACAGATAACCGGCTTCATAACCTGAAAGATGCGGTAAAAGAGAGCTCCGCGGATGGTGTGATCTATCACAGCCTGCGGTACTGTGATTCTGTCACATTCAAAGGACTGGAAATGAAAGAGTTCCTCAGTCACGAAAAGATCCCGTTCCTCGAGATTCATACTGAGTATGCAAAATCCGATATTGAAGCGATACGGACCCGATCAGAAGCTTTCATTGAGATGGTAAAGTTCAGGAAACAGGCAGGAGGCAGGATATGAAGGATGCAGTTTCCCCGTTCCGGTATCCTGAAGATGTGAAACCGCTTTTTCTGGAAACAGAGGATCTGGTTTTCGAAGATGGTACCTGTATCACCACGGAGCAGATGTGGGACTTCATGACGAAGGAGGGGCCCGCACGATACCCATATGCCTTCAACACGCAGGCCTCTTTCGGCGGGCAATTGTCCGGGGATGTAACATTCCTCAGCGGAATCAAGCAGAATTATCTGTCCATGACCCACATGGACCGGATACGGGATATGCACGAAAAGGGAAAGCCGATCGTGATTGTCCGCGGATGGATTACTTCCGAGCCCTACTATGCAGCGGGTTGTATCTCGGTCGGCCCCCCCTTCCCGCGGGGATGGATGCTCCAGCAGATACAGGGACAGGACTTCCGGCAGGCAAGCCTCAGGGGAATGGCACTTCTCGAAGAGGCACGGCAGAATCTGACCATCGAGTCCTGCAATCTGATCGCCTATCTTGCACTCCTGAAGAGAAACCAGCTGCCGGTCAGCGCAATCGCCCCATGCATCTGTACCGGGTGTTCGGATATGGCCTACGGAACGGTGGCATGCAGGTCCGGGCCGATTAAAGTTCCGGCGTTCTTTTTGGACTACCCGGTCAACTACAATCACGGGGAAGGTCGTGTAGAGTATCTGGAGACGGGGATCAGGGAGTTAACAGAAAAACTGGGAGCAGTCTCCGGAAAAACCGTGACCGACGAGATGCTCACGGCCGAGATAAAACGTGAAAATCAGGCGCGGCGGATAGTCAGGGAATGCCAGAAGATGTGGTGGGAGGCAAAAGTCCCACCGACAAACAGCATAGATAATTCATATGTTCACCTCGGGAGCATGGGTGCCTTTGATTATACCGTAGCGATCCAGCTCCTGAAAGAATATTACCGTGAGATCGGGGAGCGCATCCATAATGGTGTCCTTGGACATGGTCTCAGTTCCGATCCTGCCAGGTTGTTCATCTGTGGTTCATGTGTTCACCCGAATGGCGCTTTTATCGACAAGAAAGGAGGGGTTATAGTAGGCAAAGATGACCAGTGGAGCACCATGACCATGGATGTAAAGGAATCCGGCAACCCGTATGAGAATCTTGCCCGGGCGGTAGCATCCCATCCCTATGAACGGCCGACCGAGGAACGGGCTGAATGGACCGCGGAACAGGTGAAGGATTCACGGGCAGACGGTGTCATTTTCATGTATAACTGGGGATGCAATTACCAGAGCGCAGTTGCCGGGATGATCACCGATATCATAAAAGAACGTACCGGGCTTCCGGCCATTTGTATTGAGCTGGGAGAACTCACGAGAATGGAGTCTCTCGAACAGTCCCAGAACCGGGTCGAGGCCTTCATTGAAATGCTCAGGTAATGTCCTTTTTGATCTCTCACTCTCTTTTAAAAATGCGCCTTTACCAGGGCAGGATGAATAATCATGTATTGTTCCAAATCTGTAAAATATAGTTAACATCGTATCATTAACAAAAGGCAATTGTTAAATATTCTCCATTATAATTTGTATGTTAGCATGGTGGGTTTGTGCTGCTTCGTGCCCGGCACCGCCACGCAGTAACCTTTCATGAATTATTCAGAGGAAATTGTATGGATTATCTCAAACGTTTGCCAACAGGAAAAACCGAAGATGCCGTTTCACCGGTTGTCGGAGTGATGCTGATGCTCGTCGTCACCATCATCATTGCGGCTGTCATCAGCGGTTTCGCGGGAGGACTTATGGGGAATGCCCACAAGTCCCCGACGCTCCAGATGGATGTAAAGATTTCGAACTCAGGATCCTGGTATGGAAGCGGGTTTTATGCCAATGTGCATGGTGTAAGCGAACCCATATCGACCAAAAACATCAAATTAGTAACCAGTTGGACGGCCTACAACACCACTACTCAAACTTCTGTAACCGGTGGTAACACATCGATAGGTGGTGTCGTTAATTCCTATTACTATATAACCCAGAAGCAAAACATTGTTATCCCAAATGCTGTGCCATCGGGATTTGGTGTGGGTATTACCAATGTCTCCTCAGCTGCGCAGGATTCGGATCCTGATATGCTCCCTGCCCAGATGTTTGGTAATTATACGCTGATGCAGGGAACAAGCATGATTGCCCAGCCGGAAGGGGCCAACGGACCCGGAATTTCCACGAGTGAGGGCTCGCTCCTTGGCGGGTATGGTGTTCTGACTCCCTTCCAATATTCAAACGACCCGGGCAGCTATAATGGACCCGGATCTGGCCAGATCGATCCCATGCAGGCAGTACTGGGAACCGGATGGGAGAACCTGAGGGCCGGAGACACGGTATCGGTTAAAATCGTCTATGTACCGACCGGGCAGACCATCTTTTCGAAAGATGTCGCCGTAGCGGAGGACTGAGATCATGGCAAAAAAGACCAATGAACATGCAATCTCACCGGTTGTCGGTGTAATGCTGATGCTTGTCGTCACCATCATTATCGCGGCAGTCGTGTCCGGGTTTGCCGGGGGCGTTGTGGGTGGACAGAAAAAAGTTGCACAGGCAACGATTCAGGGGCAGTACAGCGTCTCAAATGGCCTGCAGATCATCCACGCGGGGGGAGATCCTCTTCCGCTCAGTGATATTGTCTTCATAATCAAGGATGGCGACACGTTCGGTCAGAATATGGAGGAGCGGACTACCCAGATCCTCAATATGTCAACCATCTCGAATTCACAGGGAACATATGTCCAGAATGCTACTGATTTGGGTTATTATGTCAGCTCGTTCAATCCCGGGGATACGTTCTACATGACCGGTGCGAATACGACCTGTAACATCCTCCAGACAATGAATGCACCGTACCCCTGGACTGTGAATTCTGATGGATATACGTACAGCGGTACCAAGACAATGTTCTGGCAGCTGTGTATCCGGAACAACAACAACGTTGGGAAGCAGTTCATCCTTGAAGTGGATGACAAGTCAGGACATGTTATCTCCAATAACCTGGTTACCATCTCCCCATAGAACAACGTACAGCCAAACGGAGGTCCGTGATAAGGATCTAGAGGGGTCATCATCCCCCAAAACTCATTCAATTTTTTTCTTGCCCGATAGTTGGGGTACTCTTATAACCAACAGGTTTTTGTTATCTCAGATACACAAGAGCCCCGGAGTACCTTCACGCCATCCCACTATCCCGGTGAGGATACGAAGGGTTCTGCCAAAATACAAGACATACGGCAACAAGCATGACGAGATTTTGTAAACGGTAAGAGCTGACCTGATAACGGTCCCGTGCGGCAATTGCTCCGGTGTGCCCTGCAACACCGGACGGGAATGAAAAAAATTCCGGAAAAAGATCAGCTATCCTTTTCCCACCATATTTTTGCCTGGTATGATATCCCCCGGAGAATATAGCGCCCGTTTTCATGGTGCAGTTTACGGGTGAGGAATTCCCTCAGGACCGATGCCTGTTCGTCTGTTTTCAGCCTCAGTCCCGCGGACTGATCGGCCACGGCTTCTTCGATACTGGAGAACCCGTTGGTATGTTCCTCTTTTGAGATTTCGACATTGGCATAGATGCCCATCTGGTTTAACAGGTTGAAGATAATATTCGGTTTTCTCGTTTCCTTGTTGGGAACCTCAAAGAGCTTCTCCCAGATCTCCCCGTAATTCCGGCGCCAGGGAGACTGCATGTCGGCAAACCAAAAGATATATACGTATTTCCCGGAAGCTGCATCCATCTTCAGCAATGCATCCCTGAGATCAGGGACCCCGAGGGAGTATGAGGCGACCACGACATCATATGGGGATTCCAAGTCCGTAGCAATATCAACATCCTCCCATTTCTTCTGCAGGACCTCGATGTTACGGATACCCGGCTGACGGATATTCTCCCGCAGGCAGTCAGCCATGCCAAGGGCCGGCTCAACAGCAGTGACGTGCCTGACCATACCCGCGAGCGGAATTGCCAGTGTCCCGGGACCCGCCCCGATATCCAGCACCCGTGATTCCGGCGTGATCTGCATGGCACGGATCCGGCCCCATGACCCTTTCCAGTTGTCCGCTTTTGCCATGCGGCTGAATTTTCTGCACCGTTCCGGTTCCGACCATCGTTCAAGGCAGGTGACAAATTCCTCTTTTCCTCTCCGCTCAGGTCCCGGGTCATTCCAGGCCTCGTTCCAGTCAATCTCGCCGATGTCATTCATGAAAAATCCCCGCGTACCTTCAGACAGCATAGCTGAACAGAGGGTTCACGATACCGGTCGCATCCGGTCATACTCCAATAATTATTTGTGTTTAACAAATTTAAAATGTTTAACAATAGTGACATTTGCAGGCTTATGTTCGTAGCGAGACACACCGTTCGTTAAGCAGGAGATCCGGATTACGATAGAGGGAGAGTTGATGCCACAGGAACGCTCTAAAAAAATTCTTGAAAATAGTATGAAAAACTGGTACACGAATACCACCGGCTCGGCCTGCATGAGGTCACAGTGAAGAATTTCGGGCTCAACCCCGGCTGGAATGCGGTGATCGGCATATAAGGGTGGTGTGGGGTTGCAATGAGTTTCCAGGACAACAACCCGCATTATGGCACCGACCAGACCCGGCACAATCTGCAATACCTAGGACTTCTGCCTTGATCTGTGAAGTTCCGTACCCCCCCCACCAATGTACGCGGTACCGCCCGGCTTCATGACGCGGAGGATCTCCGTGAACGCGGTCGGGAGATTCTGCCAGAAGTGATAAGACTCCCGGCTCACCACAAGATCGAATGCCTCGTCACCAACAGGAGATCGCATGGACATCCCCGATTACCGGGATAACACGTAGTGAAAGCCCCCTGGCTTGAACATTCTGCATGGCAAGAGCGTGCATCTCCCGCGAACTGTTGAGTGCTGTCACACGAAGATTCGACAGAAGTGCGATGGCTATCGCCAGAGGCGCCGGTCCGGACCCACGTCGCGGCAGGTGCCCGTGGTGATCCCGGTCCGGTCGAGGATCTGGTTGGCAATGACCGGGTAGATCCGGGCAAACGTGGTTCGCGTAAACTCGTCGTACTGCCAGGCATTGTCAGCAGTCTTCCAGAACGGATCGGCATATGCAGTTATAAGTGGTCGCAGATAGGAGGGAGGACCATCCTTCTATTCTCCCGAGAATCGAAAAACGAGCATAATACTACGTAATTTCGTTGTTCTTTTCATTCGGTAGTCACCAGGCTTTCCTTCCCGAACCATGCCTCGCTTTCATGAGCGGCAGCAATCATCCGGGCCGTATTGGGATCCCCCGGGTGTTGTAATACCTCCGAAGTTACTCCCTGCTCGACAATTTTTCCTGCATGCATGACCGCAATCGTGTCACTCATCCTCTCAATTACCTGAAGATCATGAGAAATGAAGAGAAGGGTAAGTTTCCTTTCCTGCTGGATATCTTTGAGCAGGCTGAGCACCTGTGCCTGCACAGACAGATCCAGTGCCGCAGTAGGCTCGTCGGCTACGATGAAGGACGGATCGAGAGCCAGCACGCGTGCCAGCGCCACGCGTTGTTTCTGCCCCCCGGAGATCTCGAACGGATAGCGTGAGGCAAGATCCGGCTGGATGCCCACCTGTTCGAGCAGTTCCGGGATGCGATCCTCTGTCTCACGGGGTCCGGCAAGATGCCATAGGGTAAAGGGTTCGGCAATGCAGTCATGGATCGTCATCCGGGGGTCAAGCGAGCTGTCCGGGTCTTGGAAAATAATTTGCATCCTGCGGCGGAGCAGCCTCATCGCCGGTCGTGAGAGCTTTGTAATATCCACGTCATCGAACCTAACCGTTCCGCCGGAGGGTTCGATCAGCCTGAGCGCGATCCGGCCAAGCGTGGTCTTCCCGCTCCCGCTCCCGCCAACAAGTCCGAGGGTTTCACCGCTACGGATCGTCAGCGACACATCATCCACGGCCAGGCTTTTCTGTTTCCGGAAAACCCCCCGTGTATAATATTTCGTGATGTGCTCCAGTTCAATCATAGATCTGGCACCGGACCTGGCGTGAAATGCCGGCTGTCTTAAGCGGGGGATGCAGGGTGCTGCACCGGATTGTTGCCGCCGGGCATCGTGAACAGAATCTGCACCCTTCGGGGAGATGAGCTGGTGCCGGGCTCATGCCGGGGATAGGGCGGAGACCCGCCGAGGGAAGAGACGCGAGGAGCCCCTGCGTGTAGGGATGCATGGGCATGGCAAGCACCTCTTTTGTCGCCCCGGTCTCAACAATCTCCCCGGCATACATCACGGCGATCTGCGTACTGAGGAACGATGCGGTTCCCATATCATGGGTGATAAGAAACAGCGACCTGGTGCCGGCGATCTGCTGTTGTATCATCTGCAAAATCTGGGATTTGACCTGCACGTCCAGACCTGAAGTCGGTTCATCAGCGATGATAAGCTGCGGGTTGCAGATGAGCGCCATTGCAATCAGGATACGCTCCCGCATGCCTCCCGAAAACTCGTGCGGGTACTGTCCTGCAGCCCGTTCCGGATCTTCGAATCCCATGACGGATAACAACCGGAGCACTTCACGCCGTGCAGCATCTGCAGGGAGGATATGATGGATTAAAAGCGGTTCTGCGATCTGGTCTCCCACCGTTATGACCGGGTTGAGGGCGTTTGCAGAGTTCTGGGAGATCATGGCGATCTCTTTTCCCCGGATCTGCTGCATTGTGCGGTCGGGTGCAGACAAAAGATCCTGATCTCCGTACCGGATCGTCCCGCTGATCATGGCATTTTTCGGGAGGAGGCCCATGATTGCCATCCCCATGACCGTCTTGCCGCACCCGGATTCCCCGATAAGGCTGATCGTGTCCCCATTCCTGATGACCAGATCAGCCGTGTCCACTGCCCTGATCTCTTCAGAACGGGTCGAGAATGCCACCCGCAGATCGGAGATGCGGATCAGGTCCACAACTGCACCTCTCCCGGAAATTCCTGCCGGTTCTGCGTCATCATAACCGGTTCACCCCGACCCGGGGATTGAAAGTTTCCTCTAAACTGTATCCTATCAGCGCGAGAGAGAGTGAGACACAGACTACCGCGATGCCGGGGGGCAGGATCCACCACCACAGCCCAAGGGCAAGCCCGCCCTGGGAATACGCGTTCTGGATCATCGTACCCCAGTCAATGATCGAGGTATCCCATAATCCGATAAAACTCAGTCCCACACCCATCACCAGGAGGTGCTGGGATGCGGAGACGAACTTGACCATGACAAGCGGCATCACGTTTGGGAGGATATGCCGGTACATGATATGGAAATCCGAAGCGCCGATTGCTTTTGCCCCCTCAACGTAGTTCATTCGTGCGATCGAGAGCACCTGCGACCGCATGATCCGGATACCATAGATGCTCCCGAGAAATCCCATGAGGAGACTTACTTCAAGGATCTGGGGTGAGAAGAACGTCGTAAGAACGATCAGCAGGACAAACATCGGGATTGGCATAAAAATATCAATAGCCCGGCAGACTATTTCATCGACCAGTCCGCCATAATACCCGATAACGATACCGACACTCGTACTGATGAGTACCGAGAACAGCGCGGAAAAAAATCCGAAGAGCAGCGTGATGCGGGCTCCAAAGACGAGCTGGGCAAAGATATCCTGGCCTATATTGTTTGTCCCCAGAAGGTGCCTGGTATCCGGAGGCTGGAGTGGTTTTCCTGTGATTGCAGTCGGGCCAAGGGGGGCGATCAGCGGGGCAGCAAGGGCAATCCCGATAAATACGCACAGGACCGCCAGACTGATCCACAGGATGGGCTTCCTACTCATCGTTTCCCATCCTGATCCGGGGATCTACCCATGAGGAGAGGATATCGGCCACAACCATCGCGACAATCGTGAGCAGGGTATCCAGAAGAAAAATGCCTTCGAGAAGCGGCAGATCGCGCATCGTGAGCGCCTCTGAGGTCAGCAATCCGATCCCCGGCCAGGAAAAAACCGTTTCCACAAAAACATTTCCCGCTACGATGGCAGCGCACTGGAATGTCGTGATCGTCACCATGGGAAGAAGGGCATTTTTGAGTGCATGACGCCACAGGATCCCCTGTTCATCGAGCCCTTTTGCACGTGCGGTGGTAATATAATCCTCTCCGATGACCGAGATCATCGAGTTACGCATCACGTAGTAGTTCCCGGTCGCAATAAAAAACGTCATAAGGGCGATAGGCAGGATCGCATGGTATAGTACATCGGGGATACTGAGGCCGGTCGAAAGAACACTGATGCTGGTGTATCCTCCGAGGGGAAACCAGCTGAGGTAAAAAGAGAAAACCATCACGGCCATGATCGCCCACCAGAACTCGGGGATCGCCCGTATCACGATCATTATGTTGAACAGGATAAGATCCAGTTTCCCCCCGGATTTCCACCCTGACCATGCCCCAACGATCGTACCGGTAAGAATTCCAAGAACCGTAGCGGGAAGGATAAGAACCAGCGACCAGCAGAGTTTTTCGGTTATCATGGGGAAGACCGGCAGGCCGTACGCATAGGAGTACCCCCACTGACCCTGAAGAATGTTGATGATGTAGAGTAAGTACTGGTCCGTAAGCGGGAGATCGAGCCCGAACTGGTGGTAAAACTGTTGAACGGCTTCTTTGGGGAGCGTGTTTGATAGCGAGAGGAGGTAATTGGTGATATAATCACCGGGCATGAGGTGCAGGAGAAAGAAGGTGATGGTGATGCACACAAAAAATGATGCCCCGCTGTAACAGAGGCGGCGCATGAGATAGTTCCCACTGATCATGCAGATGCTCCCCGTCTTTTGGGAATATTTTCGTGGCAGGTCATCGTAACGTTCCTGTGTTTGTTATCACCATGTATGGGAAATACCGGTGAACCGGGGATATGTTTTTCCATTGCAGCAGTTCACCCGCAGAGGCCTGAAGTGAAAAAAATGAGCCGTCCGGTCCCTGCGCCATCATGGACCTTTATTTACGCTGACTGCACTGGTGTCAGGTTCTCAAGGACCCGTGGATCAAGAATGCTGTAGTACCCCGGCCCGATATTCCAGCCCGTGAACCGGTCCGACCGGTATGCGACCAGAGTGTCGGTACTGGCGACTGGTACCGTGGGGACGTCCCGGGCAAGGATATCCTGCAAACGGTATGCCATCTCCTTTATTGCCGTCTGGTTCGGGGTATCCTTGGTCTGGGCGACGAGGCTGTTGTATTCAGTGTTATTGTAATTGTAGTAGTTTGTTTCCTGTAATGGGGTGACGGCGAAATTCCCCAGCGTATCAGCATCATCATGAAGCATTACCGGGAACGAATCGATGAAGACCGGGTTGACATTGACGGCATTTCGGTACTGGGTCTGGTCCTCGTACGAACGTGTGTTCACGCTGATCCCGATCTGTGCCCAGTCATTTTTCAGAACCGCTACGATTTTATCGTTACCTGCGGCACCTTTTGCGCCGAGGGGGATGGTGATCGTAACAGGATTGCCATCGGGACCAACCAGAGTGCCGTCAGCGTTTTTAACAAACCCTGCACCTGCAAGGATTTCCTGTGCCTCGGTCAGGTTATAATTGTACATCCCGACATCCGCCGGGTTGACATAATCCCCAGCAAGAGCCGGCAGCAGGAACGTTGTTTCCGTGGGCCGGCCGGTGCCAAAGAGGGAACTGATCGTATCGCGATCGATCGCATGGCTCATCGCATGCCTGAATGCGGAGATGTTGGCCGGGTATTGGTTCATATCAAACGCAACTTCATAAACACCCGTATCGTTGATCGAATACACTGCGATATTCTGCTCGCCGGACAGGCTCTGCGCCACCGCGGGAGTTATGTCGGATACCACATCGATCTCGCCGTTTTTGAGGGAAAGTACCTTGCTGTCCGGGTTGGTGATCTCCTTGAGGATCACGCCGGTTATGTTTGGTACCCTCCCATAGTAGTTTTCGTTTGTTTTTAACTGGAGATAGCCAGGTGCAGACTGTTCAAAGACAAACGGGCCGGTTCCGATAAATGAGGTATCCAGGTAGTGCAGGGGATCGGTAACGTTCTGCCAGATATGTTTGGGGGAGATGGTAATACCCGGAGTCCGCGAGATCTGATCAAGGAATCCTGAATAGGAGGTCTTGAGGTTGAAAACTGCCGTATGATCATCGGGACAGTCAATGGACTGGACATCCCTTAACACAAATCCCATGGTCAGATTGTAGGATTTCATATAATCATTGGTGAATTTAACATCAGCGCAGGTGAAGGGAACCCCATCGTTCCACGTGGCATTCTGGAGATGGAATGTCCAGGTTTTCGCGTCGGGGGAAACATTCCAGCTCTGTGCAAGCGCCGGGTCAAATTTGCCGTTCCGTTCCTTGATGACAAGACCTTCCATGATACCGACCGGTGAACCGGCCTTCTGCATACTGCTCGTAAAAGTCAGGGATGAAGGGGAATCCACCGGGATGATAACATCCGATGACGGTGTGCCGGAAATACAACCGGATATAATACAGAAAATCGTGATGATAGACAGGATTAAAGCCGGTAATAAAATGGTAATATGCTTTTTTTGTTGAAGCGGATTTCTCATGTGCTGACCTCGGGAGGCGGAAAATAAGGTAACGTAGTGATCAATCGCATTTCTCGTTATTTAACTATTTTTGTTTAATTTTTTTGAAAATTAAGTATAATACTAAAACTTATTACAAACCGGGACAATCAGTATCCATACGGTTCTTCCATGATCACCCGTCACCACCTCTCCCTCACCCTGCTCTGCACCCTCATCCTCTGCTGCGCATTTTTCTGGGGAGATCCGATCATCACCGGACTCGTGATCACGGGTGCCCTGGCTGGTGCCATTCTCCCGGATATACAGATGAAAAAACCCTCGCGGTTCCGGGCTATAATTCTGGCCTACTGGATCACCCGGTTCACTGACCGGCTTTGCGTACCCGTGATGAATGCTGTATACAGTTCTTTCCTGAAGAAATCGTTTGATCCAAAAGACAAGCGGCTGACCCATTCCATCCCGGGGATCCTCGGGATCGGGATCTGTGTGTCTGCACTCCTGCTCGTCCCTGCCGCCATCCTGGGAGATGCAACAGTCAATCGTTATGCAGTAGCCTTCACCGTGGGCGTGCTGCTGGGCTTGTTCCTCCATCTTGTCCTGGATCTCTGTACGCGGAAGGGCATCTCCCCGTTCTTTCCCTTCAGCACGTACCACCTGAGGGGATCTATCCGGCCCTGCGATACCGGTGACCGCAGGATCCTGTATTTCCACTTCAGCTGCGTCCTGGTCATTGCCGGGATGATCGCCTTGGTGATCCATGAACCGGCCGGTTCAGACCTGATCCGGCCGGTCGGTCTTCTCGGATTCATGCTCTGTAGTGGAACCATGGTACTCTTCACCCGGAGAGACGGGTCCGGGGATCCACGGTATAACCGGCACGGGATGGCGGAGGGGGCCGGATCCCTCACCCCCCCGTACCCGCGATGATGCCGATCAGCTTCTGCGCTGTGGCCGGGTCCAGGACCTGTCAAGCACAAGCCCGGCGATTGCGGAAAAGACCGCCCAGAACACTTTCTTCACGTGCTCGTTCTCCCCGAATATGTCGAGGATCGCGGTGCGTCCGTATCCGCCAGCATCGCCCGCCGGATATGAGCTCGGTGTGATGCCGTGCCGGGTCAGTTCTTCCCGCGCCTCGAACAAGTTCATTGCGGTACCCCGCCCGGCAGGTGTTGTCGAAATCGTCGCATGGATCCCGGCACCATCTGAACTGATTTCTTCTCCTTCCATTTTTCTTTCAGCATTTTTTCTGTCATAACAAATTCTCCTTCCATTTTTCTTGTGCCTGATTGTCTGAAATTTTTTCTCCATACACGATTCATCTGGCAGATCCGATCCGGAGGAATCCCGGCTCGAACAACGGTCAACCCTCTCCGCAAAAGGAGATCTTTCGTGGAACATCCCCGGAGCCCAGCTAACCTCTATTCCGTGTTTTAGCCGATCCCCCGCTGTAACCCTGCTGCCACCCGTGATTTTGGGGCATGGAAACGGCACATTCCCACCAATTGGAGGCTAGAACGGGCGTCTCCCGGAACTACTCCGTGGTTTTCCGGCGAAACACCGTTGTCTGATCCCGAAACAGGTGGAATCGGGGGTCAAAATGGCCTCTGTTGGGTTCATCTCAGGTACCCCCCCGGTTTACCGTCGGTGAGGAGGTTCCCTTACCTGCAGGAGAGGGATTCTCCGGGGATCCTGGCGGTGCAGCAGTTGTTTCCTTTGGGAGAGATACCTGGCCGGTGACGGAAAGCTGCGAATAGCCGCGACAGGAACGCCCGCGTCCGGAAATTTTTCCGGATCGACATGACTGATCCCATTTGCTTCTCCCCTCACCGGTTTTTTACCGGGTTTTCGTCCGGCCTTCGCAACCGGTGCGGGCGCATCCGGATTTTTTACCCGCGGAACCGGTCCTGTCGTCCTGTTAGTACTCAATATTCTTCCAACCCTGTTCTTACTCTGGAGTGGGGCTGCCTGTGGACCTTCGCAATGGGGGCAAAATGGTCGTCTCTATTGCTACCCACTCAGCGGAATCACCGGGCCTGTATCCGGTGGGAAAATTGATACAATCGTCAAGGTCTCCGAAGTGATGGCAGGGACCAGTCATTGAAAAAAAAGGTTCTCCTCACCCGATCTTCTCATAATACCCCATGCTCCCGCACGCAGCACACAGCCCGTTCGCCCCGACAGAATAATCCGGCACCATCTCCCCGCACTTCAGGTACGTGACGGCCTTCCACTTCTGCTTCCCTTCCACCTTTACCCTGACACGTTCGCTGGAAAGAATTGCCTGCCCGGCAGAGAAAATCTCATCGAAGAGCTGGTTGTTCATGATCTTCTTGTTAAAATCGGGACTGTTTGTGAACCATGTGTGAATGGTGGGATACCGGGACAGTTTCTTTGTATCCACATAGACCCGGACACCTTCTGTTACTTTCGTTTCCGAACTACGGTTGACCGTGATGGCAAACTCGCCGATATTGACAATCCGGAGCCGGTTGTTCCCGTACGTGGCATGGGCGATCACCTGGAGGGCATCGGGGGCACATTTGTGCGTCTCGCATACCGAATAGAGTTTTTCAGCGGGGCTGGCTCCAAGAAGTTCAAGCGCGTAGTCGACCATGAAGGCACCGATGAGAAGCCCGGGCGCCGGGAAGCTGTGGAACGCGATGCACCGGTTCAGGTACTCCCTGACCCGGGGGTCCACGTTGTTTTCTTTCATGCGGCCATTCAGTTCGTCAAGGGTGTATTCCCGGCCGTGCGCAGGGGGAGTGTTCTTTGGTATTCATACGTTTCCTCTCTTCTTCCAGGATACCATTGAGTGAGCTGCCATGGACAGAATACTCTGCGGTCCTGGATTCCCGGTATAATTTTCCCCATGAAAGATATGATTCAGATAAGGAATCATCCCACATCAGGCAGATCATAATCTGCCAGTGGATTATTAATTAATTACATTTAACTATTTGTAAAAATCAAACAAATTCCCAAAACTTATATGATCGGAAATCCCACAGAATGGTGATCATTATGGGCTCCCAGAAAGACGTGATGGCCCTCTTCGCAGAGAGGGATCTCCGCCAGTTGTTTTCCGGTACCGACGGATGGAATATCGAACCAGTACTTCGGTCTGCGGGAACTTACTATCGCATTTCGCGGGACAAATGGGTAGGAGAGGAGGTTGCCCTGGTTGCAGTCTCCTTCGATCCGTCACCGACGGATGATATATTCGCCGCATTCGATAACCAGCCCGATGGCTGGAGTACCCGGACAAAGAGGTACTTGCTTGTCCCGCAGGCAACCGATACCTCTGCTATTCCGCCCCACATCCGTGTCCTCCTGATGCAGGCATTTGCCTTTGCAGGAGGGGAGCTGGTCTGGCTGACAAAGAAGAAGAATGCCATGAGATTTGTCCCGCAGGAACTGGCAAAGGAAGAAAAAGCAGCAGCCTGAATCACCGGACAGGCATACGGCAACGGGCCCGGCGTACCTTACATTAGTTGATCCTCCCTTTTGCGCGTTACACCAAATCCGGGCACTTGAAATTTTTTACAAATATTCAAGCGGTCATTATACGAAATTTCCCTCAGCCAAACGGACTGGAATTTATTTTTTTCTCTCACCGGTTGTTAACATCACATAAAAATCAGGATCGCTTGTTAATCACTTGTAAAAATCAGATCTTGTGATTAATTTATTCCACTTTACCGTCTGTGACTTAAACAATCTTTAATTACTGCCCTTGGTCAACTTTAGACTTAAGCAAATTTGATCAGAAAAATTTGTGTGTGATGTGCATGGCGTTTGCAGTACATGTAAACATGGAGCGCTGTACCGGGTGCAACAACTGTGTGGTTGCCTGCCCGGTCAATGCTCTCGAGCTCTTTACGCTCGACCCTGTCACCAAGGAGAAGATCTACCAGGTGCAGGACGGTGTCGCAGTCAGCCTTGATTTCAAGGCTGAACTCTGTGCAGGATGCGGCGTGTGTGTCGAAGCATGCCCGTATGATGTGATCAGCCTCTCCGGGAAAGGCTCAACCGAACTCCCGGCCAAGGCCTGACCTGAATACAAACGAGGAGATGCAATGGCAGAGAAGAAAATTACCCTCAACATGATCACGTGCCGGACGATCCAGCAGGGCGTTGGCATGGAAGCAGGAAAGACATCCCAGAAATATTTCGATGCCTGCACGATTATGCACATGCACCCTGAGGACATGAAGAAACTCGGTGTATGGAAGAACACGAACGTGAAGGTCACGAGCTCGGTCGGCAGCGTTATTGTAAAAGCAGTCGAGACCCGCGAAGACCTTGTCCCGGGCCTTGCCCACATCCCGATGGGCCCTTGGGCAAACCGGATTGTGCCGGCCTATACCTATTCCACGGGCGAGCCCTGCTTCAAGGGATTCCCGGTCGATGTGGAGATTGCCGCAAACGAACGCATCATGGGCGCAGTCGAGGTATTGCAGGACGCCTGCGGCCTCATAAGGAAGTGAGGAGCTATGCCAAAAGAAGTAACTGATGTAATCTGCCCGTTCTGCGGAACCCTGTGCGATGACCTCGTAGTCTCGGTATCCGACGACAACAAGACGATCCTCGGAGTCAAGAACGCCTGTGCGATTGGCGCCGAGAAGTTCAACCACCAGCGCATGCCCGGCCGGGTCAAACGCCCCCGGATGAGACAGGCCGACGGCACCTACAAGGAGATCACCTACGACGAGGCGATCGACTGGACCGCAAAGATGCTCGTCAAGTCGAGGAAGACCCTGATGTACGGCTGGGCATCCACCAGCTGCCAGGCCATGAGCATAGGCCACGAGATCGCAGAGAAGGTCGGCGGCATTGTCGACAACTGCGCAACCGTCTGCCACGGCTCCTCGCTCATCGCCATCGAAGATGTCGGTGTCCCGAGCTGTACGCTCGGTGAGGTCAAGAACCGTGCCGACCGCGTCATCTTCTGGGGCTGCAACCCGGCTCACGCCCACCCCCGGCACATGTCCCGGTACTCGATCTTCCCCCGCGGTTTCTTTACCGTCAAGGGCCACAAGGGCCGGAAGATCTACGCCATTGACTGCCGGTACACGGACACAGCAAAGTGCGCCGATGAATTCATCCAGGTCCAGCAGGGTTATGACTACGAACTCTTAAACGCCTTCAGGACCGCAGCCCGCGGCGAATGGCTCCCAGACACCGTCGGCGGCGTCCCGAAAGAGAAGATCATCGAGATCGTCGAGGACTTAAAGACCGCCCGGTTCGGTATCATCTTCTTCGGCATGGGACTGACCCACACGATGGGCAGGAACCACAACATCGATATCGCCATCAACCTGACCCGCGACATGAACGACTTCACGAAGTTCGCGATCATGGCAATGCGGGGCCACTGGAACGTCACCGGCTCCGGCCAGGTGCTCGGCTGGCAGTACGGGTTCCCGTACGCGGTCGATCTCTCCCGCAGGGATCAGGCACGCCACCAGACCGGCGAGACGACCTCCGTCGACCTTCTCAACCGCAACGAAGTCGAGGCCTGCTTCTATATCGCAACCGACCCCGGTGCACACTTCCCGGTAGATGCGATGATCAGCAGTTCCCGGAAACCAACTGTCTGCATTGACCCGCACATCAACTGCACCACCGAGATCTCGGATATCCACATCCCGGTCGCCCTGGTGGGTGTCGAAGTAGGCGGCTGTGCCTATCGTATGGACAACGTCCCGATCGAGACCCGCAAGGTGGTAGACCCGCCGGAAGGCGTGCTCACGGACGAGGAACTCTTAACCAAGATCAACCACCGTGTTGACGAACTCCTTGCAAAGGGAGGCGCGTAAATGTCTGAATTTATCATCAAGAACGGCCACGTCTTTGACCCGGTTCAGGGTATCAAAGGAGACAAGAAGGACATCGCCGTCAAAGACGGCAAGATCGTCGATAAGGTCGGGTCCGGCGCAAAAGTCATCGATGCGAAGGACAAGACCGTCATGGCAGGCGCCCTTGAGATCCATGCCCACGTGGCTGGCCCCAAGGTCAACGCAGGCCGCTGGTACAGGCCTGAAGACAAACATTTCGACTCCCACAAGACCGCCGGCATCACCAGGATCGAGGGCGGCAAATCGATCCCGACCGTCTTCAAGACCGGCTACGAGTACGCCCGCATGGGGTTCACGTTCGCCATGGAAGCCGCGATGCCTCCGCTCTATGCCCGACACGTCCACGAAGAGATCCACGACACCCCGATCATTGATGAGGCCGCACTCCCGGTCTTCGGCAACAACTGGTTCATCCTTGAGTACCTCAAGAACCAGGAGATCGAGAATACCGCTGCCTACATTGCATGGATTCTCCGCCAGACCAAGGGATACGGTGTCAAGTGCGTCAACCCCGGCGGCACCGAAGCCTGGGCATGGGGACTGAACTGTCTTACCATCCACGACCCGGTTCCGTACTTCGACATCACGCCCGGAGAGATTATCAAGGGCCTGATCGAAGCAAACGAGTACCTCGGTCTTCCGCATTCGATGCACCTCCACCAGAACGACCTCGGCAACCCCGGGAACTACAAGACGACTCTCGACTCCCTCAAGCTCGCAGAAGGCATCAAACCCAAGAACAACTTCGGCCGCGAGCAGGTCCTGCACTCCACGCACCTCCAGTTCCACTCCTACAAGGGAACCAACTGGGGTGACTTCGAGTCCGGTGCAAAGGAAGTCATGGACTACGTCAACAGGCAGAAGAACCTCACCATCGATACCGGTAACGTCACCCTTGACGAGACCACAACGATGACTGCCGACGGTCCCTTCGAGCACCACCTCCACGGCCTCAACCACCTGAAGTGGTTCAACGTGGACGTGGAACTCGAGACCGCAGCAGGTATCGTACCGTTCATCTATGATCCGAGCAACGCCGTATTCTGCTGCCAGTGGGCAGTAGGTCTTGAGATTCCGCTCTATGCAAAGGACCCGATGCGCTGTTTCATCACTACCGACCACCCGAACGCAGGACCGTTCACCCGCTACCCGCGTGTCTACTCATGGCTCATGAGCAAGAAGGTCCGTGACGAACTCCTCAACGGCTTCAAGAAAGCCGACAAGGTCATCGGCGCAACCAACCTCGCGAACATGGACCGTGAGATCACGCTCTACGAGCTGGCAGCTATGACCCGTGCAGGTCCCGCAAAGGCACTCGGCCTTGCAAAGGACTACGGCGGCCTTGCACCCGGCATGAACGCCGACATCGCTATCTACAACATCAACCCGGACAAGTTCCCCTCAACCGGACCGGAGATCGAGAAGGCATTCGCCCAGGTTGCCTGCCTCTTCAAGGACGGGAAGATCTGTGTCGAGGACGGCAAAGTTGTTGACATGGGTCACAAGAAGACCTTCTGGGTGGATGCAAAGGTCAACGAGAACAAGCAGGTCATGCATGACATCAAGGAGAAGTTCCTCCGCTACTACAGCATCAACGAGAACAACTACCCGGTCCCCGAGAGCTATGCACCGCACCAGCACATCATCGCCGTGGATGCGACCCAGTGAGGTGAAAAAGATGAACACCATTACACTCACCGTAAAAAAGACACCGGAACTCTTCCTGGAGTGCGAGCACGTCAACCCGGATGCATTTGCCGGTAAGACTCCCGACCAGATTGCAAAGCTGGGCGCGTACCAGGGCAAGGAGATCTCAACGCTGGGCGAATACTTCACCGTTGCCGGTGAAGCAGGCGCAACTGCAGCGGATACAAAGATCGTCATCAACGGCGACTGCACGAAGATGAAGTACATCGGCGCCAAGATGACCGCTGGCGAAGTGGTTGTCAACTCCACCTGCGATATGTACACCGGCAGCTGGATGTCCGGCGGGAAACTCCTCGTCAAGGGCAATGTCCACTCCTTCTGCGGACTCGCCATGAAAGGCGGGGAATTCACCGTTGAAGGCAATGCCGGCAACTACCTCGGCGCTGCCTACCGTGGCGACTGGAGAGGCATGAGCGGCGGGATCCTTCGCGTGAAGGGCAACGCAGGCTCCGATGTTGCCACGTTCATGACCGGCGGCGAACTGATCGTCGAAGGCAATGTCGATATCCACATCGGCACCCATATGGAAGGCGGCAGGATCGTTGTCAAGGGTAACGCAAACCGCCGTGTCGCCGGCCAGATGGTCAAGGGCGAGGTCTATGTCTTTGGCGCCATCAACGTGATGATGCCCGGCTTCAAGAAGATCGGGGAGACCGAACTCGAAGTCGACGGCACCAAGGCCCGTTTCACCGAGTATACCGGAGACATGGGAGAGCGCCACCCCACCCGGAAGGGCGTGCCGGTCTACGGCAGGCTCTACATGAAAAATTAATTTTTGATGAGATCACAAGGAGGTTACCACGATGGACAAATACACGTGCACGATGTGCGGACATATCTATGACCCCGCAGTCGGAGAGACCAAGGCGTTCACCACGATCCTGTGCAACTCGTCCGAGATGGACAAGTACGCATGCAAGATCATGTCGGCTGAACCGATCAAGGCCGGGACTGATTTCTCCGCCATCCCCGCTACCTGGGTATGCCCGACCTGCGGTGCAGCCAAGTCCTATTACCGCAAGCAGGTGCCCGACACTCTTACGGCAATGCGGACGATCAGCTACTGAAGAGCCGGCAGGTTCACACACAATTTTTATTTTGGTATTTTTCCGGTACCGCGAGGTTTTTTTAAATTTCATGTCGGGAAAAAACGCCCATGTCATTCTGATGAAAAATGGTCACCTATTCAGAGGTCAGGAATTGTCCTGATATCTGGTTTTTTACCTGTATCTCCCACGTGTTTTTATGAACCGCTTACTGAGGGAATCTTTCCCTCAACGACCTGCCGGTATAGCCGCCTTGGAAACCGTGCGTGGAAGATCGATGCATAGAGCGGATACGGTACCGGCGAATGGTACCTGGTAGTCTTATCCGAAAATACTACGGCCATTGTCCGTGTTGCAACATCGTATCCCAGTTCACGGATCCCGTTCGATACGAACCTGTCCCATACCATGTTCATGGATATCCATCCCGAGAGCACCATACTACGGGTGCCTCACGCGGCAATAGTGCGGGTGAGGGGATAAGGATTGGCTTGTGTTTCAAATCCCGGAAATGAAAATCCGGCCGGTAAGAAATGATCTAAATGATGCCTCCCCGCCTCAGGGTCTCTCCGAGGCACGGCGGGGCAGGAATGTTTACAAAAGGTATAGCTCACTTTTTTACGCAATTTATGGGATTTACAAACTTTGAACCCTTTTTCTTTAATCCGCTAAGGTGTAGCAACAGATTACTCATCCACGATTGAAGGGATTCAGATTGGTAATGTGTTCCGTTTTTACTTTGGTCCTTCCCAGTATGTCTTTTCTGATAGCGAGAAAGATGAGATCCACCAACTCACTTTCCTTTACAATATCGTGTTTTTCAGTGTCCGCATATCTAATCCAAGCATCATATGCCATGACAACTTCGTCGCTTACATAGAGCAAGAGTTGGTCTCTGGCTAGCATACGTTTTCGGTCTGCATCTTTTCCTGAAACGTCCTCATCGTGCATAATAGCGACTGCCGTCTCAGTGAAGTCATTCAGAAAATTAGTGTATGCCTCGCGTTTTTGTTCTGCAATTTTGAGATTCAATTCTTTGTTTCTCTGAAGCAGGTAGGGAATTACCGCACCGAAAACCGCGATGAGCGCAACAATTATTTCTGTATAACCGATAATGAGCAAACCACATGTTTGTGATGGGCATTGGTTAAAAATAAATTATACGTGGGATATTGCTCATATCGTGGGGGTCACCCTCATAATTGCCACAGGAAATAGGAGAATTTTTCAAAAGAGATGAGGATTTCCCACAGCCCAGAGACCAACCCGGGGATCATCCTTCGATCATCTTTGCAATCGTTTCTTTGAACTTCTCAAAGTCCAGTTCTTCGAGCTGCTCCGGGAGGAGGGAGCCCGTAGATGCCTGGCGGTAGATCCAGTAGATGATCTTGTCTACGACCCGGATTACATCTTCCTGTGATTTCACGGTGATCAGGTAACGTCCGATTAACGGGTGCCGGCCCCGGTGGCCGCCCACCGTGATACGGTATTCCGGAGGGGCACCGCTGATGAGATGGAACGGGCAGGGCATGATGCAGAACCCGCACTCCATGCATTTGTTCTGGCTGAGGACGATGACGCCATCCTCTACTTCGATCGCTTTTTCCCGGCAGTAATGGACGCAGGTGCCGCAGCCGGTGCAGAGCCCGGGGTCACGGATCGGCTTCTGGATGCCGGTGATCCCGATCTCGTTGAGCCGCTCGCTCTCGCAGCCGTTGGGACAGGAGGAGATAGCAATCCGGACCTTCACGGGCAGCTCCTTCCCGAAGAACTTCTTATCGATCTCGGCGGCAAGGCCGACACTGTCGATGATGCCAAACTTGCAGTTACGGGTGCCAAGACAGGCCGTGACGTTGACCACTTCCTCCCGTTCGGCACCAAGCGGCGTGCCGTTTGCGGCCAGATCGGCAAGCAGTGGTTCGAGTTTCGTGGGATCCACGTGTGTCAGCTCCATGGTCTGGCGGGTGGTGAGATGGATCTGTTCGATCCCGTGCCGGGCGGCAATATCCCCGACTCCCTTGATCTGTGCAGGTGTGATCATGCCGGCCGGCAGGCGGAGACGGACTATGCAGAAATCGGGATCACGTTCGGTGATGATCCCTCCCTTGGTGAAGAGATCCTGATCGATCGATTGCTTTCGACGAACCATATAAGTGTCCTTATGTTGGTCTCCGTGGCTGATAGATATTATCACTATACTAATGATTATAGGATACAGTTACCCATTATTGTACATGACGAAGCAGTCCGAATACATGGAGGCTTTTTTCGGCGTGGAGCTCAACCAGAAATTCGAAGATATGATCAGTGAGCTCAAGGATGCGGAGGATGATCTCAAGGCGCTCTCCGCACAGATCGGGACCCTGAACCAGAACATCAGCCCCGAAGAGTTCAAGGAGGTCCTCAAGGAGGCACGGGCCATCGCCTACGAGAACGCCCAGCAGATCAAGGATGTCCGGACCTTCCTTGACTTCTACTTAAAATCCGACAAGACCTCCACCCATATCATTCTCGAACGGGACTGTTACATGAAGATCTACCAGATCTTCAAGTGGGACGGATCTGACGTACGGGACCTGAAGCGCTGGATTAAGGAACTCAAAGAGATCTGCGACAAGATCGGCCTGAACATGCGGGATCTGATCAATTTCAAGAAACTCACCGCCCAGCCGGTACCGGAAGAACTCGCAAAGTTCCCGGTCTATGCTCTCGACCGGCAGGGATGGTGTCTCACCGGAACAGCATACGATCAGGTCATGCATATAGATGAAGTCCGGGAAAAGATGGCCGAGAACAATTCGTCATAATACTTTTTTTCTGGCATCAATCCTCCATCCCCAAAAACTCCATTCCTTTTAGTACCCGTTGTGGAACACAATCAATAATAATCAGGTTCGTGTACCTTTAAGAAGAGAATCACGTCATGACGGTACATTTTTTCCTTCTCGGGGAGGCCATATCCCAGGAGCGGCTTGGATGGATCGAGGAGAGCCTGAAATTTTACTTCGTGAAGCTCCACCCCGAGAACCTCCTGCACCATTCCCGGCATGAGGAGGGGGTCTTTACGTTCCTGCTCACCGGGGACGCACTCTATAGCCTCGTCGAACCCGAGACCATGCGGATCTGGGAGATCATCCTTTCGCTGCCATCGGTCCGGATCATCTGCGACAGGCAGGAACTTTCCCTCCGCGGCATCTCGGTCGAAGGCCTGAAGATGAAACACCCCGACCAAGTGATCGATCACAACCGCCTCGGTGTCGGTGGCCAGCAGTCGTTCTGGAACGACGTGGCAAAGATCGCCCGGCAGCACGAGCAGCCGATCCCGAGCACTATCGGGTACCTCCAGATCGAATCCCCGTACATGCACCGGTCGTCGTTGTATGCCCTCCGGTGCCTGACAGCAGCAATCGATGTTCACGCTTCGGCAGAATTGTACACCTATCTCGATGGCGTTCACCTCGGTCATACGGGCCAGCACCCGACCGAGAGCGAAAACATAGGAAAAGGGCTTGAAGAGATCGCGGAAAAGGCCGCAAAACGCGGACTGCAGTGCCAGATGACCGCCTGCGCCCGCTGTGCCACATCACGGGGCTACAGCACATGGGATGATGGAAAAGGCCTGGTGGTTTCAGCCTGCACAATCCGGCCGTTCAGGATAAAAAATATGAGCGAGCTGGCTGACAGGTTCGAACACAACCATACCATTCTCGGTCACAATGTCGCATCGATAGAACTGAAAAAGGAGGGGCAGCAGGTATCATTCTCCCTTGAGGAGAGCGGACGTGCGCCCCCGCTGCTCATCCTCATCACCCGGACACCTTATGGGACCGAGAGGGCATTCGGAGCCATCTCCTTTGCCGTTGGCTGTGCCGCAAAGGGCATCCTGACGCGGGTGATCTTCATCGAGGATGGCGTATATGCCCTGACAGGTGTTCATACCCGGGAGAATGAGTCGGCATTTTTCAGCCTCCCGGAGATCATCGATGTCGTGGCAGGCAGTGACAACCTCCAGTTCTTTGCCTTCCAGCCATCCCTGCACAGGAGGGGTATCTCCAAGAACCCGAAGATGAATGCCGTGCTGGACATTGGCATGACAGAACTCGGCCAGCTCCTCTTCTATCCCCCGAAGGGTGAGCAGGCCGGCCACCAGCGGGTTATCTTCTTTTAGGATTTTGGACAGGGACCATGACCGCAGGATATGAGCGTGATCGGGATGGCCAGGACCTCTCCCGCACGCATCGTATAATCTGGATGACGATGCAGTTGAAAAACCAGTCCGGTTGGGATTCCCCATGAGTCACGGATCCCCCCGGTACACAGCAGGGATCGACCTTGGGTCGACAACCATCAAAGTCGTGATCTACGATGGATCCCAGTACATTGCCCGCATGACATTCGCCTCATGGAACCCGGCAGGGACCGCAGCCAGCCTGATGGCATCGGCAGCAGCTGAATTGGGCCTTCCATCGCCGCCAAGGCTCGTCGCTACGACCGGGTATGGCCGGAGGACCGTAAAGAACGCGACCCTGACCCCGACCGAGATCACCTGCCACGCACGGGGGGCCTCGTACCTTGTCCCGGGCTGCCGGTTCGTGATCGATATCGGGGGACAGGATGCGAAGGGGATCCGGCTCTCAGCGGATGGCCACGTGGAGGACTTTGTCATGAACGATAAGTGTGCTGCCGGGACCGGGCGTTTCCTCTCCACGATGGGACAGGCCCTTGGGGTCCATGTCGACAATCTTGCAAAACATGCCGAAGGCCAGGAGCCGCACCGGATCAATGCGATGTGCACGGTCTTTGCCGAGTCTGAGGTTATCAGCCTGATCAACCAGGGGGTTGAGCGGGGAGCGATCATCGCCGGCCTCCATGCTTCCATTGCCCGGAGGACGGCATCGATGGTCGCTTCCCTCCGGCCGGAGCCCCCGATCGTCTTTACCGGGGGCGTATCTCAGAACGGGGATATCGTACAGAGGCTCTCGGAGGAACTCGGGCATCCGGTTATTGTGCCGAAGGATGCCGTATATGCAGGAGCGATCGGGGCTGCGCTCCTGGCATGGGAGCACCGGGAATAATGAGGGCCGGGAGGATAATTTGTTTACAGGATCTTCCCTGTCACCGGCGATAGGATCCGGCTCACCGGTTCTGTTTCCCTGTCCGGTGTTCCCCTCAACGCTGTTCCGGGAAATGCCGGTAACCGCCCCGATCAGAAGTTCCGATGATCTTAATAGCATTTGGAAAGGAAAAAGAAGAGAAGTGAAGTGCAGGTCGTTCCCATGAATCCCGGATCGCGGGAAACCCCTTCCCCGCTCATCTACCTCAACAATGCCGCGACTTCATGGCCAAAGCCGCCCGGAGTGCTTGAGGAAGTAGCCCGTTGCCTGCAGCTGCCGCTCTGCGAAACGGGGAGGACCGCGGGAACCGGGTCCGTGGATTATCCTACTGCCGCACGCGAGGCGCTCGCAGCATTTTTCCATGCCGGGCCTCACCAAAACTTCATCTTTACGCAGAACGCCACCGACTCCCTCAACCTGCTGGTCCACGGGTTTACAAAAAAGGCCGGTGCCCCGTTCCATACGATCACCACCGAACTAGAACACAACTCGGTGCTTCGCCCGCTCCATGCTCTTGAGCAGGATGGGGCGATCCGGCTATCGGTTGTCCCGTTCCGGGATAACGTGGTCGGCCTCGCGGAGATCAAAAGGGCAATTTGTCCCGAGACCCGGCTCGTCATCATGACCCATGGGAGCAACGTCCTCGGGTCCGTGCAGGATATACGGCCCATTGCAGAATACCTCAAGGCAAACGACATCTTCCTCATTGTGGACGGGGCCCAGACCTCCGGGCATATCCCGGTCGACCTCTCGGATATCCCGGTTGGGGCGTTTGTATTCACCGGTCACAAGGCACTCTTCGGCATCCCCGGCACGGGCGGTTTCTTCCTGCCCGACCCGGAGGCAATTGCGATCACCCGGCAGGGTGGCACGGGCACGGATTCGCGGGCACTCATACACTCATGCGAGATGCCGGAGCGGTTCGAGGCCGGGACTCAGAACTATCCGGGCATCGCATCGCTCCGTGCGGGGATCGGGTTCATCGTATCGACCGGGCTGGATGAGATAGAGAGGAAAAACCGGGACCTCACCCGTTTTTTTATCCGCGAGCTGAAGAACGTCCCGGGGGTGACCATCTATAACGATGACCCCGGCCTCCCGGTCGTGTCATTCAACATCGCCGGCATCGACAATCACGATGCGGGGTTCATCCTCGCACGGGCCTACAACGTGATCACGAGGACCGGCCTCCACTGCGCCCCGCTCGTGCATGAACGCATCGACGGCGGGAAGGGCTGTATCCGTGCAAGTTTCTCGTATTTCACTACCCGCGATGAATGCCGGGCGGCGGCAGACGCGATCCGGGAGGTGGCCGGGAGTGCGGATTCTCAGGTCCGTCCAGACTAAGACCTGTGTCGACGGCTCGCTCATGAAAGAGTACGTACTTGACGAACCGCTGACCGAGGGCTTCCTGGAATTCCTGGGGAACTTTGGGATGGTCAGGTCTCTTGAGCAGCTCAAAAAACCCTACTTCTCGTTCGAAAAGGAGCGGTTCATCTCTATCAAAGGTTTTACCGGAGACAATACTGTCGAAGTGCGGTACAAGAAAGAGTTCCAGGACCTCGTGGCAGACTACTTCCATATCCTGCTCTTCTATTACCGGCAGGGCAAGCCCGGGATCGCACAGATGAAAGGAATTGAGGAATCCATGCATGAGAAGATGAACGTCCGGCTGGGACCTTCGAAGGAGAACCGTCCATGATACCCTCTTCCCCGGAGGGGACGGGACGCATTGCGATATTCTCAAATCAGGGTGCAGGTAATATGTCGTCATCGCAACGGGGGATGCCACAACTGCGGGGGGTAGCCCCCGAGAGCGTTAAACGATTCTCATTGTTCTCTAAAAACGAAAAAAGTGTTAGTGTTTCTTTGCCATCTCAAGGAAGGCCTCGATACGGGTCTTGATCTGGCCGGCATCGCCCTGCGAGTAATCGGTCTCGATCTGGAGGAGGGGTACGTTCCCGTGCTTGGCAAGGTAGTCCTTGAGCACGCGGGACTCGACATTGTAGGTGTGGCAGCCGACCCAGGTGACATCGACGACACCGTCAGCATGGTACTCTTTTGCCAGTTTTGCCAGGAGTTCGAGCCTGCCGGTGTTCGGGCTCATGCAGGAGCATGGGGTTTCGAGGTACTTGTCGGCGATCGCATCGAGCGGTGAGCCGGTGGTGGCGACATCGTGGAGGTACTGCTTCATGCCGGAGCAGTTCTCGATATAGACAACTGCAGCGCCGGACTCCTCGATGATCTTCAGGACTTTCTCTGCACCGACGCCCGTGGGGACACCGGTGACGATGATCCTCTTTGCCGTCTTCGGCATCGCGCCCTCGCCCTTTGCCTTCATCGTCTTGAGTTCGGCGATCAGGTCCTTCAGCTGCTGGTTGAAGGCAGCCCGGTCGAAGGTGAAGTTGCGGGCCCACATCACCTTGAGCATATCAAGGCCGGAGAGCGGTGCTGGGATTGTCGTGTTGAGGTGCGCAAGTTCCCTCATGAGCGCCCGCTGCTCGTTCATTTCCTTGATCGCTGCCTTCATCTTCTCGTCAGTGATGGTGACTCCGAGGCGCTTCTCGATCTCGGTCCTGCACCGCGCAACTTCCGAGCGCCAGTACTGTTTCTGGGCCTCGCCCTTTGCGCTCTGGGGCACTTCGAGGACTACGGTCGGCTTGAACGTCTCCATCAGTTCGAACATCTTCTTCTTGCCGTCGCAGGTGGTCTCGCCGATGATGAACTCAGAGTTGTTGAAGAACGCGCACTTCCCGGTGATCGCAAATCCGTAGGAGGACTTGATCAGCGGGCAGAAGTTCCGGGGCAGGTACTTCTCCCCGTCGGCAATGGGCTCTTCTTTGGTGGCGCAGAGGGTCACCGGTACCGCGTCTGCGGCCACGATGAGTTCCTGCGGTGCAAACACGCAGTAGAACCCTACAAACTTCTTGCCCTGTTCGCGTACGCTCTTGATCGCTGCCGATGCATTCGGTATAACCGAATCGAAATAGGTCATCTTTTCTGCTCTCATGATTTTACACCCTTGTTTTTTTGTCTGGACCCGCGGGAGTGTCCAGTTCCCGCAGGATGATCTTTGCTGTCTCTTCCGCAACTTCGCCGGTGAAGGCAATGCACTGCTGCATGTGCACCGGTGAGCCGAGTACCATATCCTTCGTAAGGATCCTGCAGCAGAGACACCCGTGTGTCTCCCGGAACCTTTCGTGCAGTTCATGGGACAGGGCCATGCACTGTTTTACCCGGTCGTCTTTCGCCCGGGTCCGTCCGAAGACCATGCCCAGCGCCAAGATGCCACCGGCAACTGCGTCGCAGGTACAGCCCGAACCACCCATACCGATCGGGAACCCGGAGGCCATTTTTATCACGGATTCCGGGTAGCCAAGACCGAATTCATCGTTGATCACCTTGACAATTGCTTCCGAGCAGTAATAGTCCATGTCCCGGTAATAAGCCTCGGCCTGTGCCCTGATTTTTACCGAGTCTGGTCTATTCTGCATGGGTTTCACCGTGATCGGGATGGAATTGCACTGTTTGCCAAATGGTTACTTGACGATCTTCAGTTCAGGCTTGAGCTTGATCGCATGGGTGATCGTGAACATCCCCATACAGCGTTTCAGTGCATACTCCTTGAGATCGTTGAGCTGGGCATCGGTCGCGTCGCCGGATACCTCGATGATGATACGGTACTCGTTCACGAGCGGGCTGTCCCCGAGATCGAACTGCGTAGTGTAGTCGAGGTCTGCCTCAACCTTCGTCTTCACCGACTTCAGCCGGATGTTCCTCATGGCAGCTTCGGTCACGTACGTGCTCGAGTAGCACGCGGCGAACCAGAAGAGACCAAAGGCCATCGGGCCCGGGCGGGTGCCGGGACCGGCAAAGTTGGGATGGCTTGACTCCATGGTGTAGGTCCCGTCCTTCACCTTAACCGTTGACCGGAACTGCGAGCCGCCCTCTTCGAAGAGCCAGTCGCCCTCGATCCGTGCGGTGAATTTCGCCTGTTTGGGATCCGCCTGGATCTCCTTCTTGTACTCCTTCACCTGCTTGGTGTCGATGTTGTTAAGACTCATGAGTTAACACCATCTTAATATTTGTCAGAGGAGTAAAAATAATTTGGTAAATACTCCTGTTTTCTTATTGGAGAAACTTTTACAAGCCTCCGGAACCGGATAGATTTCCGGATAATCCTGATAATCTTGCCCCTGGATATTTCCCTCCGGGATTATCGTTTCAGGAATTTGGGGCAGGCAGATTTCAGATGACACCGTTGCCCGGATTTCAGTTTATTTTCCCTGAACTTTCTCGCAATATTCAACACATATGAATGCAGTTTTCAAAACGTTTATTAATTTTAGTGAACCAATGATCGATCTGTATAAAACATATTAACTTTTGATTTGGTGTGATGTGCATGGCGTTTTCAGTACATGTAAACATAAACCGCTGCACCGGTTGCGGCAACTGCGTGGTTGCCTGCCCGGTCAATGCCCTCGAGCTCTACACGCTCGACCCGGTGACAAAAGACAAGATCTACCATGTCAAGGATGGGAAATCCCTCAGCCTTGACGTGAAGGATGAACTCTGCGCCGGGTGCGGCGTCTGCGTCGGGGCCTGCCCGTACAAGGTGATCACCCTTTCCGGAAGGGGAGAGACCGGATCGCTTGGCCTGTCGTAAGGATAGGAGGACCCACCATGACAAAAGTAATCATGAACATGATCACCCAGCGTTCGATCGAGGAAGGTGCTGCGATGGAGCAGGGAAAGACCAACCCCAACTATTTCGAGGCCTGCTCGATCTGCGAGATGAACCCGGAAGACATGAAGAGACTTGGCATCTGGAAAAACACCAATATCCGGGTCACCAGCGAATGCGGCAGTGTCATCGTAAAGGCAATTGAGCCTACCCAGTACTGCCCGCCAGGCCTTGCCCACATCCGCCAGGGAGTCTGGGCAAACCAGGTAGTTCCGCCCCGGACCCAGTCGACCGGTACCCCCCAGTACAGCGGGTTCCCGGTTACCATCGAACCCGCACCCCAGGAAAAACTGAAGACTGCCCTCGAGCTCGTTCAGGGCGCGGTAGGGCTCTGGAAAGGAGGCCAGTAACATGCCAAAACTTATCACCGGTGTCGGATGCCCGTACTGCGGCTCGTCCTGCGACGATCTCGAAGTCCTCGTTTCTGACGATGAGACAAAAGTGCTGGAAGTGCACAACTCGTGCATCATCGGGAGCAACCTCTTCCACCACGCAAATGACCCCACCCGCCCGAGGCTCCCTCGACAGCGCCAGCCCGACGGCTCCATAAAGGAGATCCCGTACGAGGAGGCCATCGATTACTTTGCAAAGACCCTGCTCGCGGCAAAGAAGCCTCTCATCTACGGCTTCGGCTCTACCAACTGCGAAGGCATGAGCGCAGTCGGACGTATTGCAGAGAAGGCCGGCGCCGTGCTCGACAACTGTGCAACCATCTGCCATGGCCCCTCGTTCCTTGCGATGTTCGACAATGGCTACCCGAGCTGCACCCTCGGCGAGGCGAAGAACCGTGCCGATGTCGTGGTCTTCTGGGGCTGCAACCCTATGCACGCCCACCCCCGCCACACTTCCCGGTACTCGATCTTCCCCCGCGGGTACTTCACCCAGAAGGGCCAGATGCAGCGGACGGTAATTTCTGTTGATCCACGTGAGACCGACACCGCGAAACTCGCTGATGTCCACCTGATGCTCGACCAGGGGCACGACTACGAGCTCTTCGATGCATTCCGGACCGTACTCAAGGGCTTTGATATCCCCGAGACTGTTGCCGGTATCGACCGGGAAACGATCAAGAAATCGGTCGATATCATGAAGAAAGCAAAGTTCTGCATGATCTTCTTCGGCATGGGATGCACGCACACGGACGGCCGCAACCACAACATCGATGCCGCCATCAGCCTGACCCGTGACCTCAACGAGCACACCAAGTGCTCGATCATGGCGATGCGGGGGCACTACAATATCGCCGGTCCCGGCCAGGTCTGGTCCTGGCAGTTCGGGTTCCCGTACTGTATCGACCTCTCGAAAGGCACCCACGCCCACATGAACCCCGGCGAGACGAGCTCAATTGACCTCGCTATGCGGGACGAAGTGGACTGCTTTGTCAACGTCGGCGCCGATGCCGGTGCCCACTTCCCCATCCAGGCGGTTCAGCACCTCAAGAAGCACCCGTTCATTGCCGTGGACCCGAACTTCTGCATGGCGAGCGAGATCGCCGACCTCCACATTCCGGTCAGGATCGCGGGAGTTGACGAGCCGGGCGTTGTGTATCGTATGGACAACGTCCCGATCCAGTTCAAGGCAGTGCTCAAGGGCCTGCCCGGCGTACCGAGCGACGAAGAGCTCTTTGACAAAGTCTACGAGCGCATGTGCGAACTGACCAGGACCGAGCCGATCTGGCTTGCGGCAAAAGAACACCGGAAATATCCGCACAACACGAACCCGGTGGTGAGCTGAGATGGCATCAGGAGAACTTATTGTCAAGGGCGGATTTGTCATCGACCCGACCCGGAAGATCGACGGCGATGTAGGCGATGTTGCCATCAGGGATGGCAAGATTGTTGACAAAGTCAGCTCATCTGCAAAGGTGATCGATGCAAAGGGTAAGGTCGTCATGGCCGGCGGGGTGGACGTCCACTCCCACGTGGCAGGCCCCAAGGTAAATGTCGGGCGGTTGTTCAGGCCAGAGGACAAGCTCCTGTCAGGAGTCTGCAGGAGCGGGATGGCACAGAAAAACGGCTACCGTATGGAGTCCGGCTTCTCGATCCCGAGCACCTTCAAGACCGGCTACGACTATGCCAGGATGGGCTACGGTTTCGTCATGGAAGCCGCGATGCCCCCGATCCACTCCCCCCATGTACACGAGGAGATCCACGACACCCCGATCATCGATGAGGCAGCACTTCCCGTCTTCGGCAATAACTGGTTCGTCATGGACTATCTCAGAAAGGGCGAAATCGAGAACACCGCAGCCTACATCGCCTGGCTCCTCAAGGCCACGAAAGGCTATGGTGTCAAAGTCGTCAACCCCGGCGGAACTGCAGCTTGGGGCTGGGGCCTCAACTGCTTAAACCTTGATGATCATGTCCCGTACTTCGAGCTCACCCCCCGTGAGATCATCAGGGGCCTCCTCGAAGCAAACGAGTACCTCGGCCTCCCGCACTCGATGCACGTGCACCAGAACGATCTCGGTAACCCCGGCAACTACACGGGTACCATCGAGTCACTGAAGATTACCGAAGGCATCAAGACGAAGAACAAGTTCGGCCGCGAGCAGGTCATGCACTCCACCCACCTCCAGTTCCACTCGTACGGCGGGGACGGATGGGGAACCTTCTGCTCGAAGGCAAAAGAGGTCATGGACTATGTCAACAAGGCCAAAGGCCTCACGATCGACCTCGGTTGTGTGACCCTTGACGAGACCACGACCATGACCGCCGACGGTCCGTTCGAACACCACCTCCACGGCCTCAACCACCTCAAGTGGTGCAACGTGGATGTCGAGATGGAGACCGCTGCAGGAGTTGTCCCGTACATCTACAGCAAGGATGTGCTCCCGAACGCGATCCAGTGGGCAACCGGTCTTGAACTCGCCCTCTATGCAAAGGACATGAACCGGACCTTCCTCACCACCGACCACCCGAACGCAGGGCCGTTCACCCGGTATCCCCGCGTCATTAAGTGGCTGATGTCCAAGAAGGCCCGTGAAGCCGTGCTTGCCACCATGAAGAACACCGACAAGGTCATCAATGCCACCTATATCCACGGAATCGACCGCGAACTCACCCTCTTCGAGATCGCCCAGATGACCCGGTCCGGCCCGGCCAAGTGCCTCGGCCTCGGCAGCCTCTACGGCGGCCTTGCACCCGGCATGATCGCCGACGTCGGTGTCTTTGACCTCAACTACAAGAACATGCCCGGCGACGCCGAGAAGATCGAATCCGCTTTCCAGCGGGCAGCCTGTTTCATCAAGTCAGGAGAGGTTGTCGTCAGGGACGGCGAAGTCGTTTCCAACGGCCACAAGAAGACTGTCTGGGTCAATGTCAACATGCCCGAGAACCTGCAGGTGAAACGCGACATCACCCAGTCATTCACCAAGGACTACACGGTCCAGCTCGAGAACTACTCGGTGAAGGACTACCTTGCTCCCCACCCGTTCGTCATCAACGTTGATGTGGAGGCCTGAGGTCGATCATGGCAACAGTAACGCTGAAACCCACAAAAGTCCCTGAACTGATGTTCGAGGGATATAGTATCACTCCTGACGCATTTGCAGGAAAAACCGCCGCACAGATCGCAGCACTCCCCGGACACGAAGGTAAGATCCACGTTACCATCGGGGACTTCTTTACCGTCAGCGGTGAGGCAGGCGCAACCGCAGCAGACACCGATATCGTAATTGCCGGTGACTGCACCCGGGTGAAATACATCGGCTCCAAGATGACCGCCGGAACGGTCACTGTCAACGGCGATGCAGACATGTATGTCGGCGGCTGGATGAAGGGCGGTAAGATTCACGTCACGGGGAACGTGGACTCGTTCTGCGGGATCCAGATGGAAGGCGGCGAGCTCCTTGTCGATGGCGATGCCAAGAACCATGTCGGCTGCGCCTACCGCGGCGACTGGAGGGGCATGAAAGGCGGCACGATCCGGATCAAGGGCAATGCCGGCAATGATATCGGCACCTTCATGCTCGGTGGCACCATCATCATCGAGAAGAACGCGTTCATCCACGTCTCCACCCATGCAGAAGGCGGTACCGTCGTCATCAAGGGCGATATCGAGGGCCGTGTCGGTGGCCAGATGGTCAAGGGCGAGATGTACGTCCTTGGCAACATCAAGTTCATGATGCCAGGATACAAGAAAGTCGACCGGGTCGAGAAGGAGATCGATGGCGTCAAGGCGACCTTCGACCACTACATCGGCGACCTTGGGGAGCGCCATGGGAAGAGCAAGGGGCAGGTCGTCTATGCCAACCTTTACCTGAAGGCGGCATGATCGCACCCATCTCATCACACCCATCCACATCCGGCCTTATCGGCCACAAATCTATTTTTACTCATTATCGGGAACAGATAGTGTCCCGGAGGATCTTATGAACGATATTGGCAATGCATTCATCAAAGGGACGCGGTACCCGGATTACTCCACACCCGACCTCGTCCTGCGTGTCCCAGAACCCGCTCACGAACTCCCGGTCCGGGAAGGGCAGAAAGTCATCAAGCTGCCAAGCCCGAAGAAATTCAAAGTACCGGACGTCTCCGTCCGGACCGCTATCGAGAGCTGGGAACCGATCGGGTTCTTCTCCCGCTCGTCCATCAGCTTAAAGGAACTCTCGTACATGCTCTGGTGCACCCAGGGGTTCAAGCGGACGGTGGCGGAGACGATCCAGCTCCGGAACATCCCTTCGAGCGGTTCACGCTACCCGCTGGAGACCTATTTCGTTGCCGGGGAAGTGGAAGGACTCGAAACCGGCCTCTACCGCTATCTCCCGAAATCCAACAGCATCGTGGCCGAGCGGATCGACTCGGGTCTCCCGCTTGAACTGAGCACCGCGAGCATGAACTTCAAGGTGGTCACCCGGGCGGCAGTCACCTTCCTCTGGGTTGCGATCCCGTACCGTTCCATCTGGGCGCTGGGTAACAGGGGATACCGCAGCATCCTCATCGAGGCAGGGCATACCTGCCAGAACCTGATCATGGCGGCAGCCTGTTTTGGCCACGAGGTCTATCCCATCGACATGTTCCACGATGAGCTGATCGCAAAGATCGCAAACCTCGATACGGAGACCCAGTGGCCGGTTTATCTCGCGGCAGTAGGGAACAGCGGGAAGAATGTCACGATAGGATAACTACCTGTTCCAAAAAAGAATGCCGCGGGATCAAACCGCTTCACGGTACGCCCGATCGATGCCTATATCCAAGATAATCATGAAATACTCTTTTACATCGGGAGAAGGTTAAGCAGGACCGGTGTATGGGAGTACAGAGATTCCGTTCACGCTCCGGCCATTCTTCCTCCGTACGGAATACGATCATGGTAAAACGGTATCTTTCGCTCTGTTCCCTTGACCATGCGCTCAGCGTGATGAAATCCTCATTTTCAGCACCGCAGCGTACGGAACAGGTGCCGATCATGGAATCGGTAGGCCGGGTAGTGGTAACACCGGTGTATGCGAGCTATTCCGTTCCCGAAGTACCCCTATCAGCCATGGACGGGATTGCCGTCAGCAGCCGGAATACGATCGGGGCATCCGAAACAGCCCCGGTCACCCTGGAATCCTTTGCCCGGGTCAATACCGGAAATATTGTACCCCCCGAATTCGATGCAGTCATCATGATAGAAGATACATGGGAGGCAGGTGAACGGTTCCAGATCAGGAAGGCTGCCGCCCCCGGGCAGCATGTCCGGCCTGCCGGCGAGGATATCCGCGAGGGCCGGCTGGTCCTCCCCAGGGGCCACCTCGTCAGGGCATTCGATGTCGGGGCGATGGCAACCTATGGTATTACCGCTATTGAGGCGCGGGCAGTCCGTATCGGGATCATTCCCACGGGCAGCGAGCTCGTGCCGCTCGGCACCCGGCCCAAGCCAGGACAGGTTGTCGAGAGCAACACGGTCATGGCGCAGGTCTTCCTCGGGGCGACCGGTGCGAAGTGCACCCGGTACCCGATCGTCCGCGATGATCCGGACCTGATTGCCGACACACTCCGTGCAGCGGTGAAGGATAACGATCTCGTGATCATATCGGCCGGCTCGTCCGCCGGCACCCGGGACTTTACAGCCGGGGTCATCGGTTCGCTTGGGGAACTCCTCTTCCACGGGGTCGCGGTCAAGCCCGGCAAGCCGGTGATGCTCGGGAAGATCCAGGGCAAGCCGGTGCTGGGCCTGCCGGGATACCCCCTTGCTGCACAGACCGCCCTGCGGGAATTTGCCGCACCGCTCCTTGAATCCTGGGGGTTTGCACCGGCCCCGAAATATTCCGTCCGGGTCAGGCTTGCACAGGCAGTCACATCCGATCTCGGGTTTGACGAGTTCGTCCCTGTCTTCGTGGGGCGGATCGGTACCAGTCTCTGGGGTACACCTTTTGTACGGGGGCCGGTCGTCCAGACTGCAACCGTCAAGGCAAACGGGTATACCCACATCCCTGCACAGGTTGAAGGCTATGAGGCCGGCACCGAACTTGAGGTGCTGCTGACTACAGACCCGGGCAGCATCGGACGGACACTGATCCTGACAGGTACTCTCGATCCAGCCCTTGAAGAACTGGCAAACCTCGTGCATGATGAGGGGCTCTTCATCCACGCGAGCAACACGGGCAATCTCGCAGGAATGCTCGCCCTCTCCCGGCAGACCTGCCATGCAGCAGTACTCAGCCTGCCGGCCGACTACCTCCTTCCGGCATACCGGCCCCTCGCCCGCCACGTTGTCGCGGACGAGATACTCTTTGTCCATATTGCAACAATCGGGTACGGCATCGCCACCCGGGACGGCCTTGGGCCGGACGATATTACGAAGGTCCGGTTCCTGAACACCAAATCGGAGTCCCCTTCGCGCCTGATCCTCGATGCCCTGCTCAGTTCCCGGGGTATTGACGCTTCACGGGTGAACGGATACCTCAGCGAAGCCAGCGGGCCAGCGGCAGTGGCAGTCGCGATCCGGAACAGGACTGCCGATGCTGGTATCTGCACCGCTGGCATCGCGGATGCACACGGCCTGCAGTTTGTCCCGCTTGCATCGGAAGACTACGAGCTCGCCATCCGTCGGGATCTGCTCTCCGATCCCCGTCTCGGTACGCTGATCGCCCTGATCCGGTCCCCTGCCTACCGGGCCCTCCTGGGGAAGACCGGGGGTTACACGACCGAACGGACCGGTATGCTGCGGTGCCTCTCGAAAGATTCGGTCCTGGCAGAATGCCCGGCCGGGACCGTGCAGTTCTGATCCGCCCGCCGGTTCCTCACGGCACGCTTCAGCCTGGACCTGGCGCAGGTCTCTTTTTAATCCACTCGTAACCATACACCGCGATCATTCCGATGATGAAGGCAAGGGTGATGGAACTGACCAGTGCCAGTATGCCGATGATACAGGTAATTACAAGTGAATCGGTCCTCAGACTGTGCCTGCCCATCTCGATCCCGACAAAGACCAGCAGGGCCCCGAGCACACCGACTGCAATAATGGACAAGACCTGCGGGGAGGTAAAGAACAGGGCAAGGATCAGGAAGATCAGTCCTGCGTATACATTCGCTCCCCCGGTCCGTGCGCCGTACCGGTACTGGCCGGCAAGGCCGCCTGCACCGTGGCACATCGGGAAACCCCCGAACGGGACAGAGGTGATATTCATCAGGCCAATTGTTGTTGAGAATTTCTTCGGGGGGACATCCTTCCCGAAGAGATCTTTTGTCAGCAGCGAGGTCGCGAGGATCGCATTCGCAATCGTGAGGACGAGCTGGGGGAGAACGAGGGTGGCAAGTGCCGAGGGAAAATCTGATGGAACGGGAATGACGAGCCGGGGTGCCGGGATCAGGCTGATCGGGGGGATACCATACAGGAGGACCCCCCCGATAAAACCTGCGGCAATAACGCATATCGAAGAGAGGTCCGGAAACGAGCGGTAGCGGACAAGGAGGAGAAAGCCAACGATGATCGCAATCCCGATCACAAAGAAGACGGGGTCCTGGATCACGAACCCTGCCGATGCCCTGAACAGGAGCAGGGCGAGGCCCAGTTGGACGCCCCGCACGACACTCTCCGGTACCCACCGCTCGATGAACTCAAAAAACCGGCCATAGCCAAGCACCAGGAAGATGATCCCGAGTATCATTCCCGCTGCAGCAATTTCACCGCTGGAAATTCCACCGGTGGCACCGGCGGCGATTACGGTAACGGCAACAGCCTTCATCGGTTCGAGCGGGATGGGCAGCCGGTACCAGAGGCCGGTGAGAATGAACCAGATCCCAAAGAAGAGGAGGATGTAGCGGGGATTGACATCAGAGACCAGCGCTACCGCAAGGATAAGCGGGATGATCGTACCAAAATCCCCGACCGATCCGGCAAGCTCCGAGAGCGAGAACGAGAGCGGGATCCGGGGTTCCGGGGACATGGGATTACGTACTCACGAGGAAGGGGCATCCCGGCTGAAGACAGGCATCTGCGCAGGTATCGCGTGGACCGTTCCGGAAAATTCCCCTCCTTACAGGAATTACTCAAAATACAGTACAGGCGATGTTAACAATTAACCTTTTTCAGAAGACTATTCGCTGCCGGACCTGCGGGAGACCGGATATCCCCGGGAAACTGCGGGTTTGTTACCGGAGCAGGAGCCGCCGCTGTCCACGTGCTGCCGGAAGAGCATGAAAACCCATTCAATAAATTTATCTGGTTGCCCGGTTAGAGTCATTGAGAGGCGCTATGTCGGATCTGCTTACTGATCTCCTGATTTACGCAGGTATCGGAATCATCACCTTTACCATAGGAATAATTCTCGGGTACCAGGTTTTGATTATGTACTATACCAAGCGGTTTATGGCAGTTGCAAAAGAGTGTTCGGATGTCGATTCCGTGATTCCCATAGTGGACGAACTCACCCGGGAGTCCTGAACGGAGGCAAAAAATGGTAGACATTGTAAGTTATACCCTGATCAGTATCACCTGCTTCTGCTTCGGGCTCATCGTGAGCTTCCAGATAGCGCATATCCACTACTGCCGCAAGCTCACTACGCTTGTGCGGCGTTCGATATCTACAAAGACCATCGCCCCGGTCCTCGCCGAATACGAAGCACTCAGGCCGAAACCATAATGTCCTGCGGCTTTAGGACCCTTCTTTTTTTTATCGTGATTGCCGGCTGCCGGGGATCACAGGAACCGCCGGGCATCCCCAACAAAAACCATGGTGTCAGGGGGGGGTCAAACACTCTAATACGAGCAGCACGAATAGTACAGGCAATGCGCTGCACGGTGCTTGCGAGCGGGAGCAAAGGGAACAGCGTGGTAATAGCCGGGAGCAGCGGGGCCCTCCTCATCGATGCCGGCCTGAGTACAAAGGAGCTTCTCCGGCGCATGGATGCTGCCGGGATCGATCCCGGGACGATCGACGCAGTGCTGGTCACCCACGAACATGGCGACCATGTTCGGGGTCTCGATGTCCTCCTCCGCCGGCTCAATAAACCGGTCTATGCTACCGGAGGTACGCTTGCAGACTTCCTCAATCACCGGAGGACGTCTGACAAGCCAATCGTTCACCACACATGCCGGTGCGGTGAGAGTTTCTCCACAGGTGGTTTCCTCATCGAGCCGTTTGCCACCTCCCACGATGCTGCGGAGCCGTGCGGTTATATCGTCAGCGAGGACAGCTGCCGGATCGGGTACTGCACCGACACCGGGATCATGACCCCCGCCATGCTGGGGCTGCTCAGGAACTGCGACGGTATCATACTCGAGAGCAACCACTGCCCCGATATGCTCGCAAAAGGCCCTTACCCGGAGTCCCTGAAACGCCGGATCCGATCGAAGCACGGGCACCTCTCCAATCCCGCGGCTGCAGCCTGCCTTCAGGCATTCGGGAGAGATGTCCCGCAAGTGATCCTCGCACACTTAAGCGAGATCAATAATACACCGGAGAAGGCGCTGGGGACCGCCCGCGAGGGGCTCGGGCTCTTCTTCGAAGATAGCAGGGTGACCGTTGCCACCCAGTGCGGGTCCACCCCCGGTTCACCGCAGGAGATACGGCTCTGAAGAGTCGCTGACGGAACTTGTCTTTAAAAAGTAGTGGGTACACCCTGGCCGGATGTACCCCAATTCCTGCGATTTTGCCGGAGAATGGTACCGGGGAACTCCTTACCGGGTATGAATTGCGGGCACGTACCAGGCTGTTCCCGGAGCCGGCTGACGTTTTAGTCCTTCCTGCCCTGTATTCTCCTGCCGTACGGGCAGATATAGAGGCACATGCCGCAGGCAGCGGGTTTCCCGTCTTTCTCCAGAGCCTTGAAGTACCGGTCGCAGCCAGCCGCATCGAACCTGGCTTCCCGGGGTTCATTCTCCGCAAATATCTTCCCCGTGAATGCATGGACCGGGCAGGCATCGACGCAGGCTGTGCATTTCCCGCACCGTGGCTCCACGGGGGTCCCGGTCGGGGTAATGGGTGCATCAGTCAGGACCGCAATCCACCGGACCCTGGGCCCATGGTCCGGGGTGATCAGGAGACAACTGCGGCCGATCCAGCCGAGGCCCGCCATGTGCGCCGCCAGTTTGTGGGAGAAGATACCCGCGATCTTCTCGTCGTTTCCCCGTTTTGAGGCCGGTACCGGGAAGGCCCGGTAACCTGCCCGCTGGATCGTATTTGCCACCTGCAGGGCCATCTGGTCGAGTGCTCCGTTCACCACATCGTATGCATGGTGCCGGTACAAGCCCGCATTGGGTGCAGTCTCCCGGTCCGGGATGAGGTCGACAAGGGTATCCAGCAGGCCGATCCCGAGGACAACGGCCTTTGGATATCCAGCAACCTGTTTTCCGCCCTGCCATGCGATGAAATCCCGTGCAGGGGCAAGATCTGCGACCCCGCAGTAATCCGCACCAAGGGTTTTTGCCAGGATTTTTATCCGGTTGTCAAGGTACATAGGCATTCTCACAGGAGTATATATCGCGGGAGATTGTCAGTCTGGTGGTCGGAATCTTCGGATATCCGGGTATTCCCGGAAGATATGTCAGCATTTAATACCGGTAGTGGTGAACAGGGAGTAAAAATTCCTGATCATGTTACCGGAACAGGCATCATCCTTGGCCGGACTTCCTCAGTTTAAGGGGAATTTAAAAAAAGATGTTACTCTGCCGCAGGTGTAGCACGGTCATAGAGCCGCGTCCAGTACCGGGCCTGGAATACGACAAAGATAGGGGAGATGAGGAGGATCACAAGTACTGCAATGATGATGATCCCGAAGATAACCGCAAGACTGAACCCGGTAAGGAGACCGGCCATGATCCCGATGAAGACAAAGATACATACCAGTGCCATGATCGGGACTGCAACAAGGACGGCGACGATGATCAGCCCGAGGATATAGCCGAGCCATCCGATCTTCCCGATATGATCGACGATCGCCCGGAAGTTGAACGCCTCGGCAAAAAGATTGCTCCGGGCAAACCGGATCGACGCAACCGGCAGGAGAATCCCTACCACGATCTCAAAAAGATACAAGAGCAGGAGAAGGCCCATATTCGGCGTCCAGCTCGTGAACACCGGCGAATGGAGATTCCCGGAGAGGACAGCTTCGACAAGCGATCCATACGTGACCGTCCAGATCACCAGGATCGGGATCGACCAGATGAGTCCCACGATCATCAGTTTCAGGCCGTCGATACACAGTCTTCCCCACCGGTCAGTCTCCGGGGCAGGGGTCTCCCCCCGGTAAATCCGCATGAGGTAACCATTCATAGGGATAGCGAGGAGTATGACCGCGAGGATCAGGTGCACCCACCTGCTCCTTTTCTCAAAGACTCCCTGTCGTGTATATGTCAGGGCATCACGAACAATTTCTGTATAATCCATGGTTCATCAGTTTCCATTCCGGATGCGGGATTATTGTCCGGTATCCGGGATCGATTGTACTATAGCCGATCACGGGCAATAAGGATTTTTCATGTCGAAGATCCTTCCGGTGGAAAAGCTCAGGCAATCCCTGGATCACTGGTACCAGGCACATGTTTATGATATCCGGTTGACCATGCACCTGTATGGGAAGTGAGCTTCAATGAACGTCTCCATCAACCGGACCTTGTGCGTCAGCTGCGGTTCCTGCTGGGATTCCTGCCCCGGCCTCTTCGAGCAGGATCCCGACGACTCCTTCAGCCGGATCACTGAACACTACCGCGTTGGCGGGAATACGGCCGAAGGGGCTCCCCCGGAAGACCTGGAAGGGTGCGCCCGGGATGCGGCGGACCTCTGCCCGGTCCAGATCATCACGGTCATTGACTGATGCGTTACGGGGCTGCCAGCCGGGCGGACAGTACGTGTCCTTGCGGTCCCCATCCCGGAATTCTTTCATTCCGGCCCGTGGATTGTTATCATATTTCCTAAAAAGCGCCATGATCGGGATCTCTCCGGTTCCCGGGCATTGCGCCCTGTGATACAACAAGGCGATCCGGTTTGGACAGCGGTACCGGAATTTTCAGTTAAATGCCCAGCACAGCCTTGCCCTTCACGATCGGGAACAAATAAGGGTCTTTTCACTAGGTTTAAGTGATCTGCGTGATATGGTGTTATCAGTGGACGAAAAAAATTCCGTTGAGGTGACTAGTATGGCTGCATCTGTAAAAATTCCGATCAACTACGCCGAGTTGGCGGATACGCTCAAGAAACTCCTGAAACTGTCAGGATCCCCGGTTGCGTTCCGGTTCGCTACGAAGAAGGAGGAGATCCCGGCAGGCATGGAGAAACTCGACAAGACGATCCGGCACTGCTCCATGATCGGCCTTGCACGGAACGAAGGGAAGATCTTCTATGCCCTTGCGGAGAACCACGAGTGCAATGGCGGCGCCTGGTCCCTCGGGCTAAAAGAGATCACCGGGACGCTGAAGAACGGTGACTTTTACTATAAACTGGGCAAGTTCGGGAGTTCTGCTGCCTGCAAACGGACGATCGACCGCGTTCCCCACCTGGACCCGGGCGACACCTATGCCACAATGTATGCACCGCTTGAGAGGACCCCGTTCGACCCGCAGGTAGTTATCATCGTGGCGAGCCCATGGGCCATGCTCAAGCTCACGCAGAGCACGGTCTTTCGGGTAGGCGGGAGAATCAATGCGGAATTTGCCGGTATCCAGTCTGTCTGTGCCGATGCCTGCGCCCAGGCCTACCTCTCCGGCCGCGTAAACTTCTCGCTGGGCTGTGACGGCTCCCGGAAGTTCTCCGGCATCGCAGACGGGGAACTTGTAGTGGGGATCCCCGCCGAGATCCTGCCGGAGATTACCGAAGCCCTCAACGTGGTAGCAGCAGCGCCGGGATCGAAACAGAACTGAAGATATACCCTCTTTTTAAAATCGCATCACGTCAGGTATCATGAATGTACTCCCGCTGTCCCGACACCCGTGATGCTGTAGAAAGCAGCCAGGTAAAAAAGAGATCAGATGAGTTTTGAACCGGCAGTCGGGCCGGGCTTGCACTCGAAGACTTCGGTGATCTTAACGATCACGAGAGATCGTGCCGGAAGAGCCGGGTTCTTCTTGTTGATCTTTGCCTTCATCTCCTCGTATTCAGCCCCGCTGTTCTTGATGGATGCAACCCCCTTGATCTGGAAGCACCCCTTGATCTCAGGGCCCCAGACATAGATTGCGATCTTCGGGTTGGTCCTCAGGTTCGTCATTGTCTTGTTCATGAAGTTGTCAGTAAACCAGATCGTCTCATCGTCCACGAGGTCTGCAATACCAACAGGGATCACGTTCGGGGTCCCGTCTTTTGAGGCGGTGGCTACGGGGAATACCTTCATTTTGGAAAATGCCTCTTTCATCTCGGCTGTCAGTTTTACCATGGTCAGATCACCATCTTCGCATCGGGATTATATCCCCATAAACTTTGCTGTCAGGTATCCTAAAAAATCAACTGTACAGGTGCAACAAGCCGGCATTGTCCTTTGATACGGTTACCCTCTGCCCGGGTACTGCGTCCGTGGACCGTTTGCTTCCACAATAACGCGTATAACGCGTCATGATCTCTGCATGACTGGTTCCCCGCCCGCACCGGAAACAGGCGGCAGTCTGCCCTTCATCGCTTCTCTTATCTCCTGAACCGTTCCATCTGTGTGTGTGATGCGCGAGCCGCCGGTAAAGAAGGTACTGTACTGGTGTGAAGAGTGCAACGTGCCGCTGATCGCGAAGAGCTGTGCGTGCGGACGCGAGGGAAAGCGGATCGAGCTCCTCCAGCCTTACGACCTGCGGCCTGCTCTTTCCGCAGATCACAGGCTCATCAGCAGGCTCGTGCGGGAACGGTACGGTGATATCCCTCTTGCAAAGATCCTCCTCCTCAACAAGACCGGCGGCGTGGACCGGGCCGACCTCGTGATCATGCACGGCGAACGGCTCGGATGGCTCACGTTCGATCCGGTCAACCGCAGGTTCAATCTCGATATTACCCCGGAAGCCCTCCCGTTCCTGGTTGCCCATGCAACAAAAGGGATCGTCGACCTCGATACCCATACCGATATCCGGCAGGAACAGGGCCGGATAGGCGGGAAGAGGATCCCCCTCAAAATCCCTGTTCCCGACGGGACCGTGATCGTAAAATATAAGGCCCGGTACGGGACGGGCACAGTGAAAGACGGGTCGATCAAGGTGAAGGAACTGGTCGCAGTCACCCCCCGCAGCCTGCCTGACCCCGGCTGGGACGTGGCGATCGACCGGAACCGGTACCACCTCAAGAACCTTGAACGGAACGCGATCCGGACGATCAAGCACCATATAGGGGACCGGCCCACTGCAAACGTCTCGTTTTCGGGCGGCAAGGACAGTACAGCTGTGCTCCATCTCGCCCGGAAGGCCGGGGTGACCCGGGCGTTCTTCATCGACACCGGCCTCGAGTTCCCCGAGACCATTGCGTTCGTGAAGTCGCAGGGTGTGGAGATCGCTGGGAAGGCCGGCGACTTCTGGCAGGCCGTGGAGAAGGCTGGTCCCCCGGGTAAGGATAACCGCTGGTGCTGCAAGTTCCAGAAACTCCGGCCGCTCAAGCTCTACCTTGCTGAGGTGGGCCCCTGCGTCACGATCCAGGGCAACCGCTGGTATGAATCGTGGAACCGGGCGGGCCTCGAGGAGACGAGCCAGAACCCAGACAATCCCCTGCAGCTCAATGTCTCGCCGATCCGGAACTGGCGGGCGCTCGAGGTCTTCCTCTACCTCTGGTGGCAGAAGGCGGCGATGAACCCGCTCTATGAGCAGGGCATCGAACGCATCGGTTGCTATCTCTGCCCGGCTATGCTGGAGAGCGAGTACGAGCAGATCCGCACCAGCCACCCGGAGTATGCGAAGCGGTGGGACGACTTCGTGGAGTCGTGGGCGGCAAGGAAGGGGCTGCCGGAAGCCTACTGCCGCTGGGGTCTCTGGCGGTGGCGGGCGATCCCGAAAAAGATGCAGGAACTCTGCCGGGTGCACGGCATTGCGGTCAACGAGGATCTCTCTATCTGGGCAGATCCAAAACTTGTACGGGAAGTGAGGGTGGGGAGCATGGTTGATAAACCTCAGGAAAAAATACAGGAAGCAGGAATACAGGGAGCGGGTATGAAAGAACCGGCACGGGATATGTACGATCTGCAGGCAGTCCGCAGGGACTTCCCCCTCCTTGCGGAGGTCGTCTACCTCGACAATGCCGCGACCAGCCTCTCCCCGGAACCTGTCATCCAGTCGTACGTGGAATTCGAACGGAACTACCGGGCAAATGTCGGGCGGGGTGTCCACCGCCTTACCCAGATCGCGTCCCAGCGCTACTGGCACGCACACGAGAAAGTGGCGGGCTTTATCGGGGCAAAAGAAGGTATCACCGTCTTCACCAGGAACACCACGGAATCGATCAACATGGTGGCACAGGGATTCCCGTGGAAGGCCGGCGACCGCGTCCTGACAACCATCCTCGAACACCACTCCAATCTCCTCCCCTGGTATCACCTTGGCCGGAACGGGGTCGGGGTTGATGTCGTGGGAATCCGTGACGATTATTCCTTTGATCTCGTCGCGTTCGAAGCGGCTATTACCGACGCAACGCGCCTCGTAGCAGTCACCCATGCCTCCAATGTCCTTGGCGTGATCACGCCTGTTAAGGAAATCGCGAAGATTTGCCATGATCACGGCGCGCTCCTGCTGGCAGATATGGCCCAGACCGTCCCTCATATACCGGTCAATGTCCTCCAGCTCGGTTGTGACTTCTGTGCCTTCTCCGGCCATAAGATGCTCGGCCCGACCGGTACCGGTGTGCTCTGGATGAAGGAGCCGGTGATCGAGCCGCTCCTGTTGGGAGGCGGGGTTGTGGAATCGGTGAAGGGACGGGAGTTCACCCTGTCCGAAGGCTACCAGCGGTACGAGGCCGGCACCGGGAATATTGCCGGCGGCATCGGCCTTGGCGTAGCAGCCGATTACCTGACCGGCCTCGGCATGGAGCGGGTACACCGGCACGAACAGGCACTCACTACCCGGATCATTGATGGTCTCCGGAATGTGCCCCGGGTCAGGCTGTATGTCCCGGAGAAGCCGGGGCAGCGTGTCGGGGTTGTCTCGTTCACGGTTGACGGGCTGCATCCCCACGAGGTGGCGCAGCGGCTCGACGAGATGGCCGATATTATGGTACGATCGGGCCACCACTGCTGCATTCCCCTGATGGAGTGGCTTGGCCTGCCGGACGGGACGGTTCGGGTCAGCCTCGGCCCCTATAACTCGGCCGAAGACATAGATCTCTTCCTTGCTACGATTGAAGAGATCACGCGCTGATCTGGTGCGTTTCTCACTTTTTTCCCGGATCCCCTGTCGGGTATCCCTGAGGTTATCCAGGCAGTTTATCACGGTTTAATAGGTAAGAATTTCCATCATTGATCATGCACCCCAAGAGGCTCCTGGTTCAGCGTGATCTTCCATGAAGAAACAACAGTTGTCAGACTTGTTCTCCCGTGTGCGGGAGAAACGCCCGCTTGTCCACCACATCACGAATTATGTGACGGTCAATGACTGCGCCAATATCACCCTCTGTGCCGGTGGGGCACCGGTGATGGCTGATGCAGCTGAAGAAGTTGAGGAGATGGCCGCGGTTGCCAGTGCCCTTGTCCTTAATATCGGGACCCTCAACGAGGTACAGGTCGGGTCCATGGTACTTGCCGGCCGCATGGCGAACGACCGGAAGATCCCGGTAATTCTTGACCCTGTAGGAGCGGGTGCCACACAATACCGGACAAAAACTGTCCGGCGGTTACTGGATGAGCTCGACATCACTATCCTCAAGGGCAATACCGGTGAGATCGGTGTGCTTGCCGGGGCTGAGGGGAAAGTGCGGGGCGTCGATTCTCACGGGCTTTCCGGCGACCCGCAGGTAATTGCACGGGATTTTGCAAAGGACGCAGGGCTCACGGTAGTCGTAAGCGGGGCAACAGATATCGTAACCGACGGCAGGCACACGCTCCTCGTGGACAACGGCCACCCGATGATGGGCAGCATATCCGGCACCGGATGCATGGTGGCATCCGTGACCGGTACATTTGCCGCCGAATCAAAGAATACCGTCCTTGCATCAGCAGCCGCACTTGCCGCATTCGGTATTGCCGGCGAGAGGGCGGCAGCCTGCGCCCGGGCCCCCTTCAGTTTCAAGACAGCCCTCTTCGACGAACTCGCAACACTCACACCGGTCGATCTCGCCGCAGCAGCCCGGATCCGGACGGTATAATCAACTCACCGGCCATGAAGTACGACCTGTACGTTGTAACGGACGAGACCCTCTCCTGCGGGAGATCTCACGCGGAGATCGCCCGTCTTGCCGTAGCCGGCGGTGCGGATATGGTCCAGCTCCGGGACAAAGTCCGTTCCTGCAGCGATCTGGTCCGGATCGGGCGTGAGATACGGGCCATCACCCGGGCCGCCGGTGCAGGGTTTATCGTGAACGACCGGCTTGATGTGGCCTTTTCCTGTTGTGCAGACGGGGTTCACCTTGGGCAGGGGGACATGTCATGCGGGGTTGCCCGTCAGATTGCCCCCCCGGGCTTCGTTATCGGGATATCTGTGGGGTCCGTTCATGAGGCAAGGGATGCTGAACGGGACGGCGCCGATTATGTTGCCGTCAGCCCGGTCTTTTCCACGGGCTCCAAGTACGATGCCGGCCCCGGTCGTGGGCTCTCCCTGATCAGGGAGATCAGGGCCTCGGTCAGTATCCCCGTCATCGCCATTGGGGGAATCGGGTTGGAAAATGCCGGTGAAGTCATCGATGCAGGGGCAGATGGTATTGCCGTGATCTCGGCGGTGATCGCCAGTCCCGATATCACCAGAGCAGCCCGGCAGATGGCGGTCATTATAGCGGAAAGGAAAGTCATATGGAATAATCGAAGAACCCCGGTTCCCTGAAGCCGGCCCCGTTTCAGCTACGGTTTCATGTTCTCCGGCACCGAAGGAACGTATGAGAAGATATAATAAATTCCCACAACCATGTTCAACCAATAATTCCTGAGTACTGGGATGAGTAGTTCATGAAGACAATTTCGCCGCAACACACGCTCTGGCTGTCGATTACCGCGCTGCTCACCATTGGCATCATCCTCATCTCGATCTTCTCCTTAAAAAACGGCTATTTCGGCATTTTTCCCTATTTCTATATCCTGCCCATCCTTCTTCTCGCGTATTTTTACCCCAGGTATGCGGTCTATTTCACCGTCTTCCTCGGGTGGATCTTCCTCGGGCTCGTCGGGCTCTACGGGCCTTCAGATATCCAGCTCTATGCGTCCAGCATAGCGTTCTTCTACATCTTTGTCTCGCTCGGAGTCGTTATCTCCGCCTTCTCCAGCCAGCTGATGCAGGAGCGGAAATACCGCGAGATCTTTGAGAATTCGCAGGCCGGGATGCTCACGTTTGATCTGGACACCCAGCAGGTCCGGGAGATCAATGCCCAGTCGGCCACCATCCTTGGGTATTCCCCTGCAGATCTCAAAAGCCGGATGTTCTCATCATTCTGGTTCGATGACGATCAGGAAACCCGGTTCATGAAGAAGATCCGCCAGGATGAAGCCATCGCCGACATGGAGATTGCCCTGCGTAAAAAGGACAGGACCATTATCTGGGCGCTTGTCACTGCAGCCCTTACCAAGGAGGGTATGATCATCTGTTCGATCGTGGATATCACGGAACAGAAGCGGATCAAGGACGAGCTGATCGAATCCGAGCTTCGGTACAGGACGCTCTTCGATGGGGCAAGCGATGCGATCATCCTGCACGATATCGACGGGAAGATCTTCGAGACCAACGTAATTGCCAGCAGGTACCTCGGGTACACGAAGAAGGAGTTCATGAACATGGGCCTCCGGGACCTG